>Ga0255091_1000034_pt1 | contig 69168 bp, 67 predicted proteins | sample Colum_Yuk_RepB_8_2_FD_188439 | JGI IMG/M metagenome (GOLD analysis project Ga0255091, IMG submission 188439) | Freshwater microbial communities from Columbia River, Oregon, United States - Colum_Yuk_RepB_8d | ecosystem: Environmental > Aquatic > Freshwater > River | place: USA: Oregon... | reverse complement strand
TCTGCGGGTTGTGAAGTAGCGCACGAATCCGGGCACCAGGTCTGTGAGGGCCTGCCGCAACAGCGTGAGGCTTGAGCAGGCACCGCGCCGGTGCAGTTAAATCAACGGTAGCGCCTTGCCTGGGTTCAGGATGCCCTTCGGGTCGAACTGCGCTTTCACCGCGCGCATGAGCGAGAGCGTGTCGGCGGCGATCTCCCAGTCCACGTAGTCGCGCTTGTCAATGCCGACACCGTGTTCACCGCTGAGCGTGCCTTCCAGCGACAGCACCAGCCGGAACACCGCGTGCAGGCAGGCTTCGATACGCGACATCTCCCGGGGATCGTCCGGGTTGGCGAGGATGTTGACGTGGATATTCCCGTTGCCCGCGTGGCCGAAGCAGACGATGCGCAGTGCGTGTTCGCGAGACAGGCTGCCCACACCATCGATCAGTTCCGGCAGGCGTGTTACCGGCACAGCCACGTCTTCATTGACCTTTTTGGGTGCCAGTTGCCGCAGGCTGGGTGATAACGCCTTGCGGCAGGCCCAGAGCGTCTCGGCCTCTGCCGCGTCGCGTGCGGTCCGCAGCTCGATCAGGCCGGTGCCGCGGGCTGCGAGTTCGATGGCCGCGACCGCGGCAGGTAGGGTGGTGGCATCGCCATCGGCTTCGATCAGCAGCAGCGCGCCGGTGCCCGCGGGAATGCCTGTCGCGTGATAGTTCTCTGCTAGCTGCACCGCGTCGCCGTCCATGAACTCCAGCGCCGAGGGGGTGGCGGGCTGGTTCATCAGACGTGCCACTGCTTCTGCCGCCGCGCGCACGTCGAGATAGCAGGCGCGCAGCAAACGCTTGTGACTGGGTTTGGGCAGCAGCTTGAGCGTGGCTTCGGTGATCACCGCCAACGTGCCCTCGCTGCCGATCAAGAGACGCGTGAAGTCATAGCCCACCACGCTTTTGGTGGTGGTCGCGCCAGTCTTCAGGGTGCGGCCGTCGCCGGTCACGGCGCGCAGGCCCAACACGGCGTCGCGTGCGGTGCCGTATTTCACCGCGCGGGGGCCACCCGCACCGCAGGCCAGATTGCCACCCACCGTGGAGTAGCTGGCGCTGGTGGGATCGGGCGCCCAGAACAGGCCATGCTTTGCGGCTTCGAGTTGTACATCACCGTTGAGCGCGCCCGCCTCGCAGACCAGCAGGCGATCGCCCGGTGAGACGGCGAGGATACGGGTCATGCGCTCCAGAGAGAGCACCAGCCCGCCCGCGAGCGGCACGGTGGCCCCCGTCGTATTGGTGCCGCGGCCACGTACCGTCAGAGCAATCCCGTGGGCGTGACAGATGCCGACGATGGCGGTGACCTCATCGTGGCAGTGCGCGAAGGCAACCGCCTGCGGCATCGCCATGCGGCGGGAGTTGTCATAGGCGTAGGTCAGGCAGTCGGCGGGATCGGTCAGCAGCGCATCAGGGCGCAGCCGCTGCCGCAGGGAGGCCAGTGCTTGTGCGGGCAGGGCGGCTGGGCTCATACGACGTCGTCGGCGTCGAAAGCGTTGGTCAGCCAGCGGCCCTTGCCGTCGGCCTCGAAGCGCACCACATCAAAACGGATGGCGGCGTCCTGCCACTCTGGATGCGCCTGTACGAAAGCCAGCGCCGTGCGCATCAACTTGCCGCGCTTTCTGGCATCCACGCTTTCCAGCGCGCCACCGTGGCTCGCGGTGCTGCGGGCCCGCACCTCGACGATCACCAGCGTGTCGCCGTCAGACATCACCACGTCCAACTCGCCCAGCGGACAGCGCCAATTACGCGTGACGGGCTTGAGCCCCTTGGACAGCAGGTGCTGTTCGGCCCGCACCTCGGCCTGGGCGCCACGTACAGCGGCCAGTTGTGCTTTGAGCCGGCCGAGCACGGCGGTGCTACTGGACAGCGTCATCCACCGCGCCCTCATCGCGCGCGGAATAGAGCGGCACGCAATCCAGGCGGCGGTGTACGGCACCATCGGCATCCAGAACCAGCGTGCCGGCCAGTCCGTTCAAGGTTTCGCCGGGGTTCAGTGCGCCGACACTCACCCGGCGGGCGAGTTCATAAGCGTCGTAGCCCAGTGCGAACAGTCGCTGGGTGTCGGCGGTGCGGGCGTTCACGGCCGCCAGCTCGCCACGCAAGGCCGCGATCTGGCCACCGGTTTCGATCCGCCAGGGCGCGTCGCAGACGGTCAACCGCCCGAGATCGCTGTTACCGGCATCGGCGGCTGCCGCCGTGGCGTAGGTGGCGATGCGTCCGGCTCGCAGGTAGCGCATCTGCGGCCAGATCAGCTTGGCCTGCGGGCTGCGCGCAGCGAGAAACACCACATCGATGTCCCCGCGCGGTACCGGCTGCAGGTCGGCCTTGACACCCGCCGCCAGCAACTGTTCGCCACGCAGCTCGGAATAGGTGATGCCGAGGAGACGTTTGAGCTGCCTGGTGAAATCGACGGTGTTCACCTTGAAGCTCTCGGCCGACAGCACGGTGCCGCCGCGCTGCTCGAACTGCGCGCGGAATGCCGCGGCGGCGCGGCTCCCCCAGTCGCCTTCCTGCGAGAGGATCACGGCGCGCAGCAGGCTGCGACCGGTGGCGTGATCGGCGGCAGCCCGCGCCTCGTCTTCCGGCGCGAGGCCAAAAGGCGTGAGCCCAGCGGGTGGCGCGCGATTGCCCTCCAGATAATTCAGGGTGACGGTGGGCAGCTGCGGCGAGAGCGCCGCTACAGCGGACACATCCTCCTTGCGCAGGGGGCCTATCACGGCATCGGCACCCTGGTTGAAGGCGGCAGCGAAAGCCGTATCCAGACCTTGGCTGGTGTCGTACAGCGTCACCACCGGCGCATCGGCTCCGAGACGCGTCTGGGCGGCGATCGCACCGGACTTGATGGCTCCGGAAACCACCGCAAGCGGGCCTGACATCGGCAGCAACAGGGCAATCTGACGGCCGGTGCGGCGAGCCGGTACCGTGGCTGTGACCAGGCCGGCTGCAATCTGCGACTCGCCCGGATGATCGGGATGGCGCTGCCGCCAGTTTTCGTAGGCCGACAAGGGGGCGCCACTCTTGGCCAGTTGCAACAGCTCCACCCAGCCGCGCGCAATCGGCTCGGTGACAGCCGAGAAATCAGTGCCGACCGGCAAGGCATTCAGCGCGCGCCAAAGCGCATCGCGACTGCTGCTGCGCGCGGTGCCGGTGAGTGCGGTTTCCAGCACGCCGTAAGTGGTGAGGGCGGCGGCATAGTCGCCCAGCGCAAACTGCGCCTCGGCACGCTGCCGCAATTCCGATTCAATGCTGGTCGGTGCCGCCGTCACCGTCACGGGTGCAACCTGCGGTGCCGATTGCTGTGCGAAGGCCAGCTGCGGCAGCAGCATGGTCAGCGCGGCGGCAAGGGCGGCGTGGCGCTGCAGGAGGGGCAGTAGAGACATGCGTAAAGTATCGCACGCAAGCTCCCGGCAACTGCCATGAACGACCCCTCCGACGAACCCCTGTTGCCCGGCTGTCTGTATGTTGTGGCCACCCCCATCGGCAACCTGGGCGACTTCTCGCCCCGTGCGCTAAAGGTGCTGGCGTGTGTCGACGCCATCTGTGCCGAAGACACCCGCACCACCGCACAGCTGCTGTCGCATTTCGGTATCGGCAAGCCGATGAAGGCCCTGCACGAGCACAACGAGGGGCGCATCGCCGCCGAGTTGGTGGCCCAACTCCAGTCGGGGCGCACCCTGGCGTTGGTGAGCGATGCCGGCACACCCCTGGTGAGCGACCCCGGCTACGCGCTGGTTGACGCCGCGCGGCGGGCCGGGCTGACCGTGCAAGCGGTGCCCGGCCCCTGTGCCGTGACGGCCGCGCTCTCGATTGCCGGCCTGCCGACCGACGAGTTCCTGTTTGCAGGCTTTCTGCCTGCCAAGCCCAGCGCCCGCCGCGCGCGCCTGCAAGTGCTGTCGCAGGAGCCGCGGACCTGGGTCATTTACGAAGCGCCGCACCGCATCGCCGAGTGCGCGCAGGATCTGGCCGATGTGCTCGGGGCCGATCGACTGGTGTTTCTCGCCCGCGAACTCAGCAAACGGTTCGAGCAGAGCGTGCGCCTGCCGGCCGACCAGCTACCGGCCTGGATCGCTGCAGACCCCAATCGACTGCGGGGCGAATTCGTGCTCGCGGTGGCCGGCGCTCCACCGCGCGCCGAGGCAACGGCGCTCGATGCACGGCAGTTACTGCGGGCGCTGCTGCAGGAGCTTCCACCGGCCAAGGCGGCCAGGCTGGCGGCGACGCTGACGGGGGAGAAACGCCAGACGCTGTATCAATGGGCCATCGAATGGGGCGGGCAGGACGCATCCCAATAGGCTCGATTCAACCTACGATCATTTGTCTTGCGAGCGTGTTACCGTTGCTTGGGACGATTTTTGCGTAGTAACTTCTCGTCCATCGTCACCAGCGCGACCGGGTTGAACCGGCCGCGCAAGGCGATAGGGTTCCCAAGCCAACCAACGACGAATAGACCGAGGAAGCAAGAACATGCGATGGATCGCCGTTCCCCTGATGACTGCTCTGCTGGCCTGCACCTTGTGGAGTCTGCCCGCCAGTGCCTCTGCCGAGCTCAGCGACGGCTCGAAAGAACAGATCTACGACGGCGTGCTGCCCACCGAAGAACAGAAAATCGTGATGGCCGCGATCAAGGACGAGAAAGGGCGCTCCGAATGCGTGCAACTGCTCAAGGCGCTGATGAACGCCCCCCGTACCTTGTTCTGGAAAGAAGGCCGCAAGCTGAAGGCCAGCTGGGACCAGATCAAGCCTGGAACCGCCATCGCCACTTTCAAGAAAGGCCAGTACCCGCAGCGCGGCAAGGCGCACGGCGGCAAGCATGCGGCCATCTTCCTGCGCGCGACGGCAGCCGGCATCTTTGTGTTTGATCAGTTTGCCGGCAAGCGCGACGCCGAAGAACGCTTCATCCCCTGGAAGCACCCGAGAGACCGCAGCCCGGCCAACAATGCCTCGGCCTATTCCACGGTGCGCTGGTAGCTGACAATGCAAGGCTATGGAAAGCCTTGCTGATACACCCCCGGTTTCACCCTATGCCGCGCTCCGCCACACCGAGTTCCGGCGACTGATCAGCGCGGTGTTCCTGCTGACACTGGCCCTGCTCGCGCAGGAAGTGGCGCTCGGCTACGAGCTTTATCTGCTCACGCGCGATCCACTGACGCTTGGTTTCATCGGGCTGGCCGAAGCCATCCCCTTCATCGCCCTCGCGCTGGTGGGGGGGCATCTTGCGGATCGCCGCGAGAAGCGCAGCTTGCTGCTCGCCTCGCTGGGCGTGATGGCCCTCGCCACCTTGATGCTGCTCTGGCTGTCGCTGGACGGCACCCGGGCCGGAATGAGCCAGCCGGTGCTGATGCTGTCGGTGTATTCCACCATCGCCGTCATTGGCCTGGCGCGGGGCATCTACTCGCCAGCAGCTTCTTCGCTCAAATCCTTTCTGGTGCCCCGTGAGCTGTTTGCCAACAGCACCACCTGGTCATCCGCCAGCTGGCAGGGTGGGGCCATTCTGGGACCGGTGCTGGGTGGCCTGCTGTATGCCTGGTTTGGATTGGAGGGCACGCTGATGGCCAGCTTCATCCTGCTCGGTTGCGCCGCGCTGCTGCTGTCCGGCATTCGCCACCGCGGGGTGCCGCCGGTGAGCGAGGCCCCGGTGAACCTGGGCGAATCGCTGCGCGAGGGGCTGGCTTTTGTCCGGCGCACGCCCATCATCCTGTATTCGATTTCGCTGGATCTGTTCTCGGTGCTGTTCGGCGGCGTGGTCGCCATCCTGCCGGTGTTTGTCGAGGACGTGCTGAAGGTGGGCCCTATGGAACTGGGCATCCTGCGCGCTGCGCCCGCCATCGGCGCCATGCTGACGATTCTGGCCTGTGCCTACCTTCCACCCACAAACCAGCTCTGGCGCAATCTGCTGCTGGCGGTGGCCGGTTTCGGCGTGGCCACGCTGGTGTTCGCGCTGTCGCCCTGGTTCTGGCTCTCTGCGTTCGCGCTGTTTCTCACCGGCGCGTTCGACTCGGTGAGCGTGGTGATCCGTGGCACCATCCTGCAGGTGTTCACGCCCGACCATCTGCGTGGACGGGTGCAGTCGGTCAACAGCGTTTTCCTCTCCTGCTCCAACGAACTGGGTGCATTCGAGAGCGGACTGGCGGCGCGCTTGATGGGTGCGGTACCCAGCGTGGTGTTCGGCGGGGTGATGACACTGGGCATCGTGGCGTCCGTGGCGGCAAAGTCCAAGTTGCTGCTGGGCGTCAAGATCGGGGATCAAACGAATGAGGCCAAGGGATCAGCATGATTCTCACACCGCTTTCACCGGACGAATGGCGCCAGAACGGCCGCACGTTCCCGCATCAGGGCCATGAGGTCTTCTTTCGCGACAGCGGTGGCAACAAGCCGGTACTGCTGCTGATCCACGGCTTTCCCACCGCGTCCTGGGATTTCTACCGCGTGTGGGATGCGCTCGCCGAGCGTTATCGCGTGATTGCGCCAGACCTCCTTGGTTTCGGTTTTTCGGCCAAGCCCACTGCCTATGCATACTCCTTGCAGGATCAGGCCTCGCTCTGCGGCAACCTCTGTGCCCGGCAGCAGATCGGCGAGGTGCATGTGCTGGCGCATGACTACGGCGTAAGCGTCGCGCAGGAACTGCTCGCCTTGCAGGAGAACGCCCGCGGCGTGGTCAGGCTCAAGTCCATCGCCTTCTTGAACGGCGGCCTGTTCCCGGAAACCCACCGGCCGCTGCTGATGCAGAAGCTGCTGCGCTCGCCGCTCGGGCCACTGTTGGCGCTGCAGATGAGCGAGGCGCGCCTTGCCACCTCGCTACGCCGGATCTTCGGCCCCGAGACACCGCCCAATGCGCTGGAGATCGCGGCGTTCTGGCAGCTCATCACCCACAACCGCGGCCAGCGTGTCATGCCCAAGCTCATCCGCTACATCGACGAGCGTCTGGCACAGCGTCCGCGCTGGGTACCGGCCATGCAGTTCACCAAGGTGCCGATGCGGCTCATCAACGGCCCGGTTGACCCGGTGTCGGGCGAACACATGGCGCGTCGCTATCACGAGCTCATCCCCAACCCCGACATCGTGCTGTTGCCCCACATCGGCCACTACCCGCAGGTAGAGGCGCCGGATCTGGTGCTGCAGGCGCTCTACGACTTCCACGACCGCCTCACCGAAGCCCGATGAAATCCGCCTGGCAACTGCTGACGCAGAAAATCCCGCTCTGGTTTTTGCAGCTGGTGGTGTGGCTGCTGGTCCACGTGCTGTATCGCATCCGCACCGAGGGTTTCCAGCACATTCCCCGCGAGGGCGCGGTGATCGTGGCCTGCAACCATGTGAGCTTCGTCGATGCGCTCTTGATCGGCGGCCTGCTGCCGCGCACGCCGCGCTTCGTGATGTATCACAAGATCTACAAGCTGCCGGTGATGAACCTGCTCTTTCGCGCCGCGCGGGTGATCCCCATTGCCCCCGCAAAAGAAGACGCGGCCTTGCTCGCCCGCGCCTACGAGGAAATCGAGGCCGCACTCGACAACGGCGAGCTGGTGGGCATCTTCCCCGAGGGCGGGCTGACGCCGGACGGCAGCATCCAGCCCTTCAAGCCCGGTATCGAGAAAATCCTCGCCAAAAATCCGGTCCCGGTGGTGCCGATGGCCCTGCTGAATCTCTGGGGCAGCATGTGGAGCAAGCAGGACTCGCGCCTGCGCCGCATGCGTCTGCCGCGGCGCTTCCGCGCCGAGATCAGCCTGGTGGCGGCCGAGGTCATCCCGCCCGATCAGGTCACCGCCGAGTTTCTCGAAGTGCAGGTTCGGGTACTGCGCGGCGATGCGGCCTGATCCGCTTCAGAACTCCAGGTCCAGCGCCCCGCACAGCCAGTCGATCATCGGCGCCAGGGCCTTGTAGCGGGCGATGCTGAGCTGGAGCAAATCATCCGAGCACACCTCGGCTTCGGTGAGCGCGCTGCTGCCGATGTAGTCCTTGCGCTTCAAATCTGCGATCAGCTCGTGGGTCGGGTCGAAGCCCTGCGGCGGGCGCTGCAGGCTGTCGCCTTGCAGCGTATAAAACTTAGTGAAGGGTGCGGCGCGGGTGGCTTTTTTCCAGCTGGCCGGGTTGCTCACCAGGTAGGCGCGTACCCGTTTTACGGTGTCCGCCTGCGGGTGCCAGAGGCCGCCGCCGATGAAGCAGGCCCCCGGTTCCAGGTGCAGATAAAAGCCCGGGGCATCGAGCCGGCCCATCATCGCGTTCTGTCCCTCGGCGCGCGCCACCGCCTTGGTGGCGGCGTGATAGAAGCTCATCCCCGTGTGCGTCTTGTAAGGCGACTTGTCGCTGGAGAACCGCGTATCCCGATACAGGCGGAACAGCGAGCCGCCGATGGGCTTGGGGTTGGCGATCATCTGCGAGCTGATCTTCTGCAGCGGGGCTGCCAGGTCTGCGATGAAGGCCAGGCAGGGGGCTTTCACCACAGCCTCGTACTCGGCCTTGTGTTCTGCAAACCAGGGTTTGCTGTTGTTGGCCGCGAGGGCCTTCATGAACCTGAAGGTGGCCGGGGTGAAATAGCTGGACATGGAGTGGCTCCGGAGCGAGGCTGAAAATGTAGCTCATGCGCCGACAGTGATCGTCATCATCTGGCACGGTGCCGCTTCACCCGCGGAGGAGAACCGCCATGACCATGCTCTTGAACGCCCCCGGCCACCCCGACCTCGCTGCGGTTCGCGCCCGCTGTTCGCCCGAGGAGTGGCAACTGCGCTGCGATCTCGCTGCCGCCTACCGCCTGGTGAAGCTGTTCGGCTGGGACGACCTCGTATTCACGCATGTGTCCGCGCGCATTCCGGGCCCTGAGCATCATTTTCTGATCAACCCCTACGGCTTCATGTTTGAGGAGATCACCGCCAGTTCGCTGGTCAAGGTCGATCTCGACGGCCAGCCAGTGGGGGAGTCGCCTTATTTCATCAACCCGGCGGGCTTCACCATCCACAGCGCCATCCACGCGGCGCGCGAGGATGCGGGCTGCGTGCTGCATGTGCATTCACTGAATGGCATCGCGGTATCGGCGCAGGCCGGCGGCCTGCTGCCCATCTCACAGCAATCGCTGTTCGTGCTGGCCAGCCTCGGCTATCACGGGTACGAGGGCGTTGCACTCAACCCAGAGGAAAAGCCGCGGCTGGTGCGCGATCTGGGCGACAACAACTACCTGATGCTGCGCAACCACGGCCTGCTCACGGTGGGCAGCACGATCCCCGATGCCTTCCTCTTCATGTATCTGTTCGAGGCGGCCTGCCTGATCCAGGTGCGGGCGCAGGCCGGTGGGGGTGCGCTGATCCCCATCGCGCAGCCGCTGGTGGATGGCATCAAGGCGCAGGCAGCAGCAGTCACCAAGGGGCTGGGTGGCGCACTGACCTGGCCGGGATTGCTGCGGCGCCTGGCGCGCGTGAATCCAGGTTGGGATCAGTAGCTGGCTTCTCGGGCCCGGTGCATCAGGCCGTAGGCCAGGGCCAGATGCACCGGCAGCCACAGCGCCAGCCAGGGTGCGTTGTGCTGGCCGCCGGGCAGCAGGGCAACCAGTGCACCCAACAGCATTGTCCAGCTCAAGCCGCGCAGCAGCGTGCCGGGTGCCGTCCGTGGCCTTGCGCGTCGCCACACGGCTGGCAGCAGCAGCGAGGCCAGCGGCGAGAACAGCAGCAGGTTCTGGTTGGCCGCCATCGACCAATGCTCTGTGAGCGTCCAGGCAGCGAGCATGAACGAGCCGCCCAAGCCCATCACCAGCAGCAAGGGTGCCGCAACCAGCGCAAAGCCCCAACCGGAATTGCCGTGTGCCAGCCAGGCCAGTAGCAGCGCCAGCGTCATCCCGATCGCAAAGGCGGCACCCGTCCAGTGCAGCGGTTCTGTAGGCGCGACCGGGCTATTCGCATTCGCCAGCAGATAGCGCGACTCGGCTACCAGCGGCTGGCCGCCGATGCGCTGCTCGGCCACGGCTTGCATGAATACTTCCGGCACATAGCTCTGCTCCCAGCGGGTGATCGGTGCATCGCCAGCCGGACCCATGATCGCGTCCATGCCCAGTGCCAGCGGCAGGATGGGACGGATCAGGCGCGTCGCCTCGCTGCGATAGGTGACTGCCACCGGCTGGGCCTTGAGTGAAGTCGCCAGCGCGCCGCCCAGCGTGCGGTCGAGCGCATCGCGCACGCGCGTCGAGCAGTTGTCGCGAAAGTAGTCGTAACGGTAGTCGCGGTTCTCGGGCCGGGCGTTGTCATCGAGAAACGCTGCCAGTTGCAGCCGTTGCGCGGCATCGAGGTTCAGCACCTGCTGGTATACCCAGCGGCCCTCGTAGGCGTACACCTGCAAGGTGCGTTCGAGCGTGTCGGCGTCGAGCCGGTACACCATGTGACCGCGCGCGAAGTTGAGGAAGAAGTTCTTCTGGAAAAAATCGAACATGCCGTAGTTGTAGACGGCATTGGCACCCGTGACGGTGTTCTCCAGCAGGATCGCGTTGTGGCCAAAGCGCTGCCAGTAGGTCTCGCCGGGGGCGAAGGTGAGCAGGCTGACCCGCAGGCTCTCACCGGGGTTGACCATCGCTTCAGTCTGCGGCGCAGCCTGCGCGAAGGCCGTGCGTGGCAGCAGCGCCAGCCAGCTGCAGAGCGTGAGTGCGAGCAGTGCGCAGCGCAGCATCGCGACGCGCATCAATCGGTCTGCGAGAGCAGCACCTGCAACTGCTGCACGCGCCGCGAATCGGCACGCTGCACGCTGAACTGGAACTCGCCGAGCCGGATGCTCTCGCCGCGACGCGGCAAATGCCCGAACTCCTGCACCACGAGGCCGCCGATGGTGTCGAACTCCTCGTCGCTGAAGCTGGACTCGAACTGGTCGTTGAACTCGGCAATGGGCGTGAGCGCATTCACCAGGTAACGCCGCTCATCCTGCTTGACGATGTTGGAGCTGGACGCCTCGTCGTGCTCATCGTCGATCTCGCCGACGATGGTTTCCAGGATGTCCTCGATGGTCACCAGTCCGCTGATGCCACCATATTCGTCGGCGACGACGGCCATGTGCTGATGGTTGCGCTTGAAGTCCTTGAGCAGCACGTTGACGCGCTTGGATTCCGGCACGAACACGGTCCGTCGCATGACACGCGCGAGGTCGAAGGTGGCAGCTGCCGTGGTGAACTTGAGCAGGTCCTTGGCGAGCAGGATGCCGACGATCTCGTCCTTGGTGTCACCGATCACCGGATAGCGCGAGTGGCCGGACTCGATGACGGTGGCGAGGATTTTTTCCAGCGACCAGTCGCGCTCGATGCAGGTCATCTGCGCGCGCGGCACCATGATGTCGCGCGACTGCAACTCGCGGGTCTCGAACACGCCCTCGATCATGCGGGCGGCGTCGGCATCGACGAGTCCGTCCTCCTGCGCGCCCTCCAGCATTTCCTTCAGGTCTTCGCGCGTGCGCGGCGCACCGATCAGTCGGCTGGTGAGGCGCTTCCACCAGGGCTGATGGGCTTCTTGGGTTTCGGTTTCGGGACTACTGGGGCCGTCGTTCATGGCGTGCGCACGTTCCGCTTGAGAGCTGATCGCGTAGCGTGTGGGCGTCGTGGTTGGGAACCCTAGTGTAGCGGCAAGCGGCGCATCGCCAGATGACGCTCAGTCATCGACCGGCGCATACGGGTCATCGAACCCCATTTTCGCCAGCAGCCGCCGTTCGAGGGCCTCCATCTTTTCGGCCTCGTCGTCGGCGAGGTGGTCGTGGCCCATCAGGTGCAGCACGCCATGCACGACCAGATGCGCCCAGTGCGCGCGCGGGGCCTTGTGCTGCTCCAATGCTTCGCGCAGGACCACTTCGGCGCAGATGACGATGTCGCCCAGGTAGTCCGGCTCCTGCATGGGGAAGGACAGCACATTGGTCGCGTAGTCGCGCCCCCGCCAGGCGTGGTTCAGGGCAAGCGCCTCATCGGCACCGACGATGCGAATCGTGATCTCGCCCCGCCGGCGGCTGCGTGCAGCAGTGGCCCAGCCGCGCAGGCTGCTGGCGCTGGGGATGCCCGCCGCGGGTACCGTGCGCTGGATGTGGATAGCCTCGCTCACGGGCTCAGGGCGAGACCATCGTCCCCTGCAGGGAGTTGTTCAGTGCGGCGGTGATCTCCACCGCCACGAACTGCCCGATCAGCGCCACCTCGCCATCGAAGTTGACGGTGCGGTTGTTGCCCGCGCGTCCGGCGATCTGCCCACCGCCACGCTTGGCAGCGCGCTCCACCAGCACGCGCTGGGTGCTGCCGACCATGGCGCGCTTGTAGGCATCGTCCTGCTGCTTGATGCGGGCTTGCAGCAGCGACAGTCGGCGATCCTTCACGTCCTGCGGCACGTTGTCCTTCAGGTTTGCCGCCGGCGTGCCGGGGCGCGGCGAGTAGTTGAAGCTGTAGGCAAAGTCGAAGCCCGCCTGCTCGACGGCTTCGAGTGTGGCCGCATAGTCGGCATCGCTCTCACCCGGGAAGCCGATGATGATGTCGGTGGAGAGCGACAAGCCCGGTCGGGCTTCGCGCACGCGACGGATTTTTTCCAAGTACTGCGTGCGGGTGTAACCCCGCTTCATCGCGCCCAGGATGCGATCGCTGCCGGACTGCACCGGCAGATGCAGATAGCTGGCCAGCTTGGGTTCGTCGGCAAAGGCCTGCACCAGCGCATCGGTGAACTCGGCCGGGTGGCTGGTGGTGTAGTGGATGCGCTCGATGCCGTCGATCTGCGCGACATAGTGGATCAGCAGCGCCAGATCGCAGACGTCCGTGGTTTCGCCCATCCGGCCGCGATAGGCGTTGACGTTCTGGCCCAGCAGCGTCAGTTCCTTCACGCCCTGCTCGGCGAGCCGCACACACTCCACCAGCACATCATCCAGCGGACGGCTCACTTCCGGCCCGCGGGTGTAGGGCACGATGCAGAAAGTGCAGTACTTCGAGCAGCCTTCCATGATGCTGACGAACGCGGTCGCACCCTCCGCGCGGGGCGCGGGCAGATGGTCGAACTTCTCGATTTCGGGGAAGGACACATCCACCACCGTGCGGCGTGTGCTGCGGGTGTGGTCGAGCAGTTGCGGCAGGCGGTGCAGGGTCTGCGGGCCGAACACCATGTCCACCTGCGGTGCGCGCCTGGCCAGCGCATCGCCTTCCTGCGAGGCCACACAGCCGCCGACGCCGATCACGCGGCGGGGATCGGCGTCCTTCCACTCGCGCCAACGGCCTAGTTCGCTGAATACCTTCTCCTGCGCCTTTTCGCGTACCGAGCAGGTGTTGAGCAGCAGCACGTCCGCCTCGTCGGCGTTCTGGGTGCGGGTGTAGCCGTGGCTCGCGCCCAGCACGTCGACCATCTTGTCGGCGTCGTAGGCGTTCATCTGGCAGCCCCAGCTGATGACGAACACCTTCTTGTCGGAGGCAGGTGCGAGGGACGCGGGCGCGTCGAGTTCAGCGAGCTTTTTCATGGCAGCGGGGCGGCGCTTAAGCCGTGGCTGTGGTGTGCGGGCCGCGATTATACGGGGCTACTTCAAGCGGGCCAGCCAGTCATTCACATGGCCATCCATCTGCTGGTAGACCTGCTCGAACATGGCCTTGGGCGCGCGGTAGGGATCGGGTACGTCCTCGTCCTGGCGCCACTTGCCGAGCTTGTGGACCTTGCCGCGATATTGCGGATAGCGCGCGTTGATCCAGGCGCTGTGGCTGGCATCGAGCGTGAGGACGAGATCCGCGGCCTGCAGCATGGGCTGCGTGAGCTGCTGGGCGCGATGCGCAGAAATATCCAGCCCGTGGGCGCTGCTGACCTCCACCGAATTGGCGTCGGCCGGGTCGCCGATCATGGCGCCGGTGCCGGCCGAGAGTACGGTCTTGCCCGGCAGCTTGGCTTTCAGCAGGCCTTCGGCGATGGGGCTGCGACAGATGTTGCCGGTACAGATGACGAGGATGCGGTTGAACATGCGAGGGCTTAAGGGGTGAGAACGATCTTGCCGGTGACCTTGCGGTCCATCATGTCGCGGAGTGCCTGCGGGGCTTCGGCCAAGGCATAGCGGCGTGAAATATAGGGCTTGAGCAGCCCGGCCTGTACCCAGTCGAACAGCTGGACAAAGTTTTCGGCATTGACCTGCGGTTCGCGCGCGGTGAACGCACCCCAGAACACGCCCACCGCGGCTGCGCCCTTGAGCAGCAGGCGGTTGGCGGCGAGATTGGGAATGGGGCCGGCGGCAAAGCCGATCACCAGATAACGGCCGTTCCAGGCAATGCAGGAAAGGCAGTCTTCACCCAGCGCACCACCCACCGGATCGTAGATCACGTCTGCGCCATTGCCCTTGGTCAGCGTCTTGATGGTGTCCTTGAGGGATTCTTTCGAATAGTCGATCACCGCATCCGCACCCTGCGCGGTGCAGAGGGCCAGCTTGTCAGCCGACGAGGCCGCTGCGATCACTCGCGCGCCCATCAGCTTGCCGAGCTGCACGGCAGCCAGGCCCACGCCGCCAGCGGCACCGAGTACCAGCAGAGTCTCGCCGGCCTTGAGCTGCCCGCGCTGCTTCAGCGCATGCAGCGTGGTGCCGTAGACCAGCGGAAAACCGCCCGCGTCTGCCGGGTCGAAGGCCGGCGGCAGGCGCAGCGCCATGTCGGCGGCCACCACGCATTCGTCGGCATAGCCGCCAAAGGGCACGAAGGCCGCGACGGTATCGCCGACGGCCAGACGGGTGACCTGGCTGCCGATTTCCGTCACCGTGCCCGCTACTTCGGCACCCGGCGTGAAGGGCGGGTTGAGCTTCATCTGATACTTGCCTGCGATTTGCAGGCAGTCGGGAAAGTTCACGCCCGCGCTCGCCACCCGCACCCGTACCTCGCGCGGACGCAGGGCAGGCGAGGGAAGCTCTTGCAGTTGCAGCAGCTCGGGGCCGCCGAGAGTGGTGCAGACGATGGCTTTCATGGGTTCTGGCGGGCAACTGAAGGGCGCACATGCTCGCCGATTGCGCCGCAAAACCCAATGGCCCTTGCGCTATCCGGCTTGCTGGCAGGACACCACAGCGGTGGGCTTGGCAGGGTCATCGCCCTCCACCAGCATCGTGCCCTTGCCTTCCAGCGACTTGCAGTACTGGTAGCTCTCGGCGGTTTCGCACAGCACCACGCCCTTGGCCTCGCCGGGATGGCAGACCGAGCTGTAGTCAGGGGCCGTGGCGGGTTTGGGGGCCGACCCTGCAGACATTGGCAGGATGAGCAGGGCGGCGATCAAGACGGTTCGGACAGACATGGTCGTTTCCTCGTGGACGGGCTAGTAGGTGTAATTGGCGAGCATGAATTGGTAATACGTGAAGCCGTATCGGTTGTACCAATCGTCGTTCTGGTAGAACTTGGCCTCGCAGGCAGAGATTTCCTTGAGGTTGCCTTCCAGCTTTGCCAGCAGCTCCTTGTTCTTGGCCTTCACCACGTTGTCGAAATTATCGAGCGCCTTGTCGACCTTGATGTTCTCGGCCGAGGCCCCCAGGGCCGCGATGCCACCGCCTGCCGCACCAGCTGCGGTGAGCACCTGCTGTCCGAGCTTGGTGAAGCGGTGGGTGTATTTGTAGCGCCCGCGCACCTTTTCGAGATGGGTCCGCGTCTTGTTGAGTCCGGCGTGGGCTTTTTCGAAGCAGGGCTTGCAGTCCTTGTTCTCCATGCACTTGGAAGGCACCGAGGGCGCGCCAGGCGGCGTGTAGTTGGGACGCAGTGTTTTATCGCCCTCGCTGAGCTCGCGAAAGCTGTTCAACGCGTCCTTGGCGATATCGGCGGCGGTTTTGCCGGTCGCTGCACCTTTGTCGAGGCCTGCCAGCCCGCCCGCTGCCACCTGGGTGATCTCCTTCCAGGGCAAGGTGTCCTTGCCGATCTGCCTGGGCTCGTCGGCGCGGGCCGCGAGAGCCAGTGAAAGTGCCCATGCGGCGATGGTGATATTCCAGTTCATGCTCAGGCTCCCTGCACAGGCTTGCGGCGGATCAGCAGAAACGCGCCAAACGCGATGACGATCAGCAGCAGCGCTGCGATCAATCCGAGTTCGAGGTAAGAGAACGAAACGCCGGAACTGCCGGGTGCCGCTGGCGTCTCTCGGTCTGGTGCCCGAGCACGGTCCGCAGCGCTGCCCTCTGCGTAGGTGCTGGCCGGTATCGCGATCGAGGGCACCGGCAGTGCCAGCTTGTCTCCCACCCACACCACCAGCTGATACGGCGTGGGTTGATCTGCGGTAACCCAGATCTTGAACTCGTCGAAGGTGCGGAAGGTGAAGTCCACCCGCTGCTCGTCATTGGTCATTTCGTCCCGTTCCGGCGCATCCCAGTGGTCTTTCACCAACCGCACGCGCACCTGCTCGCCAGGGTTCTGGGTGAACACCGAGACCGCGATGGGATCATCCAGATCGAGTCCACCCAGCAAAAACCGCTGTCCCTTCGCATCGGCGTTGCCCTGCAGAAAAGCCGCGCGCCCCGTCGCCACACGCTCGTCGGCCTGCACCTCGATGGGATAGATCGTGTTCTCGGCAGACTCGTCCTGGGCAACCGCGACATGCAGTCCCGCAGCCAGCCACAGCACCAGCAGCGCGCCAAACTCTCTTTTTGTCCTTCTCACTGGGGGCTCCTGCGCTGTTCGAGTTGGTCGTAAGCACCGCCGAGCAGCGCCTTCAAATCGTCGGGACTCATGCCGCGCTGGCGGATGTCGATCTGCACGTCTCGCCGCACGCTGCTGAACTGCACAGCGGTCTGCTGTGCCGCGTCCCAGGGGCCTTCGAGAGTCTGACTCTGGCCCGCTTTGGAGCCTGTGGCGCCGATCTCCTGCAGTGCTGCGCCCAACATGCCGCCCAGCATCTGGTTGCTCTCGCGGTAGCGGCGGTAGCCATTGCGCCAGGTCACTGTGCTGACAAACAGCACGCTGCGCCCGCGGTCGTTTTGGTAGGTCACCGTGCACTCGTCGCTGCTCGGCTCCAGTTTCTTCAGCGTACCGACGCTGGCTTCCAGACTCGCGGCGGTCCACAGGCTGCAGGGGTCACCGGCTTTCGGGCGCAGGGCTTCGCGTTGCATCGCTGTTGCGATGCCGGCCGTCCCGTCGATGGGCAGCGGTGCTTCCAGCCGGCGCAGGGCGGCATCGGCCAGCGCACCTGCCTGCTCGAAGCCGGCGCGGCTGCCGCCAAAGTCGATCTCCACCATCGCATCACCGCGCAGGGCCATGAAAGTGCAGCAGCCGAGCACTTTCACCTCATCCCACTCGCCCGTCAGCTCGCTGCCGTCCTGCAATTTCACCAGCCCCTTCGTCGCGCCCTCGGCCTTGGCCAGATAGCCGCCGACACCCGCCAGCACCGCGCCGGCATCCTTCCAGGTGACTTCGATGGCGATGTTGTGGCGGTCTGCGGTCTCGTACCAGCAGGCGTCGCCGGCCGGCAGCGGTGTGCCGCCGTCACTGCGGTTGGCACTCTCGGCGCGAAACGGCGCGCCGGCCAGGGGTGCGCCGAGTGCGGCTTCCACTTCCTTCGGTTCCAGCAGGCGGCAGGGGTCGTGGGGATCGGCCTTGGAGGGTGTGAGGGCGGCGGCCGTCTCGGCCACCGGCGTACTCGTTTTTGCCTCGGGTGGTTCAGCGCTCTTGCTACAGGCGATCAACAGCAGGCTGGCGCCAAGTGCTGCGATGCAAGGGGCGAGGGTGCGGGGCATGGAGGTCTCCGGTGAGGGTTTCATTTGCAGGCGCGGACGAGTTCGACGCGGCGGTTGGCGGCGCGGCCTTCGAGCGTGGCGTTGTCCCGCACCGGGCGGGTGAGGCCGAAGCCGCTGGCGCTGATCTGCTGTGCCGCTACGCCATCGCGGCCCAGCAGCGCGGCTTGTACGGCCGCTGCCCGGCGCCTGGAGAGGTCGAGGTTGTAGGCTGCGCCGCCGACGTTGTCGGTGTGGCCTTCCACGGTCAGCGTCCAGGCGGGATTAGCCTTCAGCAGTCTGGCGACCTGGTCGAGCGCGGTGCCGGACTGCGGCAGCAGCGTGGCACTGGCGGTATCGAAATAGATGCCGGGCAAGGTGGCTCGGCAGTCGCCGGTACTCAGCGACTGCGCCAGCGTTTGTTGCGGCACAGGCTGTGGAAAGTCGATGCGTACCAGCTGACTGTGTTCGCCCTTGAGCAAGAGTGCGTTCTGCGCGTCGTCCAGCCACCAGCCGTGTCCGCTGACGGAATCGCCGCCGACACTCAGACGGCCGTTGATTTCGATGCTGTGCAGCACCGTCGGTACGCCATTGACGAGGACCGTCAGTGGCACGGTGGCACTGCCGACACGCTGCACCTCGCCGCGAAAATACTTGCGGCCTGCCGACACCAGCGCGAACAGGCTGTCGCCGCTGCCCAGGCCTTGGTAGTCCTTGATGGTGCCGAGCACGAAGGGCAGTGGTGCGCCGCTCTTGAGTGTCTGCAAGGATGCTGCCGACAGGTGCATGAAGGTGCTGCCCGGAAACAACTCGGCGTCGCCGGTTTGAAAGATGTTGTTGATGCGATGGCTGCTGAGCAGGTCCTGCCGCCGCACGCGCCGGATGGCGCTGAATGCCGCAGGGTGATCCTTGCGCTCGCCGACCGCCTGAAACGCGACGCCAAAGGTGGCCTCGCTCTCCGTCAGGCTGGTGAGTACCACGATGTGTTCCTCGTCACCCTTGGGGAACGACGCGGCATAGGTATAGACCGTGCCTTCCAGCAGCGGGATGCGCTCACTCCCGGCCTGCGCCACCGTGGTCAGCAACAACAGGCTGGCGAGCAGCGCACGCATCACTTCGCCACCGGGTAGTCGATGCGCGTGAGCTGGCTGGTTTCATCGCCGATGCGACTCTTGAGCAGCAGCGGGTTGGCGGGGTCATCGAGAAAAACCAGTTCGGCGTCGTAGGCATTGCCGAGCCTGCCCTTGGCGACGATGCCCGGTAGCGCCGTCTTCACGCCGTTGACGAGCACCGACACTGTGGACCTTCCCTTCGACTGGAGCCGCCCTTCGACGGCCTGCAGTTTGTCGATCGCACCCATCGTGTCCTGCCCCTGCGCCAGATCCTTGGCGTCGATCACGCCGCTGGCGCCCGCCGCCTCCAGTGCCTCGCTGATGCCGGCGAAGCCGCCCATGCCTTCGAGCATGCCGTCCAGGGCGTGGGTCACCCCCGCGCCAGAGATGCCACCCTTCATGCTCAGGCCGCCCACATCGAGGCTGAGCGTGCTGCCGCCCTGCTTCAGCTCGGCCAGCACCGCGGCCGAGGTGCCGATGGCGGTGCTGTTCTCGAACAGCTCGGTTTTGCCGTCCGCGATGGTGGGGCGGATGCTGCGGGCGCTTTGCAGATCCTGCACGCGCACGTTGCGTTGGCCGCTCAGCGCAGTGCCATCGGCGTTCTGCCCCGCGATGCGGAGCTTGACCAGGCGCGGCGTGATGTCCGTGACGGTGATGGTGCGGCTGCTCTGGCCCTCGGGCCCGCTGGCACTGCTGGTGAGCGTCAGCCCCTCCTGCAGGGGGATGGACTCGGCCTGCGCCAAGGGCGCGAGCAGGAGCAGGGCGGTGGCAATCAGGGTGTGGCGCATGGGGCTTCCTTGCTGGCTTATCGGTTAAGACGCGATGTCGGGGGCCATCACGACAATCCCGCTCAGAACGGCACCAGTTCCACGCGGCGGTTTTTCGCGCGCCCTTCGTCCGTCGTGTTGGGGGCCACCGGTGCGAGCGAGGCCACGCCATTGCCCGTGAGGCGGGCGGCGGCAATCGCGTAGTCCTTGATGAGCGCGGCGCGCACGGCCTCGGCGCGGCGCTTGCTCAAGTCAAAGTTGCCGGCCAGCGTGCCCTCGCCGTCGGTGTGGCCGACGATGTGCAGATTGAGCTTGGCCTCCTTCTTCAGGAGCTTGGCAATCTCGTCCAGCGAGGGCTTGCTCTCCGGCTTGATGGTGGCCGAGGCGGTGTCGAACAGGATGCCGTAGATCGCCACCTTGCCGGTTTCGCCCATGGCTTTTTCCAGCGCGCTCACTTCGAGCTTCATGTTGCTTTCCATCACCTTCGGCTTGACGTAGACGACGGTGACGAAGAGATGCTTCTTCCACTCCTCCTCGGGGCAATACACCGACACGATGCCGGGGCGGTGGGTCACCAGTGCCACCAGTTCGCCGGTCTGGTCGTTCTTCAGCACCGCGTAGCGCAGATCGGTGAGGAAGTGCCCGCCAGCGCAGCTCGCCGGGGCCTTTTCGTCCCACTTGGCGTATTCGGCGCGTGGATAGAGCTGGCTGATGAAGGTGTCGCCGCTGGCCTCGTAGTAGGTAGCGGTCTCGACGCCGCAGTCATCGCCGGCGCAGTCATAGACGGCCGTGAATCCCTTGGCCTGCAGCTGCTGCTGATAGTTGCGCACCACCTCGATGGGCGAGCGGCCCTCGGGAATGCGATACATCATCCGCCAGCGCTGGCCACCGGCCTCGGCGCGACGGCTCGCGGTCAGCCGGGTGCGCGTGTCGTCCACGTAGCTCACGCTGGCGGTCGGCACCTTGATCTCGTCGTAGTCCACGAACTCGTTGACGAACAGCACCGCGCCTGAAAAGCGCGGCAGACCGGGCGGATCCTTCAGGCCCTTGGCGTCCTGCCGGGGGATTTCGGTGGCGCGGGCCGGGCCGCTGCACAGTGCGGCCACGGCGAGCAGCGTTGAGATCAGGAATCGGTTCATGGGTGTCCCCGCAGTGAGTCTGTGCAGGGATAGACGCCTTGCCTCAGCCGACCACGACAGCTGCACTCACATGAGTCCGAACCAGAGTGGCGAGAGTGGCAGTTTCACCGCTACGGGATACGCGGCGGCGAGCGGCCTGAGCAGGGCGGGATCGGCGGCGGCGCGGCCATCGATCAGGTGATCGACATAGTCGAAGGCGGCAAAGAGCTGGAAGTCCGGCGCGTAGCGTTCGGCTGCCACGGCGCGAGCCTTGGCCACCTGGGCGCGGGCCGCATCGCGCTGGCCGTTGAGGGCCAGCAGATAGCCGTAGTAGGCCTCCGGATGCAGGTTCCGCATCGGCACCGCGGCTTCGCGTCGCGCCGTCTCGTAGCCTGCGAGTGCGGCGGCCGGATTGCCGCGCAGCAGCTCGAAGTGCGCGCCGAGCATGGCCTCGTAGATGCGGTCGTCCTTGTCCTGCACGTTGAGGGCAGCCATGACCTTGCGCATGCGCGCCAGCATCAGCGCCAGCGTGGCGGCATCGCCGGCGTCGGCCACCAGTGCCGCCAGGGTGGAGACCACGCGCAGCGTGGTGCGTTGTGGCGGCTCGTCGCTGGGGTTGAGTGCCTCGGTGGCACGGGCTGCATAGTCGCGGCTGGTTGCCATTTCGCCCGTGAGACGGCGGCACATCGCCACCTTGGAAACCACATCGACCGTGAGCGGGTGCCGCGGCCCCGAGATGCGCGTGCGGGCCTCGGCAAGATCGGTGTATTCCGCCGCACAGGTCTTGAAGTCGCCCAGGCGCTTGTAGGTGTCGGCCAGAAACCAGCGCATCACCAGCGTCTGGTTGCCGTCCTTGCCGATCAGGTCGCTCAAGTCCTGCACCAGCTGTGGTTGGCGTTGCATGGCCTCTTTCAGCGCGCCGGTGCGGGCATAGCTGTTGGTCAGGTTCATGCGCATGTTGAGCGCATCTTGCCGGTAGCCCTCGGGCGGGTGCAGCAGCAGCGGTTCGATGGATTCGAGCAGCTGGCGCGTGCGGGCCCATTGGCTCTGCATGCTGGCGACGGTGGCCATGGAGTTGATCGCATCGGCATAGGCCCAGCTCTGCGTGCCGTGGACCCTGGTCGCGCGCTCGACGGTGTCGCGGGCGACCGCCTCGGCGTCGTCGAAGTGGCCGGTCTTGCCGAGCGAGTACATCCAGTAACCGCGCGCGATGATCTTTTCCAGATCGTCCGGCTCGCCGGCAGCATCCAGCACGCGCAGCGCCTCGCCGTAGCGGGCGGCGGCCTCTGGGTATTGCTCGTTCTGCGACTCGGCCAGGGCCAGCACCAACTGCAGCCGTGCGGTACGGATGTCCTCGGCGCCGTAAGCTGCAGCCGCGCTCTGCACCGCGGCCTGCAATACCGGGATCCCCTTGTCGGGCCGCGTCAGCGAGGCATAGGTGGCGCCGAGTGCGCTGCCCAGTTCGGCGCGGATTTCCGCGTCCTCACCACCCGCCTTCAGCAGGCGTTCGGCACCGGCATCGAGGACGTCGAGGGCGGTGAGGGTGGCGCCCTTGGTCCGTTCCGGGTCGGCCGCGCGGAACAGGTCTGCCATGAAGCGGCTTACGGCGGTGGCGCGTGCGGCCTGCAACTCGGCGCGGGTCGCCGCCGCCTGCGCCTGGCGGGACTGCCACAGCGCCACGCTGAGGCCCGCCACCAGCGAGACGATCACCGCTGCACTCAGGCCCGCCACCAGCCGGTTGCGACGCAGCCACAGCGCGGTGTTGCGTTGCCAGCTGCCCTGCGCAGCCAGCACTGGCCGGTGCTCCAGCCAGCGTTCGAGATCGGCCACAAACGCTGCCATGGTGGGGTATCGATCTTCCGGCGATTTTTGCAGCGCCTTGCCCAGCACGGCATCGAGGCTGGCAGGGATGCCTTTTGCCCGTTGCGAGAGGCGTGGTGCCGGCTGGTGCAGCACGGCGTATTCCAGCGCCGTACGGCCTGGCTTGCTGGGCTTGAAAGGCCGCTCGCCGGTCAGCAGCTCGAACAGCAGCACGCCCAGCGAGAACACGTCCGCCCCCACACCCGTGGGCTCACCGGTGATCTGCTCGGGGGCGGCGTAGTCCAGCGTCAGGCCCCGGCCATACAGGCCGGTGAGCGAGGTCTGCTCGCTGTGTTCCTCGTCGATCAGGCTGGCGATGCCAAAGTCCAGCAGCTTGACCTCGCCCTCGGGGGTGACCAGCACATTGCTGGGTTTGAGATCGCGATGGACGATGAGCCGGCCATGCGCGTATTCCACGGCGCGGCCGATGGCCAGCGCCAGCCGCACCCGCTGGCTGAGGGTGGGCGCATGCTGCCGCGCATACGTCGGCAGCGGCGTGCCCTGCACATATTCCAGCACCAGATAGGGCTGGCCCTGCTCGACGCCGGCATCCAGCAGCCGCGCGATACCCGGATGGGCAAGGCGTGCCAGGGCCTGCCGCTCACGACTGAAGCGGGCCGTGAGCCGGGTGGCATCGCCGCTGGCGCGCAGCAGCTTGATGGCGGCATGACCTTCGTAGAGGGCGTCGGCCCGCTCGGCCAGCCACACTTCACCCATGCCGCCGCTGCCGAGCTTGCGACGCAGCTGCCAGGGGCCGAAGGACTGTCCCGCGACGGCGGCGTCAGCAGCCTCGCTCTGGGTCAGCAGCGTGTGCAGCACCGACTCGAAATCGCGTCTCGCACCGTCGGTGCCGTCCACGGTCAGCAGCCGGTCGGTGACGGTCGAGCGCGGGGTCTCGTGGCCCAGCAGGCGGCCAATGGCGGCAGCGGCGCTGGAATCGCGCTGCTGCAAATCCGCCAGCCAGGCGAGGCGGGCCGCGCCTTCCAGTTCCAGGGCTTCGTCGAGCAGGGCTGACCAGCGCGACCAGTCTTCGCGCGCGATCACGGTCGGCGGCTCCGCTGCGGAGGATGGGCTGTCATGGTGTGAAAGACGTGCTGGTGATGTGGATCACGACACGTCGCCGCGCTCAGGCTTCGAGCAGTTCGGCGAGCAGCAGGCGGGCTTTCTTGAGGTCCCGGTCCACGGTGCGGGTGGAGACACCTTTGGCTTCGGCGATCTCGGCGATGGTCATGCCCGCGAAAAAGTGCATTTCGACGGTCTGGCTCAAGGCTTCGTCGAGGTCTTTCAGGCGCGCGATGGCGTCGTCCAGCAGGGCGAGATCGGGCCCGAGCGGGGCGACATCGACCGCTTCGTCCGCGTGCGAGAGCGTGACCAGCTGCAAGCCACCGCCGCGCTTCTCGGTGGCGATGGCGCGCAGGTGATCCAGCACCACACTGCGCAGCGCACGGCCGACATAAGCGAAAAACTGCACGCGCTCCTGTCCGTGCAGACCCTCGTTGGCCGCCATTTTCAGAAAGCCCTCGTGCACCAGGGCGGTGGTGTTCAGCCCGGTGACACCCCCGGCCTCGGCGAGGCGGGCGCGGGCGATGCGGCGGATATCCGGGTAGAGCGCCGCAAACAACTGCTGAACCGCCGTCGCATCACCGGCAGAGGCGCGTCCGAGCAGTTGGGTGACCGAATCCATGGCACCCCCAGCTTAGCCGCGAGCGGGTGGGGACGTCAGAACGGGATGTCATCATCCGAAAAACCGCTGTCATCCATGGGCGCTGGCTGCGGCTGGCTGCGAGCGGGCGCACTTTGTGGGCGGCTGTAGTTGCCGCTGGGGCGCTCGCTGTAGCTGGAGCTGCGGCTGTAGCCGCCGCCATCACCGCCGCTGTCGCCACCGCCGCCGCCCTTGCCATCGAGCATCTGCATGTCCTGCACGACGATCTCGGTGGTGTAGCGATCCTGGCCGTCTTTCTCCCACTTGCGGGTGCGCAAGGACCCTTCGACGTAGACCTTGCTGCCCTTTTTCAGGTACTGGCCGACGATCTCCGCGAGCTTCTTGGTGAACACCACGTTATGCCACTCGGTGCGCTCCTTCTTTTCGCCCGACTGCTTGTCGTTCCAGCTTTCGCTGGTGGCGAGGGTGCAGTTGCAGAACGCATCGCCGTTGGGGAAGAACTTGACCTCGGGGTCTTTGCCGAGATTGCCGATGAGAATGACTTTGTTGACGCCACGGGCCATGAGAGTCCCCTTTATTGGTCTGTGAGTGGAGCGCGCACCGGAGGGGCGGCGAGATGGGTGGCGAATGTTAGCCAAATCAGCGGCAGCAGGGCGGCCACGCCGAAGGCCGCCGACAGCCCGTAGTGCCCCTTGGCCGCGCCGATGACGCTGCCGCCCAGCAGGGGGCCGAGAAACTGCGCGCTGGAATACACGCCGAGTGCCGCGCCGCGCCGATCCGGCGGCGCACGCCGGGAGATCAGCGAGGGCAGCATGCCCTCAAGGCAGTTGAAAGCCACGAAGTAAAGCCCGATCGCCACCACCAGTCCCACCGGGTGGGTGTGGAGCGCCGAGAGCAGTGCCAGGCTCAGCGCGAGTGTGGCGATCATGGTCAGGAACAGACCACGGGTCTCGCCACGCTGTTCGGCCCGCCTGACCAGCGGAAACACCGGCAGGATCGACACCACGAGCACCGGCAGGTAGAGCTTCCAGTGCTCGGCGCTCGGCAGGTGCAGGGTGTCGGCAATGGCAAAGGGTGCTGCGACGAACAGGCCCGTGAGCAGGGCATGCAGCAGCAGGATGCCGCCATCGAGCCGCAGCAGCTGTGGGTCGCGCAGCACACTCATCACCCCGGCATTGCTGGCCTGCGGCCTGGGCGCCGGGGGCACGAGCCAGAGCACGACGGGGATCGCACACAGGGCAAGCACGCCGGTGACGTGAAAGATGCCGGTTACCCCGATCACGCCCGCTACCACGGGGCCTGCCACCAAGGCACCGATGAAGGCGAGCCCCATGCCCGCGCCGAGAATGGCCATGGCCGTGGTGCGCACGCGGTCGCGCGTGAGGTCGGCCAGCAGGGCCGAGACCGCCGACGACACCGCGCCCAGGCCCTGCACCGCACGGCCGACGGTGATCCAGAAGAGATCATCGCTGGCCCCGGCGACGAAGCTGCCCAGCGCGAATAGCAGCATGCCGATGACGATGATGGGCTTGCGGCCAAAGCGGTCGGAGGCCATGCCCAGCGGGATTTGCAGTGTGGCCTGAACCAGCCCGTAGATGCCGATGGCGAGCCCGATCTGGAAGTCGGTACCGGGTACTGGCAGGCCGTGGGCGTAGAGCGCAAACACGGGCAGGATCATGAACATGCCCACCATGCGCAGCGCGTAAATCAATGCCAGGCCAACGGTGGCGCGGATTTCGAGAGCGTTCATCTGGAGCAGGGGATACCGGCAGCACGAGCACCCGCGAACTCCGGGCCGACCATGCGAAGTGTGTAGACGAGTGCCAGGCCGGTGGTGGCGCGAATCGCGAGGGCATTCATCTTGAGGCGGAGGCGGCAGGCTTGTTGCATCAACGGACGCGTATAGTAATCGACTGACTTTTAAGGGCTTGCGAAAGCATTCTCGATGGACTCCATCACGATTCGTGGCGCGCGTACGCACAACCTCAAGAATGTCTCGATCACGCTGCCCCGCGACAAGCTGATCGTCATCACCGGCCTGTCTGGGTCGGGCAAATCCTCGCTGGCGTTCGACACGCTCTATGCGGAGGGTCAGCGGCGCTATGTGGAAAGCCTGAGCGCCTACGCCCGGCAGTTTCTGAGCATGATGGACAAGCCGGACGTGGATGCCATCGAAGGTCTCTCGCCCGCGATTTCCATAGAGCAGAAGAGCACCAGTCACAACCCGCGTTCCACCGTGGGCACGGTGACCGAGATTCAGGACTACCTGCGTCTGCTCTTCGCCCGCGTCGGTACCCCGCGCTGTCCTGACCATGGCGTGACGCTCGAAGCGCAGAGCGTCTCGCAGATGGTGGATCACGTGCTGGCACTGCCCGCAGAAAGTGCGTGGATGATCCTGGCGCCCGTGGTGCGCGGCAGGAAGGGCGAGCACGCCGAGTGGTTCGAGCAGTTGCGTGCACAGGGCTTCGTGCGCGTGCGCGTCAACGGCCACGTGCACGAGATCGACGCGGTGCCATCGCTCAACCGCAAGCTCAAGCACGACATCGAGGTGGTGGTGGACCGCTTCAAGGTGCGCCCGGATGTGAAGCAGCGCTTGAGCGAGTCTTTCGAGACGGCGCTGCGGCTGTCCGATGGTCTCGTGCTGGTGGCACCCCATGGCGAGGCCAACACGGCGGCCGAGATCACTTTCAGCAACCGCATGGCCTGCCCGCACTGCGGCTATTCGGTGCCGGAATTGGAGCCGCGCATCTTCAGCTTCAACGCCCCGCACGGGGCCTGCCAGACCTGCGACGGCCTGGGCACCCTGCAGGTGTTCGACCCGGATCGCGTCGTGGTCGCGCCCGATCTGTCGCTGTCTGACGGCGCGGTGAAGGGCTGGGACAAGAAGAACGCCTATTACTGGGCGCTCATCAAATCGCTGGCCAAGCACTACGGCTTTGATACCGACAAGCCCTTCAACAAGCTCAGCGCCAAGGTGCAGGGTCTGGTGCTGCATGGCAGCGGCGAAGAAAAGCTGCAGTTCGACTATCCCGATGTGCACGGCAAGATGGTCAGCCGCTCGCACCGCTTCGAGGGGATCATCCCCAACCTGCAGCGTCGCTACAAAGAGACCGAATCGCTGGCGGTGAAGGAAGAGCTGGCGCGCTACCTGAGCAGCAAGCCCTGCCCGGACTGCGGTGGGGCCCGCCTCAACCGCACCGCGCGCCATGTGTTTGTGGCTGACAAGCCCCTGCACGAACTCACCAACCTCTCGATCCGCGAGGCCGAGGCCTGGTTTACGGCAATGCACCTGCCGGGCCACAAGGGCGAGATCGCCGAGAAGATCCTCAAGGAAATCGTGGCGCGACTGGGCTTCTTGAACAATGTCGGCCTCGACTACCTCACCCTCGCGCGCAGCGCCGAGACCTTGAGCGGCGGCGAGAGCCAGCGCATCCGTCTGGCAAGCCAGATCGGTGCCGGCCTGGTGGGCGTGATGTATGTGCTCGACGAGCCCAGCATCGGCCTGCACCAGCGCGACAACGAGCGCCTGCTGAAAACGCTGGTGCATCTGCGCGACCTGGGCAACACCGTGATCGTGGTCGAGCACGACGAGGACGCCATCCGCAGCGCCGATTACGTGGTGGATATCGGCCCTGGCGCGGGCGTGCATGGTGGCCGCGTGGTGGCCGAGGGCACCGCCGCACAGGTGATGGCCAATCCCAACTCGCTGACCGGCAAGTACCTGAGCGGCGAGGTGAAGATCGAGGTGCCGGCCACGCGCCACCAGGCTGACCCGAAGAAGATGATCGTCATCGAGTCCGCCACCGGCAATAACCTGCAAAACGTCACGGCGGAGATCCCCTGTGGGCTCTTCACCTGCGTCACCGGCGTGAGCGGCAGTGGCAAGAGCACGCTGATCAACGACACCTTGATGAACTTTGCCGCGCGCCATCTCAATGGGGCGGCCTCGCGCTGGTCGGCCGTGAAGAGCATCAAAGGCATGGAGCACCTGGACAAGCTGGTGGATATCGACCAGTCGCCCATCGGCCGCACGCCGCGCAGCAACCCGGCCACCTACACGGGCCTGTTCACGCCGATCCGTGAGCTGTTTTGCGAGGTGCCGGAATCCCGCGCGCGCGGCTACGAGGCCGGGCGCTTCTCGTTCAACGTGAAGGGTGGCCGCTGCGAAACCTGCGAGGGCGATGGCCTGATCAAGGTGGAGATGCACTTCCTGCCGGATGTTTACGTCACCTGCGATACCTGCAAGGGCCGTCGCTACAACCGCGAGACGCTGGAGATCAAGTACAAGGGCAAGAGCATCGACGAGGTGCTGGGCCTGACGGTTGAAGCCGCGCACGAGTTCTTCAAGCCGGTGCCGGCCCTCGCCAACAAGCTGAAAACCCTGCTCGACGTGGGCCTGTCGTACATCACGCTGGGCCAGAACGCGACGACGCTCTCGGGCGGTGAGGCACAGCGGATCAAGCTGGCCAAGGAATTGAGTCGTCGCGACACCGGACAGACGCTTTACATTCTGGACGAGCCCACCACCGGCCTGCATTTCCACGACGTGGCGCAGTTGCTGCGCGTGCTGGAGCGTCTGCGCGATGCCGGCAACACCCTGGTGGTGATCGAGCACAACCTCGACGTCATCAAGCGCGCGGACTGGATTCTCGACCTGGGCCCGGAGGGCGGCAGCGGTGGCGGTCGCATCGTGGCTGCGGGCACACCCGAACAGGTGGCGAAGGTCAAGGGCAGCTACACCGGCCATTTCCTGAAAGGGATGCTCGCGGCCTGAGGTCTCGATGCGGGGCGGGTGGCTGGCAAAATTGATGCCGCTCTGACATTTTCGCGTTCAGGAAGGTCCGGCACAGCGCACTCGGCGCAAAAAAAGCCAGTGGCCTGTCGATTTCTTGTCCTGAACAGGAGAACAGCTGTCGTGCAGCGGCCCTCGGGGATCGCCAGTGACACCGCTCGCCGCCCGCAAAGCCTGCAGCGGCGGGTAGTGCAGCGCCTGATCCTCCCTGTTGCGGGTCTGTTTGTGCTGTTCATGGCGGCACTCCTGTACCAGCAGTCCGAACTCCATCTGGTGGAGCGACGGGAGGAGGTGGTAGCGCTGGCGCGCGAGCAGGCCTTCAGCTTCGGGTTGATGTTGAAGGCCGCGACTTCACCCACCGCGCGTACGGCCCAGCTCGCAGCCCTGTTGCCCGAACTGCCCACCGCCGAGTACTGGCAGTGGTTTCAAGGCTTGCTGGACGAATCGCCCGCCCTGTACGGCACGGGCGTGACGTTCTGGCCCGGCAACCGGGCTGGCAAGCGAAAGGATCTCTATGTTCTGCGCGGCGTGGACGGTAATTTTCACGACGGCCGCTACGCCTACCAGGATGAGAGCTTCACCTACGACGGCGCCGACGGCACCCACGAATGGTTCTCGGTGCCGCAGAAAAGCGGCAAGCCCCAATGGTCGCCGCCGTATTTCGACGAAGGCAGCGGCAACGTCTGGATGGTGACCTACTCCATCCCGTTCTATCTCTCCGGCAGTGGGGCCTTCGACGGCGTGGCCTTCAGCGATATCCGAATCGACACCCTGCGTGAGCAGATGTCGATGTCCGGCAACTTCAAGGATGGCGATTTCTTCATCTTTTCCCGCGAGGGCCAATACATCTATCACGCGGATGCCGCCCTCATCGGCAAGCCACTCGCGGCGTGGCAGCCGATGCGCCCCTTGGTCGACTGGCTCTCGGCACCCGTGGGCGCGAGCGATGACCCGCCTCGGCGGATTGCCGCGTGGCCGGGTCGTGGCCCGGTGTGGGCGGCTCGCCATGCCGTGGCTGAAACCGGTTGGGTCATCGTTTCGATCCAGCCCGATGAGAGCCTCTGGCGCGGCCTGTTGCCGTCTGACCTGGCGGCCATGGCCCTGCTGCTGCTGTTACTGGTGGTGGTCTTTCTGGTCGCTCTGCGGCTCACTGCGAGGCTCACCGGCTCCATCGGCAAGATGACCGCCGCTGCCGAGGCGGTGGCTCGCGGTGACTGGGATATTCAACTCCCCGAAACCGGCGCCAACGAGCTGGCGCGCCTCGCGCACAGCCTCAACAGCATGGCGCGTCAGCTTTCCAGTCGTGAGGCCACCCTGCAGCGCCAGCGGCAGGATCTGATCGATTTCAATCGCGACCTCGAAGCCCGTGTGCTCCAGCGCACGGCGGAACTCGACGCCGCGCGGGCAGAGGCCGAGCGGGCCAATGCCGCCAAGAGTCGCTTTCTGGCCAACATCAGCCACGAACTGCGTACCCCCATGAACGCCATCATCGGGTTTACGCACCTCGCATCCACGCTCTCGGCCGAGCGCTTTCGCGAAAAGGGGCTGGACTACTTTCGCAAGATCGGACTGGCCGCAGCGACGCTTCGCGAACTCATCGACGACTTGCTCGACTTCACCAAGATCGACGCCGGCGGGTTGCAGTTGGAGTCTCGACCGTTTGTCCTGGCGGGCGTGATCGATCAGGTCGTGAGTCTCACCGGCGACACGGCCCGACAAAAGGGGCTGCGTCTGAAGGTCCGGCTTGCCCCCGAGGTCCCGCGCCAGCTCCAGGGCGATTCGCTGCGCCTGGGCCAGGTGCTGACCAATCTGGTCAGCAACGCCATCAAGTTCACGTCGGTGGGCGAGGTGGAGTTGGCGATCGCCGTGGCCGCCAAGCCGGCACCGGCGGGCAGTATCCGGCTGTGTTTCTCGGTCAGGGATACCGGCATCGGGATCGAGTCACAGGTGTTGCCGCAGTTGTTTCAGGCCTTCGTGCAGGCCGATCCGTCCACGACGCGCCGATATGGGGGCACCGGCCTGGGGCTTGCCATCTGTCGGGAGTTGGTGGAGCTGATGAACGGGCGCATCACGGTCGAAAGTCAGCTCGGGGTCGGCAGCACGTTTCGCTTTGATGCCTGCTTCGGATGCCTGGAGGCGACGACCGCCCCCGCAGACGTGGGGGCACTCCCGCCCTCGACGCTGCAAGGCCGACGCGTACTCCTGGCGGAGGATAACGAGATCAACCGCGAAATCGCCTCGGTGATGTTGCAGCAACTGGGGCTGGCAGTGACTGCGGTCGAAAACGGCGCAGCGGCACTGGATGCGCTGCAGCGCATGCGTTTCGACCTGGTTCTGATGGATCTGCAAATGCCGGTCATGGACGGACTGAGCGCGACCCGGCGAATCCGCGCCGAAGCCCGCTGGGCGAGCCTGCCCGTGATTGCCATGACCGCCAATGCGATGGCGGAGGATCAAGAGGCCTGCCGGGAGGCCGGCATGAACGATCACATCGCCAAGCCGGTAGACCCCGCCACACTGCAGCAAAAGCTCGCGCAGTATCTCGGCACCTGAGTGCCTCTGAGGGTCAGACCGCCTTTTTCTGGGTTGGGCGCATCAAGCCCTCCTGCGCGACGCTGGCGATGAGCCGGCCATTGCGGTCGTAGATGGTGCCGCGACACATGCCGCGCGCGGACTGCGCGCTGGGGGAGTCCATGCAGTACAGCAGCCAGTCATCCACGCGCGCATCGCGGTGAAACCACACGGCGTGGTCGAGGCTGGCCACCTGCATATCCAGCGAATACCAGCTCTTGCCGTGGGGACGCAGCGCCGTGCCGATCAGGTTGAAGTCGGTGGCATAGGCCAGCAGGCAGCGGTGCAGCATGGGGTCATCCGGCAGGTTCTGCCCGATGCGGAACCAGATCGCCTGGCGCGGCAGCGTCACCTCCGGGGCCAGTGGGTTCCAGGGATACACCGGGCGGAACTCGACGGCTGGATGGCGGGTGAGCGAGGCGCGGATCTTGGGGTGGACGTCGCCGGCCTTGGCCAGCCATTCCGGAATCAATTCGAGGCTGGATTTGAGCGTTTCCGGGGCCGGCACCTCGGGCATGGTGGTCTGATGCTCGGGGCCGACCTCCGGCACCTGGAATGACGCGATCATCGACAGGATCGGCCGTCCATGCTGGATCGCCTGTACGCGTCTGGCGCTGAAGCTGCCGCCATCGCGGATGCGCTCCACCTCGTAGACGATGGGTGCGGCCATGTCGCCCGGCAGCAAGAAATAGGCGTGCAGGGAATGTGGCGTGCGGCCTTCCACCGTGCGGCTCGCGGCCACCATGGCCTGGCCCACCACTTGCCCGCCGAAGACACTGTGCCCGCCCAGGTCCCGCGAGGGACCGCGGAACAGGTTCACCTCCAGGGTTTCCAGGTTCATCACCGTGATGAGATCGGCGAGCTCCTGTTCGGCGCTCAGGAGCGGTTCGGTGACGGGGTTTGAATCGGTCATTTCGGCAGGCGAGGCGGCATGGGACAGACCCACATTATCCGCCTTTGGCCGCCCGACTCAGTGACTCATGTAGAGACCGCCGTTGACCGGGATGTTCGCGCCCGTGAGGTAGTCCGATTCGCGGGCCACGAGAAACGCGACCACGCGGGCGATGTCCTCCGGCTGGCCCATGCGGCCGACGGGAATCTGCGCATTGACCTTGGCCAGTGCTTCCGGCTTGATCGCTGCCGTCATCGGGGTCGCGATGTAGCCGGGTGAGACAGTATTGACGGTGACCCCATGCGCCGCCCCCTCCTGCGCCAGCGCCATGGTGAAGCCATGCATGCCGGCCTTCGCCGCCGAGTAATTGGTCTGGCCGAACTGGCCTTTCTGCCCGTTCACGGAGGCGATGTTGACGATGCGCCCGAAGCCACGCGCGCACATGCCCGCGAACAGCGGCTGGGTGGCATTGAAGACACTGTCGAGATTGCTGCCCAGCACCTGACGCCATTGTTCGGCGCTCATCTTCGCAAATCGTGCGTCGCGGGTGATGCCGGCGGCATTGACCAGCGCCTCCACCGGACCCAGCGCGGCCTCGATGGCCTGTATCGCCGCGCGGCTGGCGTCTGCATCGGCAAGATCGGCATAGAACACCGCGCCGCCCGGCCTCGCTGCCAGCCACCCGGCTTCGCGGGCCGCAGCGGCGGGGTGATCCAGCGCGGCCACGCGATGGCCAGACTGCAACAGCGCATCGACGATGGCGCTGCCGATGGCGCCCAATCCTCCGGTCACGATGGCCCTGGCTTGCATGGCGTTTCCTGATTCTGAAATGGTGTGCGTGATCCGTCAGGCTGACTTCGCGGCGACTTGGGCGCAGCATGCATGGATGAGCGCTCCCCGATGCAAGACCCGCTGTGGCGGTATCCGATGAACTGCCGCCCCCAATGCGGCGCGTGCTGCATCGCGCCGTCCATCTCTTCAGCCATTCCGGGCATGCCGTATGGCAAACCGGCAGGGGTGCGCTGCGTACAACTGCAGGATGATTTCAGCTGCGCGATCTTCGACGACCCGCGGCGGCCGGCCGTATGCGGCAGCCTGCAGGCCCGCCGTGAAATGTGCGGCGAGTCGCGCGAGTTCGCCCTGGGCTACCTCGCGCAACTCGAACGCGCCACTGGCGGCTGAGCGCTATTCGTAGGTGGCCGAGGTGGTGTCGGTCTTGGCGTTGTAGAAGATCTTGATCTTCGACACTTCGCAGAGGTTGAAGCGATCCCACTCGGCCGAAGTATTGTCGACGGTGTAGACCACTTTCAGATCCCAGACGCAGGCATCGGTGTCGCGGCTGAAACTGATATCGACACGATCGCCGTCCGGCAGCACATCACGGCCCAGCACATCGTCTTCCCAGTCGTCCGACTTGGTAGGTGAGACATAGACCTCGCCGATCTCGTAACCGGTCTTGTTGATCAGGGTGAAATCCTGGGCTCCGGCCTGGGCGAGGATGGGGAGGGCGCAGAGCGCAACGGCGGCAGCAAGACGGCGGTGTTGCATGGAATCCCTTTTTGATGTGGTGGAGCCCTGATGCTGCCCCGCCGCATCGGGGCACGCAATCGTAAATTGACCTTCGCGTCGAGCTCTCCGATGCCCGGGTCTGGTATTGCTAACCGCTCGCCGCCAGTAGCCGGGCGTTGCCGCCGACGGCGGAGGTGTTGACGGTGAGGGTGCGCTCCGAGACGAAGCGCAGCAGATAGTGCGGCCCGCCCGCCTTGGGGCCGGTGCCAGAAAGCCCCTCGCCACCGAAGGGCTGCACGCCCACCACCGCGCCGGTCATGCCGCGGTTGATGTAGACGTTGCCGACCCGCGCCTTGGTCTGCACCGTGCGCCAGGTCCGTTCGATGCGGCTGTGCACGCCCAGCGTCAGGCCGTAACCCAGGGCGTTGATGCTGTCGACGAGCGCATCGAGCTGATCCGCATCAAAGCGCAGCACATGCAAGATCGGCCCGAACTGCTCTTCGCGCAGCGCGCTCAGGCTCGGAATCTCCACCGCCATGGGTGCCACAAAGCTGCCCTGTGCCGCCTCGGGCGGCAGCTTCAGTTCGCCGATCAACTTGCCACTGGCGCGCATGGCATCGGCGTGGGCCACAAGCTTGGCACGAGCCTCTTCATCGATGACCGGGCCGATGTCGGTGGCGAGCAGTGCCGGGTCGCCGACGACGAGTTCCTGCATCGCGCCTGCCAGCAGGTGCTTCACCTTGTCAGCGATTTCCTGTTGCACGCAGAGCACGCGCAGGGCCGAGCAGCGCTGGCCTGCGCTATAGAAGGCCGAGTGGATCGCGTCCTTCACCACCTGCTCGGGGAGGGCCGAGCTGTCGACGATCATCGCGTTCTGGCCGCCGGTTTCGGCGATCAGGGTCGCGATGGCGCCCTCCCGGGCAGCGAGCGTGCGGTTGATCTTGCGCGCCACCTCGAACGAGCCGGTGAAGGCCACACCCGCGATCTGGGGTGCGGCGACGAGCGCACTCCCGATCAGGCCATCACCCAGCACCAGTTGCAGCACCTCGCGCGGTACGCCGGCCTCGTGCAGCAGGGTGGTCATGGCCTGCGCGACGAGATTGGTCTGTTCGGCGGGTTTGGCGACGACGCTGTTGCCGGATACCAGCGCGGCGGCGATCTGGCCGACGAAGATGGCGAGCGGGAAGTTCCAGGGGCTGATGCAGACGAACACGCCCTTGCCATGCAGTTGCAGCTCGTTGTGCTCGCCCGTGGGACCGGGCAGCGCGGTGGGCGCACTCATCAGCAGGCGCGCCTGCGCGGCGTAATAACGCAGGAAGTCCACTGCTTCGCGCACCTCCGCATTGGCATCGGCCAGCGTCTTGCCGGCCTCTTTGATGAGCAGATACAAGACGGATGCGGGAGTGGCTTCGAGACGATCCGCCGCGCGTTCAAGCATCGCGGCGCGGGTGTCGGCTGGGGTGGCGCTCCAGCGGGGCTGGGCGGCGCTGGCGGCGGCCATTACCGCTGGAACCAGCGCGATGGGAAGCGCCTGCCATTGGCCAAGCACGTCCTTGCGGTTCGCGGGATTGGTGATGAGGTGGGCGCTACTCGCGCCGGTGTCACTCCCGCGCAGGCGGGAATCCAGGGTTGTGTTGGCCAGCAATGAAGAGCAGATGGCGGGGTTGCTGCCGGCGCGGGAACGACGCTCTTCCTTTTCCAACGAAGCCGATAACTGCACGAGATCAGTCTCGACAGTGAGAAAAAGCCCGGAAGAATTGCGCCTTTCAGCCCCAAACAATTCCGAGGGCAGCGGCAGTTGCGGGTTGACCTTGACCGTCATCGCCCGCACGGCAGCGACGGGATCGGCCACCAGTGCCTCCGGCGGTGTGTTCTCGTCAAAGATGCGGTTGACGAAGCTGGTGTTCGCACCGTTTTCCAGCAGGCGTCGCACCAAGTAGGGCAGCAGGTCTTCGTGCGAACCCACCGGCGAATAGACGCGGCAGGGGATGGGTAGGTCCTGCTTCACGATCTCGTACAGCGCCTCCCCCATGCCGTGCAGGCGCTGGAACTCGTAGCCGCTGTCGTCGCCCGCGTAAGCCCGCACCGCGGCGACGGTGTGGGCGTTGTGGGTGGCGAGCATGGGGTAGAACACATCGCGGCGGCTGATCAGGCGGCGCGCGCAAGCGAGGTAGGCCACATCGGTATTGGCCTTGCGGGTGAACACCGGGTATCCGCTCAACCCCTGCTCCTGGGCGCGCTTCACTTCGGTATCCCAGTACGCGCCTTTCACCAGGCGTACGGCGAGCTTGCGGCCGGCTTTCTGGGCCAGCGCTTCGAGCCATTCGATCACGGACAGCCCGCGCTTCTGAAACGCCTGCACCGCCAGGCCAAAGCCTTCGTAACCCGAAAGACTGGCGTCTGTGAAGACGGCCTCGATCACGTCGAGCGAGAGTTCCAGACGATCAGCCTCTTCGGCGTCGATGGTGATGCCGATGCCCTCCTGCTTCGCCTGCCGGGCGAGAGCGAGCGCCTTGGGTACCAGCTCGGCCAATACGCGGTCGCGTTTGGCCAGCTCGTAGCGCGGGTGCAGGGCACTGAGCTTGACCGAGATATTGGGGCGGCCCTGGATGGGCGCTGCTGCAAACACCGGATCGGCCCGCACGGCCGCACCGATGGCGCTGATCGCATCCTGATAGGCCTTGAAGTAGCGCTCGGCATCGGCGCTGGTGAGTGCGGCCTCGCCCAGCATGTCGTAGCTGTGCAGGTAGGGACGATGCGCCTTGCCGCGGGCGTTCTTCAGGGCCTCGGCGATGGTGCGGCCCATCACGAACTGGCTGCCCATCAGCTTCATCGCCTGCCGCACGGCGAGCTGGATCACCGGCTCGGTCGACTTCGCCACCAGCGTGTTGAGCGCAGTGCGGAAGCTGCCGGTGGTCTCGGGCGCGAGCTTGACGATCTTGCCGGTCAGCATCAGGCCCCAGGTGCCGGCATTGACGAACAGCGAGTCGCTCTTGCCGAAGTGGCTTTCCCAATCGGCATCGCCCAGCTTGTCGGCGATGAGCTTGTCGGCGGTGGCGTCGTCCGGGATGCGCAGCAGGGCCTCGGCCAGACACATCAGCAGCACGCCTTCCTCGCTGCTCAAGTCATACTGCTGCATGAAAGCGTCGAGCGGCGACTGCTCGCTCTTCAGGCCCCGCACCCGCTCCACCCACTGCGCTGCCTGACGTACCACGAGGGCAGCGTGCTCGGTGGGCAGGGCCGCCAGCGCCAGCGACTTGTGGATCAGCGCGGTTTCATCGGCGAGGTAGAGCGCGGAGATGGCGGTGCGCAGCGCATCGCGGGCAGGCAGCGGGGCAGCAAAGACGAAAGCGGTCATGGCGGGCGACAAGGCGGGATTGCCGACAGTTTGCGCTGCCGCCGTCTCGCGGGCCAAGCCGCAAAGATGGATCAGCGGATGAGCTGCAACTCGGCGTAGTGGTAACCGCTGACGTCCTCGCGCGGTCGCACGGCAGGTGCGTGCGAATAGACCTGCACGACCTCGACCGGCACCGCCTGCGTGAAGCCTGGCCCATCGGTGACGAAGCTGTGGAACTCGCCGTTTTCACCGCAGGCATCCACCTCGGGCGGCAGGCGGGCGAGGTAGGCTGCGTCATAGGGCACACCGCAGAAGCTCGCATCCAGCCAGCGGGCGTTGACGCAGACGATCAACGGCTTGAAGCCGAGCGTCAGCACCTGCTGCGACAGCAGCACCCGTGGCGTATCCCACAGCGGCAGATGCGCCGTGAGCCCCGCGGCGGCGCAGACACGCTCTTCCCACTCGCGGTGCGGCACGAGATCGATGTCGCCGAAGATGCCCTGCGTGATGCCCTCATCCGCAAAGCGTCGCAGGCAGGCCTTGAACACCGCTTCGTAATCAGCCCAGCCGGCATTGGCCGTGACCAGGGGGATGCGGAGCGCATCCGCCTGTGCCTGCATCACCTCGCGTGGCACGGCGTGCGAGCGGCTGCGGCCGCCGCTCTCGTCGAACATCGTGAGCAGTGCCTTGACCTCGATGCCCTGCTGGCGGGCGCGGTGCAGGGCGAGCGCGCCATCCTTGCCGCCGCTCCAGGAGACAAATGCGCTCATGAGTCGGTCGCGAGCTTCTCCAGCGCGTCGCCGGTGACGCGGTAGATGGTCCACTCCTTCTGCGGCCTGGCACCCAGTGACTCGTAGAAGGTGATGGCCGGCGCATTCCAGTTGAGCACGCTCCACTCGAAGCGGCCACAGCCGCGATCTACGGCGAGCTGGGCGAGGTGGCTCAGCAAGGCCTTGCCGACGCCGTGCTGGCGGGCGGCGGGGCGCACGAACAGATCTTCCAGATACAGGCCGGGCTTGGCGAGAAAGGTGGAGTAGTTGTGGAAATACAGCGCGAACCCCACGGCCTCGCCACGCAGTTCGGCAATCACACACTCGGCATGCGGGTCGCCGCCGAACAGGCTCTGCCGGATGTTGGCGGGGGTGGCGTGGCACTCGTGCAGCAACCGCTCGTATTCGGCGAGTTCGCGGATCAGGTTGGCGATCAGCGCCGCATCGGCGGGCAGAGCAGGGCGAATGGTGATGTCCGGCGACATGGGCGGAGCGTCCTTGCGTGCGAAGATGCGCATCATGTCTGCACTCGTCGTCTACGTCACTGCCCCGCCGGCCGCCGCTGAAGCCCTGGCGCGCGCCCTGGTGGCGGCGCGCGTCGTGGCCTGCGTCAACCTGCTGCCGGCAGTGCGCTCGGTGTACCGCTGGCAGGATGCGGTGCATGAAGACGACGAAAGCCTGCTCATCATCAAGACGGCCAGCGATCGTTTCGAGGCCCTGAAGACCGAAGTGTTGAAGCACCACCCTTACGAACTTCCAGAAATCATCGCGGTCCCAGTCGCCGCCGCCCACGCCCCCTACCTGCAATGGCTAGTCAAAGAATCCTCGCCCTCGGCCTGATGTCGTTCTCGATGGCGGTGTCTGCCGCCAGCCTGCTGCAACCACAGGGCAAGGCGGATGCGCTGCTGCCGGTCGATCAGGCGTTCCAGTTCCAGGGGGCCACCCACCGGGGGCAGGAAATCGCGCTCGATTGGGTCGTTTCGCCGGGCTACTACCTCTATGGCCACACCCTGAAGGTGACGGTGGACGCACCGGCCAACGCCCCGTTTTCCGGTCCCGTGCTGGGCAAGGGCGAGTTCCTGAAAGACGCCGAGTTCGGCAACGTCGAGGTGTATCGCGGCGGCATGCAGGCCAAGTTGGTCCTCGCTGCTGATGGCGCCACGCCGCGCACCCTGCGAGTGCGCTACCAAGGCTGCGCCGATATCGGAGTGTGCTACCCGCCGCAAACGCGCATCGTCGCGGTGAAGTGATGAGCGGATTTTCGAGACAGGCGGCGCTGGTAGTGGCCATCGCCTTCACGGCTGGTGCGGCAGGCTTCTGGGTGGCACGACTGATGCCGCAGACCCAGGTCGTCGCATCGTCCGAGTCGCCCCCACCGCTGACGAATGCCAGCCTGGAAGGGCAGCCTGCACCCGCGCTCAGCCTGCCGGATACCGACGGCAAGCTGCGCACCCTCAAGGACTGGCCTGGAAAGTGGCTGCTGGTGAATTTCTGGGCGACCTGGTGTGCGCCTTGCATGCATGAGATCCCGGCGCTGATCGCTACCCAGGCCAAGTATGGGAAGTCGGGCTTGCAGATTCTGGGGGTGGCGATGGATGATCCAGAAGCTGTGCGCACCCTGATGCGCGAGCAGGGTTTCAATTATCCCTCGCTGGTGGGTGACGAGCAGGTGCAAACCGTGATGGAGCAGTTCGGCAATGCCATCGGCGCTTTGCCTTACACCCTGCTGATCGGCCCCGACGGGGTGATTCGCTATGTCGAGCTCGGTGGTGTCGACGCCGGGAAACTCGACATGCTGATGCACCGATTTTTGCCACTGTGAAGTGACATTGTCGTCATCGTGCTGCAATCTGCACTGATCCGGTGCGTATCTGCACGCATTTGCAAGAGCAGGTCGGCTGGTGCAGACTCTGGCGACCCAAGGTCATGACCTGTCCACTGTGAGCCATCTGCTACTGCTGAACGGACCCAACCTCAACCTGCTCGGCACGCGCGAGCCGGCGGTTTACGGCAGCGCCACGCTGGGTGAACTGGAGGCCAAGCTGGCCGCCGAGGCGGTGACGATGGGGCATCGGCTGAGCACGTTTCAATCGAATCACGAAGGTGCGCTGGTTGATCGCATTCACCAGGCTCGGGTCGAGGGTGTGGCCGGCATCATCATCAATGCCGGGGCCTATACCCACACCAGCATTGCCCTGCGCGATGCACTGCTGGGCGTGAACCTGCCGTATGTGGAAGTGCATCTCTCCAACGTCTACGCCCGCGAGGCATTTCGGCACCACTCTTATCTCTCCGACAAGGCCATCGGCGTCATCGTCGGCTTTGGGGCCAAGGGCTATCGCCTGAGCCTGCTGGCGCTGCACGAGCATCTCGCCGCCCAACACGGTTAATCCGCTGCATCCCCCCACGGCGGTCGACGACGTATCGGCTGCCCAGACCACGGAGTCACTCATGGATTTGCGCAAGATCAAGACCCTCATCGACCTGGTGCAGGAATCCGGCATTGCCGAACTGGAAGTGAAAGAAGGCGAGGAGAGCGTGCGCATCAGCCGTTTCCCCACCGGCGGTATGGCGCATCAGGTGATGTTGCCGCCCCTGCCGATGCAGGGCAGTTACGCACCCGCGCCGGCGGCGGCTCCACCCGCGCCAGCGGCCGCCGCCCCGGCAGCGGCCGAGCCTGTTGCAGCGCCCAAGCCAACAGGCCACACCGTCAAGTCGCCCATGGTCGGTACTTTTTATCGCACACCCTCGCCGGGGGCGAAGGCCTTTGTCGAAGTGGGCCAGACCGTAAAGGCCGGACAGGTGCTCTGCATCATCGAGGCGATGAAGATGCTCAACCAGATCGAGTCGGACAAGAGTGGCGTGATCAGCGCGATCCTGGCCGAGAACGAAAAGCCGGTGGAGTTCGACCAGCCGCTTTTCATCATCGATCCGGCCTAGGGCGGGCCGCGCCATGATCCAGAAAATCCTCATCGCCAACCGCGGCGAAATCGCGCTGCGCATCCAGCGCGCCTGCCGCGAGATGGGCATCAAGACGGTGGCCGTCTACTCGACCGCCGATCGTGACCTGAAGCACGTGCTGCTCTCCGACGAGTCGGTGTGCATCGGTCCGCCGGCGGCGAGCGGCAGCTACCTCAACATGGCGGCGATCATCTCGGCCGCCGAAGTGACCCAGGCCGATGCGATCCATCCTGGCTATGGTTTTTTGAGCGAGAACGCCGACTTTGCCGAAAGCGTGGAGAAGAGCGGCTTCATCTTCATCGGCCCGCGCTCTGAAACCATCCGGCTCATGGGCGGCAAGACGACGGCGAAGGCAGAGATGATCGCGGCCGGCGTGCCCTGCGTGCCGGGCAGCGACGGCGTGTTGCCCGAAGACGATGCGGTCGCCCTGGCGACCGCTGAACGTGTCGGCTATCCGGTCATCATCAAGGCGGTATCCGGCGGCGGTGGGCGCGGCATGCAGGTGGTACGCGACCAGAGCGAGCTGCTGAACAAGATCAGCATCGCCCGTACCGAGGCGCTCAATGCCTTCAAGGACGGCTCCGTATTCATGGAGAAGTTCCTGGAATGCCCGCGCCATATCGAGATTCAGGTGCTGTGCGACGCGCATGGCAATTGCGTGCATCTGGGCGAGCGCGATTGCTCCATGCAGCGCCGCAACCAGAAGGTGATCGAGGAGTCCCCTGCGCCCGGCATCACGGCCGAGCAGCGGGCCGAGATTGGTGCGGTGTGCGTGACGGCCTGCAAGCGCATCGGCTATCGCGGGGCCGGCACCATGGAGTTCCTGTATGCCAAGGGCAAGTTCTACTTCATCGAGATGAACACGCGCATCCAGGTCGAGCATCCGGTCACCGAGCTGGTGACGGGCGTGGACCTGATCCAGGCGCAGATCCGCATTGCCAACGGCGAGACCCTGTGGCTCGACCAGGGCCAGGTCAATCCGCGTGGCCACGCTATCGAGTGCCGCATCAACGCCGAGAACCCCAAGACCTTCGCGCCCTCGCCAGGCGAGATCAAGCGCTGGCACGTGCCGGGCGGTCCGGGTGTGCGCATCGACTCGCACTGTTACGCCGGATATCGCGTGCCGCCCAACTACGACTCGATGATCGGCAAGCTCATTACCTACGGTGTGACCCGCGAGTCGGCAATGGCCCGCATGAAGGTTGCACTCTCCGAGATGGCGGTGGACGGCATCCTCACCAACATCCCCATGCAGCAGCGCATCCTCAAGGACGAGCTGTTCCAGAAGGGCGAGCACCACATCCACTACCTGGCAGACCTGCTCGACAAGCCGGAGTGATGGCTGACGCCAGTGGTGCTTTTGGGCGGTTGAACGGCCTCACGTCCATGAGGGCGCGCACCGATAAGGGAGAGGAAGACTTCATCCCTCTCGGAGCGCGCCATGCTTGCCACCACTGCCTCACTGCTGTCCCGCATCCACTCCATCCCCACCATGCCCAAGGTGGTGCAGGGACTGATCTCGACGTTTGATGCGGCCGAGGTCGATGTGCCGCGCATCGCGCGACTGATCAATACCGATCCCGCCATCGCCGCCAAGGTGCTGCGGCTCGCCAATTCCTCGTACTACCACCGCGTCCGCGCCGTTTCGAGCATCAACGACGCGGTGGTGTTTCTCGGGCTGGACGCGCTGCGCATGCTCGTGATCGGCGCCGGCTTTGCCGGTGCGGTGCCGGTGCCGCAGAGCCTGGGCCGCAATCTCTACTGGCGCTTCTGCCTGCACACCGCCGTGGCGGCCCAGTTCTTTGCACGGCAGTGCGACGAGGATTCCGAAACCGCCTTCACCGCCGGGCTGATGCATGCCATCGGCGAGCCCCTGTTGCTGGCCTCGATGGAATCCGAGCTGCGTGGCATCGATGCGCAGGCGCTGTTCTACGATCACGAGCGGGCGCGCTGCGAACGGGCGGCGATCGGCTTTTCGTATTCCGATCTCGGCGGTGATCTGGCCGAGAGCTGGAGCTTCCCCTCGACGGTGGTCGCCGCCATCCGCTCGGCACCCGAGCCGCTGGAGCAGGAGCACTTCTCGCGGCTCGGTGCCTGCGTCTATCTGGGGGCGCACTTCGCCGCCAGCCACGAACGATCAGAGTCAGTGGAGCAGGCCGCCAGCACGCTCGATTCGCGCGTATTGGAGCGTGCCGGCATCGACCTGGCTGTGGCCTTCGACATGCCTTCGGTGCGAGAGCTGGCCGAGGGGCTGGAAGAGCTGGTGGCCTGAGCCAGCCATGCAAATCACCGCGCTGCTCGCCAATGTCGACCGGCTGCCCTCGTTGCCGAAGGTGCTTCGCGAACTGGTGATTGCCTTCGACAAACCCAATGCCGACGTCGCACAGATCGTCTCCTTGATTGGCTCCGATCCAGCGTTGGCGGCCAAGGTGCTGAAGGTGGCCAACTCGGCATTTTTCCGGCGCGCGCGCACCATCGCGAGCTTGAAGGAAGCGGTGGTATTCATGGGGCTGCACACCACACGCCTGCTGGTGCTGGGCGCGGGCATGGCGGGTGCAGTCAGGTTTCTGGATCGCGAATCCCGCACGCAGTTCTGGCGCTACTCCCTGCACACGGCAGTCACCGCGCGGTACTTCGCGCGGCTCGCCAAGCAGGATGCTGACACGGCCTTTACTGCGGGGTTGATCCACGCCATCGGCGAGCCACTCATGCGCGAGCTGTATGAGGACGAACTCGCAAGCATCGACGAGCAGAGTGCCTTCTTCGACGACCAGCGGGCGGCTCTGGAGCGGTTGACGCTGGGCTACGCCTACCCCGAGGTCAGTGCCGCGCTGGCGGAGGAATGGAATTTTCCGCAGGCCGTGGTGGCGGCGATCCGCACCGCATCCGAGCCCTTTGCCGACACCCAGTTTTCTGCTGTCGGCGCCTGCGTGCACCTGGGCATGCAGCTGGCGCGTTCCAGCGAGCGTCAGGAGTCACCGCAGCTGATGATGCCCTTGCTGGATACCCGTCTGCTGGCGGCGCTCAAGCTCGACGAGGCCAGTGTTGAAGTCATGCCAACCCTGCACGACCTCACCGAGGGGCTGCACGCGCTGGTGGCCTGACCGACAATAGCGTCCGCAATTTTTCGATGGACGAGTCATGGCCTGGATGCAACTGCGCGTGTTCACGCGCACCCCCGATTTCGCCGAAGAGATTCTGAGCAGCCACGGTGCACAGGCGGTGAGCTTTCTCGACGGTGCCGACACGCCCATCCTCGAACCGCTACCGGGCGAAACGCCGCTATGGCCCGATACCGTGACGGTCGGCTGGTTTCTGGACACCACCGACCTCGCCCCGGCGCGCGCCGCGCTGCTGGATGCATTGCCCGAAGCAGAGGCACTGCGCATCGAATCCGCCTTGATCGAGGATCAGGACTGGGTCCGCGTCTGGCTGGAAAACTGGCCGCCGCAGAAATTTGGTGAGGCCCTGTGGGTCGTGCCGGCCGAGAAGCGCACCGAGGTGACAGACCCCAATGCCACCATCCTGCTGCTCGACCCTGGCCTCGCCTTTGGTACCGGCACGCACCCCACGACGGCGCTCTGTCTCGAATGGCTCAGCCAGGCAGACCTCAAGGGCAAGACCGTGCTCGACTTTGGCTGTGGCAGCGGCATCCTCGCCATCGCCGCCCTGCTGCTGGGTGCCGAGCGCGCGCTGTGTGTCGACATCGACCCGCAGGCCCTGATCGCCACCCGCAACAACGCCCAGGCCAACGGGGTGGAAGATCGCATCGTCACGCTGCTGCCAGCGGACTTCGAGCCGCAGGCACACGATGTGGTGCTCGCCAATATTCTTGCCAATCCGCTGATCCAGCTGAGCCCCCTGCTGGCGCAATGCGCGAAGTCTTCGGCGTCGCTGGTGATGGCGGGCTTGCTCGATCGCCATGCGGACGAGGTGCGCGCGGCCTATGCCGAGTGGTTCGATTTCGAGCCCGACGTCAGCCGTGAGGGCTGGACGCGCCTGGCGGCACGCTGTCGCCAGCCCGCCTTGATTCGCGCCCACCGCATCGACGCCAACCTGCTCACTGCGGGGCAGCCCCAGCGGCTGCACTTTGACGAGCTGGCTCGACAGGGTATTCAAGTCGTCGTGAATCTCGCGATGCCGACCTCAGCAGGGTTCATGGCCGATGAGCAGGCGCTGGTGGAATCGCTGGGCATGCAATACGTCGCCATCCCGGTGCCGTGGCAAGCGCCAACACGCGCGCACTTCGAGCAGTTCTGCGCGGTGCTGGATGCACATCGTGGCAAGAAGCTCTTCGTGCATTGCGCCGCCAACAAGCGGGTCTCGGCGTTCGTCTACCTGTATCGCCGGCTGCGGGAGGGCGCGAGCGACACCGAGGCCAAACCAGACCTGGATGCGCTCTGGTCGCCGAACGAAACCTGGGCCGCATTCATCCAGTCGCTGTCGCCCTGAGGCGGCGGCAGCGTCCGCGAATGGGCATCGGAATTGAGCACTTTTTTAGCGCTGGCCTTGCCGCTATCATTGCCGCCCATCCCGATTCACCCACCGGCGCGTGAGCGTCGTGTTTCCATGTCCCTCAAAAGCCAAGAGCGCGAGCCCAAGCCGCTCGCTCCTGCATCGGCGTCGCCGTCGCGCGCGCCGGCGCCGCTTGCACACGCCGTCTCCGATTCCCTGGGTGATTACTTTCGCGCGCTCAACGGGCACGCGCCGGCGAATCTCTATGACGTGATCCTCGCGCAGGTCGAGCCGCCGCTTTTGAAGGCCACCCTCGCATACTGCCGCGGCAACCAGAGCAAGGCCGCCGATGTGCTGGGCCTCAACCGCGCCACGCTGCGCAAGAAGCTCACGCAATACAAGATCACCGCCAAGGCCAATGGCAGCGCGCTGTCCAACAGCCGCAGCGATGGCGCTGATCGCCTCACGGATCGCCGCCAATGAGCGTCACTGTGGTCGAGGTCAAACCCACCGCGCTGGCCCCCATTCGGCGCGCCCTATTATCGGTCTCCGACAAGTCCGGCATCCTCGAACTCGCGCAAGGTCTGGTGCAACGCGGCGCACAGCTGCTCTCCACCGGCGGCACCTGCAAGTTGCTTCGTGATGCGGGCCTGACGGTGACGGAAGTAAGCGAGCACACGGGCTTTCCCGAGATCATGGATGGCCGCGTGAAGACGCTGCATCCCAAGATCCACGGTGGACTGCTGGGTCGTCGCGGTCACGACGAGGCGGTGATGGCGGCGAACGACATCGCGCCCATCGACCTGCTGGTCGTCAATCTCTACCCCTTCGAGCAGACCGTGGCCAAGCCCGGTGTCAGCTATGCCGATGCCATCGAAAACATCGACATCGGCGGCCCCGCGATGCTGCGTGCCACGGCCAAGAACCACGCCCACGTCGGCGTGGTGGTGGACCCCGCCGATTACGCGATGGTGCTCACCGAGCTGGATGTGCAGGGGGGCCTCACGCTCAGCCTGCGTCGCAAGCTCGCACTCAAGGCCTTCGCACTCACGGCGCGTTACGACGCGGCGGTGGCGGCGTATCTGTCTTCGGTGAACGAGGATGGCAGCCGTGATGCCTTCCCCAATGTGCTGGGCCTGCAACTCAACAAGGCGCAGTCGCTGCGCTATGGTGAGAACCCGCACCAGCGGGCGGCTTTCTACGTCGAGGCCAACCCGCCGGCGGGTTCGCTGGCCGCCGCCAAGCAGGTGCAAGGCAAGGAACTCAGCTACAACAATCTCGCCGATGCCGATGCCGCACTGGCCTGCGTGCAGGCCTTCGTGAAGCCGGCCTGCGTCATCGTCAAGCACGCCAATCCCTGTGGCGTGGCGGTGTCGCTCGATGGCATCGCGGCCGCCTATGAGCTGGCTTACCAGACCGACCCCACCAGCGCTTTCGGCGGCATCATTGCCTTCAACCGCGCGCTGGATGGCGCGACGGCAAAGACCATCGTCGAGCGCCAGTTCGTCGAGGTGATCATCGCGCCCAGCGCCGATGCCGCGGCCATTGCGGCCGTCGCCGCCAAGCCCAATGTGCGTCTGTTGGTGACGGGTGAGTGGCCGGCCTTGGCAGCCTCGTTCGACTACAAGCGCGTCGGCGGTGGCCTTCTGGTGCAGGATGCCGATCTCAAGCTCGCCAGCGAGAGCGACCTGAAGATCGTGACGAAGCGCGCACCGAGCGAAGCCGAAATCCACGACCTGATCTTTGCCGCCAAGGTGGCCAAGTTCGTCAAGAGCAATGCCATCGTCTACGCCCGCAACCGCCAGACCATCGGCGTCGGCGCGGGCCAGATGAGCCGGGTTTACTCCGCGAAGATCGCCGGGATCAAGGCGGCGGACGAGAAGCTCGTGGTGGCCGGCAGCGTGATGGCGAGTGATGCCTTCTTTCCCTTCCGCGATGGCATCGATGCGGCAGCGGCGGCGGGCATTACGGCGGTGATCCAGCCGGGTGGCTCGATGCGCGATGCAGAAGTGATCGCAGCTGCTGACGAAGCCGGCATGGCGATGGTATTCACCGGCACCCGCCACTTCAGGCACTGAGCTCTTTCTTGATCCCCTCTCTCCCGCAAGCGGGAGAGAGACAAGAACAAAAAAGCCGACTCGATGAGTCGGCTTTTTTCTTGCAGCCCCTGAGAGCTATTTATCGCGGAAGGTGATGCGACCCTTGCTCAAGTCGTACGGGGTCAGCTCCACGCGCACCTTGTCGCCATTGAGGATGCGGATGTAGTTCTTCCGCATGCGACCGGAGATATGGCAGGTGACGATGTGCCCGTTTTCGAGCTTCACGCGGAACATGGTGTTGGGCAACACGTCAGCGATGACGCCTTCCATCTCGATCTGGTCTTCTTTCGACATTTACGACTTAGGTGTGGCTAAAGGGTGCGCATTATGGTCGCTGGGGTGCTCAGGGGCAACGCAGGTGAAACCGGGGGCTGATCGGTGGCGGCAAAGGCGTGCCAGCCGCTGCCATCAAACTGCTCCAGCGGCCGGAAATGACGCTTGTAGTCCATGGTGGCCGAGCCCGCCACCCAATAGCCGAGGTAGAGATAGTCCAGCCCTTCTTCGCGGGCCGCTGCCAGTTGGCTGAGCACGGCGTAGGTGCCCAGACTGCGCGCCGTCTCTTCCGGGTCGAAAAACGTGTAGACCGCCGAAAGACCGGCGGGCAGCCGGTCCACCACCGCGACCATGCGCAGCACGTCCGCTTCGTGGAAGCACCAGAACTCGGTGACGCCCCAGGTGGAGCCGAGGAATTCATGGAAGGCCTTGGCATCGTCGGCGTCCATGCCGCCAAAGGGGTGTCGCGCCAGCAGGTAACGGCGGTAGAGCTCGAAGTGCTCTTCATGGAGTGTGGTGCGGCGCTCGATCACCAGGTCGGCATTGCGCTTCATGCAGCGCCGCTGCGCGCGGTTGGGCTTGAAGGCCAGCACCGGCACCCGCACCGGTACGCAGGCCTTGCAGTTGCTGCAAGCCGGGCGATAGGCGTAGTCGCCGCTGCGGCGAAAGCCGTTGGCGATGAGCGCGCCATAGACCTCGCCCGTCACCTGCGTGTGCGGCGCGACGAAGGCCGAGCGCGACAGCCGCCGCGGCAGATAGCCGCAGGGTTGCTCGGTGCCGAGCAGCAGGCGCAGGGGAACGTTAGGGCGTGTCATCAGTGGCCTCATCGCAGCGGCCGAAGTCTGTTTTGGCACAGCGCAAGGCGGCGAGTGAGGGGGATAGTGGTTCTATTTCCCTCACTTGCCAACGCAGCGATCTGCCAAAACAGTCCGGCCCCGAAGGGTTGCGGCCAAAACCGCGCATTGCTTCGTTGCGAGACTTGCCAATATCGACATATTGACGGCGTCTCGCGCCTCGCACTGCGAGGTTTTGACTCGCAACGCTGCAACGAGGCCACTGATGACACGCCCTAATCATGTGGGCAGGTGCTTGGCGTCGCCTGCGTAGGCCGCATGGAACCGCCAGTGCGACGGGGACTCAAGTTGCTGCGCCGCCTGTGAGGCGAGGCGGAAGGCCGCGCGCGGCATCGAGATCGCGCCCAAGGTCATCAGGTGCGGCGAGGACACTTGGCAGTCGATCAGTGGAAACCCCCAGTCCCCCAATTGCCGGGCGAGATGGACCAGGGCGAGCTTGGAGGCGTCGGTTTCGACACTGAACATGCTCTCGCCAAAAAACACGCGCCCGATCGAGACGCCGTAGAGACCGCCGATGAGATGGCCCTCGCGCCAGATTTCCACCGAGTGCGCCATGCCGTGGCGATGCAGCGACTGGTAGGCCTGACGCATCTCCGGCCCCAGCCAGGTGCCGCGGCCGGTGCGGCGTGGCCCAGCGCAGGCATCGAGCACGCTGGCAAAGTCGCGATTGAAGCTGACGGCATAGGCGCACTGCCGCATGCGCTTGGCCAGCGAGCGGGAAATGTGCAGCTGATCGGGCAGAAAGACGCAGCGAGGGTCGGGGCTCCACCACAGGATCGGCTCATCCGGATTGAACCAGGGGAAGATGCCCTCCCGGTAGGCGTTGAGCAGCCGCGTGGGTGACAGATCGCCGCCGATGGCGAGCAGACCGTTGGGGTCCGGCAACGCCGAAGCAGGGTCGGGGAACGCTTGTGCCGGCTGACGCGGATCGAGCCAGTGCAGGCGGGCGGGGTGCGCTGCGGTCATGCAGCGTCTCCCTGCGCCTTGTAGGCACTGTGCGTTTGCAACTCCGCCAGTCGCGCCATCACCAGCCGCCGCTCGCGTGTGAGCGCTGCGGCTACCGCCGCGTCGAAGCGTGGCTCGGCAAAATGGTGCAGGGAATGGGTCATCACCGGGTCGAATCCGCGTGCCAGTTTGTGCTCGCCCTGAGCACCCGCATCGTAGCGCGCCAATCCCTGGCGGATGCAATAGTCGATGCCCTGGTAGTAGCAGGTTTCGAAGTGCAGGCCATCGTAAAAGCCGGTGCTGCCCCAGTGCCTTCCGTAGAGGGTATCTCCGCCCTGTACCAGCAGGGCCATGGCCATGAAGCGCTGACCGGCGCGCGCCACCGTCACCCGCACGGGCGTGCCCGGTTGCATGGCATATCGATGGAAGAATTCGAGCGTCAGGTACGGTGGCTGGCCGCGCTCTTCATAGGTGTTGGCGTAGAGGGCATAAAGCTCAGCCCACTCCGACTCACTGAAGCGGTCGCCCGGCAGCGTTTCAAATTGCCAGCCGAGTGCTGCCACCTTCTTGCGCTCCTGCTGGATCTTCTTGCGCTTGTCGCGGCTCAAGTGCGCCAGGAATGCGGCGAAATCGGCATATCCGGCATTGCGCCACTGAAACTGCACATCGCAGCGGCGTAGCGGCGGGTGTGCGCCGCTGGTGTCGATCTCCTCTTCTGCCATGAACAGGCCATGCCAGGACGAGAGCCCAGATTGCTGCGGTAGGGTGCTCAACGTCTTTTGCAGGGCGTGGCGGGCGGCCGCATCCATGGCGCCCAGGCGTGGCCCGGCGGCCGGCGTGAAGGGCACCGCCGTCAGCAGTTTGGGGTAGTAGCTCAAGCCGGCTCGCTGCGCGGCATCGGCCCAGGAAAAATCGAAGACGAATTCGCCCCAGGAATGCGCTTTCAGATACAGCGGGGCGGCGGCCAGCAGTGCGCCATGGTCATCGCTGGCAACGAGATGGCAGGGCGTCCAGCCGCGCTCGGGCGTGGCGCAGCCGGTGTCTTCAAGCGCCGCGAGATAAGCGTGCCGGGTAAACGGGTAGCCCGCATCGAACAGCGCATCCCACTGTGCGGCGTCGATCTCCGCCATGCGCCCCCAGTGTCTGAAGCGCATGGCGCGAGTGCTGGGGATCAGTGGAAGGTCAGCGCTGTGGCCGGGATGTCTTTCAGCGCCCACTGCACGCAGGCATCGTGCTCGAAGCGGCTGATGTTCTCGCTCTCGGTGGGCGGGCCGGCTTCGGTCATCTTGCCGTCGCCATCGAATCGGATGGAAGCGCCGGCGGTCTGGATTTTCAGCTCGGTCTCCGAGGCGTCTTCCAGCGTCACCTGCAGGTAGCGCAGGCGCTGGTCGGCAAATTCCGGCAGCTTGTTGGCACCGGCGGCGATGAGAGCGGCCTGTTCGCTGGAAAACTCGCGGATGTCGCCAACCGTAGTCAAAACGAAGTGGCGGATGTTGTGCATGGCGAAAGCTCCTGTGGCTGATCTGCAATGAACCAAATCCATCATGGCGCGCGGCCGCCGCATTTCAAGCGCCGCACGGTGAATCTGCCCGTGCGACCAGACCGCCACCCCCGCAGCGGCGACCATGCGGCGGGTATACTCGTTTCACATGCAATGAACACGCCTGAGCCCATTCAGCGTTGCGATGAAGCTCCCTAATCTTCCCTCCAAATCCCGTGCCGCCGAGCCGCTGCAGACCGACCCCGGTTGGCTGGCACGGCTGCCGCGTGAGGCCTTGAGCCTGCTGCTGTTCGGCATCGCCTTCCTGCTGCTGTTGTCGCTGGTCAGCCACCATCCGGATGATCCCGGCTTTTCATCCTCTGGCGCCGGTACCCCGCTGCACAACTGGATGGGTCGCGGCGGTGCCTGGCTTGCCAACACCCTGCTGAGCCTGACGGGTTTCGTCAGTTTCATGCTGCCGCTGGCGCTGGGCTGGTTGGGATTTCGCCTGTTGCAGGGCCGCAAGGCTGCTCAGGAACTGCCCCTGGGGCTGCGCGTGCTGGCGGCGTTCGTGGCAGTGCTGAGCCTGGCCGGCGTGCTTGGTGTTCAAAGTCGTCCGCAGGGCGACTGGATGCCGCAAGGCGGCGGCGGCCTGCTCGGCGCGGCCTTGTCGGACTGGCTGGCGGCACTGCTTACTGCGGAGGGGGCAGCGCTGTTGCTACTGACGCTGTGCGTGGCCGCCCTGCCGCTGGCATTGATGTTTTCCTGGCTGGACGTGCTGGATGCCACTGGTGGCGCAACCCTCAAATTGTGGGTGCGACTGCGTCCCGCGCGAACCAAGACAACATCTAAGGCACAGGGTCCGGAAGCGCCGGAATGGGCCGAAGACGTCTCGATGCCACCGCTGGTCAAGCCGCTGCCGCCGCGTCGCGGCAAGGTGCCGGCGCGCATCGAGCCGCAGTTCGATCTGTTGACACCGGTGATCACGCCAGCTGCGGAAGCGGTGCCAGCCGGGCCGGCGTCGCCTCCTGAGGCAACTGCGCCCTCGGATTTGCAGAGTTTTTACGAATCACTACCGACGCATGCGCCGGTGATCTCCGATCTCGATCAGCCCACGCAGATGCCCGAGCCACCGCCCCTATCGGTGGTGGAGCCGGAAATGCCGGTGCAGGCGATCGCCGCACTGCCGCCGCCCACGGATCACCTGCCGCCCTGGGCGCAGCGCGAATGGGCCGAGACTCACGACGATGGCGATGCCGACCATGAACCCATCGTGCCGTCCTGGGCGATGGCTGCGGCGACCGTGCCGCCGCCGGTGGCCACCATCGCCGTACCGGCCCCGATGGAGCCGGTTACGCAGAAGCCGGTGGTCCGCCTGGCCGCCTATGTCGAAGCGCCGTCGCCTGAAGTGCCGGTCGCAAAGCCCGTCGTGCTTTCACCGTATGCGGCACTGCCGGGCCAGTTTCCCAATGCCGGCAACCCGCTGCCGCCGGTGGAGCTGCTCGACCCGGCGAAGCCTTCCACCCGCAAATACACGGCCGACGAACTGGAGCTGCTGTCGCGCAGCGTCGAGAAGCATCTGGCTGATTTCGGCGTGAAGGCGCAGGTGGTCAATGCCATTCCGGGGCCGGTCATCACCCGCTTCGAGATGCAGCTGGCCCCGGGCGTGAAGGGTGTGCAGATCACCAACCTGAGCAATGACCTCGCGCGATCGCTGAGCGTGAGCCGCGTGCGTGTGATCGAGGTGATCGAGGGCAAGCCTTTTGTCGGCATTGAAATCCCCAACGCCAAGCGCGACTTCGTGATGCTGCGCGAGATCATCGATTCGCCCACGTACCGCAATTCGGGCTCGCCCCTGACGATGGCGCTGGGCAAGGACATCGCCGGTGCGCCCACGAGCGTCGACCTGGCCAAGATGCCGCACTTGCTGGTGGCGGGCACCACCGGCTCCGGCAAGAGCGTGGCGATCAACGTGATGATCGTCTCGATGCTCTACAAGGCGACGGTCGACGAGGTGCGGTTCATCTTCATCGACCCGAAGATGCTGGAGCTGAGCGTGTACCAGGACATCCCGCACCTGCTTACGCCGGTGGTGACGGACATGAAGGACGCTGCCAACGCGCTGCGCTGGTGCGTCGCGGAGATGGAGCGTCGCTACCGGCTGATGACCGTGCTCGGGGTTCGCAATCTGGCGGGCATGAACAAGAAGGTGGTCGATGCCCAGCAGGCCGGTGTGCCGATGCGCGACCCCATGAAGGTGGCGACGGCTGACCTCTTCAGCGACGCCAATAACGACATCGAGTACCTCGAACCACTGCCGCATATCGTCGTGGTGATCGACGAGCTCGCCGACATGATGATGGTGGTGGGCAAGAAGGTGGAAGAACTGATTGCCCGTCTCGCGCAAAAGGCCCGCGCCGCGGGCATTCACCTGATCGTGGCCACACAGCGGCCTTCGGTGGATGTGATCACCGGCCTCATCAAGGCCAACATTCCTTCGCGTGTCGCGTTTCAGGTAGCGAGCCCCATCGACAGCCGCACGATTCTCGATGTGAAAGGCGCCGAGACGCTGCTGGGCCACGGCGACATGCTCTACAAGCCGGTGGGTGCTTCCAGCGTGACGCGCGTACATGGCGCTTTTGTCGATGATCACGAGGTGCACAAGGTTGTGGCCTACCTGAAGGGTGTGGCCGAGCCGAACTATGTCGATGGCATCCTGGCCGACGAGGAGGACCTGAAGGCCAAGGCGGACGAAGCCAGCGACGACGCCGAGAAAGACCCGCTCTACGACCAGGCGGTAGCGCTGGTGCTGGAAAGCCGCAAGGCCTCCGTGAGTTGGGTGCAGCGCAAGCTCAAGATCGGCTACAACCGCGCTGCGCGCATGGTGGAGTCGATGGAATCCGCCGGTCTCGTCGGCCCCAGCGGCCCTGGGGGCAACCGCGAAATCCTGGGGTGAGGTGTCGCAAGCTGGGCGAGCGCTGCTCGCCGCGACACCGCGGCCCAAGTCGCTGGCGACCTGGGCCGCGGTGCTGTAGCGGTCAGCCTCCATTCACCAGAGCTTCAGCCCCGCTTCACACTGTGTCTGCACTTCGTCTTCTGGATTGACCATGTTCCGCAACCTGCTTTCCGTCGCGCTGATCTCGCTCGTCCCATTCTCGGCCCGTGCTGAGCCGGGCGAGGCGGCACTGGCCCGGTTTCTCGATGGTGTCACCAGCTACCAGGCCAGCTTCACGCAGGTGCAGACCGATGACCGCGGCATGAAGATCCAGTCCAGCCGGGGCACCATGGCACTGGCGCGTCCCGGCAAGTTCCGTTGGCAATACGCAGCACCTGCCGAACAACTGATCGTCACCGATGGCAGCAAGCTGTGGCTCTACGACCAGGATTTGAAGCAGGTCACGGTGCGCCCCGCCGAAGAAGCGCTGCAAGGCACTCCGGCAGCGCTGCTCTCGCAGAAAAAGACCCTGACGGAAACCTTCACCGTCCGTGATGAGGGCGAAGTCGACGGCGTGAAAAAACTCAAGCTCACGCCCAGGTCGAAAGAATCCGATTTTCAGGACGTGAGCCTCTGGCTCAAGGGCAGCGCTCCGGTGCGCATGCTGTTCCGTGACACGCTGGGTGGTGCCACAGACATCACCTTCTCCGAGGCCAGGACGAACGCGAGGCTGGATGCGGATCTGTTTCGTTTCACACCGCCCAAGGGCGTGGAAGTGATCGACGCGACCGGCCCGCAAGACTAGCGTCTGGACGCGTCATCAGCGCCTCGACGGCGCTGCCCTGTCCCGACGTTCAGCTTGCACCACACTGAAACTTCGGCACTCTAGAGTCGCCAGAGCCAACAGGGAGTGGGCGATGAATCGGAGTGTGCTTGCGATCTTGATGCTGGGTGCAGGTGCGGTTTCTGCTGCGGGGCCATCGTTGGATGACCGGAAGCGGGACGCGCAGGCGGCGGCGGACGGACCCTCCTGCAGGGGACTCAACTTCTACTGGGAAATCGGCAACGCCGCGGGTGAGAAGCGCTCTGGTAACGGCCCCGGAGGCTCCGGGGGCAACCAGGTCAGGGCAGATGATCCGATGCTGATCGCATCGGGCGGCAAGTGGCTCTACAGCGCCTATGTGGTGGAAATGCGCAACGGCACGCCGTCCAGTTCAGACATCCCCTATCTCAACTTCAAGAGCGGCTATCACAGTCTCCGCAGTTGCACCTTCCCGCTGACCCCGGCGGCAGATCGTACGGTCTACAAATGCGGCGAGCCCGGCAACAACCCCAAGACCGACGCCGATGCGCCGGAACCGTTGCCCGAGGGCGGTACCGTACCCGGCAGCTTCTACTACGACTCAGGTCATTTCGAGGCGCACGCCGCCAACGACCCCAGCTTGCTGCTGGCGACGCAGACCGCGCCGGCGCTCGGTGGCGTGATCGGGGGCAAGCTCGGTATGGCTGATCTCAGCTACGCCGGCTTGGTGTTCGCGGGCGATGCCCGCACCACCGCAGCCAGCTACGGGGGCTTTCTGCAAAAGGTTCTCAAGGGGCGGGCTGATCAGGCAGGCGGGCTCAAGATCGGTCAGTTGCTGGGCACCAACGATGTCTGCACCAGCACCGCGACACGGATGGAGGGCCTGAAGCGCGTACCCGTGGACTGCAACCTCAAGGACGACCGAAGCGATCGCAGCGAGTCGGTGCCGCCGCTGCCGGCCCGTCTGGACGATACCGGGGTTCTGCCGGACGGCAGTGTGTCTGTGCCCAATGGTCCGCCGTGGCGGTATTCGCTGGGACATTTCGTGGAAAAGGACCAGACGGTCAGCTCCCCCGGTTTGCTCGGCTTCTATCCTTGGATCGACGCCTCCCGCCAGTGGTATGGCGTGCTCGCTCGCTACCAGCCGGTGGGCCTGAGCTACCAGGACTCGGTGGTTTGCGGACGCGCGATCCGCAACGCCTGGCTGCACGCGCGGTCGACGTCGCCCTAGACCCGAAGCGGTACCGGTCCGTGGCCTGCATCCCCTAAACTCGGCTGATGCAGGACCCCCATCAAACCCTGGCGCCGCTCGCGGAGCGGATGCGGCCCCGTACCCTGGACGAGGTGTTGGGGCAGTCGCATCTGGTGGGCGAGGGCGGTCCGTTACGGGTGCTGCTCGATGCGGGCAAGGCGCCTTCACTGGTGTTCTGGGGTCCGCCCGGCGTGGGCAAGACCACGCTGGCGAGGCTGATCGCCCAGCATGTCGATGCCCAGTTCCTGACGTTTTCGGCGGTGCTCGCCGGCGTCAAGGAGATCCGCGAGGCCGTGCTCAAGGCGCAGGCGGAGCGCTCTGGTTTGATGCCGCGCCAGACGATTCTGTTCATCGACGAAATCCACCGTTTCAACAAGGGGCAGCAGGATGCGCTGCTGCCTTACGTGGAGGACGGCACGCTGACGCTGATCGGTGCAACCACCGAGAACCCGAGCTTCGAGCTGAATGGAGCATTGCTGTCCCGCGTGCGGGTACTGGTGTTGCGATCGCTGGAGGCCAGTGCCATCGAGCAACTGCTGCAGCGCGCACTGATCGACGTGCAACGCGGGCTTGGCGCTGCCGCCAATGCGTTGCCAGCACGCTGGCTGGCCCGCATTGCGGAGGCTGCCGACGGCGACGCCCGCAAGGGCCTGGTGCTGCTGGAGACGGCCCACGAGTTGGGCCGTGCCCAGGATCAGCACGACGACGCAACGCTGGAAAAGCTGATCGGCCGGGGTTTTCGCCGCTTCGACAAGCAGGGCGAGAACCACTACGACCAGATCAGCGCCCTGCACAAGTCCGTCCGCGGCAGCGACCCGGACGCAGCGCTTTACTGGTTGGCGCGCATGCTCGATGGTGGTGTGGATGCAGGCTATCTCGCCCGACGGATCACGCGCATGGCCTATGAAGACATCGGCCTCGCTGATCCCCGCGCGCTGCAACTCGCCATCAATGCCTGGGAGGCGTTCGAGCGCATTGGCTCGCCCGAGGCCGAGCTCGCCATCGCCGAGGCGGTGGTGTATCTGGCCGTGGCGCCGAAGAGCAATGCGGTCTACATGGCTTTCAGCGCGGCGAAGGCGGCAGTGGCCGAGCATGGTTCGCTGGAGGTGCCGCTGCACATCCGCAATGCGCCAACGCGGCTGATGAAAGATCTGGGTTACGGCAAGGGCTACCGCTATGACCACGAGGAAGCAGGCGCACACGCGGCGGGCCAGCAGTTTTTGCCCGAGCGGCTGGCCGGCACCCGCTTTTATCAACCGACCGACCGCGGACTGGAGGCGCAGATCGCGGTGAAACTTCGGCAATTACGGGGGCAGTCGCCATCGAAGGGGGATTCCTGATGCCGGCCTGGGTCGCAGTGGCTCTCGGCGGTGCTGCTGGATCGTTGATGCGCTACGCGCTCAACGGTTGGCTGCGCGTCTTTGCCCCCGGCTTCCCCTGGGCGACGCTCATGGTGAATGTCGTCGGCAGTTTCTGCATCGGACTCGTGTTCGCCGCTACGGCCCAACGCCCCGAGGTGCCAGACTGGATCCGCACCGGCCTGATGACCGGCGTGATGGGCGGTTTCACCACGTTTTCGGCCTTGTCGCTGGAGACCTTGGTGCTGTGGCGCGAGGGGCAAGCGAGTCTCGCCCTCGCGAGCCTTGGAGCCAATCTGCTGCTTGGAGTGGGTGCCTGCGTTCTGGGTTTGTGGCTAGGCCGCAGCCTGTAAACTCTCGCGCTCTCGATCGCCGAACTGTAGCCACACCATGCTCGACCCCAAACGCCTGCGCGCCAATCCGCAAGAAGTGGCGAACCAACTTGCCCGTCGCGGCTATGTGCTCGATGTCGCCGCCTTTGAAAAGCTGGAGTCCCAGCGCAAGGCACTGCAGAGCGAGACGGAAGGCTTGCAGGCTGCCCGTAACAAGGCCAGCAAGGAGATCGGCTTTGCCAAGGCCAAGGGACTGGATGCCACGCCGCTGATCGAGCAGGTGGAGCATGCCAAGGCGCAACTGGCCGCCAACGAAACCGCACTGTCGGCACTGCAAGGGGCGTTCGAGGACTTTCTGCTGCGGCTGCCCAATATTCCGCACACTTCGGTGCCTGATGGCCACAGCGAGCAGGACAATCTGGAAGTGCGACGCGTCGGCACCCCGCGCCGCTTCGATTTTCCGGTGAAGGATCACGCCGATCTGGGTGAGGCGCTGGGGCAGATGGATTTCGCCGTCGCCGCCAAGATCACCGGTTCGCGCTTCGTGGTGCTGCGGCGCGATCTGGCGCGCCTGCATCGGGCGCTCACGCAGTTCATGCTCGATGTGCACACCGACGAGCACGGATATGAAGAGCTGTATGTGCCTTACATGGTCAACGCCGACTCGCTGCGCGGCACCGGGCAGTTGCCGAAGTTCCGCGAGGATCTGTTCGGCATCAAGCTCGACGATCGTGACTGGGCGCTGATCCCCACGGCCGAGGTGCCGGTCACCAACCTGCTGCGGGACGAGGTTCAGGACGCAGGCGCACTGCCGCGCAAGTGGGTTGCCCATACGCCGTGTTTCCGCAGTGAGGCCGGCTCCGGCGGGCGCGATATCAAGGGCATGATCCGGCAGCATCAGTTCGAGAAAGTCGAGCTGGTGCAAGCCGTCGAGCCTGACCAGTCGTATCAGGCGCTGGAAGAGCTCACCAGCCACGCCGAGGCCATTCTCAAAAAACTGGAATTGCCGTACCGCGTGGTTGCGCTGTGCACCGGCGACATCGGCTCGAATGCGGCCAAGACCTACGACATCGAGGTCTGGCTGCCGAGCCAGCAGACCTACCGGGAGATTTCCTCATGTTCCAACTTCGAGGATTTTCAGGCGCGCCGGATGATGGCACGGTATAAGCATCCAATTACAAAGAAAAACGAGTTGCTGCACACCCTCAACGGCTCCGGCCTTGCCGTTGGGCGTACCTTGGTGGCCATTTTGGAGAATGCACAGCAGGAAGACGGTTCGGTCATCGTGCCATCGGCCCTGCAGCCATATTTCGGAGCTCAGCTGATCCGGGCGATGCCCGGCCGTTGAGCCGGCGGGCAGCGATGTCTGGTGCTGGAGGCCCTGAGCGGGCGTTTTGACCGTGCTCACTGTGTGGTTGAGCACAGTTGGTTCTTCATGTTGAAGACGCTGGGTAATATGATGTTTTTATCACGCAACATCTCGGCGACGATGGACGCGTCGTTGCTGGTGCCAAAGGGAAAATAAAATGATTGGATTGGGATTTGCATGAGTAAGCGCGAAATCTGGGCGAACCGACTGATCTCGCTGTCGCCCCGGCTCAAAATGAGCGCAGTGATCGGTATGGATGCCTTGATCTGCATTGCAGCCTTCTATGGTGCGCTGCTGATTACCGTCGGGCCAATCCGGTCCCTGATGCTGGAAGATTTCTTCCTCTCATTCGCAGCGGCCGTGTCCGTTATCACGGTCCTTTTCATCGTTGGTGCTTATAAGGCCGTCATTCGCTTTTTCGACATTATCCTGACATTCAAATTGTTTCAGGGTTATGCAGTGGCTTCTTGCCTGCTATTTGTACTGGCGACCTGGTTTGATGTTCTGGGACAGACCTCGGCAATTGCCGTATTCCTGATATTGGGGCCATTGCTTTCGACCCAGCTTCGAATCATTGCCCAACGCCTGCTTCGGCCAGGTTTGAACAATTCCAGTCTCGTTCCGATTGTCATTTACGGCGCCGGGCATGCGGGCATGCAGTTGGCCGCGGCCCTGAGTACTTCAGCCCGGTATCGGGTCAAGGCATTCGTCGACGACCGCCTCTCACTGCAGGGCCGTGAAATTCTGGGATTGAAGGTCTTTTCGCCGTCCCGGCTCGCCCTGCTCAAGCAGGAAGGGCGGTGCGAGCAGATTTTTCTGGCGATGCCGTCCATCACCAAGAGCCGTCGTCGGCAGCTGCTGGAGTCCTTGCAGGAATTGGCTTTGCGCGTACAGGTGGTGCCGGGTCTTGACGAACTCGCCAGTGGGCACCGACGGCCCGATGACGTGCGAGATGTGCAGATTGAAGATTTGCTGGGTCGAGATCAGGTGGCTGCGGTTCCGGGGCTGGCTGGGGGGCAACTCGCCAACAAGTGCGTGCTGGTGACGGGTGCCGGTGGTTCCATCGGTTCTGAAATCTGCCGTCAGGTCGCGGTACTCGGCATCAGCAAATTGGTGCTGTTTGAGGTCTCCGAGTACGCGCTTTACAAAATCCATCAGGAATTGGAAACAGTCGCCCAATTCCGTGATTTTGAGTTGGTGGCTGTACTGGGCAGCGTCGTGGATAAAACGGCCATCGAGCGTGCCATCAGCAAAAACAAGGTCAATGTTTTTTATCACGCGGCGGCTTACAAGCATGTTCCCTTGGTTGAGGCCAACGTGCTTTCGGCCGTCCAAAACAACGTCTTTGGCACCTTGAATGCCTGCCGTGCTGCCATTAAATGCGGCGTGCAGAACTTTATTCTGGTTTCGACTGACAAGGCCGTACGCCCCACCAGCATCATGGGGGCCTCGAAACGGGTTTGCGAATTGATCGTGCAGGCCTTCGCCTCCGAAAATCCTGCCATGTGCATGTCGATGGTTCGGTTCGGCAATGTACTCGCCTCCAGTGGCTCCGTGGTGCCGCTGTTCAGGGAGCAGATTCTGCGCGGTGGCCCGGTGACCGTGACGCATGTGGAGGTCACCCGCTACTTCATGACTATCCCGGAAGCCGCCCAGCTGGTGCTGCAGGCGGGCGCCATGGGGCACCATGGGGAGGTGTTTGTGCTGGACATGGGCAAGCCGGTCAAGATTTTTGACCTGGCGGAGCGGATGATCCATCTCTCCGGCCTCGAAGTGCGCGATGACAACAACCCGCGTGGCGATATCGAGGTGAAGGTGGTCGGCCTGCGGCCCGGCGAAAAGCTCTACGAAGAGCTGCTGATCGGCAACAACCCTTCCGAAACCAAGCACCCGCGCATTTTCCTGGCGCGCGAGAGCTGCATCGGCAAGCCCGCCCTGCTGGACCTGATGGCGCGACTCGAAAAGGCGATTTACGAGGACTCGGTTGACACGGTTCGGCAGCTGCTGGCCGAAGTGGTAGAGGGGTTCAGCCCCCAGCAGAAAGCGCCGGCGTTCATTGCCAGCGCCCCGGTGACGGCGTCCAATGCACCGCCGGTTCGTCGCGCCAAGAGCTGAACTCGTGGCGCGACGGCTTATCTAGCCGATCTTCACCAGCGTCCGGCCGGTCACCTGACCCGCAACGAACTCGCCGCAGACGGCTTGCAGGTCATCCAGACCTACCGTGCGGGCGGCGATGCGATCCATCAGGCCCTGCGGCTTCCAGACGCCGGCCATGTTTTCCCAAAGCGCGAGCCTCCAGGCGCGGGGGCATTCCACGGAATGAATGCCGAGGATCGAAACACCTCGCAAGATGAATGGCATCACGGTAGTGCTCAGGGTGTGCGCCTGAGCCAACCCGATACTGGCGATGTTGCCCCAGGGTTTCACGGTGCGGGTGAGCCAGGCGAGGGTGTCGCCGCCGAGATTGTCCACGGCACCGCCCCACTGGGCGGCTTCGAGCGGTTTGCTGCCCATGGCCACAGACTGCCGTTCGAGCACTTCGTCTGCACCAATAGAGTGCAGATAGTCGCTCGCGCCGCCCTTGCCGGTGAGCGCAATGGTGCGGAAGCCCTGCTGTTTGAACAGCGCCAGCGCGATACCGCCCACGCCGCCTGTCGCGCCCGTGACCAGGATGGGCCCTTGTTCTGGGGCCTGGTGGTTGTCGAGCATCCGCTTGAGAGCCATGGCGGCGGTGAAGCCGGCGGTGCCAATGGCCATTGACTCCTCGATGGAGAGGCCTTTGGGTAGCGGTACCAGAGCATCTGCTGGCAGGCGCGCGTATTCGCTGTAGCCCCCGTCGATCTGCTCGCCAATGTTGCAGCCCGTGACCAGCACCGCGTCGCCGGGCTGATAGCGCTCGTCGTCGCTGGCGACCACGTGGCCTGCGAGGTCGATGCCGGGAATGCGGGGACTGCCACGCAGGATCTTGCCCTTGCCGGTCACCGCCAGCGCGTCCTTGTAGTTGATGCCGGAATACGCCACCCGCACCACCACATTGCCGGGTGAGAGATCGTCGATACCGATCTGTTCAATGGCCGCACGGGTGCTGCTGCCCTCGGCATAAACGCGGAGCGCGCGAAAGGTGGTTGGCAGGGCAGATTTCATTGGTCTGGTTCGCGTGGAGTGGGTATGGTGTGGCTCAAATCCTAGCAAGACATCGAGGCCCCAACCCCATGCCGCAGTACACCCTGAATCCGCCTTTGGTCGAAGACGCCGTGCAGCGTGATCCGCTTGCACAGTTTGCGGTTTGGTTGTCCGACGCCAAAGCCGCAGGTTTGATCGAGCCGACCGCGATGACACTGGCGACGGTCGATGCCGACGGCCGGCCTTCTGCACGGGTGGTGCTGCTCAAGGGCATGAGCGATGGCGCGCTGCAGTTCTACAGTAACTATGAGTCCCGCAAGGGGGCAGCACTCGCGATCCATCCGTTTGCAGCGGCGACGTTCTGGTGGGACAAGCTGGAGCGCTGCGTGCGCTTCGAGGGGCGCGTCAGCAAGCTCGATGCGGAAACCTCGACGAATTACTTCCACTCCCGCCCCCGAGGCTCGCAGATCGGTGCCTGGACCTCGCGGCAGTCCAAGGTGGTGGATGGCCGCGCGACGCTCGATGCCCGACTGGTCGAAACCCAGCAGCGCTTCGCCGAGGGTGTAGTGCCGCTGCCGCCGTTCTGGGGCGGCTATGCACTCAAGCCAGATCGGATCGAGTTCTGGCAGGGCAGGGACAATCGCCTGCACGACCGGCTGCGCTTTGTGGAAGAGAACGGGGTCTGGCGGCTGGAGCGGCTGGAGCCCTGAGCCTCAGGCTGAGCCCGCGACGAGGGTCTGGCCGCCCTGCCAGGCCATGCCGGGCTCCAGGTGGATGGGCCGGCCAATGGCGGCGGCCTCAATGCACAGAAAGCGCCGGTAATCCTGTGGCCCGAGGTCGGCAAAGCCTTGGCTGCGCGCCGCGCCAGGGTTCCACAACACCGTATCGGCAAAGCCCTGCTGATGGAGTTGCAGAATGCGCACACCGTCCTTGAGTGTGAGCCGTTCAGGGGCATCGAAGTAATTGCGATCGACTTCGCCCGCGATGCGAACCGGCTCGGCTTGCTCCAGCTTGTGGCGGCCGGCATCGGCCGTGTCCCGATAGTGCAGGCCGCTCAAGCCGTGCACCGAGACCTCGCTGATCTCCGCTACCGCGAGATAGCTGTGCAAGGCTGATGTGAACTCGAAGGGCCAGTCGCCGGTATTTGTCACCTGTAGCTGAAGGTGCAGCCGAGCGCCGCCTACACGGACGGTCAGCGTCGCGAGAAAGGTGTGATTCCAGATCGCCCGCGTCGCCGACGATGCCGCAAGCGTGAAGGTGGCGACGGCCTCACCGGCGTGATCGATGTTTGAGTCATGCAGAACCCACGGCGCGGTCCGCGCGAACCCGTGCTTGGGCAGCGGGCCTTCGCCGGCGAACTGCGGAAAAATCACCGGCACGCCGCCGCGGATCGGTACCTCCGCGGCATAGATGGGGCGGTCGCTGACAAAGAGGCGATTGTCCTGCTCGCCGGCCGGCTGCCAGCGAGTGACGTGGGCGCCACGCAGATGGATCTCGGCCATTGCGCCATCGTTGGCTTGCAGCAGGATGCGGTCGGACATGCGCGAGTCGGCACGGTGAGGGTGGGCTGTCACCGTACACAAAAAAAGCCGCCTCGCGGCGGCTTTTCTGGTGCTGCGACTTTCACTGAGCAGGCATCAGCGCAACACGGGCACCCCGCAGCGACGCCGCGGAGTGGCTTGGTGTCTTACTTGATTTTCTTCGCCTCGCTCTTCAGCAACTCTGCCTTGTCAGTTTTCTCCCACGAGAACGCCGTGAACTTGCTGCCATCGGCACCCGTCATCGCAATGGGCGCACGGCCGAAGTGGCCGTAGCTCGCCGTCTGCTGATACATCGGGTGGATCAGGTCGAGCATCTTGATGATGCCGCCCGGACGCAGGTCGAAGTTCTTGCGCACCAGCTTTTCCAGCGCCTCGTCCGACACCTTGCCGGTGCCGAAGGTGGTGACGAAGATCGAGGTCGGCTCGGCCACGCCGATCGCGTAGCTCACCTGCACCTCGCACTTGCTGGCCAGGCCCGAGGCCACGATGTTCTTGGCGACGTAGCGGGCCGCGTAGGCGGCGCTGCGGTCGACCTTGGAAGGATCCTTGCCCGAGAACGCGCCACCGCCATGACGGGCCCAGCCGCCGTAGCTGTCGACGATGATCTTGCGACCCGTCAGGCCGCAATCACCAACCGGGCCGCCGATCACGAAGTTGCCGGTGGGGTTGATGTGGAACTTGGTGGACTTGGTGATCCACTTGGCGGGGATCACGGGCTTGATGATGGATTCCATCACCGCCTCGCGCAGGTCTTTCAGCTTGATATCCGGGCTGTGCTGGGTGGAGAGCACCACGGCGTCCACGCCGGTGGCCACACCATCGGTGTAGCGCAGCGTGACCTGGCTCTTGGCATCCGGACGCAACCACGCGAGGCCGCCCTTCTTTGCCTTGCGGATTTTGGCCTGCTGCTCCACCAGGCGGTGCGAGTAGTAGATCGGCGCCGGCATGAGTTCCTTGGTTTCATCGCAGGCGTAGCCAAACATCAGGCCCTGGTCACCAGCGCCAATCTCTTCGGCCTTCTTCTCTTTCTTCGAGGTGCCGTCCACGCCCATGGCGATGTCGGGCGACTGCTTGCCGATGATGTTGAGGATGCCGCAGGTGGCACCGTCGAAGCCGACTTCTGAGGAGTTGTAGCCGACGTCGGTGATCACCTTGCGCACCAGCTGTTCGAGGTCGACCCAGGCCGTCGTGGTGACTTCGCCCGCGACGATGGCCACACCGGTCTTCACCAGGGTTTCGCAGGCCACGCGGGCCTTCTTGTCCTGCGCGAGGATCGCGTCCAGCACCGCATCGGAAATCTGGTCAGCCAGCTTGTCCGGGTGGCCTTCGGAAACGGATTCGGAGGTGAACAGGTATTCGCTCATTTCGGGTGAAGCTCCAGTGCGCGCCGGTCGTTGCGGCGTCGGGTGGGGTGGATGCAGCGGAGGCTGCGAACAATATCTGCTTATGCGGATACGCGGATTTTATAGCCAGCGGCTCCGCGGTGCGAGCGAGTGTGCCCTGCCGCAGTTTGCAGCGGCGTGGCAGGGCATCACGCACGCGTCACCTTGTTGCAGGCAAACTCGTCCCTACTGTCTCTACTCTGCCCTTCACACCGCCTGCCATGTCCGCTGCCCACCCCAAATCGCTAAGCCCTTTGCCGTCGCTGATTTTTTCGTCCCGCTGGTTGCAGTTGCCGCTCTATCTCGGCCTGATCGTCGCCCAGGGCGTGTATGTCGTGCTGTTCGTCAAGGAGCTGCTGCACCTGATTCACGGGGCTTTCGAGCTCAACGAGCAGCAGGTGATGCTCATCGTGCTGGCCCTCATCGACGTGGTGATGATTTCCAACCTGTTGATGATGGTGATCGTGGGGGGCTACGAAACCTTCGTGTCGCGGCTGAGGCTGGAAAATCACCCCGACCAGCCGGAATGGTTGAGCCATGTCAACGCCTCGGTGCTGAAGGTGAAGCTGGCGATGGCGATCATCGGTATCTCCTCCATCCACCTGCTGAAGACCTTCATCGAAGCCGGCTACATCAATGCGCTGCCGCTCTGTGCCTCGGCTGCCGCCGGCGTGAAGTGCACCAACATCACGGAAGCCGGTGTGATGTGGCAAACCATCATCCACATGGCCTTCATCCTGTCCGCCATCGGCATCGCCTGGACCGACCGCCTGATGCTTGCGACCGCGTCGCACGGTAAAAACCACGCCGCCCATTGAGTGCGCGTCAGAACTTGTCTGCGGTAAAAAACGGTGCCACTAGGGCGCCGTCTTTTTGAGTGCTGGATTGCCTAGACAGGCCGTAAGCGTTCGAGATACTCCACCAGGCCGCGCAGGCCCTGCTCATACAGCTCGCTGCTCTGCGAGGCCTTACTCATGCCGATCAGGCCCTCAAAGGCGGAAATGAAGAAGATCGCCGCGGCTGCGGTGTTGACGTCACCCCGCACCTTGCCCCGCGCCTTGCCGCGTTCGAAGGCATCCGCCAGTGTGTGCCGCCACTCGTCGAGGATCCCCTGCAGGCGTGTGCGAAAGCCTTCGTCGATGGGCGACATCTCCTGCGCCAGGTTGTTGAACGGGCAGCCATAGGACAACAGATGTTGCTTGAGCCGGTCGCGCCGCTTCCTGATGCTGGCAATCGCGCATTCGATGGGGTCGTCCGCCTCGGCCAGCGGGAGCCAGTAGCTCTGCATGAAAGGCCAGATCAGCTCGTCCACCACCGCATAGCCCAGCGCGGTCTTGTTTTCGAAGTGGTGATACAGCGCCCCCTTGGTCACGCCCGCCTTGACCAGGATGGAATCCAGGCTCGCGCTGCGGAATCCACGCTGGTGGATTTCGGCATAGGCGCATTCCAGCAGGCGTCTGCGGGTGATATCCGGCTGGCGCAGGGTCGGTCGTAGGGCATTCATGGCGCAGTATTGACGCCGCCCCCGCCTTGTCAACAACGCCGCATCCCCGCCCGGCGCTTCGACGCCGAGCAGTGGCAGCAGCGTACTCTCGGCCTCGGCATCGGCAAATCCTGCAGCGGGGCAGGGCGCGGTTCTGGCCGCTGCCTTTCAGGAGCATGCTGCAACGGCGTATCGCCGCGTTGGCAAGGGCGTGAAATAGAACCACTATTGCCCTCACGACCGCCTTGCAGCGTGCACCAGCAGCACGCGGTGGCTGAAAACGACCCACTGAAGACACGTTCCAGAGACCCCCATGACCGAGCGCGATTCCGATTTGGCGGCACTCGTGTACTCCCTCAAGCTGCGGGCGCCGCAGGATGCCGCCGAGCTGCTGGCGGCGCTGCCGCACGACACCATCGAGGCCGCACTGGGCGCCCTGCCGCCGGATTTCGCGGACCGTATCCGTGCCCGGATGGCCGATGCCGAGACGGTGACCGAGTCCGTGGCAGACCATATCGCGAGCCTCATGGAGCCGGCCCGTGGTAGCTTTGCCGCCAGCGCGACCGTTGCGGATGCCATTGCCTGGCTGCGCGCCGCGCCCGAGCCGCAGCAGCTCACCTATCTCTACGTGCACGACGTCGAAGGCCGGCTCGCGGGCCTGATCGTGCCGCGCGATCTGTTGCTGGCTGCGCCCGACACCGTTCTGGGCCAGATCATGTTGCGCACCCCGTTCCGGCTGTCGATGCAGGACACGCTGGGCGACGCCGTACGCGCCACCATCAAGCGGCACTATCCGGTGTACCCGGTATGTGACGAGGCAGGCCGCCTGGTCGGGCAGGTGCGGGGCTGGAAGTTGTTTGAGCAGCAGGCACTGGAACTTAGTGCGCAGTCCGGCCGCATGGTCGGTGTGGACAAGGAGGAGCGGCTCGATACGGGTTTCTGGGCTGCCTTCCGCATGCGTCATCCCTGGTTACAGATCAACCTGTTGACCGCTTTTCTCGCGGCCTTCGTGGTCGGCAGTTTCGAGGACACCATCACCCGTATCGCCGCGCTGGCCGCCTTTCTGCCGCTGTTGGCCGGTCAGAGCGGCAACACCGGCTGCCAGACGCTCGCCATCACCCTGCGGGGATTGACGCTGGGTGATTTCGAAAAGGTCTCGGTACGCCGTCTGGTCATCAAGGAGGCCCTGCTGGGAACGCTCAACGGATTTCTCACCGGCCTCGTCGCCGGTGCCGCCATGTGGTTTACCGCGGGCGGCCTCAGGGGCGATGCCATGGCGATGCCGCTCGCGCTGGTGATCGTGCTGGCGATGACCGGCGCCTGCCTCGCGTCCGGCATCTTCGGGGTGCTGGTGCCGCTGATCCTGCGCCGCTTCGGTGCTGACCCGGCGACTGCATCGAGCATCTTTCTCACCACGGGGACCGACATTGCCGGCATGGGTCTGATGCTGTTTCTCGCCACTGCGCTGGTGCTGTGAGGCGACGACAACACCTCGCGGCGCGCCCATGAGGCTGCCGGTCGTCTGGCATCCCGGCTACAGCATCGCGCAGCCTGCCGATCATCCTTTCCCGATGGGCAAGTTCACGGTGCTGGGGGCGCTGCTGCGGGCAGCGGGGCATCACATGCATCCCGCGCCCGAAGTCAGTGCCCAGGTCTTGCAGGCGGTACACGATGCGGACTACCTCGATGCCATGGCCGCCGGCACGCTCGCGACGGGCCTGCAACGCCGCATTGGCTTTCAATGCACACCTGAGCTTGCACATCGCTGTCGGCTCGAAACCGGCGGCACGATCCGCACCATCGAACTCGCGCTGGCGCAGGGTCTTGCCTGCAATGCGGCAGGGGGCACGCATCACGCGCACCGGGACTTCGGTGCCGGGTACTGCCTGATCAACGATCTCGCCGTGGCCACGCGCTGGGCGCTGGATGTCGCAGGTGTCTCCAAGGTGCTGATCGTCGATCTCGACGTGCATCAGGGCGACGGTACTGCGGCGCTACTGGCCGACGAACCACGCGCCTTCACATTCTCGATGCATTGCGAGAAGAACTTTCCCGCCCGCAAGGCGCGCTCCGATCTGGATGTCGGCCTGCCGCGCGGGCTGGATGACGCCGGCTATCTGCATGAGCTCGCTGCCCTGCTGCCCTGGCTGCTCGACACGGTGTGCCCTACCCTGGTGCTCTACGACGCTGGCGTCGACGTCCACGGCAGCGATCGCCTCGGCCATCTCGCCCTCAGCGATGACGGTATCGCGGCGCGCGATGCCTATGTGCTCGGCGAGTGTCGTCGGCGGGGGATACCCACCGCCGCGGTGATCGGTGGTGGCTACGACCGCAACCTCGATGTGCTCGCCGCCCGCCATGCCTTGCTGTTCCAGGCCGCCGCCGCCACCCTCCGCGCATGAACCCCGACCTGCAACTGGCGCTGCTGCTGTCGCTCACGGGCCTCTTCACTTCGGCACTCTCGGGGGTGGCGGCGGCGGCCTGGAACAGCAAGGCAT
>Ga0255091_1000029_pt1 | contig 75896 bp, 70 predicted proteins | sample Colum_Yuk_RepB_8_2_FD_188439 | JGI IMG/M metagenome (GOLD analysis project Ga0255091, IMG submission 188439) | Freshwater microbial communities from Columbia River, Oregon, United States - Colum_Yuk_RepB_8d | ecosystem: Environmental > Aquatic > Freshwater > River | place: USA: Oregon... | reverse complement strand
ACGTCCGGCAGCGCCAGCCAGCGAAGCGCGTGTCGGCCGTCGGCGAGGTATTCCGTCTTGCCGGTGACGCGGGTGAGGGCCGCGTAGAAGCGCGCCAGGACAATGTTTTCCTCGGCGACACGCGGCGGTGGCACCGCGGCCCCAGCGGCCACGGCAGTGAGATAGCCCCCCCCGGCGGCGGCGAAGTGCGTGGCCATCGCACCCGCCGCGGCTTCGGCCAGGGCCAGCCACTCCGGCGCGCGGACTGCCCCATGCAGGGCCAGCGCGGCACGCGCCATGTGCAGCGTGTCGCCGAGGAACCGGCCGCCGTCATCCGCCGCGCCGTGGCGAAAGCGGCCATCCGCCAGCGCGCGGTGCTCTACGGCCCACCGGGCCGCCCGGTCCGCCGCGCACAGCGTGTCGGCATCGGCGGTGGCCCGGTAGTGCGCCACCAGCGCCTCGATGGCGAGGCCGTTTTCCTGCGCATACAGATTGGGATCGATGCGCGGCACGCCAATGCGGCGCCGTGCCCGGTCGCCGAGGGCGAAATAGGCCGCGGCCTTTTCACCCGGCACCACATCGGCATCCTGTGTGCCTTGAAAGGCGCCGGTCTCGGCGTCGCGCAGGTGCTTCAAGAGGTAGTCGCGGATGGCGTTCGCGCTCCGCAGGTCACGCGCGTCGCGGGTCTGCGCATAGGACTGCGCATATAGCCGCAGCGCGCCGGCCTGCGTGCGCATGATCTTCTCGAAGTGTGGATGCGCCCAGTCGCCGTGCGTGGAGTACTGATACATGCCGCCCCACACCGGGTCGATCAGGGCACGAGCCGCATCCAGCGTCTGCCGCGCGCGCTGTGCTTCGCTCCGATGACCGTTTGCGGCCAACGTCAGCGCGTATTCGACGCTGTCGCGATCCAGATATTTCTGCGCCAGCTTTAGGCTGCCGCGCCGGGTGTCGTAGGCCTTGCGGTGGTTGGCTTCAAGGGCGCTGCGCAGGGCATCCGGCAGGCTGGTGATAGGCGGTGCCACCGCCTGTTCGTCGCGCGCGGACTGCTCCGGTGTCGGGTCGGCCAACACGGCGTCGAGCAGGGCATTGAAATCCGCTGCGCTCAAAAAGCCCGCCCGCTTCGTGACCTCCTGCCCTTGCGCATTGAAAAAGATCAGCGCGGGCCAGCCGTACTCGCGGTAGCGGTTGGCCAGCAGCGGGTCGGCATCGTGATCGACACTCGCGATCAGCCACTGCGACTGGAGACGCTGCTGCACGCCGGCATCGGGGAAGGTTTCGCGCTGCATCACGTGGCACCAATGGCACCACACGGCCTCCAGATAGAGAAACACCGGCTTGTTCTCGGCCTTGGCCCGGGCCAACAGGGCGGGCGTGAACGGTTGCCAGGGTAGATCGACGCGCTCGACCGCCGCCAGCGGCGGGATGGCCAGCAGCAGACCGATAATGAGCAGGTGGCGTAGCGTGAGCTTCATGCAGCGGCTACGTGGCTCCCGATGGCGCGGATGCCGCGCCGACAGCTGGCACGCTTCTCGCGCGGTGCAGGCATTGCTTCGATGGATGCCTCTCGCCATGCGCGCCCTGCTTGTTCCCCTGCTGCTACTCACCCTCGTCGCCTGTGGCGATTCGCAGCCGCCGCGTGCGGCGCTCACGCCGTCATTGCCGGTGGCGACGCCTGCACCCAGCCCGGCACCGGGCGCCACGCCCAGGGTCTACGACCAGATCGCACCGGACAGTACCCCGCCAGGGCCCTACGCGGCCACGAGTGCCGATTACCGTTTTGGCCGCATCACCGTCCGCGATGAAGTGAGTGGCGGCAGCTACGAGAGCGATGTGCATGGCATCGCCTGGATGCCGCAGAACCTGCCGGCGGGCCTGCGCTTACCGGTGCTGGTCTGGCTGCACGGACGCCACCAGACCTGCCAGACAGCCATCGGCGGTCTACCACTGACGGGGGTGGGCGATGACGACTGCCCGACGGGGCTGCGACTGATCGAGTCCGCGCCCAGCTACACCGGCTACAACGCTGCCGCCGAGCGGCTGGCCACCCAGGGCTACCTCGTGCTTTCCATCGATCTCAACGATATAAACGACCACGACAACAGCCCGCCCACCGATCGTGGTGCGCTCGCCCGCGCCCAGCTGGCGCTCGAACATCTGGATCGCTTCCGCGCCATCGATGCGGTGGGCGGCCACGGCTTTGACGCGCTGAAAGACCATCTCGATTTCAGCCGCGTCGGGCTGATGGGCCACTCGCGCGGCGGCATTGGCGTGCTCAAGGCCGGGCAGGTAAACCTCCAGCGCCCGGCCGCGCAGCAGTTCGGTATCAAGGCCCTATTTGGGCTGGCGGCCGATACCGGTGGCCTCAACATCGGCGCCACCAACTATGAGGTGCCGCCCGGTGTGGTCTGGGGTGCCACGCATGGCTATTGCGATGGCGATGCGCCGGACTTTTTCAGCGCCTTCTATCTCGACCGCAACCGCCTGCGCGCCGATGCCAGTGGCCTGCGCTTGCTGTTCGTGGCAATGGGGGCCAATCACAACAACTACAACACCGCCTGGGCCGGCACCGACGACTGGCAGGCGCGTGACCCGAGCCTGATGGACGCGCAGTGCGGCAGCCTTGCCGCGACCGGTGCGCGCGACGATGAGGCCGCCCAGCAAGCGCAGCTGGTGTTCTTCATGAGCAGCTTCTTTCGCCACTTTGTCGGTGGTGAAACCGCGTTCGCACCGCTGTGGGCGGGCCGCACGGGCTTGCCGGCGAGCCTCTGCCCGGATGGCGTCGCGGGCTGCGAGGCGCGGTTTCTCACCGTGCGCAGTGCGCCGCCTGCCGAGCGCCTGCTCATCTCCGCCTTCGAGTCCGAGGCGGCACTCCGTCGCAACGCGCTGGGCGGCAGCACCGCGCTCAGCGGGTTTTCCACGAGCACCATCTGCACGCCCGACGATGGCGGTGACGACCCGCCCAGCGGCGGCCACGGCTGCCCGGCTGACCCCACCTTCTCGCGCATTCCGCAGCTGGCGCTGCGCTGGACGAGCCCGGGGGCCACGCTCGCGCAGCAATTCCCGGCGCAGGATCTGCGCAGCTACCGCCTGTTCAGCCTGCGCATGGCCCTGGACTTTGCGGCGGGCGCCAACCCGGCAACCGGGCAGGATTTCGGCATCGTGCTCACCGATGCGACGGGCCGCAGTGCGCGCATCGCCGCAGCGCAGTGGACCGATGCCCTGGGCCTGGCACCCGGTGATCCCTATGCGAGCAGCGGCAGCCAGCGCACGCTGCTCTACAGCAGCCACTTTCCACTGGCGGCATTTGCGGGCGTGGACCTCGCGCGTGTCACGGGTGTGGCGCTGGTATTCGACCAGACCGCACAGGGCAGCGTGCAGACGGCCGACTGGGCGTTCGTGAAGTAAGCACGGTGTTGCCCACTCAGTCGGCGGTCACCACCCACAGTCCGTGCGTGGCCGAGCGCTTCATGTGGAAGCGCGCCTGATGCGAGCTGAGACGGCCAAACGGCGTGCGGCCCTGAAACGCCAGCGAGACGACAAAGCGCGTCGGGTCCTCTGCAGTGGGCTCGATGCGCGTGACCTGCAGCCCCTGCAGGCTGTCGGGCAGGCGCAGGCGCGCGCGGATCAGCGGCCGGGTGTTCAGCAGCACTTCTTCGGGCGTGGGGGCTTGGCGGGCCTGCGCGGCGGGCGGGCTGGGTTCCGGTACAGCGCCTGCGCGCGCCGTGCCGCAGGCCAGTGGCAGGGCGAGCAGAACCGCCAGACGGATAGGCCTCATTCGGATGCTGCTGTCGCGCGTGGCAGCAGCGGAGCCAGCCAATCCCAGGCCTCGGCCGCACTCACCGCCAGCGGCACCTGCAAGCCGGTCGCGGGCAAGTGCAGCATCCCGTCTTTCACGAAGCCTGCGAGCAGGCGGCCCGGTTCATCGATCAACTTGCGGTACCGCCGCCGGTGATCCCTGTAGTGATCGCGGCTGACGATGCACGCCCCGCTGGCCCGCGCCACTCTCAGCAGTGCCCCATCCGCACTGCGGCCAGAAGGCATCTCGCAACAGATCGCAGCCTGCGCGCGCAGACGGACATACGCCGGAGCCTCAGCCGCGAAACGATGGGGCGCGCTGGCATCGAAAAACGCCTGCACGTCATCGCCCTGTCGCCGCAGCGCCGCCAGCAGTGAAAGTGGCACGCGCAGCGAGGGTGGATTGCCACCCCAATAGGCGATGTTGAGGCCATCCAGCAGCCAGCGACGGCTCGCCCCGGCCGCCATCGCCGCATCCGTCACCACAGGCGCGATGGAGGACTAAACCTCGTGCACGAACAGCTCGCGCTCGAAGCGCAGCTGCGGCCAGAACACGCCGTCATCGGCGCGCTCGCCGGCACCCACCACCATGATCGGCATGGCGTCGTCGCCGAGCTTCAGGAGCTTTTTCACGCGCACCTCGTCGAAGCCTTCCATCATGCAGCTGTCGTAGCCGTGGGCGCGCAGGGCGAGCACCAGGTTCTCGCAGGCCAGCGCCGTACTCTTGGCGGCCCAGAGCTTCACCTCGCTGGTGGTGTAGGGGCCGCGTGGCACGGGGGCGACCAGGCCACCGGCGGCAAAGGCGGCTTTTTTCACCAGCGCAAAGCTGTTGAGCGGGCCCGGCGCATAGTTGTAGGGGATGAGCTGGTAATAGCGCTTGATGAGCGTCGGCACATCCGGCATGGGCCAGTCGCGCAGCATCTTCTTGCTGAACTCGTCCACCCGGTCGGTGCGGGCAACGCAGACGATCAGCTCGGCGGCGGTCTTGGCGGCACTCTGGCTCATGCAGGCCTTGACCAGCTTCGCTTTCTTGTCCGCCGACTTCACGACGTAGAACTCCCAGGGCTGCAGGCCGCTGGAGCAGGGGGCCAGCAGGGCCATGTCGAGACAGTCATCGAGCACCGCCTTGGGGATGGCCTTGTCCGTGAACTTGCGCACCGAGCGGCGGCTGGTAACGACCTTGCGGAACGATTCGAGGTCGATGCCCTGAGGCGCTGGCTCGTAGTAGCGATCCTTGCCGTCGATGGCGATGGTCGGTAGTGCGGCGGCCGTCTGGGTGGACTGGGTAGCGGCGGTTTTGCGGGGGGCTCTGGGCTTGCGGGCAGTGGTCATGGCGGCTCTCGTTGAAAACACAGCATAAGGCCCTCATGGTCCGGGTGGCGTAGCGGCCGTGGCCCGACATAGGCACTCGCTATGCCAAATATCAGCAGATTCGATTTTGCCGTTGGCACCGGTCTGCCTATCCTTCCATCGCTTCTTCAACCAACGACCCCACAAGGATTTCCCATGTCGCTGATCAACACTGCTGTGATTCCCTTCAAGACCCAGGCTTTTCACAACGGCAAGTTTGTCGAGGTGAGCGATGCCAGCCTCAAGGGCAAGTGGTCGGTGCTGGTGTTCATGCCCGCCGCATTCACCTTCAACTGCCCGACCGAAGTCGAAGACGCCGCCAACAGCTACGCCGAGTTCCAGAAGCTCGGTGCCGAGGTCTACATCGTCACCACCGACACGCACTTCTCGCACAAGGTCTGGCACGAGACCTCACCCGCCGTCGGCAAGGCCACCTTCCCGCTCGTGGGCGACCCCACGCACGTGCTGAGCCGTGGCTTTGGCGTGCATATCGACGCCGAAGGCCTTGCCCTGCGCGGCACCTTCATCATCAATCCCGAAGGCGTGATCAAGACGATGGAAGTGCACAGCAACGAGATCGCCCGCGACATGAGCGAGACGCTGCGCAAGCTGAAGGCCGCCCAGTTCACCGCCAACAACCCCGGCCAGGTCTGCCCGGCCAAGTGGAAGGAAGGCGAGAAGACCATCAAGCCCTCGCTCGACCTCGTCGGCAAGATCTAAAAGCTGTTTCGGCGGGTCGGCAATCGCCCGGCCCGCCACCCCCAAATCCCTGACCGAGGCGCTGCCGAAAATGCGGCGTCACGGGCGGTCACGTCCCTCATCCCATTGGAGCGCACCATGCTCGATACCGACCTCAAAACCCAGCTCAAGACTTATCTCGAACGACTGGTTCGCCCGGTCGAGATCGTGGCCAACCTCGATGCCTCCGAAGGCGCTGCGGACCTGCGCAAGCTCTTGGCCGATATCGCACCGCTGAGTGACAAGCTCACCGTTCGCGAAGAGGCCGATACCAACGAGCGCGCACCCTCGTTCGCACTCAACAGTCCAGGTGAGCACATCAAGTTGCGCTTCGGCGGCCTGCCGCTGGGCCATGAGTTCACCTCGCTGGTGCTGGCGCTGCTGCAAACCGGCGGCTACCCGCCCAAGGTAAGTGCGGAGCTGATCGAGCAGATCAAATCGCTTGAAGGACCGCTGCGCTTCGAGAGTTACTTTTCGCAGAGCTGCCACAACTGCCCGGACGTGGTGCAGGCGCTCAATCTCATGGCGGTGCTCAACCCGAACATCGAGCACGTCGCCATCGATGGGGCGAGTTATCCGAAAGAAGTCGAAGAGCGGCAGGTGATGTCGGTGCCCTTCGTATTCTTGAACGGCAAGCCCTTTGGCGCGGGTCGCATGAGCATCGAAGAGATTCTGGCGAAGGTGGACACCAAGGCGGGCGACCGCGATGCCGCCAAGCTCAATGCCAAGGACACCTTCGATGTGCTGATCGTCGGCGGCGGCCCCGCAGGCGCGGCGGCGGCGGTGTATGCCGCGCGCAAGGGCATCCGCACCGGCGTGGTGGCCGAGCGTTTTGGTGGCCAGGTGCTCGATACCATGGGCATCGAAAACCTCATCTCGGTGCCGGAGACCGAAGGCCCGAAGCTGGTCGCTGCTCTGGAACAGCACGTGGGCCAGTACGAAGTGGACGTCATGCGCCTGCAACGCGCCGAGAAGCTGAGCAGCGAGAACGGCGTAGTGAGCGTGGGTCTCGCCAATGGCGCGGTACTGAAATCCAAGACCGTGATTCTCTCCACCGGCGCACGCTGGCGGCAGATGGGCGTGCCTGGCGAAGACCTGTACCGTAACAAGGGCGTGGCCTATTGCCCGCACTGCGATGGCCCCTTGTTCAAGGGCAAGCGGGTGGCGGTGATCGGCGGCGGCAACTCGGGTGTGGAGGCCGCGATCGATCTCGCCGGCATCGTCAGCCAGGTCACGCTCATCGAGTTCGATAGCCAGTTGCGGGCCGATGCAGTGCTGCAAAAGAAGCTGCGCAGCCTGCCCAATGTGCGGGTGATCGTCTCTGCTCTCAGCACCGAAGTGCTGGGCGATGGCACCAAGGTGACGGGCCTCAACTACAAGGACCGCATCAGCGGCGAGCTGCACACCATCGAACTCGAAGGCATTTTTGTTCAGATCGGACTCTTGCCCAACAGCGACTGGCTCAAGGGCACGCTGGAGCTCTCGCCGCGTGGCGAGGTGATCGTCGATGCCAAGGGGGCGACCTCGCTGCCGGGCGTGTTCGCCGCCGGTGATGTGACCACCACGCCCTACAAGCAGATCATCATCGCGATGGGTGAGGGATCGAAGGCGGCGCTGAGTGCGTTCGATCACCTGATTCGCCAGGCCGTGCCGGAGGCGCTGCAAAAAGCGGCCTGAACCCACGGCCGCTGCAACGCGGCCCTGGGCCTCGACCGGAGCAAGCCCCCTCTCCGGCCAGCGGCGCGCTGTGGGGTACCGCCCGTAGAACGCCCTCAGCCGCGGAACCGCCGCGGCATAAGGGTGGTCGCGAGACCGCACGCCGCGGAGCGTTCACTGATGGTTCTGCGCGGGCTTGATCATCCGTGCAACCAGACGGAATGACGCTTGGCAAAGCCGGATGCCCGCAGTCCAGAAGATCGACGGATTGCAGCGGGCAGAAGTGCCACCATCTTGGTGTCTCTGCTGTCCTTGAGGTCACGTCATGTCCATTCCGCTCTCCATCCTCGATCTCGTCCCCGTGCCCACGGGTACCACGGCGGGTGAAGCCCTGCGGCGCACGGTGGATCTGGCGCGGCTCGCGGATCAGCTCGGCTATGTGCGCTACTGGTTCTCGGAGCATCACGGCATGGCGAGCGTGGCGGGCTCCGCCCCCGAGATTCTCGTTGGCCACATCGCGGCGGCCACCCGCACGATTCGGGTGGGCTCGGGCGGCATCATGCTGCCCAACCATGCGCCGCTGAAGGTGGCGGAAACCTTTCGCACGCTGGCGGCCTTGCACCCGGGCCGCATCGACCTGGGTCTGGGCCGTGCGCCGGGGTCGGATGGCCATGCGAGCCGTGCGCTGCGGGCGGCTGATGGCAATGAGTTTCCGGCCCTGTTGGCAGAGCTGCTCGCCTTTACCGGGCAGCGCGCGTTTCCCGACCACCATCCGTTTCGTCGCGTTGCGGCTGTGCCGGCCGAGGTGCCGCTGCCGCCCATCACGCTGCTCGGCTCCAGTGGGGCTTCGGCGCAGTGGGCGGGTTCGGCGGGCATGGGCTACAGCTTTGCCAGCCACTTCAGCCCCGCACCCGCAGGGCCTGCGTTTCGCGCCTACCGCGAGAGCTTTCAGCCCTCTGCTGACTTCGCCAGACCGCATGCGATCCTGGGCGTGGCGATGGTCTGCGCGCCCAGCGACGCCGAGGCCGATCAGCTGGCCTCCACCATGGACCTCGCCTGGCTACGCATCGGTCGCGGCGAGTTCAAGCCGCTGCCAAGTCCTGAAGAGGCGCAGGCCTATCCGTATTCGTCCGCCGAGCGTGCAGCCGTGCGCGAATACCGCAGCCGCACGGTGATCGGCAGCCCCGTCACCGTGCGAGCGCACATCGAGCGACTGGTGCAGGAGAGCGGTGCTGACGAGGTGATGGTCGTGAGCAACATCCATGACCATGCCGCGCGGCTCAGGAGCTATGCGCTGCTGGCGGCAGCCTTCGCCTGAAGGGCTTCTCATTTTTGGCCCCAACGTTTTTGCCTATGGCGGCCCATTGAAAAAGCAATTACCCAGGCCCGGTGCGCCTCCTTACGATCCTGTTGCCGAGTAAGTCCGCAGCCCGACAAAAAGATCGGGCGTGGACAAGGTGAGGACGAAGACAAGCCTGATTGCGATGCCTGCCTTTCTGCAGGGACGACAGGTCTCTGTCGCAGCGCGTTTGCCTCGTGTCGCCACCTGCGCCCGGTGTGCCCCGGATTTTCACTACTTCACCACTTGAGGAGCTTCCCCATGATCAAGAAGTCCATTCCGTTTTATGCGGCCCTGATGCTCGCATCGCCGCTGGTGCTGGCCACGCCGCCGCCCACGCCGCCCCTCGCCGCTGCCGCTGGACCGGTCGACACGCGCGATAACCGCTTCTGGTTCCCCGAGCTCATCGACCTCTCGCCATTGCGCCAGCACAGCCCCAAGTCCAACCCCTACGGCGAGAACTTTGACTACGCCGCCGCCTTCTCCAAGATCGATCTCGCCACGCTCAAGGGCGAGATCGCCACGCTGATGAAAACCTCGCAGGACTGGTGGCCCGCCGACTACGGCACCTACGGCCCCTTCTTCATCCGCATGGCCTGGCACAGCGCCGGCACCTACCGCACGGCGGATGGCCGTGGCGGTGCCGGCGGTGGCCAGCAGCGCTTCGAGCCGCTCAACAGCTGGCCCGACAACGCCAATCTCGACAAGGCGCGCCGCCTGCTGTGGCCGATCAAGCAGAAGTACGGTGCCAGCCTTTCCTGGGCCGACCTGATGGTGCTCACCGGCAATGTCGCGATGGAGTCGATGGGCTTCAAGACCTTCGGCTTCGCCGGCGGCCGCACCGATGACTGGGAGCCCGACCTCGTCTACTGGGGCCCCGAGACCAAGTTCCTGGCCGGTGACAAGCGCTACACGGGCGATCGCAAGCTGGAGAAGCCGCTGGCCGCCGTGCAGATGGGCCTGATCTATGTGAACCCGGAAGGCCCCAACGCCAACCACGATCCGCTCTCGGCCGCCCGCGACATCCGCGAAACCTTTGGCCGCATGGCCATGAACGACGAGGAGACCGTGGCGCTGATCGCCGGCGGCCATACCTTTGGCAAGGCGCACGGCGCACGCAAGCCGGAGAACTGCGTCGGCCCCGCACCCGCCGCTGCAGGTATCGAAGAGCAGGGCACGGGCTGGACCAACAAGTGCGGCACCGGCAAGGGCGTGGACGCCACCACCAGCGGCCTGGAAGGTGCCTGGACGGCGTCGCCCGCGCAGTGGACGCACCAGTACCTGACCAACCTCTACGCATTCGAGTGGGTGAAGACGCAAAGCCCCGCCGGCGCCACCCAGTGGATCCCCGCCAATGGCGCGGCCGCCAACCTGGTGCCGGATGCGCACGACCCGACCAAGCGCCACGCGCCGATCATGTTCACCACCGACCTCGCCCTGCGCGAGGACCCCGAATACCGCAAGGTGACGCAGCGCTTCCTCAAGGACCCCAAGGCCTTCGAGCTGGCCTTTGCCAAGGCCTGGTTCAAGCTCACCCACCGCGACATGGGCCCCAAGAGCCGCTACCTCGGCAACGAAGTGCCGAAGGAAGATCTGATCTGGCAGGACCCGCTGCCCAAGGTGGACCACCCGCTGGTCGATGCGCAGGACATCGCCGTCCTCAAGGGCAAGCTGCTCGCCAGCGGCCTCACCGTGCCGGAACTGGTGCGCACGCCTGGGCCTCGGCCGCGAGCTATCGTGGCACCGACATGCGCGGCGGGGCCAACGGCGCGCGCATTCGTCTCAGCCCCCAGAAGGACTGGGCTGTGAACAATCCCAAGGAACTCGCCCAGGTGTTGAAGAAGCTCGAAGGCATCCAGAAGGACTTCAACAGCGCGCAGAAGGACGGCACCAAGGTCTCGCTCGCAGACCTCATTGTTCTGGGTGGTGTCGCCGCAGTGGAAAAGGCCGCAGCCGATGCCGGCGTGGCCGTGCAGGTGCCGTTCACGCCCGGCCGTACTGACGCCACGGCGGCGCAGACCGACGTCGTTTCGTTTGCGGCACTCGAACCTGCGGCCGATGGCTTCCGCAACTACTACAACCCGGATGCCGCCCTCTTCTCGCCCATCGACGCGCTGGTGGACAAGGCCAATCTGCTGACGTTGACGGTGCCGGAGATGACCGTGCTGCTGGGCGGTCTGCGCGCGCTCGATGCCAATACCGGCGGAGTCGACCAGGGCGTGTTCACCGACAAGCCCGGCACGCTGAGCAATGCGGTGTTCGTCAACCTGCTGGACATGTCGACGCAGTGGAAGAAGTCCGACAAAACCGAGGGCCTGTACGAGGGTGTGGATCGCAAGAGCGGCCAGCTCAAGTGGACGGCCACACCGGTGGACCTCGCCATTGGTTCGAGCTCCGAGCTGCGCGCCATTGCCGAGGTGTATGCCGCAGCGGATGGCCAGCAGAAGTTCGTCGGTGACTTTGTGGCCGCCTGGAACAAGGTGATGAACCTGGATCGCTTTGACGTAAAGACCTCCGCCGCAGGCCTGGTGGCCCAGGCCCGGTAAGCGTCGTCAACGCAAAAGCCCGCGCCGACCGCCACGGTCAGCGCGGGCTTTTTTGATCTCAGGTCCGCAGCGGCGGCAGCGCCTCACCCGCCGGCACAAAGGTGAGCGCCTCGCCGTTGTTGCAGTAACGCAGTCCGGTGGGCTTGGGGCCGTCTTCAAACACATGACCGTGATGGCCACCACAGCGCGCGCAGTGATACTCGGTGCGCGCGTAGCCGATGTGGTAATCGGTCTTGGTCTCCAGCCGACCAGGGATGGGGTCGTAAAAGCTCGGCCAGCCGGTGCCGCTCTCGAACTTGGTCTTGCTCTCGAACAGCGGCAGGTTGCAGCCCGCGCACACAAAGGTGCCGGCGCGCTTCTCGTTGTTGAAGGGATGCGTACCGCACATCTCGGTACCCTCGCTGCGCAGCACGCGAAACTGCGCGGGCGTGAGCAGGGCTTTCCACTCGGCTTCTGATTTCTTCAGCCTGTCGCCGGTGTAGTCGGTTGCGATCTTGCTCATGGGGTTCTCACGGGGTTGCGGCATTGAAGCGGGCGATGGTGTCGGCCAACCAGTCGGGTTTGGACAGTGGCAGCCAGTGGTGGGCGGCCACCCACTGCCGCGTCAGCTCGGGTACCCATTGCTCGATGCCCTCCAGCAGCGCGGCCTTCACGAAAGGGTCGCCCTCGACCGCGATGAGCTGCACCGGGGCGATGGCGTGATGCGGGCGCGGGCGTAGCAGGCGCGGCAGCACATTGGCGCGGTAGAGGCCGATGCCATTCACGCCATCGCGCAGTTGCGTGGTGTGGGCAGCGGGCGGCGGCGTGCCCTCCAGCCGCGCCAACACGCGCGGCCAGTGGCGAGCGAGGCCGAGTTTCCACACCGAGGGCGCGAGCAGCGGCAGGTGAAAGGCCCCGATGTACCAGGAGGATGCGAGTTGCCGCAGGGTAGCCGCATCGACACCCCGCGCCCGCTGGGCGAAGCCGACGTGGTCCAGGCAGGGCCCGCTGATGCTGGTGTAGCGACTGATACGCCCCTGCAGCGCGGGCTCGGTGGCGAACTCCCAGCCCTGGATGGAGCCCCAGTCGTGCCCGATGAGGTGTACTGGTTCGTCAGGGCTCAGCTGGTCGATCACGCGGCGGAAATCCGCCAGCAGCTGGCGCAGGCCATAGCCCCGCAGATCGGCTGGCGCATCGCTGAGACCCGCGCCGCGTACGTCGTAACGCACGATGCGATAGCGGCTCTTCAGGCGTTCCACCACCGCATCCCACACGTGCAGGTTGTCGGGGTAGCCGTGGACGAAGACGAGCGTGGGGCCGTCCTTGCGGCCCTCCACCAGGGCGCTCAGGCGCAGGCCGTCGGTGGTGGGGATGGAGAGGCGTTCGAGCATGTTGTTCATGCCCTCACGCTAGCAGCCTTGTGGCCCCGCTTGCCAGCCTGCGATGGACTCAGGGCGCGGCATCGACCGGCAGCATGAAGCGGGCCGGGTCGGTACCGCCGGTGGTGATGGTGATGAGGTCCGGCACCTTGGCGTTGTACGAGGTCAGGTCGGTGGCGGCGATGCTCAGCCGCACGCGGTGCCCTTTTTCGAAGCGGTGCGCGAAGCCGACCAGATTGAATTCGACCGGCTGGCCGACGTCTGCCGCGGGTACCCGTACCGGTGCGATCAGCCGCTTGATGAGCGTCGCATTGCCCGCGGTATCGACATCCCAGACCTTGCCGAAGAACACCAGATCGCGGGTGTTGATGTGCGCGAGATGCAGCCGCGCCCGCGGCACGCCGACCGAGATCACCTCGCGCTCGAAGGGCGCAGAGGTGAAGTGCGCCACCTGCCCGGCGGGGTCACTCGGCGGAAGGGCCGAGGCGCTCGGGCTCGATGCCGGACCGGAGAAGTTCGAGGTCTCGGTATAGGACGACGGCACCCCGCCGGCCGGGTTCAGCACCATCGCGCTGCCAGCCACCACCTTGCTCTGGTCGGTCACGAGATCGGCGCTGCCGGAGAGATAGAAAGTCTGCATCGCCTGGGCCGGGAAGCCAGCCGCCTGCCCATACTGGCTGTGCGCGGAGCCCGAGCCGTCGTAGGCCACCCAATCGCGATGCCAGGCAAAGCCAGGGCCGGTATCCACGCTCGTATCACCGCGCAGGTAGCGGTTGAACCAGGCCAGCGCCCGTTGCGTGAGGTAGCACTGGTCCAGCCCTGTGGTGCCACTGCCGTACACCTCGCACTCGCCCGGCAGCGAGTCGTAGCCGCCGTGGCCGCCCGAGTTCCAGATCATCGCCACCGGCACCTGGCGGGCCTTGAGCTTGAGGTAGGTCGCCACCGCATCGTTGGGGTTGAACAGCGTGTCGGACTGGCCCTGCACCAGCATGGTCGGTGCGGTGATCTGGTTGATCCTGGTCTCGGCCGAAGAGTTGGCGACGAGACTGCGGATGGCGTCGTCGGCATCGCCCGTGGCGGCGAGTGTGGCGTAGGTCTGGCACACGGCGGTGGGGAAGCCCAGGCAAGCCGCACCCGCCACCATCTCCGGCTCGCCGCTCATGGCCTTTTCTTCCGCGCAGCCCCCCGCGCCCTGGGCGGCCCCCGCATTGCCCGAGGCGAAGAACAGCGAGGTCCACTCGAACTTGAACACGCCCTGGGGTGCGCGCTGGTGCGAAAAGCCTGTGGGGTCGCCCGCGAAGATCAGGTTGTTGGGGTCGAGCGAGTACTGCAACGAGTTCCAGGTGCGTCCGGGGATCGCCGCCCGCACGCGCGCATCCGTCGCCGCCATGTTGAGCACGATGCCGCCACCATACGAGCCGCCGATCAAGCCCACGATCGGCCCCCTGGCATCGCGCGCCACCACGCTCGCGACCGAGAGATCACCCACCTTGTAAGCCGGGTCCACCAGCATCTTGTCGATGAGCTGCTGCGAGTCCTTCACGTCGTAGTCGAAAGAATTGAGCCGGATGCAGCCCGACGAGCCGCCAAAGCCCTGGCCCGAATAGGTCAGCACGACATAGCCGTGGCGTGCGAGGTAGTCCGCCATCGAGACGATCTCGCCCGCCAATTTGTCCAGCCCGAAGCCATTGGTCATGAGGATGGCCGGCTGCGGCGTGGCCACTGTTGCATTGGCGGGCAGGTACAGGCGCGTGTCGATGGTGGCGGCGTGCGTGCCGTCCGGGCCATCCATCACGGGGATCAGTGCGTCGCTGGTGGTGTAGGTCTGCTTGCCGACCACGGCGGTGGCGGCAGAGCCGCTGTTCGAGGCCGGGCCCGGCGGAATGCCTGCCACCGCACGGCCGACAGGGCGACTGTCGCCACAAGCCGAGAGCGCCAGCGAGGCGATACCCAAAACAACAGCCAATGAAAAAGCACGATCACGCACGGGCACACTCCTCAAGATGCCGCGAGTCGTCCTTGGGTGCGGCGGGCGGGCCTGATGCGGCCTGTCGATGTGGAGAGTGTCGCAGAAGAAGCAACGACCGAGGAATCCTCGGTCGTTCAACAAGACGCCTCAAGCTGCTGACGGTTCAGACAATCGTGCTTCTCGAATCGGCAAATTGACCAGCGCTGCCAAGAGCGCAAACACCATGTCCGCAATCCACATCCACTGGTAGTCGCCAAAGCGCGACATGGTCACGCCACCCAGCCAGGCGCCGAAGAAGCCACCGGTCTGGTGCGAGAGCAGCGTGAGGCCGAACAGGGTGGCCAGGTAGCGGGTGCCGAACAGCTTGCCTACCAGCCCCGCCACCGGCGGCACGGTGGCGAGCCAGGTGAAGCCGAGTGCGGCGGCAAACAGGTAGAAGGTCAGCGGCGTGCGCGGAGCGAGCAGGAAGAGGCCGATGACCACCGCACGGCTGGCGTAGACGGCCGTGAGAATCCACTTCATGCGATAGCGAGCCCCAAGCCATCCCGCGGTGAGGCTGCCCGCGATGTTGAAGAGGCCGATGAGGGCGAGCGCGGTGGCGGAGACACTGGCCGAGAGCCCGCACAGCTGCACTTCGCCCGGCAGGTGCGTGACGAGAAAGGCGATGTGCAGCCCACAGGTGAAGAAGCCGAGATGCAGGCACCGATAGCTGCGGTCGCGTAGCGCCTCGCGTACGGCGCTGCCGAGGCTGGGGCCGGTCTCGGCGATGACGGGCGTTGTTGCAGTGGCGACGGTCGGCACGCCCCGCAGCGCCTGCGCCAGCGGCAGGGTGAGCAGGCTGGATGCCGCCAGTGCGAACAGCGCCGTGGCCCAGCCAAAGCCGGCGATCAGCGCCTGCGACAGCGGTGCGAACAGGAATTGCCCGAAGGAACCACCAGCGTTGATGAAGCCCGCCGCAAACGCGCGTCGCTCCGGCGGCAGATGCCGCGAGGTGGCCCCGATCAAGATCGAGAAACTGCCTGCGCCCGCCCCGGCGGCGGAGAGCACGCCGAGGCAGAACAGCAGGCCCCACTGCGTGGGCATGAAGGGTGCTGCCACCAGCCCGAGCGCCAGCATCACGCCGCCCAGCTGCACCACGCCCACCGAGCCATGACGGTCGGCATACATGCCGAACAAGGGTTGTGAGACGCCCCACATCAGCTGCCCAACGGCGAGCGCGAAGCTGATCGAGGCAATGCCCAGGCCGGTGCTGTCGTTGATGGGCACGACGAACAGCCCCAGCGACTGCCGCGCACCCATCGTCAGCGTCAGGATGGTCGCGGCGGCGACCATCAGGAGCCAGCTGCGGCGGGCGCTGTCGCTCATGTGCGGGCCGCTGCGGCCGCACTGCCTTCTGCCAGTGCGGCCGTGATCCGCGCACTGCGGCTGCGCCACAGGCCTTCACCCGCATACACGACGAGCGCGGCCCAGATGAGTCCAAAGCCGATCAGCTGGGTCTGCGTGAAGGGCTCGTGGAAGATGAAGACGCCGGTTAGCAGCTGCAGGCTGGGACCCAGGTATTGCAGGATGCCGACGGTGGACAGCGGCACGCGCCGCACCGCGTAGGAGAACAGCACTAGCGGGATGGCGGTGACGGCACCACTGGCGACGAGGAAGGCATCCACCTTGAAGCCCAGCGTGCCAAAGGCAAAGGTGCCGTCGTGCAGCGTGTAGGCGAGATACACCAGCATGATCGGCGCGATCAGCAGCGTCTCCACACCGAGACCGGCCACCGACTCCACCACCACCTTCTTGCGGATGAGCCCGTAGGTGCCGAAGGAGAGGGCAAGGCCGATCGCGATCCAGGGCGGGCGACCCACCTGCACCGTTAGCCACAGCACGCCGAGTGCGGCCAGCGCCACGGCGCACCACTGCGAGCGGTTGAGGCGTTCCTTCAGCACGAACACGCCCAGCAGCACGCTCACCAGTGGATTGATGAAGTAGCCGAGGCTGGACTCCACCACATGGCCGTTGCTCACGGCCCAGACGTAGATCAGCCAGTTGATGCTCACCAGCGCCGCCGAGGCCGCCAGCAGCAGCCGGGCCTTGGCATCGGCGAGTGCGGCCCAGACCTTGCCAAGATCGCCCTTGATGGCGAGATAGACGAACACGCAGACGCAGGCCCAGATCACGCGGTGGGCCATGATCTGCACCGAGGGCGTGGGGGCGAGCTGGTGGATGTAGATCGGGAGCAGACCCCAGATGAAGAAGGCCCCCAGGGCGGCGAAGAAGCCCTGCCGGGCTTCGGTTTCTTCGGCACTCATGGGCCTTGCTCCGGGATCTGGAACAGATGCGCCGGCCGGGGCGGCAGAGCATCAGTGAGGTTGATGCGCTCGTCCTCGAACGCGGCCTGCACGCTGGGTCGCGCCAGCGTGCGCTCGGTGAGTGCAGCCCAGCGCGGATAGTGCGTTTGCGGGGCGAAGCCGTAGCGCCTGGCCCAGCGGAAGAACACGATCAGCATCGCGTCCACCAGCGAGAACTCGCCCAGCGCAAAGCCTTCTGCAGGCAGGCGCGATTCGAGGTCGGCCCAGTGCTGCACGAGCAGGGCGCGGCCCTTGGCCTCGACCTCGGCCTGCGCCGCCAGCGAGTCGGCGAAGCGTGCGGGGTAGAACACCATCATGAAGGCGAAGCTGTGCACATCGGTGGCGAGCCAGCTCAGCCATTCCCAGGCACGCGCCTGCCCCGCGATCGGGCTCGGCAGCAGGCGGGCTTCGGGATGCTGCTGCGCCAGAAACCGGAGGATGGCGAGGTTCTCGGTGAGCACGCCTTCCTGGCCATCGAGCCGATAGGTGAGCACTGGCACATGGCCGCGCGGGTTGATGGCGAGGAACTCCGGCTTTTTCTGGTCGCCGGCAGGCAGCACCAGCCGGGTGCTGGCGTAGTCGGCCAGGCCGGCGCGGCGGATTTCTTCCAGCGCGATGTGCACGGCCAGCGAGCAGGCGCCGGGGGCGTAGTAGAGGCGGTAGTGGGTCATGGCGTGGCCGGTCTCGAACAGGAATGGCGCGGAGTCTGCGCGCGCGGGCGAGCCAGTGGAAACGAAGTGTTTTGCCCTGCGTTGTGAGCCGATTTCACAGCGCTACACTGCATCCAATGACCACGCGCCTGCCGCCGCTCGCTACCCTGCAAGCCTTCGAGGCCGCCGTGCGTCACCAGTCCTACACGCAGGCGGCCAAAGAGCTGGCGCTGACGCACGGGGCCATCAGCCACCACATCACCGCACTCGAAGAGCGTCTGGGCGTGAAGCTGTTCGAGCGCGAAAAAAACCGCATGGTGCCCACCGAGCAGGGCCGTTTGCTGGTGGCACAGGTGCGGCAGGCCCTGGGCATGCTGGAGCGCAGCTTTGCCCATGTGGGGGCCAGCGAGCATCTCACCCTGCACCTCAGCGTGCTGCCCTCGCTGGCCACCCGCTGGCTGGTGCCACGGCTGTCGCGGTTCATGGCGCGCCATCCGCAGATCGATCTGTTTCTCGACGTGCGCGCCACCCTTGCCGACCTCGCCGCCGGTGACGCCGACTGCGCCATCCGTTTCGGGCCCGGGGGCTGGGCCGATGTGCAGCAGGTGTGGCTGATGGGCGATGCGAGCTTTCCCGTCTGCGCGCCCGGCTATCGCGATGGCCAGCTGCCACGCACGCCGCAGCAACTCGCCGCCTGCACCTTGCTGCGCAACCCCTGGCTACCTTGGGAGCCCTGGCTGCATGCGGCGGGCCTCGACTTTCGCGAGCCGGCGCGTGGGCCTTCGTTCACCGACTCTTCGGTGATGCTCGATGCCGCTGCCACGGGTCTGGGCATCGCGCTCGCCCGGCGCTCCCTCGCCGAAGGCGAGTTGCAGCGCGGCCGCTTGGTGCGGCTGTTCGAGCTTTCGGTTCCGGACCCGTATTCGCACTACTTCGTGTGGCGCGCCGATCATCCCAAGTTGCCGGCGCTGTTCGCTCTCAGAGACTGGTTGCTGGAAGAGGCGCGCACCACAGCCTGAAGCGTGGCCGGCCTGCGTCATTCCGGCACGTTGTACAGCTCCAGCCGACCGCAGGCGGCCAGCAGGCTGAAGGCCGTCACCCCACGGTCGCGCAGGGCGCTGACCAGATTCACCTGTGCAGCCAGCAACTCGCGCTCGGCATCGAGCAGGTCCAGCGTGGTGCGGCTGCCGACCTTGAGTTCCTTCTGCACGCCATCGAGCGCGGACTCGGCGGCGGCGACCTGCGAGCGTGTCGCGGCAATCACATCCTCGCTGGCGCGCAGCATCTCCCAGTCCTGCGCGGCGGCTTCACTGTAGGCGGCGGCTTCGTTCTCGGCATCGGCCGCGGCACCCTCGGCGCGAGCCACGGCTTCGCCACGGCGGGCGGCCGTCAAGCCGCCCGTGAGCAGCGGCACGTTGAGCTTGAGCTGCACCGCCCAGGTGCTGAGGCGGTCATAACCGAACTCGGTGTTGTCTTGCGTGGCCGCATGGGCATCGAGCGAGACGACGGGGCGCGCGGCCGCTTCGGCAACCTGGATTGCGGCCCTGGCGGACTGCCGCTCGTGGGCAGCGGCCACCACCGCCGGTGCACGGCGAGATTGCGCGATGGCCTCCTCGCGGGTCGGTGCGGTGGGCAGCAACTCTGGCCAGGCCACATCGGCCGCATTGCCGGGCAGCGGGCCGGTGAGGCGCGCGAGGCGGATTTCGGAGGCGCGCAGTTGTGCTTCGGCACGGCGCACATTGGCACTGGCTTCGGCCCGACGCGCATCGGCCTGGGCGAGATCGGTCTTGGTCGCCTCACCGGCCTGGTAGCGCTTGTCGACATCGCTGCGCGCGGCGTCGAGTGTGCTGCGGCTAGCTTCGGCGAGCTTGAGGGTTTCGCGGTCGCGCTTCAGGTCCAGCGTGGCGGTGAGCGCGGCGAGGATGATCTTGCCGCCCACATCGCGGCGGTGCTCGGTAGCGGCATCCAGCGTGGCCGCGGCCGCACGGCGCTCTGCTGTGCTGCGGCCGCCGTTGTAGAGCGGCTGGCTGCCCGCGATGGCGAGCGAGTTGGGCGTGCGGAAGCCGGACTGCGGAAACGGCGCGTCGGTGCGTAGCTCCGAGCGGCCGACGTCGCCTGAGATCCCGAGCGTGAACTTGTCGCCGGCATCGGCCACTGCGGCGTTGTATTTCGCCGCTTCGATGCGCGCCGTGCTTTCGGTGAAGCGCGGGTCGTGGTGCAGCGCCGTGGTGGCGATTTCGCGCAGGCCCAGGGCGTGCGCGCTACTGCTGGCGATCAACAGCGCGGCGATGAGGGTGCGCTTCATGGGCGGCTCCTTCCCTTGATAGTGGATTTGATGTTGGACGGCACGCTGCAACCGTTGAGGAAAAGGCGCACGGCCTGCTCGATGAAGGCCTCGGGCGAGATGTCCAGTGCCAGCGGTGAGAGGCCGAACAGGCTGCGGAACTGGCAATGGCCTTTCACCAGTGTGATGAACTGAATGGCCGCGAGATCGGGGTTGGGCGCTTGCAGCAGACCCTGCGCGTGGCAGTGGCCGAAGAAGGCCGAGAGCCCGATGCGAACCTGCTGCGGACCCTCTCGGTAGAGCTGCTGCGCAAACTCGGGAAAGCGGGTGGCCTCGGCAATGACGGCGCGCATCAGCTTCACGCGGCCGGGTTCGGTGTAGAGCCGGAAAAAGCGCAGACCAAAGGCGCGCAGCGTGGCTTGCAGATCGCCCTCCACCGCGGTGGGGATACCGACGTTGCGCAGAAACTCCTTGCAGCCCTCGCTCACCATCTCGCCGAACAGGCCCTCCTTGCTGCCGAAGTAGCTGTAGAGACTGGCCTTGCTGCCGCCGGTGCGGCTCACTACATCTTCGATGGAGGTGCCGGAAAAGCCGGTTTCGAGAAACGCCTCGCGCGCGCCAGCCAGCAAGGCCTCGCGGCGCAACTCGCCGCGGCGATTGCCGCGCGAAGGCTCCTTGATCGCTGTCTTTGCCACGCGCGAAGGCCGCCTCGCCGGGGCGGCGGCCGTCCTGAAAGGTTTCTTCGCCGGGGGTTTGACTGCGGTTGGCATCGTCGCCTAAAGTGAACTGTAACGTTCATTACAGTAACAACCGCCAAGCTGCCCCGCAAGCCATGCGCGGCACCCGCATCACAGGAGTTTCTTGACGATGGCCGCGAAACAGATCATCCGTGGAGTGGTGTTGCTGGCCGTGGTGGCCGGCGGCGCCGTGTGGGCGCAGCACTGGTATCAGACCGGGCGCTGGCAGCAGAGCACCGACAACGCCTACGTGCGCGCCGATATCGCCAGCATCACGCCGCGCGTCGGCGGCGAGATCGTGGAAGTGGCCGTGCGCGACAACCAGGCGGTGAAGAAGGGCGACGTGCTGGTGCGCATCGATCCGCGCGATTACGAGGCCCGCCTCGCCAACGCCCGCGCCAAGGTGGCCGAGGCCGAGGCCGCACTCATTACCAACGAGCGCCAGCAGGCCATGCAGGCGGCAATGGTGGAAGAAGCGCGTGCCGGCCTGGTGAGCGCGCAGGCTGATCAGGGCCGCATCAAAAAGGACTTTGCCCGCGCCAATGCGCTGGTGCGCGAGGGCGTGGCCACCCAGGCGCGGCTCGATACCGCCACCGCCGCGCAGAGTGCGGCCAATGCCGCCGTCACCCGCGGCTCGGCCGGGGTGAAGGCCGCCACCACGCAGGTGGATACCGTGATCGCCCAGCGCGCCAGCCTGCAAGCCCAGGGGGAGGCCGCACGCGCTGCGGTGAAGCTCGCCGAACTCGATCTCGAAGCCACCACCATCCGGGCACCAAGCGATGGCCTGGTCGGCAATCTCTCGGCCAAGCTCGGCGAGCGCGTCAATCCCGGCCTGCGCTTGCTGTCGCTGGTGTCGCCCGCCGTGTGGGTGGAAGCCAACTACAAGGAGACCCAGCTCACCCGCGTTGCGGTTGGCCAGACGGCAGAGGTGGAGGTCGACGCTTTCCCGGGCCAGAAGATCCCCGCCACGGTGGAAAGCGTCGCCCCGGCCAGCGGGGCCGAGTTCGCGCTGCTGCCGCCCGACAACGCCACGGGCAATTTCACCAAGATCGTGCAGCGCGTGCCGGTGAAGCTGACCCTGCAGGTGCCCGAGGCCCTCGCCGGCAAGCTGAGGGCGGGGATGAGCGTGGAAGCCGTGATCGATACCAAGCCCAAGGGCTGACACCATGAACGCCGCGGTGCATGAGCTGACGAGCGACGAGCAGGAGGCCAAGCGCCGCCTGCGCATGGCCTGGTTCGGCTACATCGGCATGATCTTCGGCAACTTCATGGCGATCCTGGATATCCAGATCGTCGCGTCGTCGCTGCGCGAGATCCAGGCCGGCCTCTCTGCGAGTGCAGACGAACTCACCTGGGTGCAGACGAGCTATCTCATCGCCGAGGTGATCGCGATCCCCCTGAGCGGCTATCTGAGCCGCATGATGTCGACGCGCGTGTATTTCGTCGGTTGCGCCATCGGCTTCACGCTGGCGAGCCTGATGTGCGGGCTGGCCTGGAACATCGAGAGCATGATCTTCTTCCGCGTGCTGCAGGGCTTCCTGGGTGGCGGCATGATCCCCACCACGCTGGGTTCGATCTTCCTGCTGTTCCCGCCGGACAAGCGCACGCTGCCCACGGTGCTGGTGGGGCTCGCCATGACCACCGCGCCGGCGCTGGGGCCCAGCATCGGCGGCTATCTCACCGCCACCTTCAGCTGGCACTGGCTGTTCTTCATCAACATCATTCCCGGCACCCTGCTCAGCATCGTGGTGTGGAAGAACGTGCGCTTCGACCAGCCGGACTGGAGCCTGCTGCGCACCATCGACGTGTTTGGCCTGGCCATGATGGCGCTGTTCCTCGGCAGCCTGGAGTTCGTGCTGGACGAAGGCCCGCGCCACGACTGGCTGCAGGACGAGACCGTGCGCAACATGAGCATCGCCATGGTCATCGGCGGCGTGCTGTTCTTCTGGCGCGCCTTCACCTCGCCCAACCCCATCGTGCAGCTGCGCACCTATCACAACCGCAACTTCGCCTTCGGCTCGGTGGTGGCTTTCGTGGTGGGGGTGATGATCTACGGCATGGTGTTCATCGTGCCCACCTTTTTGGGCGGCGTGCGCGGCTACAACAGCCTGCAGATCGGCAAGGTGATGATGGTGATGGGCACCTGCATGTTCCTCACCGCACCATTGGTGGGCCGGCTCGCCACCAAGGTGGATCTGCGCATCCTGCTTGCCTACGGGCTCTCGATGGTGGCGGCGGGAACGTGGCTCAATGCCCATCTCACCGCCGAGGCGGGCTTCTGGCAGTTCTTCTGGCCGCAGGTGATGCGCGGCCACGGTTTCATGTTCTGCATGATCACCATGACCGGCATCGCCATCGGCACGCTCAAGCCCGAGGAGGTGAAGAACGGCTCTGGCCTCTTCAACCTCATGCGCAATCTCGGTGGCGCGATTGGTCTCGCCCTCATCAACACCAATCTGCACGACCGGCAGTGGTTCCACTACAGCCATCTCTCCAACGCCATCAGCGATGCCCGCGCACCCGTGCGCGAGATGCTCGCCAATGGCGGCACTTACTTGAGCCCCGAGCTGGGCGCGAACGGCACGGCCGCCACCCTCGGCTATCTGCATCGAATGGTGCTGCAACAGGCGGCGGTCATGAGCTTCAACGACGTGATGCTGATGATGTCCATCCTCTGCGTTGGTGCCGTGCTGCTGCTGCCCTTTGCCGACAAGCCGCCCCTGCAGGGGGGCGGTGCCGAGCCCGCGCACTGATTTCTTCTTTTCATCGCGAACCACGCCATGAGTCTGCTGCTGCGTCTGTTTCTGGTCCTTGTCTTTCAGTCGCGCGGCAAAAGGGCCACGCCGCTCGACACCACCACGGTCTGGTCGCGGGTGATGCCCAACGACCTCGACCTCAACCGCCACGTCAACAACGGTCGGTATCTGACACTGGCGGATCTCGGCCGCATCGACTGGTTTGTGCGCACGGGTTGCCTGCGCGTGGCGCTGCAGCGCGGCTGGATGCCCATCGTGGGCGACGCCACCGCCCGCTTCGTCAGGCAACTGAAGCTGTTCGAGGCGTTCCAAATCGAATCGCGCCTGTTGGGCTGGGGACCGAAGTGGGCCTTTCTCGAACACCGCATCCTCAGGAAAGACGGGCAACTCGCCGCCATCGTGGTGATTCGCGGCATGTTCCACGGGGGCAAGCAGGGCGCCATCGCCCCGGCCACGCTGATGCAGGCCACCGGCCAGCCCGTGCTCGACTCACCGCCACTGCCGGACTGGGTACAGACCTGGTCGGCCAGTCTGGATCAGTTGTCCGAAAGCGTGCGCAAGGCTGCGTAGCGGCGCGAGCGAGTGGCCTAGACTGGGCGCAATCCATTTCTCATCGGTTGCGCTCATGCACGTTCTCCTGACCGGCGGCACCGGCTTTATCGGCCGTGAGCTGTGCCGCCAACTTTTGCAGGCCGGCCACGCCGTCACGGTGTTGAGCCGCAGCACGCAGCCACCCGCGGGGCTGCCGGCCGATGTGGCTCTCACCAAGCGCCTTGATGAGGCGCCGACCGACATCGAGGCCGTTTTCAATCTTGCGGGCGAGCCGCTGGCGGAAGGTCGCTGGAACCCCGCGCGCAAGCAGATCTTTCGCGAGTCCCGTATCGGCACCACCCAGCAGTTGCTGCGCTGGATGGGCGGCCTCAGGGTGCGGCCCCGTGTGCTGATCTCCGGCTCCGCCATTGGCTATTACGGGCCGCAGGGCGATGAGCCGCTGTCGGAACGGGCTGCCGCAGGCCAAGACTTTGCGGCCACCCTTTGCCGGGACTGGGAGACCGAGGCCTTCAAGGCCCAGGCACTGGGCCTGCGGGTGTGTGCGGTGCGCATCGGCATCGTGCTGGGGACCGACGGCGGCGCACTCGCCAAGATGCTGCCGCCCTTCAAGCTGGGTGCCGGTGGTCCCATGGGGACGGGCCGCCAGTGGATGAGCTGGGTCACGCGCAGCGATCTGGTGCGACTGATGCTGTGGCTGCTCACCCACGAGGCCGCGAGCGGCAGTTACAACGGCACCGCCCCGGTGCCACTGACCAACCGCGACTTCAGCCGAACGCTTGGTGCAGTGCTGAAGCGCCCTGCCGTGATGACGATGCCGGCCTTGGTACTGAAGCTGATGTTCGGCGAGATGGCCGAGTCGCTACTGCTGACCGGTCAGCGCGTGGTGCCCGCGAAAGCCGAGGCGGAAGGTTTCGAGTTTCAGTATCGCGAGCTGGAGCCCGCGTTGAGGCACTTGCTGGGCTGATCCAGCCTTGAGGCGGGCCCGGGCTTGTTCGCCGGGCCTGGCTTGCCTCAAACCGCCTCAACCCCGGTCTCCCCGGTGCGAATCCGCACGGTCTGGTTGAGGTCGTACACAAAAATCTTGCCGTCGCCGATGTTGCCGGTCTTGGCGGCCTTGAGGATCGCTTCCGTCGCGGGCTCGACCTGCTCTGGCGTCAGGGCGAGTTCGAGTTTCACCTTGGGCAGCAGATCGACCTGGTATTCGGCCCCGCGATAGAGCTCGGTGTGGCCTTTCTGGCGGCCGAAGCCGCGCACTTCGGTGACGGTCATGCCCTGTACCCCGATGTCGGCGAGCGCCTCGCGGACGGCGTCGAGTTTGAAGGGCTTGATGATGGCGATCAGCATTTTCATGGCGCAAATCCGGGTGCTTGGGTACGTGTGACCAGTGTAGCGGCTATGTGTGAACGCGCACGAAATCGGTGCGTGCGAGCGACCGACGCTCATAAAAAAGGGGCCGATCGGGAGATCGGCCCCAACTTCAACCCCTGGAGAAAAGGGTATTGGCGGGGCGCGGTGAAGCGCCCGCCGGGAAAACCATCAATCGTGGTAGGCGGCTTCGCCGTGTTCGGCCAGGTCGAGACCTTCGGCTTCCTGTTCCTCGGTGACACGCAGGCCCACCGTGAACTTGCAGATGAGCAGGGCGATGGCAGACACCACGGCGCTCCACACGATGGCGATGGCCACCGCCTTCACCTGGATCATGATCTGCGCGCTGTCGTAGCCGAAGGTCGGCACCAGCCAGCCATCGGTGACGTAGCCCGCACCGCCCTTGGCCGGGTCGACGAAGATGCCGGTCAGGATGGCACCGACGATACCGCCGACAGCGTGGACGCCGAAGGCATCGAGTGCGTCGTCATAGCCCAGCATCTTCTTGAGGAAGGACACTGCGAAGAAGCACACGAGACCGCCTGCCAGACCGATCCACAGCGCGCCCTGGATGCCGACGAAGCCGCAGGCGGGGGTGATGGCGACGAGGCCGGCGATGGCACCCGAGAGAATGCCCAGCAGCGAGGGCTTGCCCTTGAAGATCCACTCCGCGAAGAACCAGGCCAGGCCAGCAACGGCGGTGGCGAACAGGGTGTTACCGAACGCGAGCACGGCGTAGCCATTGGATTCGAGGTTGGAGCCGGCGTTGAAGCCGAACCAGCCGAACCACAGGAGCGAGGCGCCGATGGTGGTCATTACGAGGCTGTGCGGTGCCATCTGCACCTTGCCGTAGCCGGTGCGCTTGCCGAGGAAGATGGCGCAGACCAGACCAGCAATACCGGCGTTGATGTGCACCACGGTGCCGCCGGCGAAGTCCAGCGCACCGAGCTGCCAGAGATAACCGGCGGTGGCGTTGAGATCGGCAATGACTTCAGGGCCGGTGTAGGCATCGGGGCCCGGCCACCACCAGACCATATGGGCCATCGGCAGGTAGGCGAAGGTGAAGAAGATCACCGAGAACAGCAGCACGGCCTTGAACTTCATGCGCTCGGCGTAGCCGCCGGCGATGAGGGCGACGGTAATGGCTGCGAAGGTGAGCTGGAAGAAGGCGAACAGCAATTCGGGGATGACCACGCCCTTGCTGAAGGTGGCGGTCGGCACGAAGAAGCCGGCGGCGTCGTAGACCACGCCCTTCAGTAGCACCTTGTCGAAGCCGCCAAAGAACGCGGCCGTCGCGCCCGAGCCGTTGGAGAAGGCGACCGAGTAGCCGTAGACCACCCAGAGCACGGCGATGAGGCAGAAGATCGCGAAGGTCTGCGTCAGCGTGCTCAGCATGTTCTTCTTGCGGGCCATACCGCCGTAGAACAAGGCCAGGCCAGGCAGCGACATCAGCAGCACGAAAGCCGTGGCCGTCAGCATCCAGGCGATGTTGCCCTCGTTGTACTTCGGCGGCTCCGGGGCAGCGGCCGGTGCGGCTTCGGCAGCGACCGGGGTCGGTGCAGCTTCGGCGGGTGCGGCTTCTGCCGCGGCGGCCGGTGCCGCCTCTGCAGGGGCTGCGACGGCGTTCTGCTCAGCGGCGGCGGCAGCCGTGGTGGCCTGTGCGGTGCCGGGGTCCTGCGCCAGCGCGTGACCTGCGCTGAAGCTGCCCAGCGCCGTGCCCATCGCGAGCGCGAGGGTCAGGGAAATCTTGCGAAAATCCATGTGGAGTTCTCTCGTGAGGAGTGGGTTAGAGCGCGTCTTTGCCGGTCTCGCCGGTGCGGATGCGGACCGCCTGGTCGAGCGTGAAGACGAAAATCTTGCCGTCGCCGATCTTGCCGGTGTGGGCGGCCTTGCTGATGGCCTCCATCGCGGCGTCGAGCTTGTCGTCGTCGATGGCGACTTCGATCTTCACCTTGGGCAGGAAATCGACCACGTATTCGGCACCGCGATACAGCTCGGTATGCCCCTTCTGACGCCCAAAGCCCTTGACCTCAGTGACGGTGATGCCGGCCACGCCAACTTCCGACAGGGCCTCGCGCACTTCGTCGAGCTTGAACGGCTTGATGATCGCTGAGATCAGTTTCATCAGTTCCACTCCACTTTGAATGTGTTGCAGGCTGTCTTTCCGCGGTCATTCCTTGGTGCGGACACATCCGGCACAGCCTTGTAGCCGGTCTGGTAAGTGCCATAAAGCAGCATCCGTGCCAGCCGAAAACGGCCTTCATCCGGGTCGATCCCGCCTGTCGGATCGCCAACGGCACCAAAATGGTGCGAGGTATCGGCCCTGACGGCGTCGCATAATCCGCCCTATGAATCCGTCCACCATCCAGCTCGTTGCCGCCGTGCTGTTCGCGTGCGCGCTCATCCACACCTTTTCGACCTCGCTGTTCGAGCGCCTGGCCCATGCCCAGCCACGCCACGCCAAGCTCTGGCATCTGGTGGGCGAGGTGGAGATCGTGTTCGGCCTCTGGGCCATCGCGCTGGTAGCGGTAATCATGGCCATCGAGGGCAAGGCGGCGGCCACCGGCTACGTGGATGGGCGCAACTACACCGAGCCGCTGTTCGTGTTCGCCATCATGGTGGTGGCGGCGTCGAAGCCGATCCTGAGCGCCGCGCAACTGCTAGCGCGGGGATTCGCACGGCTGCTGCCGCTGCCCACCGCCACGGCGCTCTATTTCACCGCGCTCGCCCTCATCCCCCTGCTGGGTTCGCTCATCACCGAGCCGGCGGCGATGACGCTGGCCGCACTCATGCTGCGCGACCGCTACTTTTGCGAGCAGACCAGCGTGCGGATGCGCTACGCCACCATCGGTGTGCTGTTCGTCAACGTCTCCATTGGCGGCGCACTCACCCCCTTTGCGGCACCGCCGGTGCTGATGGTGGCCAGCGCCTGGGGTTGGGATCTGGGCTTCATGCTGCGCACGTTCGGCGCGCACGTGGCACCTGTGGTGGTGCTCAACGCCGCAGCAGTCACCATCCTGTTCCGACAGCAGCTCCAGAACCTCAAGGTGCCGCCGGCGGGGGAGTCAGGCTCGCCGCTGGGTGTCATGGGCCTGCACCTGGCGCTGCTCGCGGGCATCGTCGTCTTTGCCCATCACCCGCCGCTGTTCCTGGGTTTGATGCTGCTGTTTCTCGGCATCGCCGCCGCCTACCCGCAGTACCAGAGCCGCCTGATGCTCAAGGAGGCGCTGCTGGTGGCGTTTTTCCTTGCGGGCCTTGTGGTGCTGGGCGGCTTGCAGCAGTGGTGGCTGCAACCACTGCTGCTGAAAATGGACGCCAAGCAGATCTTCCTCGGAGCCACCGCGCTCACGGCCATCACCGACAACGCGGCACTCACCTATCTCGCCTCGCAGGTACCGGGGCTCACGGACGAGTTCAAGTACTACGTCGTTGCCGGCGCCATCACCGGCGGTGGCCTCACGGTGATTGCCAATGCGCCAAATCCGGCGGGCATGGCGATCCTGCGGGATCGCTTTCCCGATGGGGTGGTCAGCCCCCTGGGCTTGCTGGCCGCCGCCGCCGGACCGACGCTGGTCGCCGTCATCGCCTTCTATTTTTTCTAGGACACCGCCTTGCCTGACCGTATCGAAGATCTCGCCGAAAAACTGGCTGGCCTGCTGCCACCGGGGCTGAAGACCCTGCGCGCCGAGTTGCAGGACAACTTTCGCGCCGTGCTGCGCGCCAACCTGGAAAAGCTCGACCTCGTCAGCCGCGAGCGTTTCGATATCCAGGCCGAGGTGCTGGCCCGCGCGCAGGCCAAGCTGAAGTTGCTGGAGGCGCGCGTGGCCGACCTTGAGAAGAAAGGCTAGCCCTTGAGCCTTGCCACCGTCCTCTCCCGAGCCCAGAACGGACTGGCGGCGGATCTGGTGACGGTGGAAGTGCATCTGGCACCTGGTCTGCCCGGCCTTTCGATTGTCGGCCTGCCCGAAGCGGCCGTGCGCGAATCGCGCGACCGTGTGAAAGCGGCCATCGCCACCTGCGGATACAAGTTTCCCAACCGGCGCATCACGGTCAACCTCGCACCGGCCGACTTGCCGAAGGAGGGCGGGCGATTCGATCTACCCATCGCGCTCGGCGTGCTGGCGGCCTCTGGGCAAATCCCGGTTGAACGACTGGCCACGCTGGAGGTACTGGGCGAGCTTTCGCTGAGCGGCGAGGTGCGGTCCATCAAGGGCGCACTGCCCGCTGCACTCAAGGCGGCGCAGGCCGGCCGTGCGCTGCTGCTGCCGCAGGCCAATGTTGCAGAGGCTGCCCTCGCAGGCGGCGCAACCTTGCACGCGGCCTTGCATCTCGCCGCACTGGCGGCCGAGCTGCATACCGGCCCCCTGCCCCCTGCTGCATCGCCACCGCCGGCTGCACCCTCGCAGCAGGGCATGGCGGACCTCGCGGAGATACGCGGCCAGTTCCAGGCCAAGCGAGCACTCGAAGTGGCTGCGGCCGGTGGTCACTCGCTGCTCATGCTCGGGCCGCCGGGTTCGGGCAAATCCATGCTGGCGCAACGCCTGCAAGGCCTGCTGCCGCCACTGACAGACGAGGAGGCGCTGGAGGTGGCGACGGTGGCCTCCATCAGCACGGCAGGCTTCGACCCCAGCCGCTGGGGTGTGCCGCCGTATCGCGCGCCGCACCATACGGCGTCGGGCGTGGCACTCGTCGGTGGCGGCTCTGACAAACATTTAAAGATGCGACTCAACAGCGTTAATGCGACTGGATAGAGCTCTGCAATGCACAGTTCTGAGCTGGTGAAACTGCTCGTTTCGACAGACGAGCTTCAGAACTGGGGCCTGGTAGCCGAGTTCGTCAGGGGGAAGGAGCGGCGGGACGCCTTCGACAAAGCCATACCGCTCTGGATTGAGCGGATGGTGGGCGAGTGGAAGCTGTTTCTTCACCCCGACGTCGTACAGGACCTCCGTGACCGAGAGTGGGACCCCACCGATACCCACCGGAGGATGATCTGGGCCAGCATCGTCTGCAAGCTCGACCGTCCAGAGGACAAGGCGGAAAAGAACAGGATCAAGACGCTGCTAAAAAAGAAGTACGGCCATGACTGGTGGGAGGACGTCTACCGTCGGGCCGGAAAGGTCTACCCAGCCTGGAGTCGCGCCAAGAAGAACATCTTTTACGCCGGCGCCGGCGTTCAGATGATGGCGGCTCATTCCTCCGTTCTCGGACTTGCCTTCGCCGAGGAGTTCGAGCGGGCCCTCAGGATGGTTCCGGCAACGTGACCTGACGGGCTGCCTGGTCGGAGCACCAAACCCGGCGACGACCTCGCCGCGCCCCGCTTCAACTTTTTTTCTTTCTAGCGCCCGCTGGCGCCAACCCTCCCTGAAAGCGCCTGGCTAGTGGAACTAGCGTCCGCGCAAATTTGTTGTGAGGTTCCAACTCATGACCGAATATCTAATGCGACTGGCCCCAAATTTTCCGCTCGCATGCGCCGCACCCACCGCTCCTTTCCAAGTGACAACCAGCGCTGGACCGCCGTTGCCTTTGGCAAGGTGTTCCCAAACCCGAAGATCAGCTCCGAGTATTTGGTCGAGCTTCACCTGTCCCTTCCCGGGACAAAGGATGAGCCGAAGCCTCGCTTCCATACCTGCCACGTCGGCATCGGGGCGTTGCCGGACACCCTGCTTGGATCCATCTGGGTCAACGGGAAAGTCGTTGACCGAAGCGACCGGCTGGTAAAGCGGCAAGGAACGGTTCGATTCCCGGACGACCATCCGGCGACGGTCGGGGGGTGGCATCGACTGGCCGACGACTCGCCGCTGATCCCGCCCTGGTCCCTGCGGATTCCCCAGGCTGCCGCGAATGCCCAGTATCTGATTCTGCCGGCCTCGCGCGAGTTCGGGGGCGAAATCATCATCCCGCTCTCCGAGGTGGTCAGGGCCTGGTATCTGCGCTCGACCTCCCTGGCCTTGGCGTTGACCACCAACCCGGTGAACCTAGCGCTGGAGCACATCTTTGACGACGACATTCCAAAGCAGCCGGGCGAGAACATCATCTGCCTAAAGCCCGGCTTCAGCGGAGCAGACGTGCAGGTGGCGGCCGCGCTCCGGTACTCGGCCCTGTTCAAGCAGCGGGCGGCCCAGATCGTTAATGAACTGATTCACGCCAATAGCCAAGGCAAGGACGGCTTCCTATCGGCCATCCCCCCGATCAGCGGGCAGCAGCCGCTGACCGCGCTGGGCATTCCGATCAACGTGCGGGGCCAGAGCCGATTTCTGGTGCAGCGGCTTCTGGCGATTCCCGCGCCCACGCTGGACGTGCCTGAGAGCAGCATCGTCCACTACATCCGGACCCCGGACGAAGTGGAGACCCCCGGGCAACCCCAGCCGAACGGCCCGCGCGGCTACATCTATATCAACCCGCCGACCGATGTTCCGCCCAACCCCAATGCCGGGCTGGGGCATGACGAAGAGCCGAACAGAGGGAAGCCGACGCGCTACGTCGATCCAGACCTCCCGATCTTCATCGTCGAACCCCAGTTCGAGTTGCGCAAACCGCCGCCGCGCACCCGGCCTCCGGGGAGCGGCGGCGCGGCACCCGACAGCACGCCGCCAGAGGGGTACTCGACCGGCGCTGGCGCTTGGACGGGATCGGAGGCGCCGGTTCGATTCGGCAAGGCGACGGACGGAGCGGTCTCGGAGCGGAAGCTGCCTCCCGCGCTGCCGGCCAACTTCGATGAGGTGGAGAAAGCGATACCGCTGCTGCGAGCTGCGGGCTACACGATTCAACTGATGTCGAACACGGATCGATCGCCCGATCTAGCCGCCAAGCTGCGCTACGAGATCCGGACACCCGCGAAGAACTGGATCTTCGTCGGGTCGTCCTATCGACAGTTACTGGTCGTCGAGATCGCGGATCGCGGCCACTACTTCTACCTGATCGAGATCCAGCGGCGACCCGACGCCAAGGACGACGTGACAACGCTCATCGCATCAAGACGTTCGCCTTCGCTGAGCCGACTGAGTCACCAGAACATCGCCGAGCTGCTGCTGGCCACCGAGTGCGTCAAGAACAATGGCCACTGGAAAAAAGAAGTTGATGAGTTCATCTGTTCTACTTTGAAGCACACGCATAAGAACACCGATCGAATGCTCATCAAGATCAACGCAAAGATGAGCCTCTTTCGGAAAGCCTTGGGCATTTCCACCGACCATGCCGCTGCGAAACCTGCCACCCCTGTCCCCAAGTCCGCGAACGATTGATGTCGAAGAAGCCGTCCACGCAGTGCCATTGCGGTCGCCCGATGCCGAAGGCCGCCCGGACGTTCGGGGGCGTGGCTTACTGCAAGAACTGCTACAAGCAGGAATTCCAGCGGCGCCCGTGTATCAAGTGCGGTGCTCCGGCTCGACTGCATCGCACCCAAGACCAGGGACTTTGCCGTGCCTGCGAGATCGAGAAGCGGAAATGCTTGCGCTGTGAGGCGGCCGTTCCCCGGGCCGCCCTCACCCTGCCGAGCGGCGTGGTCTGCAAAAACTGCCGGCGGTTCTATCCACCCTTCCGCAAGCCTGAAGTCAGGCCCGACTTTGTCACCTGTTCGGGATGCCGCCGACACCGGCGCCCGGTCATCTGGACGCTCGTTCGAAAACCGCTCTGCATCAAGTGCGTGGACGAAGGCTACGTCGAGGTGGCCCGGATCGAGCAGGAGAACTATTGGATTGCTCAGGGTCTCGACCGCTGGTCTCGCGCCGCCGCAGCGATGCCGTCGGATTGGCATCGCGACCTCGCGATTAAGTTCGGTCGCTACCTGATCGAGGAGATCGGCCCTGACAAGGGGGCCCTCCAGGTCCAGAAGCAGATCCGCCACGTGCTGGAATTGTTCAACCACGTCCCGGGACCGGCCAATCCAACGCGGGATCAGCTGCTGGCGGCGTATACCGCCGGCGACATCCGGAAAGCGGAGTTGTTCTTCCGGTTTCTGCGATCCCTGGGTGTCGATGTCCCCAGTCGTGAGCAGCTCACAGACGCCACCGAGCGAAAACGCACCAAGGAGAGCCTGGCCAAGGTGGTCGGCAATCCGCTACGCGAGTTGGTGCTGCGGTATCACGAGAAGCTGGTCGCTAAGCCGAAAGCCACCGCGAAGTCGGTTCGGCTTTCCATCTTTTCGGCGACCAGCTTCGCGCTGTCCTGTAATGGCGAGCCGACGGATGCGGCGCTTGACCGTTATCTACGCCGCTCGCCCGGGCAGCGGAACTCCCTGTATGGGTTCGTGCTGGAGCTGACCCGTGCGGGCTACGCCATCGAGCCGCCCGGAAAGAGGAAGGGCAAGTCACGCTCGCCGAGGTCCTCGGGGCTCGATGCGATCCTTACGGCCGCCCGCGACACCGAGTCCCACGCCGAACTCAAGTCGCTGGTGGTTGCGATTCTGACCAGCACGACCGGGGTACCGCTGGATTCAGTCACCCGTTTGCCCGTCGGGGCGTTGGTCCAGTCGGGGACCGACCGCGTGGTGTTCTCCATGCTGGAGATGACCGCCACGCTCGATGACCCTCTGGCTTCGCTGCTCGGGCGATACCTCACACTGCGCGACGAGGCGGGCGAGTCATCGAGCCCGCACTTGTTTCCCGGGCGTCCTGCAACCGAACCCCTGACGGCTGCAGCAGTCTCGCATCACCTAAACAAGCTGGGCATTGCCATTGAGCGACTTGGGAACGAGGCCCGGCGGTCGAACAAACGAACCGCTGTGAAGAAGAGAGGCGACGCCGCTGCTTAGAATCAGCGATAACCTGGGTTCCAGAGTTAAGTGACATCGCCAGTCGGAGTTCGCGTGGATCTGATCAGTCAATTCATCGCGCGGTATCGGAAGGAGTTCGACTTCTACGAACAGGCCTGCCGGATGGCCGCGCAGGTACTGGACGCGAATCTCCAGTCCGCCGGCATCCGGGCGATCGTCACCTCACGCGCCAAGAACCCGCTCCGCCTCGAAGCCAAGGTTCGCCAGCGGGACCAGACTAGCCACTTTAAGGTTGTCGATGAAATCTACGAGGACATCGTCGATCTAGCCGGCGTCCGGGTGGCGCTTTACTTCCCAGCGGATCGCGACGAAGTGGGACGAATCATCCAGTCGCTGTTCTTGCTGCTCGGCACCCCAAAGGACTTCCCGACAAAAACGGCGCCGTCCTACAAGAAGCGATTCTCGGGCTACTGGGCGACCCACTATCGGGTTCGCCTGCCGGACTCATCACTGAACGAATCACAGAAGCGTTACTCCGAAGCCAAGGTCGAGATTCAGGTTGCGTCGGTGCTCATGCACGCCTGGTCCGAGGTTGAACACGATCTCGTGTACAAGCCGCTACAGGGCAAGCTCTCGGAAGAGGAGTACGCCATCCTAGATGAACTAAACGGCCTTGTTTTAACTGGTGAGATCGCACTGGAACGCTTACAGCGAGCGGTCGAGAACAGAGTTTCCGAGCAGCAAAGCGAGTATGCGAACCACTACGATCTCGCCGCCTCCTTGCTGGACCTGTCGAGAGCGAAGCTGGGGGTCCCGAACGTCGAGGAGTCCTCGGTGGGAAGGGTCGATTTACTCTTTTCGCTCCTGGACAAGCTGGGGCTGAACACGCCGGGAAGCCTCGCGAAATATGTGGACGCCCTGCACGCTGATTTCGAGCAACGACCACTGGCGGAGCAGGTCATCGATCAACTGCTGGCCGAGGAGGCATCGCGATACACGATTTACGAGCAGATCCGCGGCCTTGAGATGGTGTCGAAGACCTACCCCCATTTCGATGCCTCTTACAGCTCTCCCCATGAGGCGATTGGCCGGTTCATCTCAAAGTGGGTCCAGTTTGAAAAATTGCTGCGCTCGGTCGCCGTGCAGACCGACCTTCATAGCTTTGGGATCATGCCCAGGAAAGTGCTCGCGTCACTGGGCGTGTCTCCCGATCTTCAGTTCAAGGCCGATCAACTCCGTAGGTTTCGCAACGACCTTGTCCACGGCATCAAAGTGCCGGATGCGAATTTGATTGCTCAGCAGACCGAGGAACTAAGCCGGCTGCTCTCAGCGATTCAGGTCGTCCTCCCGAAGCCGAAGAAGACAGTGCGGAAGACGGTCCGAAAGCCGACTCGCAAGTAAGTCTGCTTCCGACCTTAAGGTGTATGTGCGTATTCGCCAGCCCGTTGATCAGCGCCTGGCGTAGTTGGTGGTCAGCGATTCGCCTGTTATTTCATCAGCCAACCATAAAGCGGCCGGTGGCGAGCTCAGCCTCATAGGCAGGGCCCAACCCAAACCAGCCATTCCATCAAACGGTTTTTCGCTCAGTGCTAGTAGCCGCAGGCAGTTTCTGTCTCACTGCGATTGCTATCGGGACATTGCGGCGGAGCTGTTAGCGCGACGCTCCGCAAATACGCCTACAGCTTCACGCCTAAAGCATTCAAAGTCTCAGTTGTCATTGTCCCTGTGGCTTTGAGCCCCTTCTCTGTCTGGAAAGCTCGAAGGGAAAACGCCGTACTCGGGCTCATTACTCCATCAATGGCACCAGGGTCATACCCCTGCTGCATGAGAGCGACTTGCACGCGCATGATCATCAGCGCTAGATCGTCCGCGCCGCCACTGGGGCGCGGTGATGTTTTGGGACGAGGGGCTTCGATTGGCTGCGGCGCAGTGCCCATGAGGGCGCTGGAAGGTGCCACGCCAGGGCTCTGTGTAACGGGCGGATTGTAGAACCCCGACGACGGTGGGATGTCCGGCTCGCGGATTGGTTCAGGTGTGGGTGCCGGTGACGGAGAGGGCGCAGGTGACGGTGAATATGAGTAGCCACCGCCGCGACTTGAAGAGTGCGAACGGTGACTGCTGTGCGAGCTGTGTGATCGATGGCCAGCGAACAAATTGTCGGCGGGATCATTGAGCGGATCGCTCAGGATGAAGGGCTTGTCCGACATTGCATCGTCGGGACTGATCGCAACATCTCGGGAGGTCGCGGCGTTCACCGTCATCAACGCGGTAGGCGCGAGAAGACCCGCCAGCATCTGTAGTTGCCTCTTCAGTGATGGAATCATCACCTAATCCCCTGTTGTAATTGTGATCGGGTTGATACCCCTACTGGCCCATTCTTTCTTGTGGGATGCGAAAAATCCACCGCACCTGCTCTGGGCTTTGCATCTGAGGCATTCCGGCAGGTAGACGTTCTTCCAAGTAGAGATGCTCTTCGCGGCATGGCGATGCAGCGACTGATCCAGGACACAGAGCGGCAGGTTGTAGATCGAAGTCCGCATTCCGCGGTCATCCAGATACCTCACTGCCTCGACAAGTTCCTGCCGGTAGTCGAGCGGATCGATCCACAAGGCCTCGCGGTTGGCCAGCGCAAACCCGATCGGCTCGATCCCCATCAGAGCGACATGGCGCACGAAACTGAGATTGCGGTAAATGAAATGTGCCAGCCCAGCGAGCCTCGGGATCGTCGGCTTGTGCAGGACCACGCGAATCTCGATGTTCATGCCGGCTCGGCCCAAGGCATGAAGTCCCGCCAGTGTTTCGACGAAGGCGCCGCGAGCTTGCACCACGTAGTCGTGCACTGGTGCGACGTCCGCATACAGCGGCACGTTCCATTGCAACTTCGGATGATGGATACCGCGTAGCCGTTCGACCCATTCGGGTTTCGCGAACCCGCGGCCGTTGGTGAGAATCTGCAGGTCCGTGTGGGGTAGCTTTTCGGCACAGCCATTGATGAGAGTCCCGAGGCCCTCGCCAAGCAATGTGGGCTCTCCGCCGGTAATTCCCAGACTGGGTTCTTCCGGATCGATCAGATCAAGGAGATCGAGGTTCTGCTGCACACGCCACTCGTCGCCAACATCGCGCGGCGGCTGGGAGCACATCAGGCAATAGCTGTTGCATCGCTCTGTTGCGAAAAGGACATTACCGACGTCGCCGCGGCGATACAGCACCCGTAGCGTTTCATGGCCAGGTACGGCCTCGATGATGTCGCCGGTCGACACCGCATCGGCGTCTGTCGGTGTGCGGATCAGCGGAGCAACGCCATCCAATGCGTCGAGCTGTTTCGCCATGACTGCTCCCCAGGGCATCTGGAGCGCTTTATGGCGCTGGCTCAACGGCACCTGGTCGAGAAGTAAGACGGACTGGTCGATCCGCCAACCCTGTCTTACGAACTCCTCCAGAGTCACCGCCTTCAGCGCGCGAGCGCTGGGTAGTCGTCGAACCTCGGTGCGGTGAATGAGAGGTTTCACGGCTTCAGTCCACGGCAAGCGGCACAGGACGTCGCCGCGTCACCCAAGACAACAACACCCGCTTCTGATCTTCTGTACCGCGATGCAGATAGCCAAACAGTAGGTCGAACATACCCATCTGCCGTTCGCAGAAGTCGCTAGTGGGACGGTGGCCGATGACGTCGCCCTGGCGTCGATAGGAATCCACCGGGTCCGACCCGCAGAAGGGTAGGTAGGCGCAGTCGCTGCATCCCGGGATGGACTCGGCAATTCCGCCGGCGGCGATCAGCTGCATGGCGTCCGATCGCATCAGCTCGGCGTACGAGTTCTCGACGTGGCCCAAGCAGAACGTCTCCTCTCCCATGGCCGCCAGCATGCGCGCTTCGTCGGAGGCATAGACCTTTCCGTCGTAGTTGTAGACCAAGGTACCGAGCCCGGCACCCGCAGGAGAGCGCAGATCGACATGCCCGTGCGAAAACGGCGTCAGAATGCTGCGAAGGAGCAGAGCTGCATACGCCTCGTCCATCGCGTAGCCGTCGAGATTGACCTGGATGAGATGCGCGATCGCCTTGCGGTAGAACGCCATGAACTCGGCCACCGAATAGTCGCGCTGTGGTGACTTGGCCGCAAAGCCGTAGGGACTCAGCGGTCTCAGGAAGACGGAGTGAAGGCCCAGTTCCCGGTAGCTGTCGATGATGGCTTCCGGCGACGAAAGGCTCTTCTTTGTGATGGTGGTCAGCGCCGCCACCGCATGCGGACCAAGGGCCTCACGCGCCTGATCCAGCCCCGCTACCGTCCGCTGATAACTGTCTCTAGATGGCAGTGGGCGATTGGCGTTGTGGACTCCGGCCGGACCGTCGAACGATGTCGACAATTCGATCCGGTGCTGGCGGATGAACTCTAGTCGCTCGGGAGTCAGATGCTGCAATACCGTCGTGATCACGTATCTGAGGGTCTTGCCGATGGACGCATTCCGACGTTCGAGTTCTTCGACCGCGAAGCGAATAACCTCGAAGGCCAGCAGCGGCTCGCCGCCCTGAAACTCGACCGTGACCTGTTTGGCCGGCGATGCCAGAACATGACCGACGGCGCGCGTCACTGTCTCGAAACTCATGTCGAAGCGGGGGGACTCTCCTTCGACTCGACGCGACACCTGGCAGTACTGGCAGCTGTGATTGCAGCGTAGGGTCGCAACGAAGATATGAAGCGCGGGACCTTCGAACAGGAAAGCCTTCCGCGAGCGTAGCTGCAGCGCCATCGACTCCAGCGGAATGGGCTGGTCATCGCGTGAAAGGAAATGGCGGCTCTCAAGATCCGCGAACTGCGGATGGTTGGCCGGAAGTCTCTTGCCCGCGTAATCGTGGAACTGCGGGTCTTCCATCCACAGGTGCTCGCCGACATCGTTGGTCAGCAGAACCGGCAATGACGGATCCGGCAGTCGGCGAAACCGAAAGGGCAGCAGCCTGTATCCGTCGGCGCTCGCATACTCGTCCGGTGAACGGAACCGACTCATTCCGCCGAGGTTCCAGGTGGCGCGTTCGCGCGTGCAAACGCCACTGTGTAAAGCGTGTCGCGGATATGGCGCGTCTCGGCAAGCACTTTCTCGCGCAGCTGCTCGTCCAGAAGCGTGGACCTGTAGCGCTCTTTGAGCCGATCCATCTCGGGAGCGATACCGTCACGAGGCCTTAGCCGGACCAAGAAACCTTGCTCGTTTCGTTCTATGTCCACCTCGCAGCTATCTGAAAACCGAAAGGCTGCGCGCTGGACCGCATCGATACTGAACAGCTGACAGTCGATGACGATCTCGACGCCCCCGTCGTTAACACGGCTCATTAACGCGGGCCTCCACGCCGGCGGTGACGGAAGTCCCACGGTGCTTCGAAATCGCCTGCCCAGAGGTTGCGTCGATGGGTATGTGCCTCCTCTTCGGCCGCGACGTAGTCCATCGAATACTTCCGGTAGGCGATGGCCCAGCCTTCGCGCGTCATGAAGTCGGCAATATCACGACCATGTACGAAGCACCGGCCCAGATTGCGGTGATATTTGTCGAAGCCAAGCACCGTGCAACTAACCGGGGTAACACCGATGAAGTCGGCTAGAGCCATTGCTGAGCGCTGTCCGCACCGCCATTGTTCCGAATCCCGCATGCAAAGCTGATTGCTCTCGGGCGCATCGATACCTTCGATTCGGAATCGTTCACGGTGGATTTCGATCGTGTCGCCATCGATTACTGAAGCGGAGCCTTCGACAGTGTCACCCTCCACGGCTGCCAACCCGGTTGACGATGTCAGCAAAATAATGACAGCGGCAGTGATGCGGGAGGCCCAAAGACCATGGTGATCGAGTTTCATTGTTCTTGTTTGTTGTTTTCCCCAACGAAAATGCTATTCCAACATCCCCACATTTGATAGCGGCGCAAACTCTCTGCTCATCGCGACGTGCCCCCGATTTTGAGCAGCATGGGAGTTTGGAACTCCTGACCGACCGCTTCTGGCACCGAATTGTCACAGAGGTTGCTGCGACGAACGGCAGCTCTAACCGCGATCAAGCCACGGGCCGATCATCAGAAATACGAATCGGCGCTCAACAGCAGGAGACTGCGCAGTATGTCTATCGCCTAGATCTACGCTAGCACCATGACGCTTGCGGCTGCGCATCTAACCGGGCGCCCCTAGGATCGAACCTGGCGTTTTGCTTAGCCGCTTCGCACTGCTCCCAGCCGGTGACGTATTCGGAGTGGCAGCAAGCGACGCCTAGGCGAACTACAGTCATCTCCAGGGCAAGCCAGCCCCTCGCGGGGCATCCAGTCGGTCTGTTTTTGGAAGAAAATGGAGAGCGAAAACGCGCCCATAGGCCCCCTTCCTCCGCCCTCCTACCCCGGGAGCCCATAGAGCACATCGGAGGACCGTCAGCACGGGAATACAGTGAGCACCGTGCCGGGCCATTGAAATTGTTAAAAAACAGCTACTTAGATGTTCTTATTTGTGCGATATCGTGCAAATTTATTTAGTTCAGTAAGCGCAGTATCAAATCAACTGACTGCCATGGGCTGGCCGTTCATGCACTCCAAGCGAGCGATTTAGGAGCGTAACGAATCCTGTCCATCTCGCCGTCGTGCCTGCAATCTAGGCGTCAGCTCACCGAGGCATCGACTTATGGCAAACAGCAAACAAGCAGGCGTGAAGCGGTTAAGCATGACCGAGCGCGCCCAGCAGCAGAAGGACCTGCACTTCCCCTCAGTCCCCGACCCCTGGCTCTGGCACCGCAAGTCCAACGACGGCTTCACCACTGTGCCCCGGACGCTGCCGCTGGTCATGCAGGCGGTCGACGCAAAGTCCAAGGGTCAGCCCGCGGGACACACTCTGTTCTGCCTATGGGCGCGCTCCCCGGACCACCCGCTGCTCAGTATCGAGAACCCCAGCACCTTCGCTACTGAAGCCGGCTTTGTGGGGGAGCGCGCGGTCGACACTTGGCGCAAGCGCATGCGCTGCCTCCGGGACCTGAACCTGATCGTCACCAAGCCCGGGGGCTCTGGGGAGTTCCACTACGTCCTGCTGCTCAACCCAAACACGGCAATGGAATGGATGCGAGTGAGCGCCCCGAATGGCGTTAGTGACGCGATCTACGCACGCTTCCTCGATCGACTCGCCGAGGTCGGTGCGATGGGAGATCTGCACGCCGTCCGTGAACTGTGGGCAGCGCAGAACGCTGCGGCGGCGGCGGAGGCCCCGCCACCACCACCGCCTCCGTCAACAACACCCGAAGCCGCACCCGCGGCCAGTGCTATCGATTCGCTGCTTTAACCCACGGCAACAGGAGAGGTGAAATGACGATAAGAAGAGTCACGGGGCATTGGGTGCCGGCCGGCCCATCCAGTGCCCGTTCCAGAAAGAAAGCCCGTGACCAGTGTCCGCCTGGGAAGTCGTAACTGGTCAGGGGCTGTGGCAGGCCACCTTGGTCGCTGGGTCACGGCTGCAAACCGTGACCCAGCGCCTTTCAGTGTAGCAACGCAGCCAAAAAATTCAGTCCGGCGCCTTGCAGCGCCCCAGCAGGCTCGGATCATGGAGCCTGTCCATCTCGCGGATGTAGGACGCCAGCCCTTCGCGGATCGACGTCTCCGAGGCATCGCAGCTCGACCCAAGGCAGTTGGCGACCGCCTTGTCCATATCGCGGAACGGACAGGCACCCTGCAGCAACCAGTCCCGCCCCTTTGACTTCAGGCCGCAGGCGATGACCTGCTCGACTGTAAAAATCCGGCCGCACCAGCGGCTAGCTTCGGGCAGCCGGGCCAGGCTTCGGAGCGCACGCTTGTCACCCGTCAGCAGACGGTCCTCGGGACCAGACGCCACCAAGGCCAGCAGCGTCGCTTCGCCTGGGTCGATGTCCGGTACCGCGGCAAAGGTCGCCAGCAACGTTGCATCGGGCGCGGCTAGCGGGCTCATCTTCTGAATGGCCTCGACACTTCGCGCCGCCGCTTTCGGGCAACGGAACAGCTTGCCGTCGGGCGCGGTCGTCGCCTTGAGCGCGCGGAATCGGATCGAAGAGACCGTGGCCATTCCAGACCAGGGCGTTGAAGCCAGCTCGGGAAGAACGGGAAGAATGTTCCAGTGAGCCAGCTTCGACAGGGCGTCGGCGTCGATGAAAAGCATCAGGTCCCGTCTACGCCTGGATGCCGGTCACTTGAACAATGAAATCCCTCATGTCGTCGGCGACCCGATCCAGATCGAGATGACGCTTGAGGCCGGCCTGCATGACCAGCTCGGCGTTGGCATCTTCCTGGAGGTAGTTGAGCGCGATCATCGCTTCGGCCCAGCGCTTGGTCTTGAACGCAAAGCGGAGCACCAGGTGACCGGGCTCAACGCCGCAGGCGGCGGCCGAGGTCTTCGCGTAGACCGCCAGCGTCGTTGGCGACGATTGCGGCGACCACTTCGACACTGTGCTCTCGACCCGCTCGCCACCCAGGAGCGCCAGCGCAAACTCGTCGGCCTCGCGCTCCTGATTGTCGGCGCCCGATTCCGTCTCGTAGGTCGCCTGCTCCTGCAGCGAGACGTCGATGATCGATCCGCTGCCGTTGAGATGACCCTTCGCGAGGTGACCAATCTCGTGCGCAAGGATGAAACCCAGCCAGGCGCGTGAGGACTTCTTCTTCGAGATCACGATCGCCGGACGATCGCCGACCTTGATGACCGCGCCATCCATCTTCCGCACGCCGACGGGAAGGTTCGGGAGCGGAATGACCGGCACGCCGAGCTGCCAGCAGGCCTCAACCATCGACGCCAGGCTGACCATGCCGCTGCCTAGCTCCTTGCAACGAGTGGCCAAGACCTTAGGCGAGGCGGGGAGCTCGGAGCGGGTGGTGGGAAGGGCGGCCAGGACCGCTTGCGCCAGGGAGGTGGCCACGCAGGTCGCCGCCTGCAGGGAGCCGACATCCGCCCCCGTCGCATGCTTGTAGGCGACCTGCGCCTTCGCATCCTTCCGCGCCACCACCCCCTGGCTCAGGGACGCGAAATCAACATCAAGCCTACGGCTGACGATCAGGCACAGCTCGGCCACGCCATCGGCGGTCTGCTCCATTGCCGGCTCCCACCACGCGGGCAGCAGTCGACGCACCTGGGCGCGCGTGAGCCCAAGCACCTTCAATGCCTCGTAGATCGCCTTCGCGGTTTGCACGTTGTTCGCCGTCATCCCTAGTGTTTCCCCGCCGCTTCGATAACCGGAGCTACGGCCTTGATGAGCAAGGCGATCAGTGCCGCCGAGCGCTGACTGCCATCCCAGTGCGCTTGTATTGCTTCATCAATGATTCCGAGACCCTGGTCGCCGCCGGGCTCAGCGGCGCGCAGTGTACCTCGCCGCCCCGAGTTATGCCGTTTATGCCGTGAATCGATGAACACCTCGGCCGCTTTTGCCGCCGACGTCACGGTCTTCCGCTCGCCCGACATGAAGCGGCAAAGCGACGACTGGCCGATACGGGCCTGCTTGCAGAACCGGTTCAGCTTGATTTTCTCGGCGTCGAGGTGCCGTTGGATTTTGTCGATCAGCGGAGCGATCTCCGGTGAAGACTCGATTGCTTTTCGTGGCATATTTGGCATAATACCTTTATGCCAAAATCCCCGGCAACCATGACCCCTGTCCCCGCCACCGAGCGCGAAATCCGGGACCGGCTGCTCGCGCAGCTGGCCGAGAGGAACACGTCAGGCGACCTCATTGCCGAGGAGTTCCGCCTCGACACCGGCAGCTTCCGGATCGACGTCATGCAGCTCGGTATCGATCTGGTTGGCTACGAGATTAAGAGCGAGCAGGACACCTTCGCGCGCTTGGCCAACCAGCTCCACGCCTACAACCGGGTGTTCGATCACCTGCACCTGGTCTGCGGCCCGCGCCACGTGGACGAAGCCATACGGCTGCTTCCGTCCTGGTGGGGCATCCTGCGGGCGGACAGGCTTAAGGACGGGTCGGTGACCCTGACTCCGCTGCGGCCGTCGAAGCGGAATGACCGACAGGAGGCCTTCAGCCTCGCGTCGCTGCTATGGCGCGACGAGGCCCTGGCGGTGCTGCAGTCCGCCAATCTCACCGCCCCCAAGAAGGCGTCGTCACACCTTCTCTGGGAGCAGCTGGCCAGTGCCGTGCCGTTCGACCACCTGCGTCAGGCTGTGGTCGATACACTCAGCCAGCGGACCCGCTACAGCGCAGCGGCCGTTAGTGCGATGTGATGGTTCGTGGCGTCCCGACGCCAAGTCCAGGGAATGCCATTTGCGGCGGGCTTCTTCACTGCCGTGTTGGCGTATGTCTTGTCGCCGTCGCTGAAGCCGGCACCCGAGTAGGCGGCGTCGATCACCAGCAGCTCGCACAGGCTGGACAGTGTGTGGGGCTTGCCCTTCTTGAAGCCGCCGCCCTTGAACAGACGCCAGGCCTTGGGCATGGCGTAGCGAATCGAGATCGACGGATTGACCTCGCGCGGATCGATCTCAGGCTGGCGACTCGGGTTAGTCACGGCGTAGTCGGCGAAGCGCACCGCCTTGTAGGTCGGATTGGCGCGGACGATTTCCCAGACCAGCCACTCGACCCTATCCAGATCCGATGTCCCCTTCTTGCGCCCGGTGAGATCGATCGGGAACGAACCACCCGCCAGGGTCACGCTCAGGCACTTCTCGGCGATGGCGGCATCCAGATACTGCATGACAGCAGTCGCGCTGGGAGGCGCTTCGCGTCCCACCATCGAGAACTGATCTACAACGAGGTGAAGCGAGGTCCGCTTGATGCCGACGCTTTTAAGCTCCTCTACAAGTAGCGCGATCTGGGACGCAATGATCTGATCGGTTCGCAGCCGCAGGATGACTTCCGGGAAGCTGTGCAGCTGATCGAGCGCCCGCTGCGTGCTGCCGGCTAGCGACGAAGCCAAGGCACCGTGGATGACCGGAAGCACACGCCGGTCCGGAGAGCCCTTCTGCACGGCGGCTGACATTGCCGCCAGAAGTTCGAGCGGGCGTTCTCCCTGCAGTGACAGGTGGAGCGTATCGATGCCAATGGCACCGCCCGATGCCAGGCACACCTTCAACTGCTCTACGAGATCGGCGACGGTTGGCCGATCCCCCGCACTGTCCCGTTGCAGCTCGGCGAGCGGCACGACCCCCTGTCGCTGAGCCGGAAAAAGCTTCTGCATCGCCGCGCGCTCGCCACGCTTCCACTTGAGCACAGGCATATATTTCCAGTCGATTGGCATCGTTGTTCCCTATTAAAGTTATCGCCCGATTTGATGGGCTCGTGGAAGCCACCCCTGGCTTCCATTGGCCGATTCTCAATCAAATCGATGGTTTCCAGTAGCCGGCATTTGGGGGCTTGACCTTGGTGTAACCCCAAGGTTTATGGTCGCCGCCTAGAAACCAATTCACTCCATGCGCCACTTCATCTCCATTTTTCTTGCAATCAGCCTGTCGTAGGTCACGACTGGCTATGCGTGCCAGGTGGAGCGCCTGCAGTTGGTGCATGCCACTCGCTGTTGCAAGCACTAGCACCAAAAGCATCAGTCGCAGACTGCGCCGACCCCGCAGCGCAACTTGGGTGCGCCGTTCCACGGCCCCCGCCAGACCATCCCCACGCAGCTTCCTGACGTAGCGACGCCGCCGGCGCCGCAAACGAAGGACGACGTTCGCTGGGTCGGTCCGCGCAACACGGTTCCTGTACGCAAGTAAAGCGCTTCCGCCCTGCGCGGAAGCCTGCTCAGGGCCGTTCTGGGCTCCACCGGTCGGTGGAGCCCATCTGGCGTCAATTTGAATTGCCGCTGTCGCTTTCTAAGTGGTCATGGCAGGCGTACTGTTTGCCAAAGGGAAAAACTAGGGAGCCACGCTGTGGCTATCAACAAGAACAAGGTCGGGACTCAAAAATGCTTCTGCCAGGATTCGTTCGTCGTCTGTTCTCTCGAAAATCAGAACCGAGTATGAGCACCACTCCACCTGAAGCAGCAGCGCCCGCAGCCGAAGGCCTCAATCGACATGTAGAGGACTTCCTCTCCTACTACATCGGGCACAAGGTTTCGCCAGGCTATGCGGTGCTTCTGAAGGGCAAGTGGGGCTCCGGAAAGACCTGGTTCCTCAAGGACTTCATCAAGCGCAATGGTCATCGCTCCAAGGTGATTTTCGTCAGCCTCTACGGCGTTTCATCGTTCGAGGAAATCGAGTCCGAATTCTTTCGGCAGCTTCATCCTGTTCTCTCCAGTAAAGGAATGATGCTGGCCGGGCGGGTGCTGAAGGGTTTCTTGAAAGCCGGTATCTCAATCGACTTGAGCAAGGACATAGAAGGCTCAATGGAGAATGCCTTGCCGGACATCAATCTCCCCGATTACCTGACCCAGACCAAGAACTCCGTCCTGATTTTCGACGACGTTGAGCGGTGTGCGATTCCGATCCTGGAGTTGCTTGGATACGTGAACCAGTTCGTCGAGGTGGATGGGTACAAGGCCATCCTCGTCGCCAACGAGGATGAAATTGCCAAGCCGACCGGTCAAGGCGACGACGTTTTGAGAAAGGAGTATGAGCGGGTCAAAGAGAAGCTCATCGGCAAGACGTTTGTCATCGAGGCGGACCACGTTTCCGCCATTTCTTCGTTCCTGGACCTCGTTCAAGACTCGCGATCGAAGCACTTGCTGGAGAAGAACAAGACGGCGATCTGCGCCATCTACGTGGCGTCCAAATCGGAGAACCTTCGACATGTCCGCCAGATGATCCTGGACGTTGACCGCCTGATCCCAAACTTGCACTCGAACCTGATCGGCGAGGCGGAGTTGATGGCCCACTTCCTTGGCCTCTATCTGATTTATTCGACAGAAATCCGTAACGGCAACATCAAAGCGTCGGACATCGTTACAGGCTACCAAGCCCGCCTCAGCGCAGCGATGGGCCAACGGCAGAAGCCAGCGGCCGCACCAGGGAAGTTCTTGGCTGTCGCAGAGCGCTACGGTGAGTTTCCGCTCGACGAGATTTTGTTGACTCCGGATCTCTGGGCAAAGCTGCTCGAGGACAGCCGCGACGTCTACGCCGAGATCGATGAGGCCCTTCGTAACAGCAGCTATCTGCAGAGCAAAGATCGCCCCGTATGGGTGCGACTTTGGCACCACAATCACCTCAGTGATGAGGAGGTTTCCGATTTGGTGAGAGAACTGGCTAGTGAGTTCGATACCTTTGAATCGAACGATCTTGGCGTGATCCGACACATGTTCGGTCTTCTACTCAAGTTCTCCACCATCGGGGTCCATGACAAGGCTCCCGATGAGCTTCTGGCGACCGGCAAACAGTACGTAGATCAGGTGAGGGCACGCGGACGATTACCGTTGGGCGAAAAGAAAGCGTTCGGCATTTTTGATACCGGGGGCTATGCGGGTCTGGGATATGCCGCAGCCGATCGTCCAGAGTTCCAAGCCCTCACAACCTACATTCGCGACCAGGCCGAGCATGCGCTGGAGGAAGCTCGCCCGGAGGAAGCCCGGGCGCTTTTGGCAGATATGGAAGTCGACCCGAATAAGTTCTTCCGGGGTGTGAATCTGACTAACGGCGGCGAGAACCGCTTCTACAACGTACCGATCCTGCTTCACATCAAACCCGAAGACTTTTTTGCTTCGGTCATCAAGCTCAATGGCGATGGACTTCACACAGTCGGCTCGGCTCTCGAAGAGCGGTATCACCACGATCAGTTCGTTGGTGGTCTGCTCGTCGAAAGGCCGTTCCTGGAGCAGGTCAGGACGATGCTTCAGGAGGAGGTGGCTCGGAGGCCACGCACTCTCAGCGGGCATGAGTTAGGGAAATTCGCCGACGTTCTGAGCAACATCATACGCAAGCTCGATCGGCGCCAGCCGGGTCCTAAACCGGTCGGCTAAATTCGCTCTAGGTTTGTGGAAGCCAGCTGCAGTTCGCGGACCCGCCCCGGACGCGCCTGCCAGAGCGTCGCTTCATCAATGACCAGCAACCGCTTGGTGTCGTGTAGACAAGGGAAGAATCTCTCTACGGCGCAGCCGATAAAGATCGCTTAGTCACCGGATGCGCAGTCTCCTGCTGTTGAGCGCCGATTCGTATTTCTGATGATCGGCCGCTTGCGTCGATCTTGATCGGCCCGTGGCTTGATCGCGGTTAGAGCTGCCGTTCGTCGCAGCAGCCCCTGTGACAACTCGGTGCCAGGTGCCGCCGGTCGCGATTGATCGACGACAGGCTGCGTTCGACCCCGTAGCGGTCAGCGGCAACAGTTCGCTCGATCGTCTTGCACAGGTCTGCAGCGCCCTCGACCCTGTGAGTCGCAATCTTGCCTAGAAACCGACCAGCAGCGTCAGTCCTCCGTACGAGGCTCGCACGGGTGGACATGCGTGAGGAGTACGACTTGTTCCGGACGGGCGCCATCACGGTGATCGCCGGCATCGCCCTCGACCAGTGGCACTACCGCTGGGTGGGTCTGTTCACGACCCACTCCGAGGATGGCCAGCCCACGGTGCTGAACCTGCCAGTCCTGCGCCTAGGAACGCGAGCCGATTAGCACATCGACTGATTCACTACAGCGGACCACTTGGAGGTACAACCACGTTCGGAATTGGTCAAAACCTCTCTACCGACGAGCCCGCGGGTCGCGCATTCAATCCACTGGCGCTGCGAAGCCAATAGCCTGTGCGTATCAAGCCTGTGCGTATCAGTCTGCGATCACTAGCGCCAGGAGGACTTTGCCGTTGTGGCGTGGCCCCCTACCTTCCGGCAACCCGCGCCCCACCATCATGGAGCCCTCGAGGGCGCACAGGTAGAGCTCTGCCAAGTCTCGTGCGCTGCGCTGGCTGCGCAAACTGCCATCTGCTTGACCTCGGGCGAAGACATCAGTCAGCCAGGCAAGGTTGACGGCGAAAAATCGCCGCACTTCATCCTGGATCTCTTTTGGAAGCGAGTCGCCTTCGGCGCCGAGCATCCCGCAAACGCACAGGCGCCGCCCTTGATCGTAGGTGGCCTCGAACAGGGCGGCATACGCCTCCAGTTGCGCAGGTGCCTTACTCGTCTGGCCCTCAACGCGCAACAACGCCTCGCGAAAGCGATGCGTGTAGCGCTGCACGACTACCGCACCCAACTCCAGTTTCGACGGGAAATGATGATGGATGCTTGGTTTGCGTATGCCGACGAGGCGTGCGATGTCCTCATACGAAAAGCCGTTGTAGCCCAGGCTCTGAACAAGGCCCTCGGCCGCGTCCACGATGCGCTCGGCTGATGGCGTGATATCTGTGAACTGCTTCATGGCGAAGTGGGTGCGTGCAAATCCTCAGCGCGATTGTCACCGTTGCATCGGCGGCCCAGATGGCCGTGCTTGATCCAGACGGTCGCGCCGTCTGGTCCGGCCTGTGCAGAGAGACGAGTACCTGCGGGTAGGCGCAGCCAAGCGAGCGGCAAAAACCAACTATGGCTTTCCGTCATGCCGCCTTGCAAGACGAGGAACTCGCCTCCATCCGGTAGCGGCCGATCGACCTGAAGTCCCGGAGCCCACGTTTCGACGCGCACCTGCTCGTACGGGTCGTTGTGGAGCAAGCGCCAAACAATTGAAGGCTCTAGCGGGTCTACCTCGACGGCCAAGTCAGCAATCTGGACACGTACCGAGAGCCGGTCTTCGGGCTCGAACTGGCGCAGCTTGACGAAAAGCAGGCAGCCGCTGTCCGAGCGAGGGCTGTGCCTGCTCCTGGGCGGGTTGCGCACGTAGCTCCCGGCAGGGTAGCGGCCATGCTCATCCTCGAAGACGCCTTCCAGCACGAGGAACTCCTCGCCTGCGTCATGCACATGTGCGCTGAAGACGCTTCCCGGCTGGTACCTCACGAGGCTTGTGGCAATCGCTTGCTCGCCGCCCCTGCGGTGTAGCAGTCGTCGCTGCACTCCGGGCAGCGGCGACTGCACCCAGCGGTCTACCTCGGGATGGGCCTCGGCGCGTAAAGACCAGTCTGCATTCAGGCTGAAATCGCTTTGCATCATGCCTCCGTCAATCCAACCGGAACGCTACGCCGCCGTGCCAGCAGCCCGGTCACGGCCAGTTCTGCGGCGTCCAGCGCACCTTCGAGATAGCCGCCGTTGTAGTCAGACTGCTCCGTGCCGGCCAGCCACAGATGATCCCACCAATCCGAGGGCACCGTGATGGCGCGGTACAGCGGATGCTGGTTTAGCGGCCGGCGGTCAAGTGCAGCGGCAGTCAGGGGCTGCTGCGCCCAGTCCTGCAGCCAGTACTTCGTGGGCTCACCCGCTTGGGGACCGAAGATCCTCACGAGTTGGGCGAGGCATTGGGACGCTAGCGCTTCCGGCGCGTGATGGGCGCGGTAATCAGCCGTCGCGCCGAAGAAGCCGAATAAGGCAGCCTCCGAGCCGTCGGCGCTGCTGGCATCGTGAATCTCCGACAACGGGCCACGCTGGCTCGCCGCCTGGCCAGACATGCCCTCGGCGCGCCAAAAGGCTCTCGGGTATTCGGCTGCGAACTTGGCGTGTCCCGTCATCCAGGTCGGCACACGCAGCAGCTGGCTTCGCAGGCTCTCGTCCCAAGCCGGCGTCATGGCCAAGTCTTGAGCCAGCAAGCGGGGTGGCAGGGTACTTATGACCTGTGACGCCATCATCGTCGCCAGGCCGGTCGGGTCTCTCACGCCGATCTGCACCCCTGCTTCAATGTGCGATAGAGCCACCACTTGGGTGGATAGCTTGATATCGGCCCACTCTTCAACCCGCTGCAGCAAAGCCTCTACCAAGGCTTGCGTGCCGCCCCGGATGCGCTGGGCTGCGGGCTGCTGGTTCCAGCCGCCCGAGTGGCGACGCACGGTTCCGTCAGCCATCTCGAACGACTGCGCGCCCTGGGTATGCTGTGGAAAGTGGGTCAGATTCAGTTCTGCCAGCAGGGCACCCATTAGGGGATTCATGCTCGGCCAGAACCAGGACGCTCCCAGATCAACACGGTGCAAGGCGCCTGCGCCGCCCGGGCTCAGTACCCGACCGCCGACTCGGTCGCGGGCCTCGAGTAGCACAACCGGCTCGCCGGCCTGTTTCAAGAGATGAGCGGCATACAGCCCGCTCAGGCCGGCGCCGATGACTGCGATGGGATGACTCATTGGGGACCTCGTTCAGGGGGCGATGTCCGCAGGGCGCACGTCTATTTCGTGGGTCCAGGCGTTGGCCGGCTGGTGGAAGAGCTGCCAATACAGCTCTGCTAAAGCGGCTGCGGCGATTCGCGGTGTCCCGTCGGCATCTCCGAATCGCTCGCGGGTACGATCGCTGTCGATTAACCCATCGATCACCACATGGGCCACGTGAACGCCGTCGGTCCCGTGCTCGCGGGCGAGCGACTGACACAGCCCGCGCAGCGCGAACTTTGCCGAGCTGAAGGCCGAGAACTGTGCTCCAGCCCGTCGGCTTCCAGACGCACCGCTGAAGATCAAGCTGCCGCCACCACGGGCGATCAGCCTTGGTACCGCCTGATGGCTGGTGTTGACAGCCGTGAGCACGATGGACTTCCAAACGGACTCGAAATCCTCTGGCCGCAAGGAAAGGAAGGGCGCGCGCGCGAACTGCATCGCGTTGTGGATGACGCCCGCCATCGGCGGTGCCTCTCGGTCGATACGGGTAAAGAGTTCAGCGGTAGCACCTGGGTCACGTAGGTCGGTCGACCAGGGCGAGTTGCTGCCGCGGGACACGCCAATCACGGTGTAGCCTCCGTGCGTGAAGCGTTCTTGGAGTGCTGTGCCTAGGCCGGGCCCGAAGCCAGCGATCACGACAGTGTTGGGAATGAGCATCTGTCAAGCCAAGTTGTGAGTGGAAGGCGAGGCCGCGACAGCGAGCGTTGGTGATGCCGCAACAGTTGGAGAAGCCGAGAGCCGGCCCACGCGAAACAGATGCAGCGTAAGCAGCAGCAGCACGACCAAGACCAGGTTGGCGAAGCCGAAAGCAATCGCAGCGACGACGATCCAGAACTGGTCGTGCGGTGCACACTGCATGAACTGCAGGCTCATGGAACCCAAGGCCATCACACCAAAGCTGTACGACCAATAGCCGGTAACCGCGCCGGCACGAGTGCTCCAGTGCACGAGCCGGAGTGCGACCATGGTTTGGTACAGCCCGTAGCCGAACAGCATGTGGGACAGCAGGTCGGATGCTTGGGGGTGAATCGCGAGATAAGCCACACCCGCGACAACGGGCGGCGCGACCTGGATGCCCTGCCCCGGACGCAAATCGGCCGTCAGTTCTGCATGGGTTGCGGCGCGTGCCATGACCAGCGATTCCATCGCAAGCCAAGAGAAGATGCCGGCACCGAACAGCAACTCGGCCACGGTCCGCCAGCCGAAACTGGCTGCTGCAAGCGCAGCCACCAGATTGCTCGCGACTGCCGGCAGGTACGCGCTGGCAGTGATCGTCTCCATGGGCCGTCCGCCCTTCCAGAACCGCCCGACGAGCCACAGTCCCGTAGCGAGTTGCCCGGCGAGGCCCACGACAACGAATGTCCGGGCCGCTGCAGGCCAGACAGGCAGCAAGCTGATCGCCGCCAGCAGAGCGGAGACTGGCAGTAGAGAGAAGAACGCGGACTGGACCGGGTGTCGGAACTGTGCAGCCAATGCGGAGCTCTCCCGCCGCCAGACCCACGCGTAAGCGAGCCACACCAGGAGCCAAACAAGAACGCTGCCGATGCGCACGGCGCCGGCCCATGACTCTGGCAGCGCCCATGCGCTTGCCGCGTGTTGCCACATCAGCCCCCAGGCAAGTATGCCCACAGTCATGCTGCCTGCCAGGGCAGTGAGTGGCGGGGGTGGCGTGTTGCTTAGGGCTTTGAGTAAGGCCTTCATAGCACCGTGATCTCTTCGAAGCCGAGGTGATGCAAGAACTCGCGAAGCACGATGAGACGGACCGCGAAGGCGTTGTCCTGCGGGACGCCTGCCACGCTGGCGGGCTGGCCCATCACCATTGCCGCCAAGCGCGCGAAGACCTGTTCGATGTCGCTCAGGTGCAGCGTGATGCGCCCCGTACCACCCTTGCCTGCCATGGCGGCAATGGCCCGCACTCCGGTGTCGTTAGTCATCAGCCGAGAGTTGGGCGGCAGTCGAGGCACCAAGCGGGTGATTTCGTCCTCAATGGGCTCGATCACCGTCTCGAACTCCGCACGACGCGGCGGCGAGTGGTGCAGACGCTCACGCGCCGTCCTCTCGGTGCCAATCTCGAGACCCAGCGCTTGCACGTCGCCAGCCATGCTGCTGACGCTGACCCAGACCTGTTCGGTGCCGATGTCGAGCAAGGTCAAGCGTTCGCCGCCCACGATCGCGCGAACGGCTTGGTGATGGGCAATGGCCGTGGCTTGCAAAGTCAACACGAAGGGTCTCCCGGAGATTCAGACGGACCACCGCCAGGCCTCTCAGCCGGGCGGTGGGGTTGCGCAGCAAGACTGTCAGACGCTCTTCAGGCGTTCGGCCAGAGCGAGCGCCAGGGGCTCAGCCGAGGCGGGGCTTTGGCCGGTCATCAGCGGACCGTCCACGACCACGTTCGGTTGCCAGTTGGCCTTGCTCATGTAGACCGCGCCGCGACCCTTGAGCTCGTCTTCCAGCGAGAACAGCAGGTGATGCAGCAGTTCGATCTCTGCGTCCTCGTCGTTCTTGAAGCCGGTCAACTTGACGCCCTTGACCAAATACTCGCCGTCAGCCTTCTTCACATCGCGCAGGATGGCCGGGGCATGGCAGACCATTGCGATGGGGCGATTGGCAGCGTGGAAGTCGCGGATGAGCTTGATGGCAAACGAGTCTGAGGCGAGGTCCCACAGCAGCCCGTAGCCGCCGGGGAAGAACACCGCGTCGTAGGTCGACGTGTCGATGTTGCGCAGCTTGCGCGTGTTGCGCGCCGCGAACAGCGCGACCGGGTCGGCGAGGAAGCGGTCGGTGTACTCGGTGGTGAACGGCGCCTTGTGGCTGAGCAGATCGATCGGAGCCTCGCCGCCGTCGGGCGAGGCGAACACCACCTCGTAGCCGGCGCCTGTGAGGATGTAGTACGGCGCCGCCAGTTCGTGGAACCAGGTGCCGGTCTGCTTGCCACTCAGGCCCATTTCGTCCACCGAGGACATCACGAGAAGTACGCGCTTTTGCTTGTTGCTAGTGGGGGTCATGTCAAAGTTCCTTAAATAGTTCAGATGCGAGGAGTACCGGCGTTGTCAGATGCATCATAAAGACAAGCCATACCAACTAGTTGGTAGATTAAAAGACTCAAAGAGAGCGGCATTGAGGAGGTGACTTCGCATCGAACACCTAGAAACATGCAACAGATGTCTAATACAAATAGTCGCTTATCCCAAACGTGCAGATCTTAAATGTTTAAATAACCAACCTATCAGTAGGTCAAACATTAAAACGAACAGACGCATGCTGTCAACTGGCGCTAGACGCGGAGGGACAAGCGCGCCCTGGCGTGCTTGCGCTGCGCTCTGTCCGCGATTCCGCTCTCACCGTAAAGCGATTTCGCGAGCACCGGAATCTGCTTGTCGCGGACGGCTGCTCGTGGACGTGGACAGGCCAAAGCGGAGTTCAAGTTGGCCGCCGCAAACCAGTCACTCAAGGTGGGCCGGCGGGAGAAATTCTGCGGGGATTATCAAGGGCCGGTTGTGGCCGACTGCCGCTCGTGTAGCCCAGCGCGCCACCGACGGCAATTGGCTGGGCCCTGCCTATGAGGCTGAGTTCGCCACCGGCCGCTTTATGGTTGGCTGATCAAATAACAGGCGAATCGCTGACCACCAACTACGCCAAGCGCTGATCAACAGGCTGGCGAATACGCAACCGGATTTTCGCCGGTCCAGCTCCCACGGATAGAGACCCTTGAGGTAGTAGGTCACGATCTCGTCATCGAGCGTCAACTCGCGTCCGACGCATCGCTGATGCGCACAGACAGCGGGCGATTCCGTAGGTGAGAACCGACATGATCCGCTCACAATTCATGGACGTCTCTAGCCTTTAAGCAAAAAGGGGCAGGTTCCTCTGGATCGCCTCGCCAAGACCCGTTTCAGTGAGCGCGGCGAGATTGCTCAGCCGCGGCTTCACCAGTTTCGGCCTGGGCCGACGAGGTTGGTTGTCACCGGCGAGATGTTGGGAAATTGCACTCAGCACTTCGCTGTTGGTTGAGCGGCGGTAGGCGCGTAGCTCGCCCCTCGTGATGAGCGCCGACTGGCAGATCGAGATCAGCTCGGGCAGGCCCTTCGCCATGACCTCAAGAAGCCGGGACAGCCAGTAGTCCCGAACGTCCGTGGCTGTTCTCTCCATCAGGTCCTCGATGCGCGGGACAGGAGAATCGCTGACAAGAGCCGCCGATGCCTGGATGCGTTCCCGGAACCCATCCAAGGTCAGCAAGCGCCAGAGGTCCCTGAGCAAGCCCAGCCACTGCGGATAATCAATGCTCAACGCTCCTACCTTCATACAGGCGTCGGGGTTCGCCGACTGCAGGAGGGCTATGTGCTCGGTCGCCGGGAAATGCTGCGCGGAGATCGACTTCCGCTGGTCCCATCCACACCGATGACAGACACACAGGTTGACGCCCGAGGTCCGGTGTAATGCGATCGGCGAAGCACAGTGCTGACAGGCAGATCGAAGCAGCACGCTGTGTATCGGGCAGCGAGTCCAGAGCGCCAGCCGCCACTGCTTCCGGAAGTGCGAGTCTGCATCTCCCGCCAGGCACAGCGGACAAAACTGGAGTCCCGAGTGCAGGCGCTCACGGTGATAAATCCCGGTCACCAGAATTCCCTGGCTGATTCCAGGTTTCCGGCCGCGCTCGGCCGGAACGAGGAGGGGCCACATGCAGGTTCTCAGCGCCAGTTCGGGCTCGATGCCGGCGCGCGCGCCGGCGAGGATCAGCTCCTCGGGAGAGATCGCTCGGTCGATGTCTCGGATCCAGGCCGTCTTCGATCCCAAGAGGCGCCGGGCCGTTGCGTAGGCAGTGTCGTGAGCGCGCGCGGAAGTACGCATTGCCCAGGAAGAGAAGAGTTCGTCAGCGAGCGGCTCCACAACAAAGTAGGCCGCGAGCACATCAGGCCTTCAAGGCATTGACGCGCCCCAAGCGATCCTGGGGCGGAATCCAGCCGCAGTCCTTGATGACTTCGGTCGTCAGCTTCGGCAGATTGTTCTTGATCGCATAAGACGACATCGCTTCGAGCAGGTCAGCCATCTCACCTAAGCGATAGTCGGCTTTGATCAGCAGGGTCTGGCTGAATGACGAACTCGATAAGTTCGAGGGTTCCGGAAACGGCAGGAATCCCTCGTGGTCTCGGACCATTTCACGCCAAATGTCTGACAGCTCCCAAACGGGCAGATCCATGATGGGGAATCGGTTCGTGAAGGCCTCGTCGTGGCTCGCTGTCCGCGCGCCGGCGGTGGTGGTGAAGCAGACCACTGAGATTCCGGCTTTGACCGACAGGCTGCGAAGCTCTGCGAGGAACGCCGCCCGCTTGGCGTTGGTGAGCGGCAGGATGGTGTTCAGTTCATCAACCACCAGCACCCTGACGCCCAACTCTTTGAGTAGGGCGTAGACCCTAATCTTTAGCTTGAGAACGTCCTTGGTGGAGCTGTACGGCAGCCCCATCAGGCTGATGATCTCAGTAAACAGCGAGAACGGCGATGGATCCGTCAGGGACGCGATGAAGAGAACGGGCATTTTGACGATTGCCTTTTCGGCATCGGTCACTGAGGGGTATTTCGCGACGAACACTTTCGCGATGCTCGTCTTGCCGTTGTTGGAGCTTCCAACCACCATCAGACAGGGCATGCGACTGACGTCGGGATGGGTCACCAGCTCATCGAGCCTTTCAAGAATCTGCGTCGCACGCGGGTAATCGAACCAGTGCCGCAATTTGATGAATGCGAGGCGAGCCTCCTTCCCTTGGGCAAGCGCGGCATGGGCTTCCGGCGCTAAGTGCTCGAATGGATCAGACACCGATCAGCCTCGAACTGAAGTTCCTTCTCGGCGGCAGCGCATCGTCGGTGGGAAGCGGTCCCACCTTCTCTGTCGATGGACTCGATGGCGGTTTTGCTGCTGTGGCGGCTTCCGCAGACTCGGATGCTTTCACGCCCGTGATCAGCGGGACATTCTTCTTCGACCGTTCGTTCTCGATCTTCCGCTGCTCCTTTCTGCGTTCCTGGGTCGTGTTTGCGGATTTCTCAGCTTGGGCTTCCAATTCGTCGTGGGCCGCGAAGATGTCGTCCTCGTTGTGCTCCGCTTTGCCTTTCGCCAGGACCAAACTCCTCGCAGCATTGAACTGCCAAGTGCTGATTACTTTGCGATCCTTTTTGGCGTAAGAGATAGGCTCGTAGCATTTGTTCTTCGGATCGAAGAAATAGATGGGACAGATCGCCCGGTCGTCGATCCGGAACATGTACAGACCTTTATGTTCGTCGTTCCAGCGATTCTTCTCGCCCACGAACGGCCGAAGTGCGTCGTCGTAGTAGTCGACCGTGTTGATGACGGCGCCGCTCGGCGTGATCGCCCGCATCTCGACGCGAAGGAAGTCGATGATCATGCGATTCGGATCGGTCGGACGATCGGGAAGTCCGATGCCGGGGTTTTCGTGATCGCCAATCAGCTCCTCTTTGAACACGCCCATCGGGGTACGCTTTTCAAGCCCTTCATGTCGGCTGTGGTGATAGATCTTCGTCGCCCAGATCGCGATGCACCGTTCGGCTTCTTCCATCGTGTAGATCGCCATGCCTTCGGCGTCGTACTCTCGCTTCTGGTTCGGCCCCGAGAAGGTCGCACCGCTCCAGCTGGTCAACTCGATTCCGAGGGTGCCGATTAGGCGCTCGATGTGCGCGCCGTAGCGGGGCTGCTCGACTGGACGCCATTGAAGATCAATGTCGTGCTTTCTCACGCCATAGACGAGTCCGTTGCCACGAAACTCCAGTGCGTTGTCGGCGTGCAGGGTCTTGGGCTTCCCCCAGACCGGCCATTCCGCCTGGACGCCCAACCGCTCCAAAAACTCTTCCTTAGGCGCCATCGCGTAGTACAGAGCCATCGCGACCGACTGCGTGCTGGGCGGATCGAGGCTGAGGTAGAAGCCGGCGATCACCCGCGTTTTCACGTCGATGACAACCGTGATCCAGGCGCGCCGGATGGATCTCCGGTGCTTGTCATCCACGATGATGATCGGCAACTCGGTGTGGTCGATCTGGTAGTCAGACTGCGCGAACGCGCCCTGTGGATTCGTGCCCGGGGTTGCCGTGAACTTCTCTTGCTCTCGCCGGCTGCCACGTCGCGTGGCTCGAATGACTCCCGGGATCCTGGCGAGCCGCATGCGAATGGTATTGTCGTGCGGTGCCGTGACCCCGATTTTCGCGCAGGCCTTGCGTACCTTCTCGATGAATTTAGCGGCGGTGATCTTCTGCGAGGTCAGGAACTGGGTCTCGATCATCTGAGTGATGAGTTCTTCCGCCTCCTTGGAAATCATCTTGGTCTCAAGGACACGCCCGCGCTTGAACGGAACCAGCGCAAGGGAGCTACCGGCTGATTCCCAGCGCTCGATCCAACGGTAGACGGTCGCGGTGTTCACCTTGGCTTTCGTGGCCACAGCTTCGACATCCGACCTCGTTCGGTTGGCCATCTTCATGAGCCCGCGAATGAGTTCTGCTCGTGCATCGCCTACGGCGAGCCGAGTAGCGCTCATGGCGACGACCTCTTCGAGCTTGGGCTTCGACTCGCCGTCGTCATCAGGCTTCAGCTCCGCAATCTTCAGGAGCTTGTGATTCGTTCCCTCTTGGTCAAGGCAGTAGGCCCAGATCTCGTCGACGACTGTTTTGATGACGTACCGGTGCCCTCCGTGCCGGACCTTCACGTCCGGCCGTAGCCGCAACATGGGGCTGCTCATTGTTGGTGGACCGACAAGCGGGACGCCCCGTTGATCGCAACATCCAGATCCGTTGTTAGCCGTCCCCTAGCGATCAGGGACCAGACGGCAGGCAGCCAATCGACGCGCTCCGCCATTGTTGGAGCGACGGCACGGAGGATGCCCTCAAATGTGGCACCCGGCGTGGAACGGACCAGGTTTACGATTTTCTGAGCCTTCAGCTCGTTGGGCACGTGGCGCCCTTGGTACTGCAGCCGTTTGAGGTTATCGAGCCTTGGAGTGCGAATCTTCTCCTCGGTCATGATCTTAAAGACCCAGCCACGCTCCCGGCATATCCGGGTCGCGAGCTTGAAGCGCGGCCTATATTCGGCCCACTTCTCCTTCAGCTCGTAGCGAGACTTCACCTCGACGAGCATCGGTCGCCGGCCCGACTCCGCTCGGAAGGTCACCAAGTAGTCCGGGGTGTAGTGAGAGGCTTTTCCCTCGGCGGTCTTGAAGTCGATTCGGAGCGGCTGTGACTCGATTCCGAAGAAGTCGGCATCGCCACGCATCAGACACACGAAGTCCTTTTCCGGCGTTCCCTCGAAAGCCGTGGACTTGTCGTCGCCCAGCGAGACCTGTCCGGTAGGGTGCCTGTAGTTTCGGGGTATTTTCCGTACCGGCATCACGCTTTTCCAGTCGCATTATATTGACTGCTAGAGATATACAGTCGCATTATTAAGCGCCTCTAGTCGCATTTGATTTTCAGGTTAACTATCCATTTTCATACAGCTAGTTGCAAGTTTTTCTGTAGGTCAGAGCGGCTCATCGCCGCGGCCTGGGGAGGTCACCCTCGCCCATCATGGTTTGCTGTTTCTCGATGAACTGCCGGAGTTCGACCGCAGCGTGCTGGAGGTGCTGCGCGAGCCGCTGGAGAGCGGGCAGATCAGCGTTTCGCGGGCCGCCAGGCAGGCGGATTTTCCGGCCCGGTTCCAACTCGTCGCCGCGATGAATCCCTGCCCCTGCGGGTACCTCGGCGATACCTCAGGCAAGTGCAATTGCACGCCCGACCAGGTGCTGCGCTACCGCGCCAGAATCAGCGGCCCGCTGCTGGACCGCATCGACTTGCAGCTCACCGTGCCGCGGGTGGACCGCGCTGCCCTCGTTGCAGAGCAGGCCCCGGCCACCGAAACCAGTGCGGTGGTCCGCGCCCGCGTCATCGCCTGCCGTGCCGTGCAGCTCGCGCGCCAGGGCAGGCCCAATGCGCGGCTGACGACGCCAGAAATCGACCAGCACTGTGCGCCGGAACCTGCCGCCCGCAGCCTGCTCGAACAGGCGATGACGCGGCTCAATCTGAGTGCGCGCGGCTATCACCGCGTGCTGAAAGTCGCACGCACGCTGGCCGACCTGGCGGGCGCCGCCACCATTGGTCCGGCGCATATCGCCGAGGCCGTGCGCTACCGCGAACTCGACCGAGGCTAGACCATGCTCTTCAACCAGTTCAGCCGCACTGCCGAGGCCGCCGCCGCGCTGCGGGCCTGGGGCGCGATGAGCCCAAGGGGCCGCGCGGTGTTCCACGACCCGCACGCCCTGCGACTCACCAGCCGCCTCTGGCGTGCGCGATTGAAGCACCCGGCCCAGCGCGCCGTGTTGATGGACGGCCTGCTGCGCTGGATGCAACCCATCGCGGCGCAGGTGCTGGCCCGCAGCCACCACGCCGAGCAACGCCTGCAGGACGCCGTGGCCGGCGGCACGCAGCAATACGTGATCGTTGGCGCAGGGCTGGATTCCTTTCACTGGCGACGTCCCGTCTGGGCCAGGGCGCTCGCGGTGTACGAGGTGGACCACCCTGCCACACAAGCCATGAAGCGCGCCCGCTGTGCGGCCAGCGCACTACGCGGCGAGCCACACTGGGTGGCCGCCAATTTCGAGCGCGAGTCGGTGGCCGACGCATTGCGGCGTTCCACCTTCGATGCTGGCCAGCCGGCCTTCTTTGCCTGGCTCGGCGTCACCCACTACCTCAAGCCCGCCGCCACCCGCGCCACGCTGGCGGCCCTGGCCGAGATGGCCGCACCCGGCAGCGAGCTGGTGTTCGACTACAGCGTGCCGCCGGCGCAGATCGCCCTGCGCGACTGGCCGCTCTCCGCCGGGCTGGGTGTGCTCACGGCCCTGCTTGGCGAGCCGCTGGTGGGTGGCCTCAAGCCCGAGACGCTGGCGGCCTGGGCCGCCGAAACCGGCTGGACGGTGGCGGAAGATCTCGCTGGCCCGCCCGCGGGCGAGCTCAAGCTGCCGCAGGTGACGCGGCTGGCGCACTGGCGGCGCACTGCCGCTACGGCTTGAGGTTGGCGTCGAGAAAGCGCGTGGTGCGGTTCCAGGCATCTTCCGCCGCCTCGACCATGTAGTTCTTGCCGCTGGGGTTGGCAAAGGCGTGACCCACGCCCGCATACACATTGATGTCCACCGGCGTGCCCTGCTGGAGGAGTGCAGCCTCGAAGGCGCGCACCGAGTCCACGGGGATGCCGGCATCCGCACCACCGAACAAGCCCAGCACCGGCTTTTTCAGCACCGAGAGTGCCGCTGGGTCGGTTTCGAGCTTGCCGTAGTAGATCACCGTGGCATCGATCTCCTTGGGCATGGCGAGCGTGGCCTGCAAGCTCATCGCGCCACCAAAGCACCAGCCCATCGTGCCGACCTTGGTCGCGCCCTTGGCCTTGAGCAGGTCATAGGCGGCCTTGAGGTTAGCGCGGGTCGCGGTCATGTCACTGACGGCCACTTTCATCTGCGCGCCCGCTTCATCGGGGGTCTTGGCACGCACGCCCTGGTAGAGATCGACCGCCAGCACCAGATAGCCCAGCGACGAAAGCTGGCGCGCCATCGCCTCCACGTTCTCGTTCAGGCCCCACCACTCGTGGATGAGGATCACGCCCGGCAGTTTCGCAGGCAGTTTGTCCTTGAACGGCCGCACCAGATAGCCGCTCACCGGCTTGCCGTCGGGCTTGAGGTGGTAGTCGTAGTAGTCGGCGTAGACCTTCTGCGCCAGCGGCCGCTCGGTGATGGGCGTGGCGAGCGGGCGATCGTTTTTGTGTTCCTTTTGCATCGCCGCCACGCCGTCGTCGTGGACGTGTTCGGACTCGGCGGCTTGGATGGGGAGGCTCATGGTGAGGAGTAGCAAGGCGGGCAGGATGAGTTTCATGGAGCACTCGATGGGAATAGGGCAAACGCGATCAGGTTTGCCCCGGCCGATGATGGTGCGCTGAAGCCCATCCGCCGTCACGCGCTCCTAGGCTTTCTTTGGCGGTGCCATCAAAGCCTTTTTCATCCCACTCGCTGAAATGCTCGTCCCGCCCAGTGACCAGCCGCCGTCCACCGGAATCACCGTGCCGGTGACATAGCGCGCCATGGGCGAGGCGAGCCAGAGGCAGCAGTTGGCGATGTCGTCGACGTTGCCCATGTGGCCCAGCGGCACGCTGTCAATCACGATCTGCTCACTCTCGGGCGTCGGTGCCAGGCGCTTCATGCCTTCGGTGTTCTCGATGGGGCCAGGCACGACCGAATTGACGCGCACACCGGCCGGCCCCCACTCGATGGCGGCGACACGGGTGCACATGTCGACGCCGGCCTTGGCGGCGCAGACGTGCATCTGGAATTCCATGGCGTTGTAGGCCTGCGGCGCGCTGATGTTGACGATGGCCGCACCCGGCTTATTGAGGTGTGCAAACGCCGCACGCATTACGTGGAAGGTGCCCATGAGGTCGATGTCGATCACCGCCTTGAAGCCGTTGCTGCTCATGCCAAGCGCGGGTGCCACGAAGTTGCCGGCAGCACCCGAGATGAGTACGTCGATCTTGCCGTGGTTGGCGACAGCGGCCTTCAGTGCGCCTTCGACGGCGGCGTAGTCGCGCACGTCGGCACTGTGGCCGCTGGCGTCACCGCCGCGGGCTTTGAGGCTGGCGACGGCGGCATCGACCTTCTCCTGCGAGCGCGACATCACGCTGACCTTGGCCCCGGCGCGTGAGAACGCATGCGCGATGCCCAGATTGATGCCGCTGGTGCCGCCGCTGACAAAAACGTGCTTGCCTTGAAAATCGAGGGGTCGTGACATGGGTTCTCCTCCCAGAGATGGATTCAGTGGTATGCGATGGCTTGGTGAAATCGGTCTTGCAGCGTGCCGTTACTCGCCAGCACGCTGGTGGTGGCGAGCGTGATGGGCGCACCATCCAGCTGGGTGAACGTGCCGCCGGCCTCGCGCACGATCACCACGAGGGCAGCGATGTCGAGGATGTTGACGTTGGTTTCCACCACCCCATCGACGCGGCCCGACGCCAGCAAGTGGTAGTGCAGAAAATCTGCATAGCCGCGGATGCGATGCAGCTGCGGGATCAGCGCGCCGAGCCTTGGCCAGCTGGGCGAGGCAGCGAGTTTGGCGAGATTGCCGAGCGAGAGCGTGGCCTGCGAGATCGAATCCACCCGGCTGACCTGCAGCGCCACCGGGCCTTCGGCCGTGAGCTGGAAGGCGCCCAGGCCCTTCTCGGCGTAATAGGTTTCACCAACCCCCACGCCGCTGCTGCCGTCGCCCAGAAAGCAGGGCGCGGACGACACACCGAGGATCAGCTCGCCCTGGTGCATGAGCGCGATTTGCGTCGAGAACATGGGGTAGCCGCGCACGAATGCCTTGGTGCCGTCGATGGGGTCGACCAGCCAGAGGTATTCGGCATCGGCGTTCTGCTGGCCGCCTTCTTCGCCATAGAAGCCGTGGTCGGGGAAGGCCGTGGTGAGTACCGCTTTCACGGCGGCTTCGGCCGCCTCGTCCACTTCGGTGACGGGCGTGGCGTCGGCCTTGATGCGGACCTCGAAACCCTTGCGATAGTGGGCGCGGACGATGGCATCGGCCGCGCGGGCGGCGGCGAGCGCGGTGGTGAGGAAGGGGCTCATGGCGGCTGGGTTCCAGTGGGGCCGACAGTTTAGGGCGTGTCGGCCTGCGAATGATCGTCCGGTGAGGCTGCCGGGTCGCGCCGGAAAGATCGTTTGCATACGAACCGCTTTCTGAATACAGTGCGCCCGCTTGACGGTGCCCCTGCTTGCAAGAAGCGGGGGTTAAACGGGAAGTCTGTTCAACGCAGACGCTGCCCCCGCAACGGTAAGCGAGAAGACGCCTTGCAGTAAGCCACTGGTGCCGCACGCACTGGGAAGGTCAGGGCGGAATCGCTCGCGAGCCCGGAGACCGGCCATCGAGCGAGGTGCGACTCGCGGTGGGCGAGAGACACGCTGGCGTGTCTCGTCACAGCACGGCTGCGGGTTTCGGATTCAGGGCGATGTCGCGATCACGACATTTGATGCAGCGGGGACGCTCGCATCCTGGAGACCGCTTTGAACCACCAAGCCACGCTACAAAAAACCCTGTTGTCCGCTGTTGCCGTTGCCGCCTTCGCCACGCCGGTGTGGGCTGACGATGAGGCCACCGCACTAGACCCGGTGGTGATCACCGCCACCCGCAACCCCACGCCGGTTTCCGCCGTCAATGCGGCCGTCTCGGTCATCACCCGTGAACAACTGTCCCTACTGCAGGGCAGCGATGTGGGCGACGCGCTGACGCAGGTCGCTGGCATTGACGTGATCCGCACCGGTGGCGTGGGCCAGTCGCCCATCACCGTCTTCATCCGCGGCAGCGAAAGCAATCAGACCCTGGTGCTGGTCGATGGCGTGCGGCTCAACGATGGCATCAACGGCCTGGCTGCCATCGAGGACATTCCGCTCGAATCCATCGAGCGCATCGAGATCGTCAAAGGCCCGCGCAGCAATCAGTGGGGATCGGACGCCATCGGTGGGGTGATCCACATCATCACCCGGCAGGCGACCTCGCCCGGCCTGGGCGGCGAGGTGGCGGCGCGCTACGGCCGCTACAACAGCACCGATTTCACCGGCTCGCTCGGCTATCGTGGGACGGCAGGCGGCATCCGGGCCACGCTGGAGCAGCAGGACAGCGATGGCTATCCCACGTTCAAGACGGCGACCGTGGATGCCTCGCACCAGAATCTCACCGGCAGCCTGTCGGCGGACTTGAAGCTGGGCAATGGCAAGCTGACGGCGCAGAACCTCTACGCCGACGGCACCACCGAATATCTCGGTTCGGCAGCGGCCACCACGGCCAAGAGCTACGACTTCACCCGCCGCACCAGTGCTTTGGGATGGACGGGTGCGGTGCTGCCCAACTGGCAGACGACGCTCTCGGTGCAGCTGGCGGGCGATGACCGCGAGGAGCGGCAGGTGGGCTTTGGCACCGTGCCGGATTTCTACCAGACCGACCGCCAAGGCGTGGACTGGCAGAACGTGGTCAGCCTCAGCGCGCACCAGCTCACGCTGGGTGCCAACTTCACGGACGAAGGCACCAAGGCCAGCGTCTCGGACGCCACGTTCGATGAATCCACCCGCAGCAAGGCGGTGTTTGCGCAGGACACCCTGCGTTACGGCCGACACTCGCTGCTGGTATCGGCGCGCTATACCGACCATGACAGCTTCGGCGGCTACACCACCGGGGCGGTCGACTACGGCTTTGCCGTCACGCCCGAGGTGACGGCGGGGATCGGTTACGGCACGGCATTCCGGGCACCCAATGCCTCCGAGCGTTTTCTGTCGTTTCCGGCGTTCGGGTTCTTTGCCAACCCGGACCTCGACCCGGAGAAGTCCCGCAATCTCGAAGCCAGCCTCAAGGCGCGCATCGATGCCGCACAGACCATCGCCTTCAGCCTGTATCAGAACCGTATCAAGGACCTGATCACGACAGCCTCCGACCCGGTGACCTTCGATACGACCTACGTCAACGTCGACCGCGCCAGGATCACCGGCGCGGAGGTGGACTACCACTACGCGCAGGGGCCCTGGAACTTCAGCCTGAATGCCAACGCGCAGAAGGCCGAGGACGAAACCAATGACGAACGTCTGCTGCGCCGTGCCAGCAAGAGCCTGTCGGCACAGGTGGGCCGTCGGCTCGGACCGCATCGCGTCGGGCTGCTGCTGGAGGCGGTGGGTGATCGTCCGGACCGCGATTTTTCGAGCTTCCCCAGTCAGGATGTGAAGAACGGGGGCTATGGCCTGCTCACGCTGCTCGGCGAGGCGCAGTTGCTGCCGCGCCTGAGCCTGGGCGCTCGCGTCGAGAACCTGCTCGATCACGACTACACGACAGTGTTCGGCTATCGGCAGTCCGGCATCGCGGCGTATGGCACGCTGCGCTACAGGTTCTGAGGTACCCGCAGGGGGGCGCTGAAGCGCCCCCTTTTTTTGATAGGAATAAGCACATGGGCAACCGTTTATCGAAGATCGTCACCCGCACCGGCGACCAGGGCCAGACCGGTCTCGCCACGGGTGATCGCATCGCCAAGACCCATCCCCGCGTCACCGCGATGGGCGACATCGACGAGTTGAATTGCTGCCTGGGGCTGCTGCTCGAAGCCACACTGCCGCAGGCTGTGCGGGACCATCTCGCACCCTGCCAGCACGAGTTGTTCAATCTGGGCGGCGAGCTGTCGATGCCGCCCGCGGCACTCATCACCGAGGCGCATGTGCTGCGCCTCGATCAGGCCCTGGCCGATCTCAATGCCACGCTGCCGCCGCTGAAGGAGTTCGTGCTGCCGGGCGGTGGTGAGGCGGGGGCCCGGGCGCATCTGGCGCGGTCGGTGGCTCGCCGCGCCGAGCGGGCGATGTGGGCGCTGCACGAGATGGAGGGCGTCAACGTGCACGGCTTGCACTACGCCAACCGGCTCTCGGACTTGCTGTTCGTCGCCAGCCGCGTGCTGGCGCGTGAGGCCAAAGGCGAGGTGAGCTGGTCGCGCGAAGGCGTGGAGAAGCTACCCAAGGCCGCCCGCAAAAAAGCCGCCCCGGTCTAGGGCGGCTTCGGTGACATCGCCAGTCGCTTACCAGCGGCGCGGCGGCGGGCAGTAGTTGCTCTCGTAGCGCGGTGTCTGCTGGATGATCACCACGTTCGGGCCGCGGTCGAAGCGACGATCGTCGTGGCGATCCCAGCCGCGGTGGCGGCCGTTGTCGTGACGCGGCGGCACGCCGTAGACGAAATCATTGCCCTGGTAGTAATAGCGCGGCGATTCCACCACCACGACCTCGCGGCGACGGTCATAGCGGTCGTCGCGATAGCGCTCGCGCCGGTCTTCGTAACGGTCGTTGCGGTAGTGGTCGTCGCGACGGTCACGGTCGTACGACGACTGGTAACCCCGGTTGCGGTCATAGCCGTCGTTGCGGTTCTGGTCGGTGGCGATGGTCACGCCGGCCGCTGCACCGATCGCGCCGCCCACGATGGCACCGTCGCGCCCGCCAAGGTTATGGCCGATGATGGCGCCGGTGGCACCGCCGATGATGCTGCCGATCACGGCCTCTTCGCCGCGCCCGGCCTGTGCGCCCAGTGGCAGCGCCGTTAACAGGGCGGCAAGGATGAGGGGAGACAGTGTGCGCATGGGGGGCTCCGGCTGAAGTGGCGACGCGCGGCAGGATCACCGCACATCAACAGTCGCAGTCCTCACTGAACACATTCTGAATCGCAGTAGCGCGCCAAAGCCGTGCTGCCGGTGATCTGGCCCGGCCACAGCGGCCGCCAGACGGCATAGTCACTCTTGCCGGGTGGTGCACCCCGGCAGTTGCGTTAACCTTGATCAACAAATAAACAGCTTCGGGATCGCCATGTTGCTTTCACTCATCTCTGTGCTGGTGCTGCTGGTCATCGCCTTCTATGCCGTGTGGATCGGAGCGACCGGGCGGGTGGGCGGCAACGAAGGCGCGGAACTGACCGTTGGCGGTCGCGCGCTGGTGATCGGTTTTGCGCTGGTCGCTTTCGGCGCGGCCTACGCGGTGTACAGCCATCCGCGCAGCGAGGGGCTGCTGGCGGCCAGCAGCGCACCGGCCACGCCATCCAACCCGCCCGAATCTCGCGGCCTGAAAGTGGCGGAAACCACCATCCTCGACCCGGGTGTGGATGCCGATGCGACACCTGCCGCTGTGCGTGATGCCGCTTCCGAATCCGGAGCGGGAAAAGTCACGGCCGAGGCGGTTGCCGAATCCCAGGCCGGCGAGGCGGCACCGGCCAAGGTGCCTGTTGCTGCCGCCAGCCCCGTGGTGCCCAGTGAGGAGGCCGAGGGACTATCCGCCGGTGCCGCCCTGCTGGAGGCGCAAGCGCTGCGGTCGCGTCGCCCGCTCCCCGAGACCGCACCCGTGGTGGCCAGCCCGGCGAGCAAAACATCTGCACCGCTGCCGTCCGCAGCGACGACGCGCCTGGCAGCAGTCGATCAGCCCACCCCTGCTCGCGTGAGCAAGCCAGCGCCGCGGTCCAGCACTCGCAGCGGCAGCGGGCGTACTCGCGTGGCCAGTGCGCCGCTCACGCTGCATGTGCACAACGCCCTGGGCGCCAGCCAGCAGCGCGAGCAGCTGACCCTGAGCATCGAGGGTCTCGCCGTCGCCGACATCGAGGTGGACGGCAGCCGCCCGGCCGTGAGTGTGGCGGTGCCGCTGCTTGCTGCACTACCGGCTACGCGGCCTCTCCGAGGGCGACGACACCCTGCAGCTTGCAGGCGAAGGCTGCATCCGCGTCCGCGATGGCGCGCGTTTTGTGGTGCGCCGCAAGGAAGGCAGCCGCAAGGTGTTTCTGGAGCAGCTTCGCGCCGCGGGGTAGCGACGCGGCGTTGATCCTCAGGTGCTGGCGTAGGCCAGCAGTCCGGCGCCCAGCGCCAGCCGATACCAGGCAAACGGCACGAAGCTGTGATTGCCGATGAAGCCCAGCAGCCAGCGCACGGCCATGAAGCCGGTGGCCGCGGCCACCACAAACGCTAGCGCGAGTTGGCCCCAGGGCTCCACGGCCGCAGCCTCCCCGTCCTTCAGCACCTTGAGCAGCTCGTAGCCGGTGGCCGCGAACATGGTGGGGATGCCGACCATGAACGCGAACTCCGCCGCGCGCGGGCGCAGGGTCAGTCCGGCCAGCATGGCGGCGAAGATCGCCGCCGCGGAGCGCGAGGTGCCCGGGAATACGCCCGCCACCACCTGCGCCACGCCCACGGCGATCACCACCCCCCAGGTCAGGGTCTCGCGCACCGGTTGCTTTCGAGCCCAGGCTTCCACCGCAAAGATCACCAGTCCACCCACGATGAGGGCGATAGCGATGGGTGTGACGGTATCCGGTAGCTCAGCGCCGAGCTTCTTGGCGGTAAGGCCCAGCACCGCGGTAATCAAAAAGGCCACTGTCACCTTGCTGATGTAGTCGAGGTTCTGCCGTTCGCGCCAACCGGTGGCGAGGCTCACCAGCCGCAGCCGGTAGACGAGGCAGACCGCGAGAATCGCGCCGGCCTGGATGGCCACGTTGAACAGGTCGCTGCGTCGTCCCAGCCATTCTTCGGCGATCAGCAGATGGCCGGTGGAGGAGATGGGCAGAAACTCGGTGAGCCCCTCGATGAGGCCGAGCAGCACGGCGGCAAGCCAGTCGTTCACACTAGGAATCCAGTCAAAAAGAGGGCGGAGACTAGCGCATGGACGAGGCAAAGGTGGCACTGGTGACGGGTGCTGGACGGCGGATCGGCGCGGCCATTGCGCGACGCCTGCAGGCCGATGGCTGGGCGGTGGCCATCCACTGCGGGCGCTCTCGGGCCGAGGCCGACGTGCTGGCGGCCGAACTCAACGCACTGCGTGCCGACAGCGCCCGGGTATTCGCAGCCGATCTGCGCGATGAGGGGGCCTGTGAGCAATTGCTGACGAGGCTGGCAGTGGAATGGAGCGCACCCGCCGCCTTGGTGAACAATGCGTCCAGCTACCTGCCGACACCCTTTGGCAGCGTCACCGCCGCTGCCATCGACGAGCTGATCGCGACCAATCTCAAGGCCCCCTTGCTGTTGACGCAGGCCGCCCACGCCAGCGGCGCGCTGCGGGTGGTGGTGAACCTGCTGGATACGCACAGCCGCCACCAGCCGCGCGCGGGTTTCAGCGCCTACACCGCCGCCAAGGATGCACTCTGGGCACTCACCGAGACTCTGGCGGTGGAGCTCGCACCCCAGGTGCGCGTCAACGGCGTGGCGCTGGGCCACATCCTCGCCGAAGTGGGCGATCCGCCGAGCGAGGCGGAGCTGGTCGACCTGGCGGACAAGTCGGCGCAAATCGAACGCGTGCCGCTGGCGCGATACGGTTTGCCGCGCGAGGCGGCGGCGGCGGTGGCCTGGCTGCTATCGGACGAGTCGGGATACGTGAGCGGCAGCATCATCCCCATCGATGGCGCGCGGCGGCTGGCCTAGGCGGCAGCCTTATACTCTGCGGCCCTCACGGTTCGACGTTTCCGACCTGCCAAGCCGCCCATGACCTTCCAGAATCTCATCCTCACCCTGCAAACCTACTGGGCCCGGCACGGCTGTGTGCTGGTGCAGCCGATGGACATGGAAATGGGGGCGGGCACCTTTCACTGGGCGACGTTTCTGCGCGCGCTAGGGCCCGAGACCTGGAACACCGCCTACGTGCAGCCCAGCCGCCGCCCCACCGACGGCCGCTACGGCGAAAACCCCAACCGCCTGCAGCACTATTACCAGTTTCAGGTGCTGATGAAGCCCTCGCCGGCGAACATTCAGGAGCTGTATCTCGGCTCGCTGCGCGAACTCGGTTTCGACCTGCTCACCCACGATATCCGCTTCGTCGAGGACAACTGGGAGTCGCCCACGCTCGGTGCCTGGGGCCTGGGCTGGGAGGTCTGGCTCAATGGCATGGAGGTCACCCAGTTCACCTACTTCCAGCAGGTGGGCGGCATCGAATGCCGGCCGGTGGCGGGCGAGATCACCTATGGCCTGGAGCGGCTGGCCATGTATATCCAGAAGAAGGAATCCGTCTACGACCTGGTCTGGAGCGATGTCGGCGGCAAGGTGGTGACCTATGGCGACGTCTACCACCAGAACGAGGTGGAGCAGAGCACCTACAACTTCGAGCATGCCGATACCACGACGCTGTTCGAGCGGTTCACCAAGGCAGAGGCCGAGTGCCAGCACCTGTTGAAGCTCGATCAGCCGCTGCCCTTGCCCGCCTACGAGCGGGTGGTGCAGGCCAGTCATGCCTTCAACCTGCTGGATGCACGCGGCGCGATCAGCGTGACCGAGCGGCAGGCCTACATCCTGCGCGTACGCACCCTGGCACGCGGCGTGGCGACCGCCTATTACAACGCCAGAGCGCGCATTGTCGGTTTCGAGGCGCTGAAAGCCGCCTGATCTGGGCTGCCGACTTCACTTCTTGCCTGGCTTGCACCCCGGGTTGGCACAGGGTCAGGCCAGCGACCGCCTTCCGCCAGAAGCCAGATCGGATCCGGGCTTTTGGCAGAAACTTCGTCGCTCAGGGCCTGGCGTTTTGCAGCACCCGCTCGAAGTAGGGGATGGCTTTGCCAAGCCCTTCGCGCAAGGGAATCTTCGGCTCCCAGCCGAGCTTTTCCTTGGCGAGCGTGATGTCCGGGCGGCGTTGCCGAGGATCATCCGGCGGCAGGGGGTCGGTGACGATCCGGCTCTTCGAGCCCGTGAGTTCGATCACCAGTTCAGCCAGTTGCCGGATGGTGAACTCGCCGGGGTTGCCCAGGTTAACCGGGCCCGTGACGTCGGCGGGTGATTCCATGAGCTTGATGAAGCCTTCCACCAAGTCATCGACGTAGCAGAACGAGCGCGTCTGCTGGCCTTCGCCATAAACGGTGATGGGGCGGCCGAGCAGGGCCTGCATGATGAAGTTGCTCACCACGCGACCATCGTTGGGGTGCATGTTGGGGCCGTAGGTATTGAAGATGCGCGCCACCTTGATGTCCACCTTGTGCTGGCGGTGGTAGTCGAAGAACAGCGTCTCCGCACAGCGCTTGCCCTCGTCATAGCAGCTGCGGTAACCGATGGGATTGACCTTGCCCCAGTAGCTCTCGGGCTGCGGATGCACTTCGGGGTCGCCGTAGACCTCGCTGGTGGAGGCCTGGAAGATGCGGCACTTCATGCGCTTGGCCAGGCCGAGCATGTTGATCGCGCCATGCACCGAGGTCTTGGTGGTCTGCACCGGGTCGAACTGGTAATGGATCGGCGAGGCCGGGCAGGCGAGGTTGTAGATCTGATCCACTTCGACATAGAGCGGCAGCGTGATGTCGTGTCGCATCAACTCGAAGCGCGGATGGCTCAGGATCGGCTCGATATTGCTGCGTGAGCCGGTGTAGAAATTATCCACGCACAGCACCTCATGACCCTGTTCCAGCAGCCGCGTGCACAGGTGCGACCCAACGAAGCCCGCGCCACCGGTCACCATGATGCGCTGCGCACCAAACTCTCTCTGCGTTCTCATGCGGTCTTCTAGGCAAGGGCGATGCCAGGGATTGTAGCCATTGCCTTGCTTACACCGTGAGCACACGAGGACAATGCACACCCCTACAGGACGACCCCCCGCCATGACCACCCGTTTCGATCTCGCCAACGCCATCCGCGCCCTGGCCATGGACGCTGTCCAGAAAGCCAATTCCGGTCATCCCGGTATGCCGATGGGCATGGCCGATATTGCCGAAGTGCTGTGGAACGACGTGCTCGCCCACAACCCCTCTGATCCGACCTGGTTCAACCGCGACCGCTTCGTGGTGAGCAACGGTCATGGCTCGATGCTGCTCTACGCCCTGCTGCACCTCACCGGCTACGACCTGCCGATGAGCGAGCTGCAGAACTTCCGCCAGCTGCATAGCAAGACGCCGGGGCACCCCGAGTACGGCGTGACACCCGGCGTCGAGACCACCACGGGGCCGCTGGGTCAGGGCATTGGCATGGCAGTGGGCATGGCGATCGCCGAGGCGGTGCTGGCGAGCCGCTACAACCGCGAAGGATTGAATCTGGTCGATCACTACACCTATGTGTTCGCCGGTGATGGCTGTCTGATGGAGGGCATCAGCCACGAGGCCTGCTCGCTGGCCGGCACCCTGGGGCTGGGCAAGCTGGTGGTGCTGTACGACGACAACAACATCTCCATCGATGGCGAAGTCGGCGGCTGGTTCAAGGACGATACGCCCGCCCGCTTCGAGTCCTACGGCTGGCAGGTGATCCGCAACGTCAACGGCCACGACCCGCGCGAGATCAAGCTGGCACTGGACACCGCCCGCAAGAGCACCGGCCAGCCGACGCTGATTTGCTGCAAGACCGTGATCGGCTTCGGTGCCCCGACGCTGGCCGGCAAGGAGAAATGCCACGGCGCGCCCCTGGGTGCGGCCGAGATCGCCGGCGCGCGCGAAAAGCTGGGCTGGACCCATGCGCCCTTCGAGATCCCGAAGGAGATCTATGCCGGCTGGGATGCCAGGGCCAAGGGCGCTGCCAGCCAGCAGGCCTGGAACAAGATCTTCGACGCCTACGCCCAGCAGTTCCCTCAGGATGCCGCCGAGTTCGTGCGCCGCGTGAAAGGCGAGCTGCCGGCCGACTGGGCCGCCTTCTCAGATGCGTTGGTGGCCGAGCACGGCCGCGCCGACAAGCCCAATGCCACGCGTAAGTCCAGCAAGGCCGTGATTGAGGCGCTGGTGGCCAAGCTGTCGGAGCTGCTCGGCGGCTCGGCGGATCTGGGCGAATCCAACGGCACGGATTTCAAGGGCCATGTCTCGCTGCGTCACGGTGCGCTGGGTGGCAATTACGTGAACTGGGGCGTGCGCGAGTTCGGCATGTCCGCCGCCATGAACGGCATCACCCTGCACGGCGGTTTGCGGCCGTTCGGCGGCACCTTCTTGGTGTTCTCGGACTACGCCCGCAATGCCATCCGCCTGTCGGCGCTGATGCGCATCCCCACCATCTACGTCTACACCCACGATTCCATCGCTCTCGGCGAGGACGGCCCCACGCACCAGCCGGTGGAGCACATGGCTTCGCTGCGGCTGATCCCCAACGTGCAGCTCTGGCGGCCGGCAGATGCCTTTGAAACCGCCGTGGCCTGGAAGGCCGCCATCGAGCACAAGAATGGCCCGACGCTGCTGGTGCTGACGCGCCAGAACCTCACACCCCAGAGCCATGCCGCCGATCATGCGGCGCTCGCCGCACGCGGTGGCTATGTGGTCTGGGAGCCTGCAACACCGCCCACCGCCGTGGTCCTGGCCACCGGGTCGGAGGTGGAAATGGCCGTCAACGCCGCCAAGAAGCTGGCGGAGGAAGGCAAGGCTGTGCGCGTGGTCTCGCTGCCATGCGTCGAGCGGTTCTGGCAGCAGGACGCGGCCTATCGTGAATCGGTATTGCCCCGGGGCCTGAAACGGCTGGCAGTGGAAGCGGGCGTCACAGCCGTTTGGCGCGGCATGGCGGACGAGGTGATTGGTATCGATACCTTTGGTGAATCGGCGCCCTATTCAGCGCTGATGAAGCACTTCGGGTTCACCGTTGAAAATATTGTGTCGCGGCTGCGTACTCTCATGGCATAGCCATTGCGTTAGAGGCGTTCACACCGAGGGTGCGATTGTCGCGCGCCTTTCAACTTCTGTAGCATCCAGCTATCAAGCACCAAAAACGTGCGTCGCAGACCTGTCGCGGTTCTTCGCCACATTTTTTAGTTCAATCTCAATTCATGGAGTTTCGCCGTGGAACCGACTGCCGCTGCCGCTGTCACCAATATGTCGTTTTTGCACCTGTTCTCGCAGTCCACCCCGCTGGTCAAGGGTGTGATGCTGCTGCTGGTGCTGTTTTCGGTTTGGAGCTGGGCCGTCACCTTCATCAAGGCCTTTGATTTCGCGCGCTCCAAGGCGGCGCTCAACCGGCTCGAAGACGCACTGGCCGGCAGCAACCTCGATGCGATGATCAACTACACCGACGCCAAGAACCACCCGGTGGCCGAGATCTTCAAGGCCGGCATCGACGAGTGGAAGGAAGGCTCCGGCGAGCATGAGCACGAGGGGCTCCATGAAGTGCGTGACCGCGTCGCCACCGCCATGCGCCTCGAACTCTCCAACGAAAACCGCCGCATGCAGTTCATGCTGCCGTTCCTGGCTTCGGTGGGTTCGTCCTCGCCCTTCATCGGCCTGTTCGGCACCGTCTGGGGCATCATGAACACCTTCACGCAAATCGGCGCGATGAAGGACACCTCGCTGTCCACCGTGGCGCCCGGTATCGCCGAAGCGCTGTTTGCCACCGGTATCGGCCTGGCTGCGGCCATCCCGGCGATCATGGCCTACAACAAGTTCACCACCGATCTCTCCCGCTACAGCGGACGCCTGAACACCGCCATTGGCGTGTTCTCGGGTCGTCTCGCCAAGCGCAAGGCCGGCTAAGGGGCGCAGTGCGCCTCTTTCCGCCGCCACCCTTGTTCCTATGGGAGACCCGTCATGGGTATGAACGTCAAATCCGATGGGGATGACGACGACGGCATCATCATGTCGGAGATCAACGTCACGCCGTTGGTCGATGTCATGTTGGTGTTGTTGATCATCTTCATCGTTACCGCGCCGCTGGCGCTATCCGTAGTGCCCGTCAAGCTGCCGAAAGCCGGTCTGGACGAGATGGGCAAGCCGGTCGATCCGCTGGTGTTGTCGCTGGACCTGCAAGGCCAGTACTACTTCGAGGAAAACCACCGCACCTCTTCCTTCACCGAGGCGGAGTTGGGTGCGCGTCTTGCCGAGTCCTTCACGCGCTACAAGCAGTTCGCAGGCAAAGATCGCTTCCCCGTGGTCTACGTGCGGGCCGACAACGCCGCTGAATACGGCAAGGTCTACGGCATCATCAAGAAGCTCAGTGAAGCGGGCTTCTACCGGGTGTCGCTGATGTCGGAGGCGCCGCAGTGACGACGCCCGACTCCCAGAACCCGCCGGCACACATCCCGCATCACAAGCGACCGCTGCTCTCCAAGCAGGCGACCACGTTTGGTATCGCGGCGACGGTTGTCATCCACATCCTGATCGCCATCGTCCTCATCAAGGGGATGGTGGGTGGCAAGCTCGACCAGGACAAGAAGCCGCGCAAGATCCCGGTCGCGATCCAGTTGCCGCCGCCGCCGCC
>Ga0255091_1000028_pt1 | contig 77546 bp, 69 predicted proteins | sample Colum_Yuk_RepB_8_2_FD_188439 | JGI IMG/M metagenome (GOLD analysis project Ga0255091, IMG submission 188439) | Freshwater microbial communities from Columbia River, Oregon, United States - Colum_Yuk_RepB_8d | ecosystem: Environmental > Aquatic > Freshwater > River | place: USA: Oregon... | reverse complement strand
CGGTCGGCGTGCCGGTCTCCAGTGTTGGCACGGTGGGTGCCAGCGTGGGCGGCGCGGCCGGCGCGGCGAACGCGGCGTCCAAGGCGGCGACCCAGGACGCGGCCGGCGGCGAACGGGCACCACCGTCGGCCGGCATGGCAGCGCCGTCGATGTCGATTATTTCAGTTGAATTTTTGGGCTTTGGCGCGTGAGCGGGAGCAAATTGATGAGTGTGAACCTGCCCGTCGGCCCGGCTGTACGCGGCCTCCTGTGGCTAGCCTTGCTGGGCGGCGCGCAGCCGTCTCTTGCGGTGGAGCAGAGCGGCGCCGAAGTGGCTGCCGAGGCGGCGGCCGAAGTCTTCGATGTCTGGGAATACCAGGTCGAGGGCAACAGCTTGCTGCCCGTGCAGGACATCGAGCGCGCGGTTTATCCACATCTGGGCGAACGCAAGACCATCGACAACGTCACCGCTGCCCAGCAGCAACTGGAGGCGCTCTACCACAGCCGCGGCTACGGCACGGTGCTGGTGGATATTCCGGAACAGGACGTGGTCGGCGGGGTGATCCGGCTGAAGGTCACCGAGGCGACGGTCGGGCGTTTAAGCGTTACCGGCTCACGTTACTTCTCGCTGGGGAAAATCAAATCCGGCGTGCCGTCGCTGGCTGAAGGTAAGGCACCGCATTTACCCACCGTGCAGGCGGAGTTGGCGACGCTCGCCAATGTCTCGCGGGATCGCAGCATCACGCCGGTGCTGAAGCCCGGCAAAACGCCCGGCAAGCTGGAAGTCGAACTGAAGGTCAAAGACGAGCTACCGGTGCACGGCAGCGTTGAGATCAACGACCGCTACAGCGCCGACACCACGCGCATCCGGATAAGCGGCAGCCTGAGCTACGACAACCTCTTCCAGCGCGGCCATAGCATTGGTGTGTCCTATCTGGTGTCGCCGGAAGACCCGGACGAAGTTGAAGTGCTCTCGGGCAATTACCTGTGGCGCTTTGCCGGCAATAACCATCTGCTGTCGCTGTATGCCGTGCGTTCGAACAGCAATATCGCGACCGTCGGCACGCTGGGTGTGGTGGGCAACGGCACCATTGCCGGTCTGCGCTACACCATTCCGCTACGTCCGCAGGGCAACTATTTCCAGAGCGTCACGCTGGGCTTCGACCATAAGGATTTCGGCGAGTCGATTGGTCTGCAGGGCAATGACAGCGTCAACACGCCAATCACTTATTCGCTGTTTAACGTCGGCTACAGCGGCACCCACTACGGCGAGCAGACGGTAAGCCACTACGACGCCACGCTAAATTTTGGGCTCCGCGGACTGGGCAATACCGCGAAGGAGTTTGAACGCAAACGTTTCCGCGCCCTGCCGGATTTTGCCTATCTGCAACTGTCGGCCGACCACGAACGACCGCTCTACGCCGGTCTGCGGATATTCGGGAAGTTGGCGGGGCAGGCGAGCAATTCGCCGCTCATCAGCAATGAATCCTATGCCGCGGGTGGCGTGGATTCGGTGCGCGGGTATCTGGAATCAGAAAAGCAGGGCGATGACGCCCTGAGTGCGAGCCTTGAACTGCGTTACCCGGAACTCCGGCCGGCCGGCTGGAACTGGCTGAAACACGCCGAGCTGTTTGCCTACACCGACGCGACCGGACTGCGGATTCGGCGCGCGCTGCCCGGGGTAAAAGAGACGGTGCTGCTGTGGAGCACCGGGCTCGGCCTGCGTCTGACCGGCTTTGAGACAGTGAACGCGCTGCTGGTCTGGGGCCATCCGCTGCGCGATTCAGAGCGCACCCGGGCGGGCGACGACCGGGTGCATTTCAGTCTCGGCTACGACTTCTAGGCTCACGGCATTTCGTCATCTTTATGTCATCCGCTTGTCACAGTTCCGCCTAACCATAGGCCTACCTTGAAGTAGAAATCGCGTGGAAAACACTTCACCCATGTCCCGAATCGCTGCGCTCGCCGCCTGTCTTCTGCTGCTCTCTGCCAACGCCATGGCCTGGTGGAACGGCGAGTGGTCGTACCGCAAGGCCATCACCCTCGACACCACCCCGGCCGGCGCCAATATCGAGCAGGACCTGCCCGACGTGCCGGTATTGCTTCGGCTGCACACAGGAAATTTCACACATTTTCTGGATCTCTCTGATGGCGGTGCGGATATTTCACTGATCGCAGGCGACGATCAGACGCCGCTGGCCTACCACATCGAGAAACTCGACGTGGTCAACGAACTTGCTTTCATCTGGGTCAAGCTGCCGCAAGTTAAAGGCAAGTCTGGACCGGCGCCCATCGCTGGCAGCGAGGCCGAGGGGCAGGCCGCCGACGGCAGTAACAAGCTCTATCTGTATTTTGGCAACCCGAAGGCGGTGAGGACGGGCACTGCTGCGGCGACCTACGGGGCAAACGCCGCGCTGGTCTATCACTTCGATGAGGCCAGCGGGGTGCCGACCGATCGCGGCCCGGCCGCGCTGCCGGCACCGGGTTTTAACGGTCAGCCGAATCCGGCGTCGCTGATTGGCGCCGGCGTGCGCTTCACGGGCAGCAGCCAACTCAAGATTGAAGATGCCCCGGCGCTGGCCCTGAATCCTGCCCAGGGCTGGGGTTTCCAGACCTGGGTCAAAATTGACACCCCGCAGACCAACGTCTTCTTGTTCGACCGCCAAAACGGGACGCAGCGCCTGAGCGTTGTGCTGAACGGCACCGCGGCGAAACTCCAGTACACCGCCGGCGACGGCACCGCCGCCGAGACTGCGGAGGTCCCGCTGACGCCCGCCGCCTGGCACCACGTGGCAGTCAGCAGCTCGAACGGCCAGTTCACGCTGTATGTGGACGGCGTGCCGGCCGGCAACTTCACCGCCGCCGCCGAGACCCTGACCGGCGCAATCAGCGTGGGCGCGGCGCTGGACGCCAGCGCCGGCCTGACCGGCGAGCTCGACGAACTCCGCATCTACAACACGGCACCCAGCGCCGAAGCCGTCCGCTTCGCGGCAGTGACCGAAGGTGTCGACGTCAAAGGCATCACTTACCTGGCCGACGAAGGCGTGGATGCGGAAGGCGCCGGCGAGGCGGGCGAGGGGCATTCGTCGTACTTCGGCATCATCCTCAATCAGGTGTTCGGCAACGATCAGGCGATTATCGAGCAGGCCGTGATCGGGCTCTGCGCAGTGATGGCGCTGATTGCCTTCGCGGTGATGATCCTGAAGCAGGTTTACCTGATGCGCTGTCGCACGGCGACCGCGCGTTTTCTGGAAGCCTACGAGACGCTTGGCGTCGATGACGGGGCAGGCATCGACGGCCTCTACGAGCGCGCCGGGCTCTACAGCCAGTCACCGCTGTTCCGGATTTATCGCCAGGGCATCAACGAGATTCGGCGCCGTACGCAGGCTGGCGCGGCCGTACAGGTTAACCAGCGCGCGCTGGTGGCCATCCGCGCGGCGCTGGATGCGGTGATGATCCGCGAAGGCCAGCGGCTCAACGCCCAGATGGTCTTGCTGACCATCGCTATCTCCGGCGGCCCCTTCATCGGCCTCCTGGGCACGGTGGTCGGCGTGATGGTGACCTTCGCTGCGATTGCGGCTTCTGGCGACGTGAACATCAATGCTATCGCGCCCGGCATGGCGGCCGCGCTGCTCGCGACTACCGCCGGCCTCGCGGTCGCGATCCCCTCGCTCTTTGGCTACAACTATCTGGGCTCGAAAGTGAAAGAACTCTCGGCGGACATGCACGTATTCGCCGACGAATATCTGGCCCGGATCAACGAACTTTACGGCGAATAGGCAGCGATACCCATGGCCAGCGCCGGTCCAGAAGACAACGAACCATACGACGACATCAACATCACGCCGATGCTCGATCTGGCGTATGTGCTGCTGATCATTTTCATCATCATGACCACCGCGAGCGTGCAGGGCATCAAGGTCAATTTGCCGCAGGCAAGTTCGGCGCCTAGCCTTGCCAAGCCCAAAACCAAGGCGGTGACGATCACCGCCGAGGGCCAGATTTATCTGGACACCTATCCGGTGTCGCTGGAGGAACTGGAACAACGTCTCAGCCAGTTCAAGGCGGCCGACCCCGAACTGCCGGTCGTGGTTAAAGGCGACGCCGCCGTGCAGTACCAGAAAGTGATGGAAGTGCTGGACATGCTCGGGCGGCTTGAAATTACGCAGCTGGGTCTGGTGACCCAGAAGCTGGTGAAATGAATTTTGGCCCAGCGGGATCACGACGAACCGGAAGCCAGAAACTGGCGGCCGCTGGCCATCGGCTTGCTGGTGGGTTGTGCACTGGTGGCGCTGATTATCTACGGCGCGCTGCGTTTGATGGCGAACTCGAAAACGTCGCCGCCGCCGCGCGAGCAGCAGATCATGATCATGCCGCAACAAGCGCCACCGCCGCCGCCACCGCCACCCAAGGAAGAACCGCCTCCGCCGCCGGAGGAGGAGCAGAAGATCGAAGAGCCGCCACCGGAAGCGCCGCCGCAAGAAGAGGCTGACGCCAGCGACGAGGCACCTCCCGGCGATGAACTCGGGGTCGACGGCGAGGGTTCAGGTAGCGGCGACGGCTTTGGCCTGGTGGGTAAGAAAGGCGGCCGCGGGCTCATCGGCGGCGGCGATAGAAATCGCTGGTTTGCGGGGCAGGTGCAGCAGGATTTGCAGCGGCAGTTGGCAGAAAACGAGGAGGCGCGCGCGGCCAAGTACGCGGTGGTGGTGCGCCTTTGGTTCAAGCCAGATGGTCAGGTTGAACGTTACGAATTGAATGGAACCGTAGGCGACCGTCAGAGCGAGGCCGCGTTGAAGCGCGTGCTTGACCAGCTGCGGCTGGGCAGCGCGCCACCGGAAGACATGCCCCAGCCGCTCAAGCTGCGGATCGTTTCACGTTAAGAGGATGAATGACGAAGTGAGCCGGAACAGACAGGTTTGGCGGGTCTTCCCACTGGTCGTTGGCATGGGGCTGGGTTCGCTTGCCCTTGCCGCCAGCGCCAACGAACAGCAGGAACTCCTGCAACTCAAGAACACTGTGGTCAATCTGGTGGACGCGCTGGTCGCGCAGGGCGTGCTGGACAAGCAGCAGGCGGCGGCGCTGATCAGCAAGGCTGAGGCCGATGCCAAACGTCAGGCCGCAGCACAAATGGCGGCAGCGCCGGCCGCCGCGGCGGCGGGAGCGGCGGCTGCTGCGGCCACGGTCGAGGCAAGCGCGGCCCCGGCGGTCGCCGGCAAGCAGGTGGTGCGCGTGCCCTACGTGCCGGAATTTGTGAAGGAGGAGATCCGCAATCAACTCCGCGGTGAAATGCGGCAGGACGTGCTGGCCGACGTCACGGACAAGGCCAAAAAAGAACATTGGGGTACGCCCGGTGCGCTGCCCGGCTGGGTCAACGCGATCAAGCTGTCGGGCGACCTGCGCATTCGGAACCAGTTTGACAGCTATGGCGACGGGAACGCCGACACGCTCGGCGGGCAGAATCTTTACCTCAACGTGCTGCGCGTGAACAGCGCGGGCAGTCTGGCCAGCGCCGGCAACAAGGCGTTTCTCAACACGTCCGAAGATCAGAACCGCTGGCGGGAGCGGGTACGTTTGGGCTTGAGCGCAAAAATTGCCGACCGCTGGAAACTCGATACGCGGATCGTGACCGGCACCTTCGATAACCCGGTGTCGGCCAACCTGACCATGGGCACCACCGGCAACCGGTTTGCCATTCAGCTTGACCGCGCGCTCATCCGCTACGACCGGCCGGATCAGCAGGGCATGACCTGGCTGACGCTACAGGGCGGGCGCATGCCCAACCCGTTTCAGTCCACGGATTTGGTGTGGGATGAGGACCTTGGCTTTGACGGCGTGGCCGCCACCGTGCGTCACGGCATCGATTTCGCCGCGGATGAATTTGACCCCATCCAGCGCGACCGCAAGCTGTTTGTCACGGCCGGCGCATTTCCCTTGCAGCAGCCCGATTTTCAGGCCCAGGACCGCTGGCTGCTGGGCGGGCAAGTGGGCGCGAACTGGGAGTTTGAAAACCAGAACCTGCTGACGATGGGCGTGGCCTTCTATGACTACCTTCACATCACGGGCAAACGGAATTCGCTCTTCAGCAAGGAAAACGACGGCACCGCGCCGCAGTTTCTGCAGAAAGGCAACCTGCTGTTCAACATCGCCAACGGCAATCCGGGCGACGTCCTGTTTGCGCTGGCGTCGGATTATCGGCTGCTCGACGTCACGGCCAGTTTCAATCTGGCGAACTTCGCCCCCTATCACGTGACCTTCACTACCGACGTGGTCAAGAACCTCGGCTTCGACAAGGACGAAATCACCCGGCGCACGGGTGGCCTGACCTATCTCTATCCGATCAGCGACCGCACTCTGGGCTTGCTGGCCGGCGTACAGGTCGGCTGGCCGGAAGTGAATCGGCGGGGTCTTTGGCAGGTGGCGTTCGACTACCGGTATCTGCAACGCGATGCGGTGCTGGATGCGTTCACCGAATCAGATTTTCATCTGGGCGGCACGGATACCCAGGGCTATCGGATCAGCGGGCTCTACGGCCTGACCACCAATCTGTGGCTGCGTGCGCGCTGGCTGTCGGCGACTGAGATTGACGGACCGCCGCTGTCGATTGATTCGCTGCAGGTCGACCTCAATGCGCGCTTCTAGACGCCAGCGTCTGGGTCACGCGGCGTGGAGCGCGGTGCTCCTGCTGCTGGCCGCCAGCGCGTCGGCGGCCGAGGGGGGCGACGGGTCGGCCCGGGCACTGGCCAAGGCGCAGGCGCTGCTGAAGCAGGTGAATGCGCAAAAAGTGGCCGCCGAGACAGAGCTGGCGAAAGCCCGTCTGGAGTTGACCGAGAAAACGAGCCAGCTGGACCGCGCCACCGCGGAACTGAAAACCAGCAAGGCCGGGCTGGCGGCTGCCAGCACCCAGCTTGAGGCGGCCGACCGTAGCGGCAAGGCGCTGGGGGGTGAACTCGAGAAAAACCGCGCGACGCTCGCCAGCACCCGCGAAAAGCTGGCCGCGCTTGCGGCCCGCCACAAAGAGACCACCGCCAACCTGCGCGAGACCGAAGCGGCGCGGACGCAACTGGACGCCACACTCGCCGCCACCCGTGCCGAGTTGCAAGACTCGGAGGCAAAGAACCTCGCGCTCTATCAGGCGAATCAGGCGTTGCTGGATGAAATGGGTCGGCAGACGCACCTCACCCGTTTTTTCCGCGCCGAGCCCCTGACCGGGCTCGGTCAGGTCAAGGTCGAGAACATCCTGCAGGAATACCGCCACAAGCTCGAAGACAATCTACGGGCCAGCAATCAGGCCCGGGGAGCAAGCGCGCATGAATGAACCCGGGACCGGTGCTGGCATTAACGAGGAGGCGGCCGGGGAGGGCCGTCCCTTGCGCGAGTTGCGAAAGACCGGCCGCGCCGGTGGTAGACCGCCGCGCCGCCCCATGGTCGACGATATTCAGGACGACGCGCGCCGCAGTATCTCCGTCCGGATTAACACCTCCGACTACGGTCGATTGAAGGCCATCGCGCGCCGCCTCAGCGTGCGCGAATCGGATGTGTTCAGGCATCTGGTCCGCCTCGGCGTGGGGCGCTTGATGCGTGCGCTGGACAGCAATGCCCCAAGTCGCGAGCGCTATCGTTTGCTGGTGAGTCTGGCCGGCGAACTGGGCGAGGATTTCGGGCTGACGGTAGCGGACTGTGCGGCGCTTTTGTCTACCCGCGCGTCGCCGCGTCTAAGCCTTGATGCGGCCGATGTCGAGCTGATTGGGATGGTCGCGGCGCATCCACAGCATGCCTGTACCGTGCTCGCTTCCTTGACCCGGGAGCCGGTCGATGAGGCCAATCTGGTGGCGAAACTAGGGCGTTATCTGGACCACAAGCACACCTTGCCCGGCGGCTGAGGCCGGGCGCCAAGGGGCTGGCTGGCAAATTTGCGCCCGCGCACGGCAGTGCGATTATCCGAAACAATGGCGTGTTCTCATGGGCTATAGTCGACCCAGCGGGCGGTAGGCCCGGCCTTATACACGCTTTATTGATTGCCAGATCGGGGCTCCCCTGTCCGCGGTCTGGTCCAAGGAAACGGACCCATCATGCATGTCATACCGCTTGTGCTAGCCGGAGGAGGGGGCACGCGACTGTGGCCGCTGTCCCGTAGTCACTATCCGAAGCAGTTTCTGTCGCTGACGGCGGGGTCAACCCTGCTACAGAACACCGTGTTGCGTGCTCTGGGCGCGGAACTCGCATTGCCCGGATTGACCGCCCCGTTTGTGGTGTGCAACGAGGAACACCGCTTTCTGGTGGGTGAGCAGGCGCGTCAGGCCGGCCATCCCTTCGAGACCATCCTGCTCGAACCTACCGGCAGAAACACCGCCCCTGCGCTCACCGTTGCCGCGCTGTGCGCGATGCAGGGCGGCGCCGACCCCTTGCTCCTCACCATGCCGGCTGATCAACTCATTCAGGACGAGTTGGCCTTTCGCCGTGCGGTGTTGGTGGGCCTGCCGCAGGCGGCGGCAGGGAAGTTGGTGACCTTCGGTGTGCTGCCGACCAGCCCCGAGACCGGGTACGGCTACATCCAGCTGGGTGATGCGCTGGGCACCGAGGCCGACGGCGCGTTTTCGATTGCCGGGTTCCGCGAAAAGCCGGGCAGAGCGCAGGCCGAGGCGTTTTTGGCCACCGGCGACTATCGCTGGAATGCGGGCATTTTTCTGCTGCGCGCCAGCGTGTGGCTCGCTGCAATCGAGCGCTACCGCCCGGATATTCTGGCGGCTTGCCGGCTGGCAGCCGAGGGGGGAAGTCGGGATGGCGAGTTTTTCCGCTTGGAACGTGCGGCCTTCGCGGCCTGTCCGGCCGAGTCGATCGACTATGCCGTGATGGAGCAGTTGGCGCGGGACCAGCCCGCGCTGGCGGTCGTGGTCTCGCTAGACGCCGGTTGGTCAGACGTCGGCGCCTGGTCGAGCCTGTGGGAAGTCTCGCCGAAGGATGCTGCGGGCAATGTTGCCCGCGGTGATGTGCACTTGCTGGACTGCCATGACAGCCTCGTTTTTGCGGAAAGCCGCTTGGTCACCGCGGTAGGTTGCGACAACCTGGTGGTCGTGGAGACGCCCGATGCCGTGCTGGTGATGCCCCGGGAGCGCGCGCAGGACGTCAAGGCCGTCGTCGACTGGCTCGCGGCCGCCGGGCGCAACGAGCGCCTGAGTCACCGCCGGGTCTACCGGCCCTGGGGCAGCTATGAAGGGGTGGACGCCGGCGATCGTTTTCAGGTGAAGCGAATTGTGGTCAAGCCGGGCGCGGCATTGTCGCTACAGATGCATCACCACCGGGCCGAGCACTGGATTGTGGTCAAGGGGACGGCCCGGGTGACGCGCGGCGATGAGGTGTTCCTGCTGAGCGAGAACCAGAGCACCTTCATCCCGCTGGGCGCCACCCATCGCCTTGAAAACCCGGGCACCATTCCGCTTGAGATGGTTGAAGTGCAGTCCGGTGCGTATCTGGGTGAAGACGATATCGTGCGCTTCGAGGATCGCTACCAGCGCCAGTGACCGTTTAAATGGGCCGGACAGGCATGCCCGGCCCGATGAATCAAGGATATGGAGATTAACGTGAGTTTTTTCAGCCCCGCGCGCACCCTCAAACTACTGACCTGTTGCCTTGGACTTACGCTAGCGAGCGTCGCGCAGTCGGCGGACTATCTGCTGCGACCGGGCGACGTGCTGCAGGTCTCGGTCTGGCATGAGGCCGAACTGAATGCGGAAGTGCTGGTCCGTCCTGACGGCAAATTCAGCTTTCCGCTGGCGGGCGAAATTACCGCCGCCGGCCGCAGCCCAGCGCAGGTGCGCGAGGAACTGGTGAAAAAAATCGACGAGTTCATTCCCGACGCGGTGGCCACCGTGATGGTCAAGGAAATCGCCGGCAACAAGGCCTTCGTGGTCGGCAAGGTCACCCGGCCTGGGCCAATTCCGATGACCGAAGACACCAACGTCATGCAGGCCTTGTCGATGGCGGGCGGCACGGCCCAGTTTGCGGGCTTGAAGGACATCGTCATCCTGCGCGGACAGGCGGGAACCCAGACCGCCATCCCCTTCAACTACGATGAGGTGGAACAGGGCAAGGCGCTGGAGCAAAACATCGTGTTGCAGCCCGGAGATGTGGTGGTGGTGCCGTAGCAAGGCATCGGAGCTACCGCGGTGTCAGTCAGGACGATTCATGGCGCGGTGCTGGCGACCGCCAGCCTGTTTGCCAGCGCCCAGACCCCGGCGCTGGAACTGAGCGTCAGTCCCGAATTTAACCTCGGGAGTCGGGCCACCGACAACGTTTTGTTCTCCGCCAACGATGTGCAGGATGCACTGGGTTTTGACACCGGCGGGCGGCTTAACCTGCTGGCCGAGACGCCCACCCTGCGCAGCAATGTCACGCCGGATTTCAATTTTCGACGCTTCGCCGTGGGCGATAACCTGGACGCGGACGAATACGGCATTCGCAGCCAGCACCAGTGGAAAGCCAACGACCGGCTCACGGCCGCGCTGCAGGCCGATTACTATCAGGACTCCACGCTATCTACCGAATTGACCGACGCCGGCCGTCAGAACAACGTCAGCGATCGCGAAACGGTGAACCTGCAACCCAGCCTCGTGCTGGCGCTGGACGCGCTGACCCAGCTCACCGCGAGCTACGCCTATACCGACATCACAACCGACGCCACCGCGAATGCAGGTCTGGTGGACTACAGCTATCAGATGGCAACGCTGGGCGCGAGCCGGATTGTCTCTGACGACTGGCAGGTGTTTGCGACCGGGTTTATTAGCTGGTTTGATGTGCCTTCGCAGCGCAGTTTCACCACCACTTACGGCGTCCAGACCGGGGCAACCTGGGCAGTCGATGGGGCCACCCGCATCAGCACTTCGATTGGTTACCTGACCAGTGACATCGACTACGTCGATCTGGTGCCGGTGCTGGTATTCGACCCCGCCCCCCGTATTTTGCTTCTGACGTTTGATCGACAGGCCAGCACCGACGGCCCGATCGCGAGCGTTAGCGTTGAACGCCAATTCGAGCACCTGCGTGTGAGCGGCAAGTATGCGCGGCAAGTCAGTCCCACCTTGCGCGGTGCGCAGTCGCTGGAAGACGCGATGGATGTGCGCCTCGATTACGACTGGTCACCCGAGGTTGCGCTGTTTGCCTACGGGCAGTACGCCATGCGGAGCGCGCAGGCTGACGTTAATCAGGCTGCAAGCGAAGACCTGAATCGGGACCAGTTCAACGCAAGCGGCGGCATAGCCTGGCGCGCCACCCGCTTGACGACCATTCGGGCCGAATATCGGTATGCCACCTCGGAAAGCAATCTCGCGCAGTCCGTCGCCAATGTGCACAGCCTGTTCGTGACTGTGAATTATCGTTTCGACCCGTTCTTCATCGGCTTCTGGTAACACTTGGCTGACAGCATGCCCGGCCTGCATCACGGAAAAAGGTAATGGAAGAGACCGTACTCCCTAGCATCGACTACCGGGAAATCGCGCGCCGCCGCGCTGTCCCCGCTTTGATTGTCGCCTTGTCACTGCTGCTCCTGGCGCTGGGTCTGGCACTGGGACTGCCGGCGGTCTACAAGTCGCGCGCAGTGGTGCTGATCGAGGCGCAGGAAATTCCGCAGGACATGGTGCGTTCGATGGTGACCAGTTTTGCCGACCAGCGGCTGCAGGTCATCAGCCAGCGCGTGCTTACCAGCACCAACCTGAACGCCATCATCCAGCGTTTTGATCTCTATCCCGCGGAGCGCAAACGGCAACCGCTGGAAGTGGTGCAGGAACAGATGCGCAAGGACATTAGCGTCGCGCCCATAAGCGCCGATGTGGTTGACCCCAAGCAGGGTCGGGCGGTGCAGGCGACGATTGCCTTTGAACTGGCCTATGAGAACAAGTCCCCCGAATTGGCCCAGCGCGTGGCGAACGAAATTGTCAGCCTGTTGCTCAATGAGAACCTCAAACAGCGCAGCGAAACCTCCGCCGATACGCTGGGATTCCTAAGCGCCGAAGCGGAGAAACTGGGCACCGAGGTGGCAAGCCTCGAGCAGAAGCTCGCCAGCTTCAAAACCAGCAACGCCAGCAGCCTGCCCGAACTGAGCAGCCTCAACATCGAATTGATGAACCGCACGGAAAGCGAAGTGTCGGCCGTGGATGGCCAGTTACGTTCGCTGGACCAGCAGCGCGTTTATCTGGAAAGCGAACTGGCCCAGCAGAAGCCGGTGAATCAACTGATGTCCGAGACGGGCGAGCGGATTCTGGGGCCGTCGGACCGGTTGAAGATTCTGGAAAGTGAATTTGTGCCGCTGGCCGCACGCTACGGGAACAACCACCCGGACGTGGTGGCCAAACGTAGAGAAATCGACGCCTTGAAAACACAGGTCGGGGTTGGCAACGCCGGCGCTGAGCTTGCCCTACGGGTACAACGCGCGCAGGCCGACTACGCGATGCTGCTGAAAAAATATTCACCCGAGCATCCGGATGTGAAACGCCGCGGCCGGGAACTCGACCAGTTGCAGGCGGAACTCGCGTCAGCCTCGCGGGCCATGCCCGCGAACCCGCCGGCCAACCTGCCGCCGGATAACCCGGCCTACATCCAGCTCAAGGCACGACTGGATGCCACACTGGGTGATATCGGGGCGCTTCAGGCCCAGCGTGCCGCCTTGCGCGCCAAAATTGCCGATCTGGAATTGCGCGTGACGAAAGCGCCGGAAACAGAAAGAGAATACCGGGGTCTTACCCGCGACTACGAAATTGCGCAGCGGAAATACCAGGAGGTGCTGGCAAAACGGCAGGAAGCGGAGCTGGCCAATAATCTGGAGAGCAAGCAAAGGGGCGAGCGTTTTTCGCTCATCGAGCCGCCCGTGATCCCCGAGCAGCCGTCTCGACCTAACCGACTCGCGATTGCCTTTTTAGGGCTCGTGCTGGCACTGGGCGGCGGGCTAGGCAGTGCCGCATTGCTGGAGGCGCTGGACACCCGAATCTACGGTCGGGGTGGGGTGGTGCGCCTGCTGGGCACGCCGCCGCTGGCGGTCATCCCGGTCCTGAAGATCGAGCAGGCAACAGGCGTGGGGCGCGGGCGCGTGTGGATGATCGTCGGTAGCGCCCTGCTGATTGTCAGCGTGTTGCTGGCGCTGGTTCATGTGTTGGTCATCCCGTTAGATGTGGCGTTTTTCCGGGCCTTGCGGGTGCTGGGCGCTAACGCCGGGCCAACCGGATAACGAGGAGCTGGCAGATGGAACGAATTAAACAGGCACTGGAAAAAGCCAAGGCGGAGCGCGACGCCGCAGGTGTCGCAGAGCCGGCCGACGTCCGGCGCGAGGCAGCGCCGGAAGCTCGAGAGTTAGCCGCAGGTCCGCAGACCGGGTTGTTGCAGGAAACTAGCATCGCCTATTCGAGGACCCGGGTTGAAACGCCGGATACCGCGCACCTGCGCCGCAACCTGGTGATTAGCGAAGACGGTGACCGCGCAGGTTTGACCGCCTACAAGATGCTGCGCACCCAGGTGCTTCAGCGCATGAACGCCCAGCAATGGAACGCCTTGGCGCTGACCAGTCCGGCCGCGGGCGACGGCAAGACACTCACCGCGATCAATCTCGCCATCAGCATGGCGCGAGAGTTGGGGCAGACGGTGTTGCTGGTGGATCTCGACCTCTGCAATCCCTCGATTCACAAATATCTGGGCTTGGCGCCGGGCCCTGGTGTGCTCGGGTATCTACGCGACGGCGTGGCGATGAATGAAGTGCTGGTCAATCCCGGCATAGACCGCCTGGTGGTCATGCCAGGCGGGGTGCCGGTCGAGAACTCGTCGGAAATTCTCGCGAGTGGCGCGGTTGGTAAACTGGTCGCGGAGATGAAGTCGCGCTATCCCTCACGCATGGTGCTGTTTGATTTGCCGCCAATTCTCGCGACCGACGATGCCCTGTCATTCGCGCCGCACGTAGATGCGTTCTTGCTCGTGATCAGGGAAGGCAAGACCACCCGTCAGGAAATCGAGCATTCACTGGAACTGCTGCAAAACGTGCCGGTGCTGGGCACCGTTCTGAACGCGGCAGAAAACCATCACCTGCCGTATTACTACGGACGCTAGATCTCTCATGTACGAGCAGCACTTCGGATTCCGGGAAAAGCCGTTTTCGCTAACGCCCGATCCGGCGTTTCTGTTTCTCGGCGCCAAGCACATGACGGGCATCAGCCTGTTGCGCTACGGCCTGATGAATCGGGCCGGCATCACCGTCCTGACCGGCGATATTGGCGCCGGCAAGACCACGCTGCTGCGCCAACTGCTGAATGAAACCGGCGACGACGTCGTGGTCGGCCTTATTTCCAACACCCACGAATCCTTTGGCAATCTGATGCAGTGGGTGGCGGTGGCTTTTGGGCTGCCGGTTGCCACCGACAGCAAGGCCTTGCTCTACGAACAATTCGCACAGTTCCTGATTGCGCAGTACGCCAAAGGGAAGCGCACCGTGCTGGTGGTGGACGAAGCCCAGAATCTTGAGAACCGTTCACTGGAGGAGCTTCGCCTCCTGACCAACATCAACGCCGATAAGGACCAACTGCTGCAATTGGTGCTGGCCGGACAACCCGAATTGCGGGAAAAACTGCAGCAACCCAGTCTCGTGCAGTTTGTGCAGAGAATTGCCGTTGATTATCACTTGCGGCCGCTCGGGCCAGATGAAACGGCGCAGTACATCGACCATCGCCTGAGCACCGCGGGCGGCCCCGCAGGGCTGTTTGATCCCGTCGCCTGTCGCTTCATCCACTACCAAAGCGGCGGCGTGCCGCGCCTCATTAATGCGATTTGCGATACCTCTCTGGTTTACGCCTACGCCGCGGGTGAGCAGCGGGTGTCGGTGCAGACCGTCTTCGACATGGTGATCGAACGCGTGTCATCAGGGCTGTTTGGCGCCGGGATTCTCGATTTCAGCGGACTTGCCGCTGACTCGCCGGCAGAGTTACGGAAAAAAGGACTCGAACGTGCGCGCCGACGCGCCGGGCTGTTCTTGCGTCGAGCCCATGCAGATCTGGGACTGGGCAAGATCAGCAAGCCCGACGGGACTGGAGCGCGCGCGTGATAGCCGCTGATGAGCGCCAAAAACAGAGCGATTTTATAAACACGGACCGGGACCCAAAATCTGTTTCGACAGCCCTGTCGCCCGGCACTTTCTGTCCTGCATCGAGCCACCATGCATTGGCCATTGAGCAACCATTGAACTATCCGACCAGCCGATGCAGGTGCGCGACGTTATGACTACTAAATCCTTCACACCACCCGCCCAGGTGCTCGTGCTGATGACCGCCCTGATGCTGGCGGTCGCGGTGTCCTTCGAAGGCTTGCGTGACATGGTCATGCAGTGGAGTGGTCGGGAAGAATACTCCCACGGATTTTTGATCCCGCTGATTACGCTCTATCTCATCTGGCAGCGGTCGCCTGAACTCGGCGCCTTGCGCTTCGAAGGCAGTTGGGCGGGCGCGGGACTGGTTGTGCTCGGCGTGCTGGTGTTTGCGGCAGGCGAACTGAGTTCGCTGTTTGTCATTGTCCAATACAGCTTCTTGCTGATGTTGTACGGGCTGGTCTTAAGTCTGACCGGACGGCGGGCCTTCCTGATTATGGCCATCCCGCTCCTGATTCTGTTTTTCATGATTCCGCTGCCCAACTTCCTCTACAACAACCTCAGCGCAAAATTGCAATTGCTGTCCAGCCAGATCGGCGTTGCGGTAATCCGGCTGTTCGGAATCAGCGTGTTTCTGGAAGGGAACGTCATTGACCTCGGGACGTACAAATTGCAGGTCGTAGAGGCCTGTAACGGGCTGCGCTATCTGTTCCCGCTGGTGACGCTCGGCTTCCTGATGGCCTATTTTTTTCATGCCCCGCTGTGGAAGCGGGCAGTGGTATTCGCCTCGACGGTCCCCATCACGGTGTTGATGAACAGCTTCCGGATCGGCGTGATCGGGGTCACCGTCGACCGCTGGGGACAGGACATGGCGGACGGATTTCTCCATGACTTTGAAGGCTGGGTCATCTTCATGGCCTGCTTCGCGGTGCTGTTTGTAGAAATGTGGGTGCTGATGCGAGCGACCGGCGACCGACGGCCGCTGCGGGAAGTCTTTGGAATGGACGCGCCGCTACCGGCTAGTGGTCCGATACGGGCCTTCGTCGGGCCGGTCCCGAAGTCCGCCTTGGTCGGCGTGCTGGTGCTGGCCGCGGCAGCAATCGTCACGCATCTGCTACCGCCCCGGCAGGAGTTGATTCCGGCCCGTGCCGAATTTGGCGACTTTCCGCTGCAGCTTGGCGAATGGCAAGGCCAGCGCGAGCAAATGGAATCGGTTTATCTCGACGCGCTCAAGTTTACCGATTACGCCCTGATTAATTTCCGGAACCCGCATGGTGCCGGGGTAAATTTCTACTCGGCTTATTACGCCTCACAGCGCAAAGGAGAGTCGGTGCACTCGCCGCGATCCTGTTTGCCTGGGGGGGGCTGGGAGATTCAAGTCATCGAACAGGTCCCCATTAAGGGAGTTGCCGTAGGCGGCACGCCGCTGAAGGTGAATCGTGTGCTGATTGGCTACGGCGACGAAAAGCAGTTGGTCTATTACTGGTTCCAACAGCGTGGGCGAGTGATGACCAACGAGTTTCTGGTCAAGTGGTACATGCTGGTCGATGCCTTGTTCCGCCAACGGACGGATGGCGCTCTGGTGCGCCTGATCATGCCGCTGCGTCCGGGTGAGGACATCAACACACTGGACCAGCAGCTCAGCCAGTTTGCAGCCCGGTTGGCGCCTGTGTTGCCAGCCTATCTTCCGGACTAGGACGCCAGCGATGTCGGCAACCCTGGGTTTCATCGTAGCGATGTTCGTGACGATGCTGCTCGTCCCGCCGCTCATGATTCTGGCCAGAAGGGCAGGCATCGTTGACGTGCCGGACGCGCGCAAGGTGCACGCCACACCGATTCCCAGAATCGGCGGGCTGGCGATGATTTCCGGCACGGTGCTTCCCCTGCTGCTCTGGGCCCCCTGGACGCCGCAGGTGCTTTGGTTTCTGGCGGGCGTAGCCGTTTTGGCCGGGTTCGGCCTGTGGGACGATCGGACCCCGCTGGACTTTCGCCTGAAATTTGTCGGCCAGTTGCTGGCTATCGCTTGCGTCGTTGGGGGCGCAGACCTGCTCGTCCGATCGCTTCCCTTGCTGGGAGAGTTACCCGATTGGGTGGCGGTGCCCTTTACGGTGTTCGCGATGCTGGGCGTGATCAACGCCATCAATCTGGCCGATGGACTGGACGGGCTCGCCGGTGGTTCCAGTTTCATCAGTGTGGCCGGTATCGCGGTGCTTGCCTTTGCGGTGAATGACCAGACCCTGCTCATGCTCTGCACCGTGGTGCTGGGCGGGATACTCGGCTTTCTCCGCTTCAATACTCATCCTGCGCAAGTGTTTATGGGGGACGCCGGGAGTCAGTTTTTGGGATTTTCGCTGGCTGTGCTCGTCATTATGTTGACCCAGCACAGCAACGCCAGCATGAGCCCGGTGGCGGCCTTGCTCCTGCTCGGCCTGCCGCTGGTTGATACCTTTCTGGTGATGGGGCAACGGGTCGCCGAGGGACGGTCACCTTTCAAACCGGACAAAAACCACATTCATCATCGGCTCCTTGGCCTCGGCTTTGCGCATTACGAGGCCGTGACCGTTATTTACCTGTTGCAGACATTGATGGTGATCAGCGGCGTGCTGCTGCGGTACGAAAGCGACTGGGTGTTGGGCCTCTTGTTTGCGCTGATTTGTAGCGGCGTGCTGTTGCTCATCGGGCTCGCCAGCGGTACGGGATGGCGGGCCCAACAGGCTGGTGGATTTGTCTGGATCGAGCGCGCAGCCAAATGGTTTGAGCGAGTCCGGGGGGAGGGCACGCTGGAACGCGCGGCCTCGATTCACGTGGTGCTGGCCGTACCCGCCGTGGTGGCGTGGTCGATTGCGCGCGTCGGCCAGCTCCCGGCGGACACGTTGGTCGTGCTGGTGGTGCTTCTCGCGCTGGCTACGGGTAGCCTGCTGTGGGCAGGAGACCGTCGCCCGCTCGGGCTCGTGGAGCGTTTGCTGGCCTGCATCCTCATTATCGCCGCGCTCTATCACGGTAGTGCGCCAGCAGGTGACGTTGAGCCGTCGAGAATCCTCTACGAGGTGCTGCTCTACGGCAGCGTCGCGCTGGCAAACGTTGCCATTTACAAACTCTCCAGAACCAACCCTTTTCGCATTAACACCATGGATTTTCTGGTGGTGTTCGGCGTTATGGGCATACCCGGACTGATGAGTCTGCTGTCGCTGCGAGAGAATCTTGCCGAAGTCGCGGCCAAGGCCTTGGTGCTTTACTACGGCACCGAACTGGTGATGGCTAATTTTGAATCACGGCGCCTGCTGATCAGAGGCGCCTTGATGGGATTGCTGGCCCTGTTTGTCTTACGTGGCGGACTGGTGGCATGAGGCCAATATGGGTCACTTGCATCCCAAGCTGCGATCTTTTGTTGTGGGCGCTAAATCAATCATTTCATTCAAGCAGCGAGCACACGCATGCGAATTAAAAAACTTTGTCTGGTTCTGGTTATGGTCGCGCTTGCCGCTTGCGGTGGCGCCGAGGGACGAAAAGCCGCTTATCTGAAGAAAGGGCAAGCCTTTTTTGAGAGCGGCAGTTACGAAAAAGCCCGAGTCGAGTTCAAGAACGCCCTCCAAATTGACCCCAAAGATATTCCGGGGCGCTACATGCTGGCGCAGACGCTGGAGAAGCTCGGCGACGTTCGGGGTGCGGCCGGCTTTTATCTGGCGGTGATCGAAGCTGATCCCAATCACCGGCAGGCGCTGGCGAAAATGGCGCAGTTGTATCTGATGGGGCGGAACACGGAGGAGGCCGGCAAGCTGGCGGGAAAACTGCTCGAACTGGACGCGCGCGATCCTGACGGACTGGTGGTTCGGGCCGGGATCAAAGCTTTGAATAAAGATACAGAAGGCGCGTTGGCGGATGCATCGGCGGCCTTGGCGGTGGCCAGCGATAACGCCAACGCGGCGGCGATGGTCGCATCACTCAAAGTACAGTCAGGCAAGCCCGATGAGGCGATTAGCGTGCTGCTGGATGCGCGGCAAAAGTCTCCCAAGAACACCGGCATCAGCACCCTGCTGGCGAGACTCTACAACCAGTTGGGGCGGAAGGAAGACGCAGAAAAAACCATCCGGGACGTAATCAATCAGGAGCCCGCAGTGCTCGCGCATCGAATGATGCTGGCGCAGTTGCTGATCCAGAATAAAGACCTCGATGGCGCCGAGACCGTTTTGAAGGAAGCCGTCGACAACCCGGCGCTAACGGCGAAGGACGCTAATTCGGCGCGGCTCGGGCTGGTCGAGTTTCAGGCCAAGGCGCGGAGCGCGGACCTCGCAATCGCAAGTTTGCAGGACATGATCAAAGCGGATGCGGATAACTTTGAGCTGAAACTGGCCTTGGGCAAGTTATTCGAAGCGGCGCGCAAACCCGCCGATGCCAGAAAAGTTTACGAAGACATTATCGAGACTGAGCGCGAGCCCACCAGCCCGCAGGCGCTCAGTGCGAAAACCCGCTTGGCGCTGGTGCTTGCCCGGGGCGGCGATGCGGCTGAGGCAAAGGCGAAGGTCAATGAAGTGCTGCAAGCGAACGCCACCGATCTGGATGCCCTGCTACTCCGCGGCACGCTGGCTTCCGATGCGGGCGATCCCGGGGCAGCCATCGGTGATTTCCGGGCCGCCCTGAAAAACAATCCCGACAATGTTGAAGCGGTGCGTTTACTTGCTCGCGCCCACCTCGCCAATAAGGAACCCCAACTGGCGATCGATGTGCTACTCAAGGCCGTCAACACGTCGGCCGGGGCCCTTGGGCTACGGGCTGAACTTGCTAACGCCTACGCGCAGCAGAACCAATTGCCGCAGGCGCTGGAACAGTTGGATGCAATCCTGAAGCTTGAACCTGCAAATAGGATGGCGCTGGAAGGGAAATTCAAGATCCGGGTTTTCGAGAAGAAATGGGACGAGGCCCTAGCGGTCGCGGACGCGATGAAAACGGCGCTGCCAAAGGAACCCGCGGGCTTCTATTTCGCCGGCTTGGTCTATCAGGGGATGAAAAAACTTCCCGAGAGCATTGAGCAGTTTGAATCGGCGCTGGCTGTTTCTCCTGATGCTGTGCAACCGCTGTCGCAGCTGATCAAGAGCTTTCTCGCCCAAGAGAAGCCCGACCTCGCGGAAAAGCGACTGCGGGAGGCGCTGGAGCAAAACGAGCGCAATTTTGTGGCCCACAATCTGCTGGGCGAACTGTCGCTAGGCAACAAGCGGTTTGCCGAGGCAGCAGAGTCGTTTAAGAAAGCCCTGAAACTCAACGAGAAATGGGCTATTCCCTATCGCAATCTGGCGACCGCACAACTCGCGCAAAAGGAAGAAAAGGCGGCCATTGCGACGATGCGTGACGGTATCCAGAAGACCGGCGGCTCAGGACTCTTGCTGACGGCGCTGGCGACTTACTTTGAGTCGGTGGGCAAACTCGATGAGGCCATTGCTGAATACGACACCTTATTGAAAGAAAAGCCGCAGTCGCTCTTGGCGGTCAATAACCTCGCGATGCTGCTGGTGGAATACCGAAGTGATGCTGCAAGCCTGAAACGGGCACGCGAATTGGCGGCCCAACTCGCCGACGCGACCGAGCCGGCTTTCCTCGATACCGCGGGCTGGGTCGAATACAAGAACCGTAACTATCAGCGCGCCGCCGAATTGCTTGAGAAGGCTGTCGCGGGTGCAACCTCGGATGTGGCATTGATGCGCTACCACCTGGGCATGAGCTACCTGCAACTCGGCAACAAGGTTCTGGCAAAGGACAACCTTAAAGCAGCACTGGATGCGGACGGCGATTTTCGAGGCAAAGAGCAGGCACGGGAGGCCTTTGCCAAATTGTAGGAATCTGGGTTTGCGGGCCGCATCAATACCCGAGAAAGACTGTGAAGTCTCGCGTCTAACTGTCTAATCCGTTTAGACTTAGGGCTCTAACGGCTGACGAGGACGAGACTGTGAGTGTGGGACCTGCCGGGAGGTTTGTCCGAGTTGGCATGGCGCCGTTCTTAATGAGCGCGAGCTTGCTAGCCCATGCGGGCGACCTTGATCTGCGCGGCGCGCTGGCCGCCGAGACCAGAGGGTTCTGGGAAGAAGCCCAGTTTTCTCAGCAACGCGCGGTCGATGTTTCGCTCGTGGCGCGCCCTGAGTTTTACCTGACGACTGCGGATGGACAGCAGCGCCTCGTATTCAGCCCCTTTTTTAGACTTGATTCAGTGGACCGCGAGCGAACGCACGGTGACGTGCGTGAGCTTGGCTGGTCCTGGGCCAGCGAATCGTGGGAGTTGCGGCTCGGCGTGCACCGGGTGTTCTGGGGCGTCGCGGAATCCAATCATCTGGTCGACATCATCAATCAAACGGACTTGGTCGAAAATCCGGACGGCGAGGATAAGCTCGGGCAGCCTATGGCCAACCTCAGTTTGGTCAGGCCCTGGGGCACGGTGGATCTATTCGTGTTGCCCTGGTTCAGAGAGCGAACTTTCCCGGGCACGAGAGGGCGGTTGCGTAGCAACCCGCCGGTGGAAGTGGAAGAGGCGAACTACGAGTCGGACGCCAAAGAACATCACGTCGACTTTGCGATTCGTTACGCCCTTAGCGTCGGCGGCGTTGATTTCGGGCTTTACCAGTTTCGAGGGACCAATCGTACGCCTCGGCTAGAGGGACGCATCCGTCGGGATGGGACAGTCGCGCTCACCCCCCATTACGAGCTGATAGACCAAACGGGAACCGACGTGTTGTACGCGTGGGAGAGTTGGCTTTTCAAACTTGAAGCTATCTATCAGAGCGGAGCAGGGGAGGCCTACGCCGCAGTCGTGGGCGGATTCGAATACACGCTGACCGGCGTCGCGGGGAGCGAAATGGATTTGGGCCTGCTTTCCGAGCTTCATTTCGACAGCCGTGGCGATGCGGCATTGACCCCGTTCAATCGTGATGTTTTTGCGGGCTTCCGACTTGCCGCCAACGATACGGCGGGCACACAGGCGCTTGCGGGTGTGGTCGCCGATGTCGAAAGCGGCGGCTTGCTCTATAACCTCGAAGTGGAGCGGCGGCTCAACGAGCGCTGGAAATTAAACTTGGAGCTTCGCGCGTTCGCGAGCAGAGGCCGATTCGATTTGTTCAGCGTGATGGATCGAGACGATTACCTGAGTCTGGAAATCGCCAGATACTTCTGATTTCTGCACTGCGTCAGCCGGGCACGCTTTGCAGTACGATGCCCGGACGTCCAAAGTCGCAGGAAATGCCCCGATGCCCGGTTCCCCTCCCGTCAATCACCCGCACAATCTGGCGGCCCTGTTTGCCAACAACAGAGACTGGTCGGCGGCGCGAAGGGCTGCCGACCCTGCATTTTTTAGTCGGTTAGCCGCGCAACAGGCGCCTGCCTATCTTTGGATTGGCTGCTCAGATAGCCGCGTGCCCGCCAACGAAATTATCGGGCTCGCGCCGGGCGAGGTTTTCGTCCATCGCAACGTGGCAAATCTGGTGCTGCACTCGGACATGAACTGTCTGTCGGTATTGCAGTACGCGGTTGAAGTGCTGAAGGTCAGGGACATTATCGTGTGCGGACACTACGGCTGTGGTGGCGTGGCGGCTTCTCTTGAGTCTGTATCCCGAGGGCTTATTTCAAATTGGTTGCGACCCATTCGTGAGCTGGCTGAGCAGAAGGCTGACGAATTGAATGGCTTGGACAACGACGTACGGATGGCCCGTCTGTGTGAACTCAACGTGATTAAACAAGTCGGCAACGTCGCCAATACCACGGTGGTACAGGATGCATGGCAACGGGGCCAGGAGGTATCGATCCACGGCTTGTGTTATGGCGTGAGCGACGGGCTCTTGCGTGACCTTGACGTAAGCCTTGATTACTCTTTGGTTTTATCTGATCTAGTTGACGTGAGCGTTAGCTAAATCACGATGACTCAGGTCTTAAAGTAAATTCTCAATAAATCTCTGTTAGTAATAAAATCAATTGCTTGGAAGCATTTTTTGATCTTCGATAGAAGACTTCTAATTTCCTATTTTCTGTACGTAACGTTTAGATGCCGCGCATGAGGCCAAGCCCGCAGATGAACCGGCTATGGCGGGCTAACGCAAGCCCGCCAATTGATGCGCCTTGTCATCTGAGCAATGCGGGGACCGACTGCTATGCGGCCACGCCCGGCGGAACTCGAGCGGATCGTGTTTTAACATAATAAACATTATGCGCATCAATGGATGGCTAGAGACGGGGCTTGCCGCTGGCGACCTGAAGCCGCTTCTGGTGCTGGTTACCGTCCTGAGCTGACTTGCAGCTTCCAGCAAGTCGCCCTGCCAACGCTTGCGAGCGGCGCAACTGATGCGCCGCCAGACCATTGTGCGTTAGCCGTATCCTGAAGCCGCACCCGCGTATGGGCTCGCGCGTGCCGTCGTAAGCCGCCACCCGCGGTCGCCAATTTTTATAGACCAAAGGCAAACTCGCCGGCACGGCGCTGAGGCTGGTTGGGACAACAACGTGTGATGCGCTTAGGTTGCTGACAACGACGGCATGACTGTTCTGTGTGCCTCAAGCGCGGTTCCTCCCGTTGCCACCGACCACAGCGCCCCGCAACCACTTGCCAGCCTTGCTTCTCTGCACGGTTGCCAGGCCGGTGCCGGCCGAGTCCCGTCCACCCAAGATTAGGAGAGCGTTTCCTCGTCTCCGCTCACGCCAGTTGCCGGCAATTTGTTTTCCCGGACGACATAGGCCAGCGGGGATGGACGCGGGGGTGGCGCCCTCCTCTTCATGAACTGCCGCACGTACGGAGTTTGCCTAAACGGTCGGGCTGTCGCGCCGGTGAATTGATCGGCGGACTGCTCGCGCCGACGGCCAGAGGCGAAAATGAGCAGATACAGCCGGCACAGGCTCAATCCGTGAGCCCTTGCCACCTCATGCTGCAAGCCATGGACACCGCGTATTTAGAGACCACAGCCCCGCTCGGGATGTGCCCCGATATGCCGGGCGATTTACCGCCTTTTTCCTTTATCCCTAAAGACGGATTTCTGATTTGATGTCGCGTATGAAGCGCGACACGACTGGCCTGGAACACGGCATATGGGCGGCAGCAATAGCAGGCCGCAGTGCGTGTTTTCTTGCCTACCCTAAGGCCCCGACGAGCCTGCCACAAGGAGGATTTGAGTGAATTTTGTCGACCCAAGAACCGATGCCTGGCCGCCCGAACTGGAGGACGTCATTCGAAAACTACGCGCTGCCCGCCAATTGGAAGCTATGCTGACAATCGCGGTAACCGGCCAGTCCTCCTTAATGTATAGAGAACTTTTGGTTTGGGTGCTAGCCGAGCATCACGCAGGTCGCCCTACATCGCTCAAGCGCTGCTATCTGAGCCTGCCTTTTTCAGAAAAGAATCTCCGCAAGGCAGTGAAGATGCTGGAGGACCTTGGTTATCTGGCGCTGTTTACTGCGGACGGCGACCGACGCAAAACGTTACTCAGCCCCACGCGCAATTTACTGGTGACACTTGCCCAACGCGCAAAGATGGCTATGCACCTTGCCAACCAACTGGATAGCGACCTCCAGTCGCTGCTGGAATCCTCCGAAGACGCCGGCGCGGAGCAAGCCGCGCCTCGTCGTTAGCCGAAACCGGTGCTTTCAAGCAGCTATCCGGCCCCTCCGACTAACTGCCGTTGCCCTTCATCAGATTCTCGACCCACTGGTCCATCGTAATCAGCCCGCCTGATTGCGCGGCGCGCCCCTGATCCTTCGACGGCAAGGCTTCCTGCACCACATCAATACGCTTCCACTGGGCAAAGGGCGTGTCTTTTTCCGGCGCAGGCACTGTGTGGGACTGCTCAACCCGCTTCATTTTGTGGATATAACGCGGGCAATTGATAATGACGTGCGTGACGTTGATCCGGACGATCAGTTCCGCATCCTTATATTCTGCCAACAACGGGTCATTGGCGCTGACCGATGCCTCGCCCTGCAAACGCAAACGGTTGGGTGATTCAAAGTCCAGAAACAACAGCCCTACCTGGGCTGTTTCGCCGATGTTGCCCATGGAGTGATAGCGCCCATTGCCGTCATAGCTCGGGAAAACCACGGTTTTGGGATCGAGCACGCGAATGAACCCTGGCGCCCCACCTTTGTACTGACACTGAGGACGCCCCTCTTTGTCGACGGTGGCCAACCAAAACATATCGCGAGATTCAATAAAGGCCTTGTGCTGTGGCTGGACCGCGTCTGTGTCCATGGCTTCCAGCAAGGCCGCAATACGCTGGCTATCGAACTGGGCGTGTAATGCACGGTGGCTATCGCCGTAGAGACTCATCTGGTTTTCCCCCTCGTGTGTTTTTCTGGAATGTTGTATCGCGCGGCGTATCAGGACGAGGTTTCTTGCGCCAGGCGCTGCCGCCCATCGGATAAAAAGCCTGCGTCAAGCTGGCATTCTCATCGGCCGAACACCCGACGGATATGCTACGTGACATCCCGGCGGTCGAGAATAATGTCCTGGTCGACGTCAGGGTCAGACATCGGGCAGATGGAGATGCTCGTGGAAACGCCGTTCCTAGATGCCGCTTAGGCCGAAATGAAACCAGCCTCCGCTCGTCCCTCTACTCCGCATCTTCATTTCGGCGGAATGCGTTCCAGCTGACATCAAGCTTGCGCATTCTCGCGCGCAGCGTGTGAGGGTTGATCGCGAGCATCCGCGCTGCCCCATGCGGCCCGTCAATTCGGCCTTTGGTATGCGCAAGCACCTGCTCGATGTGATGACGCATTGCTGCATCCAGCGTAAGAAACGCCGAGCGCGAGGCGGGCGGTAGTTGCGTGCCCGAGACCGTGGGCGCAACAGAAAAAATTGCGGCGGTTTCGGTAGGACGTCCACCACCGAGCGCCTGCCCAACCGCCAGTTCTTCACCGTTGCCCAAAATAACCGCGCGGTCGATGACGGCTGCCAGTTCGCGGACGTTACCAGGCCATGAGTAGTCTGCTAGTTGGCGAAGTGCCTCTGGACCAGGCAGGCACAGCCTTTGCCCGAAGCGGCGCGCAGCTCGTCTGGCAAAATGCCGGGCTAACGCGGGGATGTCTACGGGGCGTTCTCGCAATGGCGGCAACTGAACCGGGAAACTGGCAAGTCGATACCAGAGATCTTCACGAAAGCGGCCGTCGGCGATCATCACATGCAGGTCGCGGTGGGTTGCGGCGATGACGCGGACATCGACCTGAAATTCGTCCTCCCCGCCGACGCGCTGGATCACGCCGTCCTGCAAGACGCGCAGCAGCCGGACCTGCGCGGCGAGCGGCAGTTCGCCCACTTCGTCCAGAAACAGGGACCCGCCATTGGCCCGCTCAAACCAGCCTCGGCGTTGAGCCGTTGCACCGGTAAAACTACCTTTTTCGTGCCCGAATAGTTCGGAGTCGATTAGTTCGGGCGCAATTGCGCCGCAATTCACTCGAATGAACGGCGCATCCGCACGTGATGAGAGCTGGTGAATTTCGCGGGCTAAAACCTCTTTGCCAGAACCGGTTTCGCCCAGGATCAAAATAGGCAAATCGGAATCGCACACTCGCTCGATTCTGCGATAGACCTCTCGCAGCCCACCCTCCACCCCGACCACTTCATCCACAATTTCATCGCGCCCGAGGCGGGCCAGCAGTCCAGCTTTATCCGCCTCAGCAGTTTTTGCTTGCTTGCCCAGCGAACGCAGGCGCTGCGTATTTTCCAGCGCCACGGCAAATGGTTCGAGGAGCTTCGCCACCATCGCCCGTGTGAACTCTTGTAACTCGTGGCCTTTGCGCAACTCGAGTACCAGCAGTCCATACACATTCCGGGGGCTAGCCAACCCGCCGACGAGCATGTCCGCGCCGAACGCGGGCAAGACTTCGCCAAGCATTGACCAAGCGGGACTCTCTGTTGCCTCTGTCGCAAGCTCCCCCAGTTTGATCCACTCGAGCAAGCGCTGGACCTGTGTAGGGCTGCAACGCGCGCGGGTTAACGGGGCCTCAGCTGTCCGCCCCGGCCTGATGGTGCAGAGTCGGATCAGCGAACGGGACTGAGGTTCAAATTCATAAATCGCCACCGCCCACAGTGGTAGGGCCTCCGCCAGCAAGTCGGCCAAGCTCGTGGCATAGGTTTCAATTTCCGTTACCCGGCACGCCTCTTGCTAGGCACGGTAAGCGAGATCGTCCATCGCAAGGTGATTCATCGCGGAAGATGCCCCGCTTTCGCATTGACAGCGGCCGCAAAAAACCTGTTTTCCGGCCGTGGCAGACCAAGGTTCTCGCGCAGGGTCCGCCCCTCGTATTCGCGTCTAAAAATGCCCCGCCGCTGAAGTTCAGGAACTACTTGGTTCACGAAGTCATCCAGCCCCTCTGGCAGAAATGGAAACATCACATTAAAACCGTCGCATGCGTCGGTCATAAGCCATTCTTCCATTTCATCAGCAATGCTTGCTGGTGTCCCAACCATTTCCATCACGCCGAAGCTGCCGCCGACGTACTGCGCTAACTCCCGCACACTCATCTTTTCTTCGCGCGCCATCGCGAGGAGTTTATCGCGGCTGCTTTTGCTCGCATTGCTTTCAGGAATTTCGGGCAGCAATCCGTCCAAATCGAACTGTCGTGCATCGCAACCTAACATGACAGAAAGCGAGCCAAGACCGCTGTCCGGGTGCACAAGGCTATCAAGATGACGCTTGCGCGCCTTGGCCTCTGCGAGCGTGTCCCCAATGACCACAAAGACGCCGGGCAAAATCTTTAGATGTGAGGGGTTGCGCCCGACCTCGCGCATTCTGTGCTTGATGTCCGCATAGAACTCGCGTGCGCCGATCAACGTGTTGTTAGCAGAAAAGATCGCTTCTGCTGTTTCTGCCGCGATCTGTCGCCCCGCCTCGGATGACCCGGCCTGCACAATCACGGGCCATCCTTGCACAGGCCGCGCAACGTTGAGCGGCCCCCGGATCTGAAAATACTCACCCTTGTGATTCAGCACATGAAGTTTTTCTGGATCAAAGAACACGCCGCTACTGACGTCACGGATGAAGGCATCGTCTGCCCAACTATCCCAGAGACCGGTCACCACCTCGTAAAACTCGCGCGCCCGACGGTACCGCGTAGCATGATCAAGATGAGTTTCCCGACTGAAGTTGAGCGCCTCATCAGGATTTGCCGAGGTGACCAGATTCCATCCCGCACGACCATTGCTGAGGTGGTCTAGAGACGCGAATTTTCTCGCCACGTGATAGGGGTCGTTATAGGTCGTCGAGGCGGTCGCAATCAGCCCCAGGTGTTCGGTCACGACCGACAGCGCCGGCAAGAGCGTAAGCGGGTCAAAGGACGATACGGTTGCGCTACGCTGCAGGGCCTCCATCGGCATATTGAGCACCGCCAGGTGATCCGCCATGAAAAAAGCGTCGAAGCGCCCGCGCTCCAGCGTTTGGGCAAAGCGCTTGAGGTGCGCAAAGGAAAAATTAGCGTCCGCGAATGCGCCGGGATAGCGCCAGGCCGCGGTATGGATGCTGGCAGGCCGCATGAAGGCGCCAAGTTTTAGCTGTCGGTCATCAGCCATAGAGGACTTCCTTAAATCGAACCGCTACTGGGAAAGATGATTCGCGGGTATGCCGGCAACTGGCGCCATCGCAGGGCGGAGATCCCAAGTTTCAGCGGGGCGCACGCTCGCATATGCCGCGGACGCATCAAAAGAACTAAAGACGATAAGCATATTTCGGCAATCAGCGATTCGATGCTGTCTTGCAAATGAGCTAGGCCCGCATATTTGCCATATCTCTGCGCAAATATCACCCGTCCGGATAACGGCACTGAACCGCCCCTCCCCATATTTGCGTGATTCTCAGGAAAAGAGTCTTGCTGGCGCAGAACGTGATAGGTCTGAGCTCCGCGTCCTCCTCACACATCCAGACGAATACAGCGCGTTTTATGGAAAAAGAGACGGCTTTCATAGGATCGCCAAGGGCAGCCACCCGACCGGGTATGCCCGCAGGTGTGCTCAGGCGGACGCTCGCCCGCCAAACGTCAAAACGATAACGGCATACGCGCCTCCCAACTCGAGACGCCGGCGCTCAGTCGGCACTATTTCAGGCGTATCGCGTGGCGAGGACATTTCCGCAGAGAAAGTGTCCTGTCCGGATTCGGACTTACCCTTGGCTTCACGGTTTTCTATCTCTCGCTGATTGTGTTGATACCGCTCTCAGCGACCTTCCTCAAAGCGGCCGAAGGCGGTTTGGCCAGTTTCTGGGCCACTATTTCCGCACCTCGTGTTATAGCGGCCTACCGCGTCACATTCGGCTGCGCGTTGGTCGCAGCCTTGATTAACACGGTCTTCGGGGTGTTGCTGGCTTGGGTGCTCGTGCGTTACCGCTTTCCTGGTCGTCGCCTCTGTGATGCCTTGATTGATCTCCCCTTTGCCCTACCCACGGCAGTGGCCGGTATCGCACTTGCCGCCATCTACGCGCCCAAAGGCTGGGTGGGCCAATACGCCGCGGACTGGGGGATAAAAATTGCGTTCACACCCATGGGCATCACGATTGCCCTGATTTTTATTGGCATTCCGTTCGTCGTCAGAACCGTGCAGCCGGTGCTCGAAAGCATGGACTTTGCCTGTGAGGAGGCGGCCACCACGCTAGGCGCCAATCGCTGGCAAAGTTTTCGGCTCGTAGTCCTGCCAGCCCTTATCCCTGCGGTATTGACGGGCTTTGCGCTGGCCTTTGCGCGGGGTATTGGCGAATACGGTTCGGTTATTTTTGTGGCCGGCAACATGCCGATGGTTTCAGAGATCGTGCCCTTGCTGATCATCACCAAGCTTGAGCAGTACGACTACGCAGGTGCAAACGCCATCGCGGTGGCGATGCTTGGAATTTCCTTCGTGATGCTGCTTGCGATCAATCTGCTGCAGGCTTGGACGCGACGTGCGGAGTCCCAACGATGATCAAAACAGTGCCCTCTTCAGTTCAGGATTCGCCCTTGGTGCGCGGCGTCTTGATCACCATTGCATTATGTTTTGTTGGACTGATGCTGATCTTGCCGATGGCGCTGGTGCTGACGCAGGCGCTTGGGCAAGGGTTCACGCTCTATCTTGACGCCTTACGCGACGAAGATGCGCAGGCCGCACTTCGCCTGACCTTGTTGGCCGCCGCCATCGCCGTGCCGGCCAATCTCCTGTTTGGTGTCAGCGCGGCTTGGTGCATCGCCAAGTTTGAGTTCAAAGGAAAGCAGCTGCTGCTGACCCTGATTGACCTGCCGTTCGCGGTCTCGCCCGTGATTTCTGGTCTCATTTTTGTGTTGCTCTTCGGTCTGCACGGATGGTTCGGTGAATGGTTGCGTGCACACGATCTAAAAATCATTTTTGCGGTTCCCGGGATCGTGTTGGCTACCATGTTTGTGACCTTTCCTTTCGTTGCCCGCGAACTCATTCCGGTCATGCAGGCTCAGGGCACCGATGAAGAGGAAGCCGCCACCACGCTCGGCGCGAGTGGCTGGCAGACCTTTTGGCGCGTGACCTTGCCGAATATCAAATGGGCGGTTCTTCACGGCGTAATTCTGTGTAATGCCCGTGCGATGGGTGAGTTCGGCGCCGTCTCGGTTGTTTCCGGCCACATCCGCGGCCTTACGAACACGCTGCCGCTGCACGTCGAAATTCTTTACAACGAATATCAGACTGTGGCGGCCTTCTCAGTAGCATCTCTACTGATGCTGCTGGCTGTCGTAACGCTGGTTCTGAAAGCCGTCATTGAAGCGAAAGCCGCACATTCAGGGAGAGTTTGATGAGCATTCGAATCGAAAATCTAAGCAAGCACTTTGTAGGCTTCAGAGCCCTGAACAACGTGAATCTCGAAGTGGCCACAGGAGGCTTGGTCGCCCTGCTTGGGCCATCTGGCTGCGGGAAAACGACGCTGCTCAGAATAGTCGCCGGCCTCGACACGCAGGACGCCGGCAGCGTGCTGTTTGACGATGCAGATATGTCGGATGTCCACGCCAGGGACCGGCAGGTCGGCTTCGTTTTCCAGCACTACGCCCTGTTCAAACACATGAACGTCTTTGACAACATCGCATTCGGGCTGTCGGTGATGCCGCGAGCCAAGCGACCCGACAAATCGGCCATCAACCAGAAAGTGTGTCAATTGCTGGAGCTGGTACAACTTGAGGGGCTCGCTCACCGTTTTCCCGCGCAGTTATCTGGCGGGCAGCGTCAGCGCGTCGCCTTGGCGCGAGCGCTGGCGGTAGAGCCCAAAGTGCTCTTGCTGGATGAACCGTTCGGAGCGCTTGATGCCCGTGTACGTAAAGAGTTGCGACGCTGGCTGCGAAATCTCCACGATCAATTGCAGGTTACGAGTATTTTTGTGACGCATGATCAGGAGGAGGCGCTGGAGGTCGCCGACACCGTGGTCGTCATGAACGGAGGACGAATCGAACAGGTAGGAACGCCAGAGGATGTATACGAACACCCGGCAACGCCTTTTGTGTGCGAATTTCTGGGCGACGCAAACCGGCTTGATTTGGCCGTAGCACCAGCAGTCTCAGACCGTTTCTCTGCGGCATCCCCGACGGGCAGCGCTGTATATGCGCGCCCGCATGAGTTGGATCTGGCTCGAGAGACGAGCGCTCTTGACGGTATCGAAACTCGTCTTTCCATGCGTCGACGGGTGGGATCAGTAGTTCGTCTAACGCTGGAGCGCACTGACGGGCAGGGCGTGATTGAAGCCGAATTAACCCACGAGCGCTTCTTGTCCGAGCGCTGGGCTGAAGGCGATCGCGTGTGGGTTCGGGCCAGTAATCCGCGTGGCTTCGGGCAGCAGCTGCATTAGGCGCAGACGAAATTTTCTCAGTTCCTACGCGGCAGCCCAGCGTCCTCTTGCGCGACCAGCGCCAGCGCAGCCCAGTCCAGCGCCTCGTCACCCCGCGTGATGGCCTTCAGATAGTTGTCCCTGATAAGACTCGCTAGCGGCAAGGCAATTTCCTTATCGTCGGCGGCAGCCAGCACTAGCCGAATATCTTTAAGGCCGAGGCGCAAGCTGAATCCTGGCGGCTGGAAACGTTCATCGGCAATCAGCCCGCCGTAAATCTTGTAAATTGGCGCCGGGAAAATTGAATTCGTCATCACGTCGAGAAACTGCGCGGCCTCAATGCCATAGTTTCTGGTCAGCGCGCAGGCTTCCCCGAAAGTCTCGATTAACGAGGCGATCATGAAATTACCCGCTATCTTCACGACATTCGCCGCCTCCGGCGACTCGCCTAGATGGAACGTGCGCTGCCCCATGGCATCGAACAGCGGCTGACAGCGCGTCAGCACGTCTTCTCTGCCCGCGGCAGCAATAAACAGTTGCGCGGCCGCAGCAGCAAGCGGGCGTCCGAATACCGGCGCGGACACATAGGCCTGCCCGGCTGCGTGATGGTTTTCCGCCAGACGCGCTGCGAGCGCCGCGCTAATCGTGGCCATGCACACGTGGATACCCCCGGCCGGCAGGGCAGCAAGAAATCCAGATTCAAACACCGTCGCGGCAGTCGACTCATCGTTAGCCAGCATGGTGATCACCACCGGGTTTGATGCGGCGCCCTCAATCGAATTGGCAATATGCGCCCCATCAGCCGCCAGCAGTTCGGCGCGCGCCCGAGTGCGATTGAAGACGCTCACCTGATGACCCGCCTTCAGCAGATTGCGCACCATGCACTCGCCCATCGCGCCAATGCCAATAAATCCAATTTCCATCATCTGCCTCCTTCAATTGCCAGCCAGCGCGCTTGCCTTAGATCGTTGCCAGCACTATCAGGGGTTCGATATGTTCAAGGGCCGACAGGGCAGCTACCCCGTCGGCCAACTCCCGGGCCTGCGCTGCTCCCAGAACAGGGCTTGCCAGCTGCATAAACTTTTCTTCAAGACGCGATTGCTGGGCATCTAGATCAGACCATGGGGTGGCGGCGTTGTATTCGGTAGCGCAGCCCTCGCCGTTCGAGCGCCGCACCACCTGCATACGGGCGCAACCTTGTCCCACGGCGGCGTCAAACCCGATATGGATTCTCGCCCCCAGTTCAAGCAGCGCGGCATCATGTGCCAGCGCATCGTTGAACGCTGCCGGGTCCGCAGTTTCTATTCCAGATAGCGCCATGGCCGCGGTTTGTCGGAGACTAAACTTGGCCTCTAACCCACTGGCGGGTTGCGGAATATTGCAGATTCGATCGCAGTAAGGGTTTACCACCACCTCAACCCTTTCGATATCTTCAGCGCGCAATCCATAACGCTGACGTAAGGCGCGGCCGCATTCGATGGTGGCATGCGTCTCGTAGCATGAAGCGTGATACTTGAAGAGGTTGGCGAAAAGATGGAGACCGCCGGGCGGAGTCGCCAAGGCCGCCTCTGGCGCAAAGTTTGGACTATGCGTGGCGGCAAATCCCTGGTCGCACTCCAGCGCGTCAGACCGACTGTCGAATCCCCGCAAGGCCAGACGCGCCGCAAGCAAGCCACTACGAGCCGCCATGCCGGCATGAAAGGGTTTACAGGCAGACCCAAACATCGACTTGAGGCCCGCTGCCTGCGTGGCCGCAATACCAATGGCCTGTGCCATAGTCGGTGTGTCGACGCCCAGCAACTTGGCGCAGGCGACAGCAGCGCCGATGGTGCCCACGGTGGCAGTGGCGTGAAAGCCCGCAGCGTAGTGCCCTGGCGCAACCAGCAGGCCGACGCGGCACTCCGCTTCGTATCCGGCCAGAAAAGCGGTCATCAATGACGCTCCGCTGCTGTGTAGCGCCTCGGCCTGTGCCAACAGCGCCGGCAGGATCGGGACGCTGGGATGTCCCATCAAGGCAAAGTTCACGTCGTCGTAATCAATGGCGTGCGATGCCATGCCGTTGAGCAAGGCGGCCTGACTCAGGGACATCTGGCGCGTGGTGCCGATGATGCTCGCTTGTGGCGCCCCCCCCTCCTCTTCCAATTCCTGTGCAAGCAGTTGCACGGCAGGCTCCTGAATACCTGCGAGCGTTACGCCCAGATAATCAAGCACACACTGGCTGATGATGCGACGTGCATTCTCGGGAATAAGGTCATAAGTCAGCGCACAGGCCTGTTCGGCCAGCAATAGCGTGACGCTTGGTTTAGACATGACGGGGCTTTCGTTTCCAGGTGCACAAGGCGTTGGGGGTTTTTAATCAGAAATTTGGGGCGCAATAAGCGTCTAGCTTTCAAGCCCGCGCCTGGCATGCCAGTCCGCAATCGATTCTTGCGGATACTCGGTGTACTGCTGGTCGTCGGGCGCGATTGAGGGCTGCACCCAGCCGGCCTTTGATCCCAGCATCAAGTGAACGCGCTCCGGCGGAGTGGGAAGCGGCGTATCGATTGCGCCGGCGAAAGGATGGATCAGCGCTGGCCAACGGGGATCCCACACCCACAGCGCGCTACCGCAGTGACGGCAGAAGCGACGTTCGGCCGGGCTTTCCGTGACCTCACCAGAATCGGGTTCAGGCAGCAGCGCACGATAAACGGTGATGTGTGCTTCCCCGACCACGTGCAGCGAAGCCGCCTCACCGCCCAAATTGATGCCATACCCCCCACTGCCCGCCGTTTTCCGGCAGATGGAGCAGTAGCAGAGATTGAACGGATAAGGGTGCGCGGACTCAAGGCTAAAGCTGACGCGCCGGCAGTGACAGGAACCCTGGAGCAACATGCCGGTGCCTCACAAATCCGGGTCGGGGAAATTCAGCTCCAGCGTGACGCCATCAGGGTCCTTGATGAAAAGCTGCTGAATCTTGAACTGAGGCACCTCGCGATGCCGATAGGTAACACCGAGTTGATCCAGATGCGCGCGAAACGCCCGAAATTCGCTGGCCTGAAAAGCGATGTGGTCGAGATTTCCCGTATGCGTGGCTTCGCCTGTTTCCCGCTTGCCCAAATAGTATTCCTGACCCACTGAGGATTCTGCCTCGCCGAGATGTACGCGGGGACGCCCTTCCAGATACAACCAGTAGCCTTTAAAAGGAAAAGGTGGGCGCGCACCAACTTCTAAGCCCAGCACCTGCTCATAGAAGTGCCGCGAGGCTTCGAGATCGCGGCAGTACATGAAGTAGTGATCGATAGTGGCAAGCGGCATGACGTTCCCCGATTAGACCTGTGACCTAGGGTGCGTTGAAGCGGCAGACTCTGCAAGCGGGGGGAGCGGTACGCGAAACCATGCCGCGTACAGGGCGGGCAGGAATGTCATCGTGAGAACTGTCGCCACGACCAGCCCCCCCATCAAGGCTGCGGCCATGGGACCGAAAAACGTGCTGCGAACAAGCGGAATCAGGGCCAGCACGGCGGCCGCGGCGGTCAACACGATGGGCCGAAAGCGCCGGACGGCGGATTCCACAATCGCGGTCCACACCGGATGGCCGGCCCGCACATCCTGCTCGATCTGGTCCACCAAAATGACCGAGTTGCGCATGATAATCCCCGCTAATGCGATGACTCCCAGCAAGGCGACAAATCCAAACGGCTGTCCGGTAATCAACAAAGCGGCCGCCGCTCCGATGATGCCTAGCGGCGCTGTCAGCAACACCATCATGGTGCGACCGAAGTGCTGCAACTGGATCATCAACAACAAGAGGATGGTGACCAGCATTATCGGCATCTGTGCGTTAATCGAGTCGTTCGCAATTTTCGACTGCTCAAGCGCACCGGCGACCGAAATTGAATAGCCCACGGGCAAGGTGGCGCGGATGGCGTCTAGCTGTGGGTCAATTGCAGCGGTCACGTCTGGCGATTGGGTGCCTGCGATATTTTCGGCAAGGATGGTAATCGCGGGCAGCCGCGCTCGACGCCAGATCACACTGGGTTCGAACGCAAGATGCGCGTGGCCGAACTGTGAAAAGGTTACCGCCTCGCCGCTGGCCGTGGGCATGTAGGCGTCCGCGAGTTCGCTGATCTGCGACCTCTCGCTCATTGGCTGGCGAGCCACAATGTCGATGTTGCGATTGCCTTCGCGATAGCTGCCAATCACCGTACCATTCAGCGTCGTCTGCGCCGCACCGCGAATCTGGGCACTGGTAATGCCGAGCACCCGTAGTTTGTCCTGATCGATGTCGTCGCGAATCACCAGCAAGGGCTCGTGCCAGTTGTCGTGAACGTTGGTCGTCAGCGGGCTGGCTGCAACGATGGCCTTGACCTGCTCGGCAAACTGTCGAACTTGCAGCGGATCGGGCCCCTGAACACGGAACTGTACCGGCCAGCCTACAGGCGGGCCATTCGGCAACGGCTCTACTCGCCCGCGAACTTCAGGAAATTCGTCGGCAATCCATTTGGAGATCCGCGCCTGTAGTTCGTCGCGGGCGTGGAAATCCTGCGCCACCACCATGAATTGAGTGAAATTGGTATGGGCCAGTTGCTGATCGAGCGGAAGATAGAATCGCGGCGCGCCGTTCCCGACATAGGCGACATAGTCGACCACGGCCGGATCCTGAGCGAGGCGCGCTTCCATCTGCTCTGCAATTCGGGCGGAGGCGAAATAGCTGGCGCCCTCTGGCAACCATAAGTCGACCATCAGCTCGTTACGGGTCGAATTGGGAAAAAATTGTTGGGGAATAAAACGAAAGCTAAAGATCCCCAGTGCGAAAGTGATGAGAGTCAGCCCAATCACCAAAAAACGATGGGTCACACAGCCATTAATGGCTCGCCGCAAACGGCGATAAAACGGCGTGTCAAACAACTCATGGGGCGTCTCGCTGGGATGCGCCTTTAGAATGTGCACGCCAAGCCACGGCGTCACATAAACCGACGCAAACCAGGAAATGAGCAGGGCAATCCCGACCACCGAAAAAATCGAAAATGTGTATTCGCCCGCCTGCGATTTGGCAAAGCCGACGGGCATAAAACCTGCTGCCGTGATCAGAGTCCCGGTCAGCATGGGAAAGGCCGTCGAGGTATACGCGAAGGAGGCCGCCTTGAGTTTGTCGTACCCTTCCTCGAGTTTGCGGGCCATCATCTCCACCGCAATCATCGCGTCATCGACCAACAAGCCCAGCGCCAGCACCAGTGCGCCCAGCGAAATCTTCTGCAACTGGATCCCGGCCCACGCCATCACCAGAAAAGTAACGCCCAATACAAAAGGGATGGTGAGTGCTACCACGAGCCCCGTGCGCAAACCCAGGCTGAAAAAACTGACCAGCAAGACGATGGCTACCGCCTCGGCCAGCGAGCGCACAAACTCACCAACCGCCACGGTGACCACCTTGGGCTGGTCGGTGATTTGCCCCACTTCAATCCCGATAGGAAATGAATCCCGAAGCCGACCTACGGTTTCCTGCATGGACTGACCGACTTTCAGGACGTCGGCACCCTGCGCCATCACGACGCCAAGAGTCAGCGCATCTTTCCCTCGGTGTCGAATTCGACTTTCCGGCGGGTCCTGCCAGCCGCGATACACCGTCGCGAAATCACCGAGCCGAAACGTGGCCTCGCCCAGCCTGAAGCGCGTATCCTCAATTTCACGGATAGAGTCGTATGCACCCCCGATCCGGATGAACAAGGCCCGGTCAGCCGTGTTCATCTGTCCCGAGGCCATCATCATGTTCTGGCCTTCAAGCGCCTCACCCAGCTGGGCAAAAGTAATGCCCAGTTCGGCAAATTTCTTCGCCGAAAAATCGACGTAAATCTTCGGCGCTTGCTCGCCAAGCAGGTCCACTTTTTCTACACCCGGCACGGCCGACAAGACCTTGCGTGCGGTGTCTACATAGTCTTTGAGCTCGGTGTAATTGAAGCCGTCGCTGTGAAAAGCGTACATCGCGATATAGGTATCGCCGAACTCGTCATTGAAAAACGGGCCTTTGACGCCATGCGGCAGCGTGTGCTCAACATCGCCCACTTTCTTGCGGACCTGGTACCAGGTCGGGCGCACATCGCGCGCCGGTGTTTCCTCTTTCAGAAAAATGAAAATGAGGGACTCACCGGGTTTCGAATAGCTTTCCGTCCGATCAAGCCAAGGCGTTTCGGCCAACTTGGCTTCCAGGCGGTCGGTCACCTGCTGCTCTACTTCCGACGCAGAGGCCCCCGGCCAGTAGGTCTGAACCACCATCGTCCGGAAGGTAAACTCCGGATCTTCCTTCTGGCCGAGGTTGAAGTACGCAAGCACCCCACTGAGCATCAGCAGGACAACGATGAACCGCGTAAAGGAGTCGTGCTGGATAGCCCAGCGCGAAAGATTAAACGTCGAACGGGGGGCGGGCGCGGGCATGCTGTACTCAGGTCTGTTCGGGGTCGGCTAGCAGGCGCACCTGCTGCCCTTGATGTAGCAGACTTGCGCCGGCGGTCACAATGCGCTCGCCGGGCTTAACGTGGTCATCGAGGAGGATGTCGTTACCGTCGAAGCCAAGACTACCCGCGGGGCGAAAACTGACCGTGCCGTCTGCTGCGCTCACAATCCAGACGCCTGCCTGCCCCTGATACTGCGTGTAGGCAGTAAGCGGAACCCTGATGAGGTTTGGCGTCGTCGGATTGGGAACCACCACACTTGCCGTCATCCCTAGACGCATCGTTGCGGGTGGCGCGCTAACGCTGACGCGCATGCTGTAGGTGCGGGTTGCGGGATCAGCCGAGGCGGCCAGTTCCCTGATCTTGGCCGGCAGACGCTGCGCTCCGCCCGCCCACAAAGTGACCTCTACCGGTGCCCCTGTAGCAAGACCATGCAACTGACTCTCAGGGATATTGGCCGCAACCTCCATTTCGCCGGCTTGCGCGAGGCGTACCACGACCTGTCCTGCGGCAACCACCTGTCCGGATTCCGCCTCAATAGCTGTAACGGTGCCGGCAGTTTCCGTGCGAAGCGTCGAATACCCCGTCTGATTGCCACTGACCCGAGCTTCAGCCCGAACAGCTTCTAGCTGCGCCTTGGCCGCTTCAAAATGTGTTTTCTGACGTTCGAATTCGGTCTGGCTGATGAACTTCGTCGCTGCTAATTTTGAAAACCGTTCAAAATCGGCCTTTTCCACTGCAAAACGCGCTTCCTGAGCTTTAACTGCTGCCCGGCTCGCTTCCTCGCTCAATGCCAAATCACGCTCGTCCAACAACATCAGGGTCGCGCCCGCAGCAACCTGGTCACCAACGTTGACCAGCCGCTGACGAATTTTCCCGGACACGCGAAAGCCAAGTCCCGATTCAAACCGGGGCCGGACTTCACCGGCGTAGGTATTAAAGGCGTTAACCGGCGTCGAGGCCGCGACCATCGTGCGGACGCTGCGGATCGCGGCTGGCGCCTGCGGAGGTTTGTCGCACGCTGTGAGCAGAAGCGTCGCACACACCATGAGCAGGGGGCGAAACAGAAGGGTTTGTTGATTCACGGTTTTCTCTTGGGGCGCGAGACGTTATTCAGTCAGCCGCAGTGCCGGCGGGCGGCCCGCTTGCCAGCACCTGCACCAGAAAGTCGGCCATTAGACGAGCCTGACGGCCTTCATCCTGCGCAAAGCGTTCGGCCACTACTTGCGGATGGCAGAACGGGATGAGCGCATTGAACACGCTGTCGCTATAAGCGGCGACGATTTCAGCGTCAAACTCTGCCGCTTCCACGCCTTCCTGCAGCACGATATGGAAGGCGGCGCGTAAGCGTTGAATATGCGCGTCTATCACCGTCCATTGTTCGTCCATCGCCTTAATAACGATTTCATGCACTTTGGATTCTTGCAGGTACTGTTCACAGGTGTAGCGATGAAGCTCGTGCACCATGCGCTTAAGCCTGCTGGCCGCACTATCGCCCGCCCTCAGAATCTGTTCGATCAGGGTTTCAGACCGCGCAAGCACGCGATGCGTAATGGCCTCGTTGATCTCGGATTTGTTCTCGAAGTAGCGATAGATATTGGCGGTCGACATTCCCAGCGAGTGGGCGATATCTGCGATGGTGGTCTTGCCGTAACCGAGCGTCCGGAACAGGTGTTCGGCCACCGCCAGGATCTGTTCATAGACTTCGGGGCGTTGGTGAGCGGCAATACGCATATGACGATTTTCATTAATCGTCATTCGTAACACAAGCACCAAGTCAAACTGCGCTTGAACCATGGTTTAGTCTGAGGAGCACTCACCAACACGCTGTATGACTTAAAGGAAGCTGACGATGAACGCCGCTGCAGGCACGCTTAAGAGTTTACTGATGGCCTGGCTGCTGGGCACGGGTGCTGTCTGGGCCAGTGATGAGGCCGGGCATCCGGGACCAACCTTGAGCCCGGCAGCGGTGGTCAAGGCGCAGTTGGCTGCTTTTCGCGACGGTAGTGATGAGGGGCTGGCGCGCGCCTTCAGTTTTGCTTCTCCGGGCAACCAGTCGCAGACCGGTCCATCCGAGCGCTTTGCGCAGATGATCCGGGAAGCTTACCCCGAGTTACTCGGGCACCAATCCGCTGTCCTCGGGACCGCGCAGTTGAATCAGGACACGGCCATGCAAGCCGTCGACGTTGTGTCACGCGAGGGCCGCATTTTTCACTATCTATTTATCCTGTCTCGACAGGACGCCAGCGCGTGCGCCGGGTGTTGGATGACCGACAGCGTGTATCAGACGCCTGCGGAGGAAGGCACGGCCATTTAGGTTCTGCCCGAAAAACTTTGCGCCGGGAGCGCCGATGTAAAGAGCTCAAAAAAGTTTCGAGTTGTAGCACGCGCCAAATCTGCTTCGTCCTCTCCGCGCAGTTGCGCCAGAAAGGCTGCCGTATGGCGAACAAATGCCGGCTCATTCGGCTTACCGCGCTTTGGCACAGGCGCCAACCACGGCGCGTCGGTCTCAACCAGCAATCGCTCCAGCGGGACCTCCCGTGCTACTGCTTGCAGCGCGGTCGCGTTTTTGAAGGTCACGATGCCGGAAAATGAAATATAGAACCCCAGATCCATCGCTGCGGCGGCAGTCGCCCAGTCTTCAACGAAACAGTGCATCACGCCGCCAATCCGCTCAGCGCCCTCTTCCCTAAGCAGGCGAATGGTGTCGGCGGCGGCTTCCCGCGTGTGAACGATGAGCGGCTTACCACAAGCCACCGCCGCGGCGATATGCGTGCGGAATCTTCGATGCTGATAGCTCAGGTCGCCGCTGGATCGATAGTAGTCGAGCCCGGTCTCTCCGATGGCAACAATATGAGGATCGGCCGCGAGCGCAACCAGCGTCGCCACGTCCGGCTCATCGGCCTGGACGGGACTATCCGGATGCACGCCAACCGACGCAAAAATATGCGGGTACCGGTGCGCCAGCGCTAGCACGCCGGGAAAACTCGGCAGGTCTACCGACACGCATAGCATGTGACTAACACCCTGAGCACTTGCTGTTTCCAGCACATCGTCAAGGTGGCGTTCGATCAATGGCAAATGGCAGTGCGAATCGACGAGCGGCGGCAAGAGGCTATTCATAAAATTCGAGTCACGCACCACGCCGCTTACATGGTGTGGGTATGGCGTTCCGATTTAAGCGCGCCTGCCAGTTGCGTCTCGATCTTGTTGCGCGTGGCCCCGTTGTCAAGTTCGCTGAATTGCACGCCAATACCAGCCGACCTACCACCCTGCGCGCCACTAGGCGTCACCCACACCACCTTGCCTGCGACCGGCAGTTTTTCCTTACTGTCGATCAGTGTCAGCAGCATGAAGACTTCATCGCCCAACTTGTAGGAACGGGTGGTGGGAATGAACAGACCGCCGTTTTTGATAAAAGGCATGTAGGCCGCATACAGCGAACTCTTGTCCTTGATTGCCAAGGAAAGGATGCCTTGCCGGGGATTAGGTCCGTTGGCCGCCACGCTGACTACTCCGCTATGTGCCCTTGGTTTACCGATTCGGCCTTCAGCCCACCATAGCCTTAAGGTCAAACCATACCGATTCGCCCAAATCGACTTCACGCAGGCTGGGGGACGACAGCCTGAGCTGTTTAGTTGCTAGCAACTGCTGGATGAACGTTGCAATTCTGACGGAGTCTAGTTGATCCGCGAGCGACTGTAAGCCAGCAGCCGGACGACGCCCGGCCTTTTCCAGCGGCAAAGGTGCTTTTTGCTGGAGAAGTAAAAGCTCGTGGGCAAGCCTCAGGAGTTGATCGATGACCAGCAATAGTTCGGATTTCGCATACTGCGTAGCGGCCGTCAGTGGACTGGTACGACCGTCCAACACTGCCGCCATTGTTTGTGACAGGCTGGCAACCACATTGGCAAGCGTCGGGTCGGCATAAGCCTGCGCTGCTAGCGGACTGCCCCCTGCCATCGCGATAGCTTCGGCTCGCTGCGCCACCTCGCCGCCAAGGCCATCCCAGGCAAGCAATTCCTCACCGCTTACGCGATCCATGGGAAATTGCTGACAGCGACTGCGGATAGTGGCGGGGAGGCGCTCGGCGCGGTCGGCCAGCAGGATGATTATCCCGCCCGCGGGCGGTTCCTCCAGCAGCTTAAGCAACGCATTGGCCGCGGCGCGATTCATCACATCGGCTGGTGAGATGAGCGCAACCTTGAATCCGCCGTAATGGGAACGCAGGGCAAAGTACTGAATAAGCCCCCGAATTTCGTCAACCCGGATCGCTTTACCGGGCTCTTCGGGGAACACCTGACACAGATCGGGATGTGAACCGGCGGCCATCAGGGCACAGCCGCGACAATGGCCACAGGCAAAATCTTCCTGACCTTCGCAGAGCAAGCGAGCTAGAAACGCGTCGGCAAATTGCCGTTTGCCAAAGCCTGCGCGACCTCTCAACAGCATGGCATGGGTCAACTGGCCCCGCCTGCGGCCTTCCTGCAAGCGCCCCCATAGCGATTGATGCCAGGGCATGATGCGATTCATAGCGCGAGCTTCCGAACCCAGCCGCGTAGCGCGTCTTCGACTTCCGGGAGCGTCTGCGCGGCGTCGATCGACACAAAACGAAGAGGCTCTCGCGCCGCGCGTTCGCGGTAGACGGCCTGCACCTTGACAAAAAACTCGCTTACTTCTGCCTCGAAACGGTCACTCGCACTGCGTGACTTTGCGCGAGCAAGGGCAATGGGCACCGGCGCATCAAACAGTAACGTGTAATCCGGGCGTAAACCTTGCTGGACCAGTCCTTCAAGCTGTGCGATGACGGCCATATCAAGCGCGCGCCCGCCCCCCTGATAGGCGTAGGTCGCGTCAGTAAACCGGTCGCACAGCACCCAGTCCCCCCTGGTAAGCGCCGGCTCGATAACCGTTGCGAGATGTTCGGCACGTGCCGCGAACATGAGCAGCAGTTCGGTCAGCGGTGTCATCGCGGGGAGCGCCGGGTCCAGCAGAATGCCCCTCACGGCCTCGCCGAGACGCGTACCCCCGGGTTCACGGGTTGTGACAACGGTGAGTCCGCTCTCCAGCAACCGATCTCGCAGGAACGCGCAATGAGTAGATTTACCGACTCCCTCAATGCCTTCCAGCGTAATGAACTTACCCCGACTCGTCATGGCGATGGTGTCTTTCCCAGCTGAAAGGTCCTTACGGCCGCGTTGTGCTCGGTCAGGGAATCTGAAAAGACATGCCGACCGTCACCGCGCGCCACAAAATACAGCGCCCTTCCCTCTGCGGGCGCGAGCGCTGCAAGAATGGCTTCCTTCCCCGGTAAACAAATAGGTGTTGGCGGAAGGCCCGGACGAGTATAGGTGTTGAAAGGCGTATCCCGTTCCAGGTCGGCACGGCGAAGATTGCCGTCAAACGCAGCGCCCATGCCGTAAATAACGGTTGGATCCGTTTGCAGTTTCATCCCTTGCTTCAGTCGGCGCACAAACACACCCGCAATCTGCGCGCGCTCGGCCGGCGCCGCTGTTTCGCGCTCGATGATGGAGGCCATCACCAGCGCTTCATCAGGCGATGTGTAGGGCAAGTCACCAATCCGATTGGCCCAGGCTTCAGTGAGCACCTGCCTTAACTTGCGATTCATGCGGACCAACAACTCGCGGTCAGTGGTTTGATGCTTGTAGAAGTAGGTAGAGGGAAAAAACTGGCCTTCCGGCGAACCATCGCCAAGACCAAGTTCAAGCATCAGTTTTTCGGTTGGCACGTCCGCAAGGGCGACCTTTAGGCCGGGAATTTGCCTGAGGGTGCCGCGAAGTGCCTCAACCGTAACGCCCTCCGGAATTGTCAGTGAGTAGCGCTTAACGCGCCCTCTGCTCATTTTATCCAGAAGTTCACGGAGCGATTCGCCCGGCAGAATTTCATAGGCACCGGCTTGCAGACGGCTCCCAAGTCCGTTCATTTCGAGTTCGATGCGTAGATAGAGCGCGTGATCAAGCCAGCCCCGTTCAACCAATGCTTTAGCCACCAAGGCTGTTGGCGTTCCTTCCGCCAGTTCAAAAATTTCCGCGGACTTGATTGGCAGCTGGCGCGTTAGCGCAGTTTCGGTATCCCGCCAGAGTATCCAGAGCCCCACACCGATAGTCATCACCAAGACAAGCAGTACAAAAATCCCGCGCAACACGGCTTTGTTCACGGCAGAAGTCTGCGCGCAGCCAAGAGTTCGCGAATGCGGCTTGTGACAGGCGCCGGTCCCATCAAGCGCGGCTTCAGGCCGAGAATCTGCCGCACGGGCCACAGCCCGATCAGGGAATTGGTGAGAAATACCTCGTCACAGCGAGTGAGGTCGGTTACGTCGATGTTCGACTCTTCAAGGTCAAATCCTGCTTTAGGCAGGTAATCGAGTAACACTTCACGCATGACGCCGGCAACACCGCAGTCGTTAATCCTGGGGGTAACCAGGCGTTGTCCGAAGACCAGAAAGACGTTCGCTCGGGTGCTCTCGATGAGACGGTCATCGAGAGCGAACATGAAGCCGTCGTCAGCCTGCTGACTGGCTACTTCGCTCGCGGCAAGCACTTGTTCTAACCGATTTAGATGCTTGACCCCTGCCAGAGCCGGATTTTGCGCTAAGCGCGTCTGACACAACATGACGTTGATTCCGGACACGTACCGATCGGATGGCCACGCCGGCCATGGAAAAAGGCCGACGATACGCGTAGGCGGAACATCTTCCGGCGGCGCGTAGCCTCGTCCGCCAGAACCCCGTGTCAACGTGAGTTTAAGGACGCCGCGCTGCGGTGGTTTTGTCCCTAGCGCGATCGACAGATCTTGATTCCACGAGGCAGGAGAAGGGGCCGCGATCCCAAGGCGTTTGGCACCTGACGCGAGTCTGTTGAGGTGGCGCTCCCAATGACGCGCCTCCCCATCCACGACGGCGATGGTTTCAAACAATCCGTCGCCGTAAGCCAGACCGCGATCCGATGCCGAAATCAGCGTCTGGGGAACGCCATTAATCAGCATCATTACAGGAACCCGCTGTGGCTACCTGCTAAACGCGTTTGAAAACGAGGGTGCCGTTAGTGCCGCCGAAGCCGAACGAGTTCGATATAGCGATTTCAATCTGACGTTCACGGGCTACATTCGGGACATAGTCCAAGTCACATTCGGGATCGGGGGTCTGCATGTTGATCGTTGGCGGCAGAATACCGTCACGCAACGCAAGCACCGTATAAATCGCCTCAACGCCACCAGCCGCGCCCAACATGTGCCCGACCATCGACTTCGTCGAACTCATCGGAATCTTGTAGGCCAAGTCACCAAAAAGGCCCTTTACCGCATCCGTTTCAGCCTTATCACCCGCCGGGGTGGACGTGCCATGTGCGTTGATGTAACCGATCTGATTCCTATTGACGCCCGCGTCTTCCAAAGCCAGTGCCATACATTCAGCCGCACCTTCGCCATTGGGCGAAGGCGATGTCATGTGGAATGCATCGCTGCTCATCCCGAAGCCGATATATTCCGCGTGAATTCGGGCGCCACGGGCCTTGGCCCGCTCATACTCCTCGAGAATCATGACGCCGGCGCCATCGCTCAACACGAAGCCATCGCGATCTTTGTCCCAAGGACGGCTCGCGCCTTCAGGGTCGTCATTGCGGGTGGAGAGCGCCCTCGCCGAGGCAAAGCCGCCGATACCGGTCGGGCAAGTCGCATGTTCAGCGCCGCCCGCCAGCATGACATCGACCTCTCCGCGCGCGACCATGCGAGCAGCCAATCCGATGCAATGCGCACCTGTGGAGCAGGCCGAGACGAGCGCGAAATTAGGGCCCTTGATGCCGTATTTAATCGACAGATTGCCCGCAATCATGTTGATGATATTACTGGGCACAAAGAACGGTGAAATCTTACGCGGACCACCGTCCAGAAACGCCTGATAGCCCTTTTCGATACCCGGGAGCCCACCAATACCAGAGCCGATCAAAATTCCAATCTTTCGCCGATTCTGATCCGTGACCTCAATGCCGGCGTCTTCCATCGCCTGAATAGCCGCTGCCATCCCGTAGTGGATGAACGGGTCCATTTTTCGCGCTTCCTTGGGCGAGATGTATTGGGCGATGTCGAAATCGACGATCGACCCCCCGAAGCGAGTGCTGAAATCAGCAATATCAAACGAGGTAATGGGGCGAATGCCACTCTTGCCGGCAATGATGTTTTGCCAGGACTCGGTGACGGTATTGCCGTTGGGGGCGACTACCCCAAGGCCAGTGACGACAACACGACGAGACAACGCGTGCTCCTTCATAACTCCCAGAAATGCAAAGGGCCGCGAAAAACTCTTGGTTTAATCCGCGGCCCCGTCGATTCTGGCGGCTGTAGGTTAAGGGTCAGCCCAGATTCTTGGTGATGTAGTCGATGGCCTGCTGCACCGTCGTTATCTTCTCGGCTTCTTCATCCGGAATTTCGGTCTTGAACTCTTCTTCCAGAGCCATGACAAGTTCCACCGTGTCGAGAGAATCAGCGCCGAGGTCGTCAACGAAGGAAGCTTCATTAGAAACCTCTTCTTCTTTAACGCCCAACTGTTCAATGACTATTTTCTTGACACGTTCTTCAACGCTACTCATTTGTGGACCATCCTCCCAACCGTGGTACAGCAGAGGCTGCGACGGTTGCTAGTGTAGTGGAATCGAACCAAGTTTCAAGCAAAGTGCGGGTCAACTCCCGCACATCTATGCCACTGCTAAAAGGCCTGTGTGGGAAACCTTCAACGGCCACCACCTCACGCCCCCGCGGCAATTCTTTCGGTCAGGCCATATATAGCCCGCCATTAATATGGAGTGTTTCGCCCGTAATGTACCCCGCCTTGCTGGAGGCAAGGAAACTCACGGCAGAAGCAATTTCTTCGACTTGTCCCAAGCGGCCCGCGGGGATTCGCGCCAACATTGCCGCGCGTTGCGCGTCGTTCAGCACTCGGGTCATATCTGTATCGATCATGCCGGGCGCGACTGCGTTAACGGTAACGCCGCGAGCGGCCACCTCATGCGCGAGGGATTTTGTAAACCCGATGATGCCCGCTTTAGCGGCGGCGTAATTGGCTTGTCCGGGATTGCCTGACGCAGCGACCACCGAGGTCAAGTTGATGATGCGGCCAAATCTGGCCTTAATCATTGCCCGCACAAAATGGCGCGACAGTTTGAATACAGAGGTCAGATTTGCCTCAATGACCGTCGACCATTCGTCATCTTTCATTCGCATCAGAAGATTGTCGCGGGTAATGCCTGCGTTGTTGACGACCACCAACGGAGCGGCTTTCAACTCAGCCAGAGCCGCGAAAAAGCTTTCAATGGATTCTGCTGACGCAAGATTGAGAACAAGGCCTCGATGGCTTTCTCCATGCGCCGCAAGGCGTTCTGTAATTGAACGCGCGCCCTCCTCGGAGGTCGCAGTACCAATCACGGTAAACCCGTCTGATGCGAGCGCTTCGGCAATTGCTTTACCAATTCCCCTGCTTGATCCCGTTACTAGCGCCACCAGCGGCTCGTTCATGAAATCATGCTCCTTGTGCGGCCAGCGCCGCCGTTAGTTCTGAGGGCCCGGTCAGAGAAAAGGTTTCCACGCCGGGCGCGCCGCGTTTTATCAGCGGAACCAGCACTTTACCCGGACCGCATTCAATTATTTGCGTAACGCCGCGCGCAACGAATTGCTCAATGGTTTCTTGCCAACGCACCGCAGAGTACAACTGTCTAACCAGCACGCCGCGAATAGCCTCCGGTGCCGCGTGCGACTCGAGATCGACGTTGTGCAATATGCTTATTTCAGGCGCCGAAAAAGGAACGCCGGCAATTCTGGATTCAAAACGGACAGCCGCTGGCCGCATCAGTGCGCTATGCGCCGGCACGCTAACGGCGAGCGGAATAATTTTTTTAGCGCCTGCCTGCTTGGCCATATCACCGGCCAGTGCGACGCCTGCCGAGGTGCCCGAAATAACAACCTGACCCGCAGCGTTGAGATTGGCGCATTGCACCTCGTGTTCAGTGGCGACCTCCGCACAAATCTGCTGGAGCGGCCCCAGATCAAGGCCTAGCACAGCGGCCATGGCCCCAACGCCTGGCGGAACCGCTTCCTGCATGAACCGTCCACGATCCGCCACCAACGCTACCGCATCGTCAAACTGCAATGCGCCCGCGCAGACCAGCGCGGAGTATTCGCCGAAACTGTGACCCGCCATCAACTGCGGTCTTGCGCCGCCGAGAGCGCACCAGATATCCCAAGTGGCGACGCTGGCCGCCAGCAGTGCAGGCTGGGTGTTCTGCGTCCTGTTTAATTCCTCGGCCGGGCCGTCAACGGCCATTTGCCATAGGTCGAACCCCAACACGGCGGACGCCTGCTCGAAGCGGGTGCGAACCTGCGGATACTCTGCCGCGAGTGCGTTGACCATCCCAACTGACTGGGCACCTTGCCCGGGGAAAACGAAGGCTAGCATGGTGTCCTTACAGCACAGGTTGGTTAACGAGCATTTGCTCAAGCACGCTGCTAATGCGGTCTGGCACGGCTTTGCGGACCTCCAGCACAGCTTCATCGATCGCATGCCCGAACGAGTAGGCGTCGGCGCCGCCGTGACTTTTCACTACGATACCGCGCAATCCAAGCAGGCTGGCGCCGTTATATCTGCGAGGGTCAGCCCGGTCTCGCAGGCGGCGAAGCACCGGGGCCGCTGCCAGCGCACTGAGTTTGGTCAGCCAACTGCGGGAAAACTCCTGTCGCGCCAGACTGGAAAGCATGCCGGCGACGCCTTCACTGGCCTTGAGCGCCACGTTCCCGACGAACCCGTCACACACAATGACATCAAATTTGCCGGTGTAGATGTCGTTCCCTTCAGCAAAACCACAGTAGTTCAGCGCGCTTTGTTCGAGCAGGACGGCTGTCTGCTTTACCCGATCATTGCCCTTGATCTCTTCCTCGCCAATGTTGAGCAATGCAATGCGGGGCGTTGGCCTGCTCTCAATAGACGAAGCGAGAACGGACCCCATCACCGCGAAGCGGAACAACTCTTCGGAGCTGGAGTCGACGTTGGCGCCCAGATCAAGTACATGCGTCCCACCGTTTAAGGAGGGTAGCGTCGCGCAAATGGCGGGCCTGTCGATTCCGGGAAGGGTTTTAAGAACGTACCGTGCAATAGCCATCAGGGCACCGGTATTGCCCGCGCTTACGCAAGCATCGCTGTGTCCATCGCGCACCAAATCGATGGCCATCCTCATTGAGGACTCTCGCTTGGTTCGTAACGCCACCGACGGCCGCTCATCCATTTCAACCCGTTGTGGCGCATGCACTACGCTACAACGAGCGCGCACGGCGAGAGCGGCCGTGGCAAGCAGGCGATCGAGCGCGGGTTCATCGCCCACGAGCGTGAGCGACAGCTCGGTGTGTCTGGCAAGTGCCGCGAGAGCGGCAGGCACCGTGACGTCCGGGCCGAAGTCGCCGCCCATGGCGTCTAACGCAACTCGAATCATGTCATCACGTCATCAAGGAACAGGTCAGACGGCACACAGGACGAGGCGGTTCAGTCTTTGCTGGCAATAACCTGCTTGCCGCGATAGTAGCCATCGGCGCTCACGTGATGGCGACGATGCACTTCGCCGGTGGTCGGTTCTTCAGACAAAGCCGTGCTCTTCAGCTTGTCGTGCGAGCGACGCATACCGCGTTTGCTGGGGGTTTTGCGATCCTGTTGTACGGCCATGATTCAGTCTCCAGTCTTCAATCCGGTTCCTTGCGACCAAGCAGGAGACCGAGTTCACCAAAAGGACGCCTAACGGCGCCCGTACTTACTGTTTCCCGCAGTTCACCCGGGGGGATACACGCCGCTTCCGGGTGAGTGGCGACCATCGGGGCACTTAACAACAGTTCGTCTTCAACGAATTCTGTCAATGCCAGCGGTTGATCATCGCCCGCCACAATTTCTCTCTCAGTGTCGGGTTCGGCGCGCGAGGGGCCGAACTCGACATCCACATCTGCCTCCAGCGCAGTCTCGAACCACTCGAGGCATCGCTGGCAATTCAGCCTGACAGTCGTTGCCAGTTTCCCGGTCAAGCGGACACTGTGTTCGTCCAGTTGACTGAAATGCAAAGCCACCGTCACGGGACCGCCGAGGTCAAACGCCTCGCTCAGGCGAGGCAACGCCGAGGGCGGCACCGTGCCGGCCAACGACAGCGCCTGTTGAGCCGCACGACGCGGAACCAAAGTTTCCGGGAGGGGGTGGTGCATCAGGGGCTCGAGTATACGTTAAGGATCCTCGCCGTAAAATGCTTACTGTTCAATCTCTTCTTGGAGACTACCCATGCCGCCCCAACTCGTACTAGCGTCCTCGTCCCGTTATCGGCATGAGTTACTCGCCCGCCTCGGACTCCCATTTATAGCGGTCTCGCCGGATATTGACGAAACGCCACACCCGGGAGAGTCGGTTGACGCGCTGGTCAGACGACTTTCTTTAGCCAAAGCGAGGGCCTTGATCGAGACTTGTCCGGACCACCTGATTATCGGGAGCGACCAGGCTGCAGAGTTCAATCACCTCCCTGTAGGAAAGCCAGGTTCGCGCGCCGCCGCGGTCGCTCAGTTGACGATGATGAGCGGAAAAACCATTGTTTTTCACACCGGGCTTAGCGTGTTTCACAGCGGCCGAGGGTACGGCGAGACTGTCGTGATTCGAACCGAAGTCGAGTTCAGGCTTAATCCGCTTGGGCGCATTGAGCGCTATCTCGCGCTTGAACCCGCCTTTGATTGCGCGGGCAGTTTCAAATCCGAGTCCTTGGGTGCCACATTGTGTCGACGGATCAGCAGCGATGACCCGACGGCATTGGTCGGTCTACCGCTGCTTGCTGTGGTTGAGTTACTGGAGAAATTTGGCGTGGAGTTACCCTGTGGTTCACCAGATCTCGGCCAATGACTGCTTGATACTGGCGCCCAACTGACTGCCGAAACGCCGCCCGACCTGCTCGAAGACGCTTTGCTTCGGGGTGAAGTCGACCAGATTATCGGCCTTGACCACCTCCCGCGCGACAAAGTCGACGGAACCTAGCGCATCAACCAGCCCCAGTTCCAGACTTCGTTCTCCGGTCCATACGAACCCGTTGAACAGGTCGACGCCATCCTTCAGGCGGTCGCGCCGCCCCTTTTTAACGGTATTTATAAATTGCTGGTGAATTTCCCCCAGCATAGTGCTGATGTGTTTCTGTTCTTGCTCTTTGACCGGCAGAAACGGGTCCAGAAATCCCTTGTGTTCACCGGCGGTAAGCAGCCTGCGTTCGACCCCCAGTCGACTGATGGCATCGACAAATCCGAACCCGTCCATCCGTACCCCGATAGAGCCTACGATGCTGCCCTTGTCCGCATAAATTTCGTCCGCCGCCGCCGCAACGTAGTACGCGCCAGAAGCGCAAATATCCTCAATCGCGGCGTACACCTTGATTCCCGGATGCTTTTGCTTGAGCCGATAGATCTCGTCATTAATTTGGCCTGACTGGACGGGGCTACCGCCTGGGCTATTTATACGTATCACAACGGCTGCGGTACGACTGTCCTCGAATGCGGCGCGTAGCCCCTTGTTCACATTTTCAGCGCTCGCCGGTAGTTCCGGCCCGATCACACCATCAAGCTTTACCACTGCTGTGATCTTACTGGCCGAAGAGAATGACGAATCGCCCCCCGACCCTAATCCCATGCCTACCGCCAGCGCGCCCAGCAGGTAGAGCGTCAGCAATAGTTTGAAGAAAATGCCCCAACGGCGGGAGGCGCGCTGCTCTTTCAATACCTCAAAGGCAAAGCGTTTAAGCAAATCCTGCTCCCAGCCGGCCTGCTTACGATCTTCTTCAGCGTTCTGGTTCATGTCCCGATTCCTGGGAAGGTTGGCGTATGCAAGGTTATCAGCCTGTGCTCAGCAGGCCTTGCCGGCAAGCGTTTCAAGCACCATTGCCAGGTCAGCCGGTAGCGGGGCTTTGACGCGCAATCTTTTGCCTTGGTGATCGAAGGCCAATTCATGGGCGTGCAGGAAGAGACGCTTGAGCCCCAAGGCTTTGGCTTTACCGTTAAATTCGAGATCTCCATAACGAGCATCAGCAGCGACCGGATGCCCAAGATGGGCAGCATGGGCGCGGATCTGGTGGGTCCGCCCCGTTGCCAATGTCACATTGGCCAACGTGAACTCGGCAAACCACTGCTCGCCGGCAAAGGTCGTGTGCGCCTCGGCGCCCTCCTCCGACACCTCGGCCCGACGCTCGCCGTGTCCGTCGGGGACCATCGCCAGCGGCGCCTCGCAGGTCAGCGGACCGTGAGGCAGGCTCCCGGCCAGCAGTGTCAGATATTGCTTGTTCATGGTTCCCGCACGAAGTTGGCGATGCAGCTCCCGCAGCGTTACCCCGTCCTTTGCCAGCATCAGACAGCCTGATGTCTCCCGGTCCAACCGGTGTACCAGCTCGAGTTTGACGCAGTCCGGGCGAATCGCGCGAGCCACGTCAATGACGCCAAACGGCAAGCCCGACCCCGCGTGCACCGCCACGCCCGAAGGTTTTCCCAACACAATTAAATGCTCGTCCTCGTAGAGCACCGCCTCTTCGACTAGCGCCCGGGGCAATTTGCCGATCACCGGCGAAACCGCATCTGGCGCCGAATAAGGGGGCACTCGCACCTTGTCACCCAGTTCGAGCCGCTGGCCCGCCTTCGCCCGGCGACCGTTGACCCGAACCTCACCGCTTCGAATCACCCGGTACACCAATGACCGTGGGACCCCGCCAAACACTGTGGCGAGGAAGTTATCAAGGCGACGTCCTGCCTCGTCCTGAGTGACCTCGCGCACGGAAGCCTGCTGCCTGTCGGACATCTGTCTGAATCCTCTATGCGGCTCGATTGCCGAGCCACACCATCGCTGTTATATTCCGCCCGACTCTGCGCCGCGCCAGCCGCAATGTCTCAAATGGGCAATCAGTTAGCGCGGATAGCGGTGGCAGTTTATCAAATACAAAAGCGCGGCCCACGCGCTTTCGTCAGCAGCCTCAAATGCTGCAAGTAAACGCCCACGCTGGAGGCCACGGTCATGACGTGATCCGGCACCGTTGGTGCATCTGACCCGCCCCCGCCCGTTCTCCCCTGCCCCGGCAACTCCCGGCGCGAGTCGCACAACGCCTGGGATCTTCGTGTTCGCAGGCCACGTTCAGCACCGCGTCTGCTCTCTCGCCAACCCGTAACCGGGCGAATGAGCACGGTTGCACGAGACGTCACCTGTGACGTCGCAGGCGCTTAAGCCAGGATTTCTGACCCATGAAGAGAATGCTCATCAACGCAACTCAACGCGAGGAGTTGCGCGTGGCGCTGGTTGACGGCCAACGCTTGTTTGATCTCGATATCGAAGCTGTAGGCAAAGAACAGCGTAAATCCAATATCTACAAGGCGAAAATCATTCGCCTTGAACCCAGTTTAGAGGCCGCCTTTGTCGACTATGGTGCCGACCGCCATGGCTTCCTGCCTCTAAAAGAAGTCTCCCGCCACTTATTCAAAGAGCGCGCTCGCAACGCGAGCGGGCGGGTCAACATCCGTGATGCACTCGAGGAAGGCCAGGAATTGGTCGTTCAGGTCGAGAAGGACGAACGCGGCAATAAAGGCGCCGCGCTAACCACCTTCATCAGTCTGGCCGGCCGCTATCTGGTCGCGATGCCGCACAACCCGAAAGCCGGTGGCGTCTCGCGCCAAATCGAGGGGGATGCTCGCGAGGAGGCCAAAGAGGCCATGTCGGCGCTCACCATTCCTGACGACTTCGGGCTGATTCTCCGCACCGCCGGCATAGGCAAGAGCGCCGAGGAGCTCCAGTGGGATCTGGACTACCTGCTCCAACTTTGGCAAGCCGTTGATACGGCCGCTCAGGAGCGGCCGGCCCCGTTTCTGATTCATAAGGACCAGAACGTCATCATCCGGGCGATCCGTGACTATCTGCGGAGCGACATTGCGGAAATCCTGATCGACGATGCGGCGCTTTATGAAACCGCCTGTGACTTCATGAAGCAGGTGATGCCGCAAAACATCAACAAGCTGAAGCTCTACACCGACAGCGTCCCGTTGTTCACGCGCTATCAGATAGAGGGCCAAATCGACAGTGCATTCAGTCGCGAAGTACGCCTGCCCAGCGGCGGCGCGCTGGTCATCGAACCGACCGAAGCGCTCATCACGATCGACATCAACTCGGCGCGCGCAACGCATGGCGGCGACATTGAGGAAACCGCGCTTCTAACTAATTTGGAGGCGGCAGAGGAAATTGCCACCCAACTCCGCCTGCGGGACCTGGGCGGGCTCATTGTTATCGACTTCATCGACATGATGGCCGCCAAGAACCAGCGGGCGGTTGAAAACAAGATCCGTGACTGCGTAAAGATGGATCGGGCCCGGGTGCAGATTGGGCGAATTTCCCGCTTCGGACTGCTGGAAATGTCCCGTCAGCGCCTGCGTCCGTCGCTGGCCGAATTCAGCCACGAACTCTGTCCTCGCTGTCAGGGCGTCGGCACCATCCGCAGCCTGCGTTCCACCGCTCTGACCGTACTGCGCGTACTCGAAGAAGAGGCGATGAAGGATTCCACCTCGAAGGTGGTCGCCGAGATCCCGGTTGATGTCGCCACCTTTCTGTTCAATGAAAAGCGTCGGGATATCTCGCGGATTGAAGAGCGCCAGGAGGTCGAGGTTATTCTGGTGCCGAATCAGAAGCTCGAAACGCCGCATTTCAACGTCCAGCGCATTCGCGAGCAGGATTTGGCCAAGCGTGAACTGGGCGAAAGCTACCAGTTGGTGACCGAAACACAGACCCAACCCGCACTCGACTACACCAAAACAGCGGCGCCGAAGAAAGAAGAACAGGCCGCGGTGCGCGACATCGTTCGTCACTCGCATCAAACCCCGCACGCGCCAGAACTGCCGTCACCGACTGCGGCCGCGCCTGCTAGCGGTGGGCTTATCCGCCGCGTATTCAGCGCCCTGTTTGGCAGTTCACCGGCACCAGTTGAGGTGCCCGTCAAGCAGAACTCATCGCCTCGCACCGATCCCCCCGCACGCACGGCGGCGAGTCACCGGCCTGCCAGCACGCCTGATCGCGCCCGAGATGAACAGCGTCGCCGCGGCGGCGACGGGCGTCGCGGCCGCGGTGGTCGGGGCGGCAGCGAGCAAGCTCGTGCTGGCAGGAGCGAGGGCGAAGAGCGCAGTGAGGATCAGGCAAGCCGAGGCGAAGCCCGTGAGCGTCGAGAGCCTGCTGACTCCCAGCCCCGGCGCAATAATGAGCGCCGCGAGGGTGGGAACCGCGATGGCGCTAACGCCCAGCGCACGCGAGGCGAAGGTCGGGAACGCGGACAACGAGGCCGCGGCGGTGAAGGACGCAGTCCTGCCTCGCAATCTGCAGAAGCAATCAGGCCCGACGCGCCGCCAGCGCTTGAGTCGGTGCCGGCCACCGAGCAGCCCAAGCAAATGCCAGAGGCGCCTGCCGTCATGACAGAGCGGTCCGCAGAGGTGGTACAGACATCAGGTCCGGCAGTTGAAGCGCAACGTCCGGTGCAGCAAGTCGCAGAGGTAACCGCTTCCCCGCGCCCGAATGCCCCAGCAACAGAAGCAGCACCGCGACCTGCCGCCGAGTCGATACCAACAGCGCCGCGGGCCGAGCCAGCTGCGCCGGTTTCGCAAGAGCCCTAGACCTGTCCCTGGGCGATCAGTAGGTCGCCCCCTCCCCCCGCAGACTGAACTCGCGTGTGGCGTGGAAGCGCACATCCGGCCAACGTTCCATCGTCAACTGCAGGTTGACCCGCGTCGGCGCTAGATAGGCCATTAAGCCGCCCCCATCGAGCGCGACGTTGTCGCCAAGCTGACGGGCAAATCGTTCGAGTTCGCCCGCTTTCTCGCTGGTCACCCATCGCGCAAGGGTCACGCCGACCGCCTCGAAAATGGCGTCGACGCCGTATTCGTTTTTCAGGCGGAATGCGACGACATCGAACTGCAATACGCCGATAGCGCCCAGCACGAGTTCATTGCGCTGGGCGAGCCTGAACACCTGCGCCGCGCCTTCCTCGCACAACTGGGTCAACCCTTTTATCAGGGCCTTGTTCTTCATGGGATCACCGGCGCGAACACGCCGAAATAACTCTGGCGCGAAACTTGGTATGCCGGTAAAGGAAAGTGATTCTCCGCTGGTGAAGGTGTCGCCAATCTGAATTGTGCCGTGATTGTGCAGGCCGATAATGTCGCCCGCCCAAGCCTCTTCGACCTGCTCCCTACCGCGCGCCATGAAGGTCAATGCATTGGAAACATTAACCTCCCGACCCAAGCGCACATGACGCATCCGGTCGCCGGGTGTGAATTTACCGGAACAAATCCGGAGGAAAGCGATGCGATCCCGATGCTGTGGGTCCATATTCGCCTGAATCTTGAATACGAAACCCGTAAACGCCGACTCACCGGCTTCAACCACGCGTTCATTCGCCGGTCGCGATAGCGGCGGTGGCGCAATTTTTACGAAAAAGTCGAGCAACTCCTTGATGCCGAAATTACGCAAGGCAGTGCCGAAGAAAACGGGCGTCACGCGTCCTGCGAGATAGGCATCGAGTTCAAATTCGGCGCCAGCGCCTTCTATTAGTTCAATTTCGTCACGCAAGCCGGGCAGTGCATCCGCGAAGAGTGCAGTCGTTTCAGGCGATTCGAGCGGGAATGTCTCGGCCTCTAGCAATTCTTCGTTCGCATCTTTCTCGCGCGCAAAGCGGATGATTTTCCGTTGTCCGAAATGGTAGGCCCCAAGGAAACCTTGACCCGACCCCAGCGGCCAGGTGATGGGCGCGCACTTGATGTTGAGCACACGCTCGATCTCGTCCAGCAACTCAAGCGGTTCCCGCGCGTGACGGTCAAGCTTGTTAATCAAGGTCATGACCGGCGTGTTTCGTAGCCGACAAATCTCGAGAAGTTTAATCGTCCGCTCTTCAACGCCCTTGGCCGCGTCGATCACCATCAAGGCCGAATCAACCGCAGAGAGCACGCGGTAGGTGTCTTCGGAAAAATCCTCGTGGCCCGGCGTATCCAGCAGATTGATGATGGCGTCACCGTATTCAAACTGCATCACCGAGGACGTCACGCTGATCCCGCGCTGTTTCTCAATCTCCATCCAGTCGGACGCGGCGTGACGACTGTTCTTCCGGGCCTTGACCGCACCTGCCGCGTTGATGGCGCCGCCCAGAAATAGCAGCTTTTCGGTGACCGTAGTTTTACCGGCGTCAGGGTGCGAGATGATTGCAAAGGTGCGCCGTCGGGCGACTTCAGCGGGAAGAGACAATTTCAATCCTCAGGTGCGTTCGAACACGACGACTGCCGCCGCATAGTCAATTTCATCAGTAAGGCTCACAAAGCTTGCGGTGACGCCCTGCGCGGCCACGTGTTCCGCCACTGCGCCATGGAACCGGAGCGAGGGTTTACCCGCGACGTTATGCTCGACCTCAATCAATCGCGGGGAAACACCCGCCCTGAAACCGGTGCCAAGCGCTTTGGAAGTGGCTTCCTTTGCGGCGAAACGCATGGCCAGAAAACTGACTGGCGAACGGCTGCTCCCAAACCGTCGCAATTCTGCGTCAGCCAGAATCCGACGGGCGAACTTGAGGCCAAATCGCTCATAGACCGCCCTCACCCGCTCGGTTTTCACGATATCGATGCCCAAGCCGCTGATCACCGGCGGGCCTCAATCATCAGCCGCTTCATTTCCCGGACCGCGGCTGAGAAACCCAAGAACAACGCCTGTGCAACGATGGCATGCCCGATATTGAGTTCGACGATGGGTTTAATTCGGGCGATCGGCTCAACGTTGCCATAGTGCAGACCGTGTCCGGCGTTGACGCGCAGACCAAGACCCTGCGCGTAGTCAGCGGCCGCTGCGATACGCTGAAGCTCAAGTTGGCGTTGGGGCTCATTCAGGGCATCCGCGTAGCGTCCCGTATGAAGCTCGATTGCCGTTACGCCTGCCTGACAAGACGCGTCGATCTGTGCTGGGTCCGGATCGATAAAAAAAGACACCACAATCCCCGCGCCACGAAGACGATCATTGACCTCGGTCCAGCGTGATATTTCACTCGCGACGTCGAGGCCGCCTTCGGTCGTCAACTCGGTACGCTTCTCAGGCACTAAACAGCAATTTGACGGCCGTGCCCGCTCCGCGATGGCGAGCATTGCCTCGCTGCCAGCCATCTCCAGATTAAGCCTGCCACGGACCGTTTTCAGCAGCAGTTCAAGGTCACGGTCCTGAATATGGCGGCGGTCCTCCCGCAAGTGGATGGTGATCCCGGCTGCACCCGCCTCCTCGGCGAGGAAGGCGGCATAAACAGGGTCTGGGTAAGGCGTGCCACGTGCCTGACGCAGCGTCGCGACATGGTCAATGTTTACCCCGAGTTCAATCGTCGGCCAGGCGCTCATCGTATTTTCCAAACGGCAGTCAGGCGGCAAGTTTAGCGGTTAGGAGGGGCACCGCGCACCGCGCGGCGTCTTATTTGCCGCGCTGAAAGAGGCTGCGCGCGTGCAGCGGCTTGTCGCCAAGATAGTGCCGCAAGACCGCCCTCATGAAATGCTTCGCCTCGGCAAGCGTCCCCGGATCAAATTCGATCGCCCCGGCCAAGGCGAGCAAGGTCGCGCCGCCAACCGAGTTCTGGGTCGACGTCGAGGGCGCGTAGAACAGTCCCTGATCGTGCTTGAAGCAATAGCGCGCCGACGCATCCACCGGCGCGCCGGTATCCGCGGTGCTGCTAAGCGGCAGTCCATAGCCACAGGCCTCGAGCAGAGCCAGTTCAAAGCGTCGTAAGGCGGGCTCTAGTGGGCATTCATCGGTAAGTGCGGCCATCATGCGCGCATACAGGTCGAAGAGGTCCTGTTCACCCTCGCCCCGTTGTACGAGCCTCACAAGCAACTCATTAACGTAGAGTCCGCTCAGCAGCCAATCGCCCTTGAGCACCGTCAGGGGGCCGCCGGGCTCCACCCTGTGCAAGGTCAACAGTTCGCCCCGCCCGCTAAAGCCGAGCTGCACCGGCCGGAACGGCTGTAGGCTTTCCCCTAGTCGAGATTGACCACGCGAAGGCGCCCGGGCCACCAGAGAGAGCCGTCCTGCGGCGCGACTTAATGCATCAACGAGCAGGCTGTTCTCGCGGTATCGCCGAACATGTAGCACGTAGGCGAGCTCTTCACGCGGCGCGGCGCTCATGACCTCGGATACCGCGCGGAAAGCAAGCGTACCCGGCTAACCGCTGCCGAGTTCGATCTGGGCCAAGGCAAATGGATCCTGCGTCCACGCTTCGCGCTGACGTACATGCGTTTGCAAAAACACCGGCCTGCCCAGCATCTGTTCAAGGGCGGCGCGGGCCGCGATCCCGAGTTCCTTCAGCCGCGCCCCCCTCCGCCCAATCACAATTGCCTTTTGACCGGGCTTCTCCACCCAGATTTCGGCTTCGATGTAGGTCACCGTCGGACGATCTTCAAACGCCGTAATTGCGACGTGAGCGGCATAGGGCAGCTCTTCCCCCAACTGCCGCATCAGTTGCTCACGCATTAACTCGGCGGCCAGCGCCCGCTCTGACTGGTCGGTCACCTGATCGCTCGGAAACTCTGCTTCACCGACCGGCATGACCTCGGCTAGCGCCGTCATCAAAATTTCCACGCCGCGACCTTTCAAGGCGCTGATCGGCACAATTTCGACGTCCGGCAGCCGCTCACCCAGTGTCTGCAACAAGGGCAACAACTGGCGTTTGTCATCCAGGCGGTCAATTTTATTCAGCGCGAGAAACCGTGGACATTTGGCGCTCAGCAACCACTCCGCGACGGGATCATCATCGGTCCGCCAGGCGCGTGCGTCGGCCACCATCAGCACGGCATCCATTTCACCCAGTGCCAAATCAATCTGACGATTCATCAGTTTATCCATGGCCGTTCGCGGATTAGGTTGCCAGCCCGGGGTGTCCGAAAAGACCAACTGCGCACCTTCAACATTCGCGATGCCAAGCACTCGGTGCCGGGTCGTCTGTGGGCGGCGCGAGGTGATGGCAATTTTTTGTCCCACGATGCGGTTGACCAGCGTGGACTTCCCCACATTGGGCCGACCGATGATTGCAATTCGTCCACTACGTCCGGCGAGTCGCGCCAAATCCGCTGGGGTATCGGTAGTCATTTCGGCGCTCCGCCTAGGTGTTCGAGAATTTGTCGTGCTGCTGATTGCTCGCCGGCGCGGCGGCTATCGCCATCAACCACCACCGGCGCCAGGCCGGTCACCGCACATTCAATGGTGAAGCAACGACGGTGCTCAGGCCCAGATTCAGCAATCGTGCGATAAATGGGTAATGGCAGACCGCGGGCCTGCATGTATTCCTGAAGGGCCGTTTTTGGATCCTTCCACGCCGTGTCCGGCGTTTGAGCGTCCAGACGCGGCTGATACCAACGCAGCACCTCGGCCCGGCAAACGTCAATTCCCCCGTCGAGATATATCGCGGCGATGATTGCCTCCATCGTGTTAGACAGGATTGAATCTCGTCGCCACGCCCCGCTCTTGCGCTCGTTGAGCCCCAAACGAAGATTGGGGCCTAGTTCGAGTTCTCGTCCCAGCTCAGCAAGCGTACTGCGGTTTACCAGCGAGGCACGCAGGCGCGTCAGCACATCTTCCTGCGTCTGAGGGTGACGGCGGAATAGTTCTTCTGCGATGAAAAATCCGAGTAGCGCGTCGCCGAGAAATTCGAGCCGCTCGTTATGTAGCGCATCTGCGCTTCGGTGTGTCAGCGCCCGTTGCAGCAACGAGCGATCGACGAAGGAATACTTAAGCGATTTCAAATCGGCCGCGGCGCCTATTCCAGTTCACTGGCGGGCAGTGGTTCGAATCGTTTGTACTTCAGAACGATATCAAGGTCACCTAAAAACGGCCCGCGTAGTTCATAGTCGAGCGACATCACGCGTTTGTTGCTGTTGGGCGCCTTGGTCACTTTTAGCAGACGGTAAAACTCGGCATCGTCCCAGCGATCAATGTCTGAAACCTCAAACTGACGGAGGATTCCCTTGACCAGATCCGATTTGCTCGTCGTGGAAGTTGCCTGCGCTGCCGCCGTTTTAAGCGCCCGGTCGACCTGAAACTTCTCGTTGTAGAGCGGAAAAAGCTTCATGCCGATAAGCGCCGAGAACCCCAGAAAGACCGCCCAGAACAGGAGCCCGCTCAGGCTTACGCCAGATTGATCACGCCGTAGTGTGTGCATACAGACCTTTCATGCCTTAGCGAAGGAAAGTGCCAATCCGCCGGAAGTCCGGACCGCCGTCCCAGTTCATCCAAATCATAAAGGCACGCCCAATAAGATTTTCGTCCGGGACGAAACCCCAGAACCGCGAGTCGCGACTATTATCCCGATTATCGCCCATGACGAAATACTGCCCCGGCGGGACCGTTCCCTCCCAGCCAAATCCCTCCTGTTTGGGGTCAACGATGATTTCGTGCGAGCGCTCGGGCAGTTGTTCTGTCCATCGCGCGACGCCACTGTGCTGGGTCGCCGACTTCACGCCGATGAACGTCCCTTCGTCACTCGTGGGAACTGGTACGTCGTTCAGTATCAGTTGGTGGTTTCGATAGACCAGTCGGTCACCCGGCACCCCGATAATACGCTTAATGAACGGTGTGGCCGGGTTTTCCGGGTAGCGGAACACCACGATATCGCCGCGCTTCGGATTGCCGATTTCGATTACTTTGGTATTCACGGCCGGCAGCCGTATACCGTAGTCGAACTTGTTGACCAAAATAAAATCGCCCACCAACAGCGTGGGGATCATCGACCCCGACGGGATCCGAAAAGGTTCAAGCAGAAACGAGCGCAGAACCAGCACCACGAAGAAAACAGGGAAGAACGACTGCGCGTACTCGACAAGCAGCGACGGCATTTGACCCGGGGCGCGCTTGCGCTTGAAGACCGCAGAATCGACTGCCCAGATCAGACCGCTTAGCGCACAAAGCAACACTAATATTGTCGAGAAATCGAAGATCACTTCTGTTTCCTCACGCTCAGCACCGCCATGAAGGCTTCCTGCGGAATTTCCACCGACCCGACCTGTTTCATGCGCTTTTTGCCCTCTTTTTGTTTCTCGAGCAGCTTCCGTTTACGCGTGATGTCGCCGCCGTAGCACTTGGCGGTCACGTTTTTGCGCATTGCCTTGACGGATTCCCGCGCGACGATTTTGGCGCCAATAGCCGCCTGAATCGCCACATCGAACATCTGGCGTGGAATGATTTCACGCATCTTGCTGACCAACTCACGACCGCGCCGCTCGGCTTCAGTCCGGTGAACGATGATCGAAAGCGCATCGACCTTGTCCCCGTTGATCAGCACATCGACCTTAACCATATCGGCAGGCTCATAGCGCAGAAAACTGTAATCCATCGATGCGTAGCCACGGGACAGGGATTTCAGCCGGTCGAAGAAATCGAGCACCATTTCGCTCATCGGGATGGCATAACTGACGGCCACCTGAGTCGCAGCAAAATTAAGCTTCAGCTGGACGCCGCGTTTTTCGATACACAGCGTCATCACATTACCCAGATAATCCTGCGGCGTGAGAATGTCGGCCTGAATGACGGGCTCGCGGATTTCCGCCACCTCGGTCGGGCCGGGCAGGCGCGCCGGATTATCGATGTTCATGACTTCGCCGTTACGCAAAGCCACCTGATACACCACCGTGGGGGCCGTGGTGATGAGTTCCATGTCGTATTCGCGCTCGAGCCGCTCCTGAATGATTTCCATGTGGAGCATGCCGAGAAAGCCGCAGCGGAACCCGAAGCCCAAGGCTTCCGAGGTCTCTGGCTCGTATTGCAAGGCGGCATCGTTAAGCCGCAACTTCGCCAGGGCATCGCGGAAAGCTTCGTAATCCGAAGAATCGATGGGATACATGCCGGCGAACACATTGGGCTTGGATTTCTGGAATCCCGGTAACGCCTCCGTGGCGCCACCCTGCGCAGTGGTGACGGTGTCGCCCACCGGCGCGCCGTTAATCTCTTTGATCCCGGCGACGAGAAAGCCCACTTCGCCGGTTGATAACTTGTCTCGCCGCACCCGTTTAGGCGTGAAAATACCCACCTGATCTGCGGTCGCATCGCGACCTGTAGACATAATTCGAATGCGTTGGCCTGCCACCAACTCACCCTCAAAAATTCGCACCAGCGACACCACCCCCAAATAGTTATCAAACCAGGAGTCGATGATCAGCGCTTTGAGTGGCGCCGATGGAGAACCGGCCGGAGGTGGAATGCGCTGAACCAGTTGCTCAAGTAAATCCGTAATCCCCAGTCCAGTCTTGGCGCTGACCTGCAAGGCATCAGTGGCATCAATGCCGATGATGTTTTCGATTTCAACGGCTACCCGGTCGGGGTTTGCCGAGGGCAAGTCGATCTTGTTGAGGACGGGGAGCACCTCCAGCCCTTGGTCAATGGCCTTGTGGCAGTTTGCGACCGACTGCGCTTCCACGCCCTGCGCGGCGTCCACCACGAGCAGCGCACCTTCACAGGCCGCAAGCGACCGGGACACCTCGTAACTAAAATCCACGTGACCCGGGGTATCGATAAAGTTCAGGTGATAGGTTTCGCCATCCCGCGAGTGAAAGTCGAGGCTCACGCTCTGTGCCTTGATCGTGATGCCGCGTTCTTTCTCAAGATCCATCGAGTCGAGTACCTGATGCTCCATCTCGCGGTCAGACAGGCCGCCGCAGATCTGGATGAAGCGGTCGGCCAGCGTGGATTTCCCATGGTCGATATGGGCAATGATCGAGAAATTGCGAATATTTTTCATAAACAAAGGGCTTTTGCGGACGGGGCTGGGGGGCGACCAGGTGCGTTAGGCTAGTGAGGACGGGCCAAAGCTTGCCTGCACTTCAGCGGGCTCGATGCGTCCCCACAGCAGTTCGCGCCCATTTTCCATCACCACCGGTACGCGCCAGGCGTGCAACGCCAAGAGCGCCGGATCGGTATCGACGTCGATTTCTTCAAGTGACAAGCGGCCGGCACTCACGTAGGGCGCGAGTTGATCCAGCAACTCCGCGCAAAGTTCACAGCGCTGTCGGCTAATAACGGTAATCCGACGGGGATTGTTCAAGATTTAGGAATCTCGACGGCGAGAAAAATCGGGTTTCCTTCGCGCTGAATCAGCACAGGGACCTTCGCGCCGGCAGCGAGATCCTTAACTGCAGCGAGCAGATCACGGGTCGTTTTGATCTCGCGGAAATTAAACTGGACGATGAGGTCTCCCGCTTGCAGGCCCGCTTCCGCGGCCGGGCCGGCTTTCACCTTCTCGACGACAACGGCGGGCCCCTTTTGCTTCGACTCTTCCAGTTCATCTTGTTTCAAGTCGCGAATGCGGATCTTGAGGCGCTCCTCGGATACACCTTTTTCGACTTCCGGCTTCCGCTCCGGCCGCTCACTGGCGGCTTCGGCCTCTGGCAATTTTCCGATTTCGACGGTCATCCGCCGGGCGGCACCATCACGCATGACCTCGACCGGAATGTTCTGGCCAACGGAAGTCGTGCCTACCAGCGGTGGCAAATCAGAGGAGAGATTGATCGCATTACCGTTGAACTTGGTAATGACATCGCCAGCCTTAATTCCGGCCTTGGCCGCCGGGCTCTCCGGTAGCACCTTGGATACCAAAGCACCGTGTGGGGTATCCATCTTGAAGGATTCTGCGAGTTCACCGGTGACGTCTTGAATTAGCACCCCGAGCCAGCCGCGGCTAACCGCACCGTTCTCGCGAATTTGCTTGTATACATTCATAACGACGTCTACCGGGATCGCGAACGACAGGCCCATGAAGCCACCGGTACGGCTATAAATTTGGGAATTGACGCCAACAACCTCGCCCGCCAGATTAAACAGCGGTCCGCCAGAATTGCCCGGATTGATCGCAACGTCCGTCTGGATGAACGGCACATAGTTCTCGTTTGGCAGGCTGCGACCCTTCGCGCTGACGATCCCCGCCGTTACCGAGTGGTCAAAGCCGAATGGCGAACCGATGGCCAGCACCCATTCGCCAACTTTCAAGGCCTCCGAGCGCCCAAGTTTAACCGTTGGTAAGTCGCCTTCGGCTTTTACTTTTAGCACCGCGATGTCGCTGCGTGGGTCGCTCCCCACCAATTCAGCTTTTAGTTCCCGACGATCGGAGAGCCGCACGATGATCTCGCTGGCGCCTTTCACCACATGGGAATTGGAGATGACGTAACCGTCTTTAGAAATAATGAATCCCGATCCCAGCGAGGAAGGGCCTTCGGGACGTTCGCCCTGACCGGGCTGCTGTTCGCCAAAAAACCTTTTGAAAAGGTCGTTGAGCGGGTGGCCGTCCGGCAAGTTCGGCATGCCGCCGGGGAGTTCCTCTTCCGACGGCTCGGCATCTGCCTCTTCATCCACCTTGGACGTGGTGGAAATGTTGACCACCGCCGGGCTGTATTCGCTGACCATCGAGGTGAAATCGGGCAGGCCGCCCAGACTCAGTGCTGAGGACACGCAGGGGACCATGGTCATCCATAGCCCCAGGAGGGTGGACGGAAGGCACGCAAGCAATCGTGTGTGTAGCGGCATGACGGGACTCTATTCGGTAGTTTGCGGCGCTACCGACCCGGCGATTCTCCGGACCGTGGCCTTTGGCACCTCACCCACCACTGTCACCTGGTGCTCATGCGCGACCCAACTGAACGCATTGACGGCACCGACCAACGAATAACCGTGCATCGGTGCCATGTCCTTGCGCAGTTTCTCAATGAAAACAGAGACAGTGGCCAAGCCGTCAGAATACACGAAATGCCGAACCGGCTGCTGACTCGCCCCAGTCGCCCGGGATTGGTCGTGATGTTGCTCAAAGCCCGCTGGCAACCAGCTCACGGTCCAGTCCTGGGCCGGGCCAGCTGCCCCCTTCTGGGCCGCTCCTATCGCGTTCGCCTCGTGGGTGTAATGCACCTGATGGTCGTCGGAAAGTTCCGAATGAAAGCGCTCATCTGGCAGAGAGATGCCGACGGTTACCTCTGCAAATTGTTCCTGCTCAAGCGAACGCTGTTCGTTATCCAGCACCGTCGATTTTAGAAGCAGGCCAGTTTCTTCATCGATCCAGAGCCGGTAGCCATAGCGGTCCGGGGTCACCGGTGCGACGTGCACCACCTGCGTGGCGCGACCAGCCACGCGATCGCCGCCCTCAATTTCAAGCCTGTAGAGCGCGGCCAGCGTTTCCAGCGGGCCGGCGATATTGAAATTCATCGGGTTGCGAGGTTGCTGCTCTTCAACCAGAACGGCGTCTCGGTCAGCAAATTTGCAAATGACCTTCGAGCCATCCCTGATCACTTCCCGCACCGGTCCGGTTAGCGACACCAGTTTTTCTTGTTCGGTGGGGCCACTGCCGCGATGAACGACCCGCATGGTGTGAATGGAATCACCCCGTTGGTAGACGAAAACCCCTTCGTAATCCAGTTGACGCGCGGAAGTCATCATGCGTCCAAGCAATGCCTCCGCGGTCTCTGCCCAAGCCGGGGCACAGATGAACCCGTGAAGCACCAGCCATACCCCGCCCCAGAGTTGTCCTCTTCTGGTCAAGGCTTTCCCTCGTTATGAAAGCCAACGATCCTCACGTAGGGGTGCAACTTGGGCAGTGTCAGTGAATCTCGTTGCTCGTTGAAATTAACGATGTAGCTATTCAGTCGGCGCCGCTGCTCGGCGCGCTCACTGGCGGACACCCCCAGCGTGTCGCCCTGCTCGCCTTCGTAATTGCTGCCAGGCTGAGCAAGCGGGAATTCGGAGGCACCACGGTGCAGACTCACCACCTGCGACACACCAAACACCCCGACGGCGGCAAGGCTGGCGGCGAGTGCGTGCGCAGGGCGCAACCATCTCCGTGCGGGCGCTTCGGCTGGCTTTGGGGCCGCAATTAGCGGGGGGTCGGCCGCGATGGCCTGACTGATTCTCGCGCCCAGACCGGCTGCTTCGGCTTCGGCGCCCCCGTCGCGGAGGAGTTCGCCGATCAAGTGGTAGCGCGCCCAGCGCTGCCTGTCGGCGGCGCCATCAGCCGCGAGCAAGCGACTGATTGCAGGGCCTACCTGCTCAAGTTCATCGTCGACGAGGGCGGAAAGCTGTTCCTGATTCAACTCCATACAGCGTGCTCCTACTGCTCGATTAGCGGCTTTAACTGCGCGTCCAGCGCTTCTCGCGCCCGAAAAATTCGGGAGCGGACGGTGCCGATCGGACAGTCCATCGCGTCGGCAATTTCTTCGTAGCTGAGGCCCTCAATCTCGCGCAGGGTAATGGCCGTCCGGAGGTCCTCGGGCAGGGCGGCCATCGTCTTCAAAATGGTCTGCTTGATTTCATCTACGAGTAAGCTCTTCTCGGGGGTGTCCCCATCTGACTGAAGTTCATCCAGCGAGATAGGCTCGCCGTCAGCACCATAGACATCGCCCTCTCTGGGGCGGCGTCCCAATGCGGACAAATGATTTTTAGCCGTATTGATCGCAATTCGATAAAGCCACGTATAGAAAGCGCTTTCGCCCCGGAAATTGCCAAGTGCCCGGTAGGCCTTGATGAATGCTTCCTGCGTCACATCCAGCGCATCAGCCGGATTGCGAACGTAGCGGGAGACCAGTTTGACGATGCGATGCTGATACTTCAGAACCAGCAGATCAAACGCGCATTTGTCTCCACGCTGAACTCTCGCGACCAGTTCTTCATCGGCCAGATGCTCGCCCATCAGGGAAACCTCCCTGATATGATCAGCCGGCATCTTTCGGACGTATCTGTCGCGTAGACCATGAAGCGGGGATTTGGTTCGGGAGGCAAGGCATTAATTCTCAACGTCAAGAAAGTATACAAGCCGCCCGACGATGACACACCAGCAAGATTATGACGTTCTAGTCATCGGTAGCGGCGCCGCCGGTTTGGCGCTGGCGCTTGAACTGGCCGATGAACTGCGCGTCTGCATTCTGGCCAAGGCCGATCTGGCGGAAACCAACACGCGTTACGCGCAAGGCGGTGTCTCTGCGGTCATGGACCCGGCAGACAGCATAGAGGCTCACATTGAGGACACCCTGCAAGCGGGTGCGGGACTCTGCCACCGACCGGCGGTAGAGCACATCGTCAGGCATGGCCGCGAAGCGATCCTCTGGCTCCAGTCGGTGGGTGTCCCCTTCACCACGGTCAATAACGAAGACGGCACGCCGGTTGTCCACCTCACCCGCGAAGGGGGGCACAGCATGCGCCGCGTGGTGCATGCCGATGACGCAACCGGGCTTGCCATCGAAACCACCCTCCTCGACCGTATCCGCGCGCATCCGAACGTCGACCTGCTCGACTGGCACATCGCCATTGACCTCATCACGCTGGGCAAGCTCGGGACCACGCCCGATCGCTGCGTTGGCGCCTATGTGCTGGACCGCAAAACCAATACCGTCATCACCGTGCGCGCCACCTGGTGCGTATTGGCCACCGGTGGGGCAAGCAAGGTCTATCTCTACACCAGCAATCCAGACATCGCGACCGGCGATGGGGTCGCCATGGCCTGGCGCGCGGGCTGTGCGGTCGCCAATATGGAGTTCGTCCAGTTTCATCCGACCTGCCTCTATCACCCCAAGGCCAAGTCCTTTCTCGTGACCGAGGCACTGCGCGGCGAAGGCGCCCGACTGCTCCTGCCCAACGGTGATCCGTTTATGCAGCGCTTCGATCCGCGGGGCGAGCTTGCGCCGCGCGATATCGTGGCCCGCGCTATCGACCATGAAATGAAACGTCTGGGCGCCGACTGCGTGTACCTCGACATCTCCCATAAATCGCCTGAATTCATCCACAGCCACTTTCCGACGATTTCCCAGCACTGCAAGACCTTTGGTTTCGACCTGACCAGCGAACCCCTGCCGGTGGTTCCTGCGGCGCACTACTTCTGTGGCGGCGTGTTGACCGATCTTGCTGGCCGGACGTCACTGCCGGGGCTCTATGCAATTGGTGAAGTGGCCTCCACCGGCCTGCACGGCGCCAACCGGATGGCCAGTAATTCGCTGCTCGAATGTCTGGTCACGGCGCGCTCAGCGGCCGCCTCCATCCGCAGCCAACTGCACGAGCGCCCCCGCCTGCCTGAGGTCCCACCCTGGGATGAAAGCCAGGTGACCGACGCCGACGAGGAAGTGGTGGTTTCCCATAACTGGGACGAACTGCGGCGCTTCATGTGGGACTACGTGGGCATTGTGCGGACGACCAAGCGCCTGGAACGCGCAAGACGTCGCGTTCACCTGCTGCGCAATGAAATTGGCGAGTTCTACGCGAACTTCCGGGTGACCAGCGACCTCATTGAGCTGCGTAATCTGGTGCAGGTCGCCGAACTCGTGATTCGTTGCGCCCTGAAGCGCAAGGAGAGCCGCGGCCTGCATTTCACGCTGGATTATCCAGACACAGATGACCGCAACTACCAGCGCGACACCATACTTCGCGCCGGTGACTTTGGATAAGCCACCATGTCGAACATAGCCGAAAAGCTGAGCCTGCCGGCTGCCTTCCGACCTGAGGAACATAGCCTGCACGGGCGCCAGATCCTCATTACCGGGGCGTCGCGCGGACTGGGGCGCGAGATTGCCCGCCAGTGTGCCGCCGCTGGCGCGCAGACCGTCCTGCTGGCGCGGAGCGTCCCGGCACTGGAAAGCCTCGCGGACGAAATCCTGGCCGCCGGGCACCCCGAACCCGTACTGGTGCCCTGCAATCTGGAAGCCGCCACGCTGGAGCAGTACGAAGAAATCGCGACATTACTGGGTGACCGCTTCGGGCATCTCGACGGCCTAGTGGTCAATGCGGCCATGCTGGGCGAACTCTCGCCGATCGCCGCCAGTGATCCGGCGTTGTGGGCTCGCGTTTTTCAGGTCAATTTGCATAGTCCCTATCTGCTTGTCCGCAGCTGTTTGCCCTTGCTGCGTCGGGCGAGCGACGCACGCGTGCTTTTTGTAAGCTCCAGCGTGGCCCGTCAGGGACGCGCCTACTGGGGTGCCTACGCCGCTTCCAAGGCGGCGCTGGAAAATCTGATGCAGGTGCTCGCTGATGAACTGGCAGCAGAAGGCATCGTCCGCGTTAATTCGGTAAACCCCGGCCGCTGCCGCACAGAAATGCGTGCGCAGGCCTATCCGGCGGAAGATGCCGACCGACTGCCCTCGCCGGAAAGCCTCGCACCGGGCTTGCTCTATCTATTGAGTGAGGCGGCAAGCGGTCTGCACGGGCGGCAATTTGATTTGCAATGACCGGCCAGTCCTTGCCGTCCTGGCGGCAAAACTTTGGCGGCCCAGCCGAAACTAATTAGCCACGAAAGCGGCGTTTCGAGTTCACTCCTCGCTTTCCATCGGCGCCATGCCGAAAAATCCGGCTGATTTCGTCAAAAAATAGCGCCGTCTTGGACATCATTGGCAAATTGGCATTTCGCGCCGCGCTTGGCACGAAAACCGCTTAAGCCCATGAGCGACCCAACAGGAGCTCACGATGATCCATCTCGCCGAACTGTCCCTGATAGCTGATGCTGGATACGACACCACCAATTTGGCCTTCGGGGACTTCCAGCGCGACAGTGGCCCTACGTCGGAGCTGTTGCGCCTGCGAATGGCCAATGCGCTCCATGGCAGCCTGGTGGTCGACGAGGTTCTGCAACGATTCGTGCGTGAGGCACAAACCCACATCCGGCGCTTCAGCTTTCGCTATCGCAATCGTGAAGAAGACGTCATCTACGACGAAGGACGTGCTTATGCACACCGCGCCAACTACCACCTCGATCTGCACGGGAGCTCGCTGGGGAACATCACCATCAGCCGCAGCCAGCCGTTCTCACCCGAGGACCTGCGGCTGTTCGAGTCGATGCTTTGTACGCTCGTCTTCCCGCTGCGCAACGCGCTGCTCTACGAGCGTGCCTTGCGCTCCGCGACCATCGACCCGCTAACCGGCGTGCAGAACAGAAACGGACTGCGCCAACATCTGGACCATCAGGTGTTGCTGGCAGCCCGTCATGGCACACCGCTCTGCGTGATGATGGTCGACATCGATTACTTTAAAGCGATCAACGACACCCACGGTCACGCGGCGGGCGACCACGTGCTGATTGAAACTGCGCGGCAAATTACGGCCGCCACCCGCACCAGCGACGGCGTGTTCCGTTATGGCGGCGAGGAGTTTGTGGTGGTGCTCAGCAATACCAATCTGGATGGCGGGCGTCGTCTGGCCGAACGCGTGCGGGAGTCGGTGCGAAAATCGCGAGGCAAAGCGCCTGGAAACGCCCTGACCGTCACGGTAAGCATTGGGGTAAGCGCCTGGCAGACGGATGACAGTGCGACCACCCTGCTTCACCGGGCCGACGCACGGCTATACGGCGCCAAGCATCAGGGACGCGACCGGGTGGTCAGCGAGGATCTCAGGGCTTAAGGCGGAACCAATTCCGGAGCGACGCCGCGGGGATCTTCCAGCAGCCTCAGCAAGCCCGCCTCATCCGTCAGCGGAATCCCCAGTTCAAGGGCTTTACGGGCTTTTGATCCGGCATCGCTGCCCGCGACCACCAGCGTGGTTTTCTTGGAGACGCTGCCGCTGACTTTAGCGCCCAGCGTCAACAAGCGGTCACCGGCCTCATCGCGGGTCATGCTGTCCAGCGCGCCGGTCAGCACCACGGTCCATCCCACGAGCGGCGCATCCGCTTTCTCTGCCGTCGCAATTTCGGGCCAGGTGACGCCCAGCACTTGCAGACGATGCAGCAGGTCGAGGTGCGCCGGGTCAGCAAAAAACCGGGCGATATGCCCAGCAACCACCGGCCCGATGTCGGGCACTTGTTCCAGCGTCGCGGTATTAGCCGCCGCGATCGCGTCGAGCGTGCCAAAGTGCTGCGCCAACTGACGGGCCGTCGTCTCGCCGACTTCGCTAATTCCGACGGCAAACAGCACGCGCGGTAGCGTGCTGCGCCGGCTACGGTCGATAGCCTGCGCCAGATTTTCTGCCGATTTCTCGCCCAAGCGCTCAAGCGCTGTCAGTTGCTCGACGTTCAAGCCGTATAGATCGGCCGGCGTGCTAACCAATCCTTCGCGCACCAGTTGTTCGGCCAAACGGTCGCCCAGACCTTCAATATCCATGGCCCGGCGCGAGGCAAAATGAATGAGTGCCTGCACCTGCTGCTGCAATGCCTGATCCGGCACCGTTGTGGGCATCACAAACGGAACCGTGCCGGACGGCCGTTTGGCCGACACCACGCTGACCACCTCGGGAATCACATCACCGGCCCGGCGCACCAGCACCGTGTCACCCACCCGAACGTCCTTGCGGGCGATTTCTTCTGCGTTGTGCAGCGTCGCATTCGTTACCGTAACCCCACCCACAAACACGGGTTCCAGGCGTGCGACTGGCGTAAGCGCGCCCGTGCGCCCGACCTGCACGTCGATCGACAGCACCCGGGTCTCGCGTTCTTCGGGCCTGAACTTGAACGCCACCGCCCAGCGCGGTGAGCGCGAAACCTGACCGAGTTCCGTCTGCCAGTCGAGCCGGTCGACCTTGAACACCACCCCGTCGATATCGTATCCAAGCGTCGGGCGGCGCGCTTCCATGGCGGCGTAGTAGGCGAGCGCCGCCTCAACCCCGTCAACGCGTGCCGTCTCGGGTGAAACCCGGCAACCCAATTCACGCAGCCAGTTCAGCAACTCAAAATGGGTGGGCGGCACATCCGCCCCCTCACAAGCGCCTACGCCGTAGCAATAGACGGTCAGCGGACGGGCGCGGGTAACTGCCGGATCGAGTTGGCGCAGGCTGCCGGCAGCGGCATTCCGCGGGTTGGCGAAAGCCTTGCCCCCTTGCGCTAGCTGCTGCGCGTTCAGCGCCTCAAAGCCCCGATGCGGCAGATAGACTTCGCCGCGCACTTCGAGCAGCGCCGGAGCCTGCCTGAGCGTCAGTGGAACTGATCCGATGGTGCGGATATTTGCCGTGACGTCCTCACCCACTTCGCCATCGCCACGCGTCGCGGCGCTGACCAGCACCCCGGATTCGTAGGTCAGATTAATCGCCAGCCCGTCGAGTTTGGTTTCCGCCACATAGCTGACTTCGGTTTGCCCAAGCCGCTCGCACACGCGGCGATTGAACTCCATAAATTCTTCGCGCGAAAACGCGTTAGCCAGCGAGAGCATTGGCCGGCGATGCGTTTGCGGCGCGAAGCCTTCGGCCGGTCGGCCACCTACTCGCCGGCTGGGGGAATCCGGGCTGTCGTATTCGGGGTGCGCCGCCTCCAGCGCCTGCAACTCGCGCATCAGGTCGTCATAGGCAAGGTCCGAAATGACCGAGTCGTCGAGCACGTAGTAGCGATGGTCATGCGCGTGGATGTCGGCCCGGAGAGCCTCAATTTGCGCGCGAATATTAGCTTTATCGCTGCGGGACATAGCGGGCGGCAATTCGGCGCATGCGCTCGATGGACAGCGCATCCAGTGGTTTACGCGGTTCGCTTAACAGGTCGGCCTTGAGTTCTTCCATCAATCGCTGGGCCACGCTGAGAAATAGCTCGAAGGCCACCGGCCCGCTCAAGGCGCCCGGAAACTGGATAAACATCGCCAGTCCTTCGGTGTTGAAGCTCGCCATTTCGTCCGGGTCGAACTGTCCGGGTTCAAACATGTTCGCCAGGCTGAACAAGGGCTTGGTGACCCGCAGGTTGCCGGCCCCGTAGTGGTGGTAAATGTTCATCTCCCCGAACTTCAAGCCCACATTGGCGAAGGCCTTCACCAGCGATTCACCGTCAAAACGGCCGCCATTCAGCGGGCGCAGATAAAGCGCCAATACTTCCGGCTGTGGCGGCGCGGGGATGCGCGGGGAATGCTCGTCCGCGCCCGCTTCGGCCTCGCCGAAGCCGAGCGAGAGTTGATTATCGCGGCGTTTACGCGGCGTGCGTCGCGGGGCATCGGGCTCAGGGATTGGTGCCAGTGGCGGATCGTCAGCTATCTCAGCCACTGCTGCGGGCGCCGCGATGTCATGGCTGACAGCCGGCATTTCCTCAATTTTCTCGCGCGGCTTGAGCACGATGATTTCGTAGTCGTCTTCCGGTGGCGGCCGGGCGCCTCCGGCGTCGAGTGCCGCATCTTCTTCCTCGAGTTCAAACTCGCCGCGCCGCCGCGGCCAGACATCACGCAGACGCCGATGACGACGGTTGAGATCCCGCCGTCGTCGCCATTGGGTGAATACGTAAACCACCAGCACCACCGCCAGGCCCGCCAGCAGCAGCGCGATACGTAAAGTCCAGGAAGGAGTTTCCATGTTGCCTGTTGTCGGGTGACCGCTACGCGCCACGTCCGGCCGGGTTCAGACCGCGCCGGCGAGTTGTACCGCCTCCTCCATGTTGACCGTCACCAGTCGCGACACGCCGGGCTCGTGCATGGTCACGCCAATCAGTTGCTCGGCAATTTCCATCGTCACCTTGTTATGCGAGATGAACAGGAACTGCACGTGCGCCGACATCTGACGCAGCATCTCGGAAAGCCGCACCACGTTGGCGTCGTCGAGCGGCGCATCAACCTCGTCCAGCAAGCAGAATGGCGCCGGATTCAGCTCGAACAGGGCGAACACGAAGGACAGCGCAGCCAGCGCCTTCTCACCGCCAGACAGCAGGTGAATGCTGCTGTTTCGCTTCCCCGGCGGCCTCGCCATCACGCTAACGCCAGTCTCCAGCAGGTCATCGCCCGTCAGTTCCAAATAGGCATGACCGCCACCGAACAGCACCGGGAATAACCGCTGCAGCCCGGCGTTTACCTGATCGAAGGTCTCCCGGAATCGGGTGCGCGTTTCCTTGTCTATCTTGCGCATCGCGTCTTCGAGCGTGCTCAAGGCTTGCGTCAAATCGGTAAATTGCGCGTCGAGATAAGATTTGCGCTCGGTGAGCTGATTGAACTCATCGATCGCGGCGAGGTTGATCGGGCCGAGCCGGCTGATTCGCGTGGCCACCGCCGCCAACTTCTCGCGACAGATGTCCTCATTGGCACCCTCAGGCAGCGCCCCGAGCACTGTCTCGAGCGTCTGGCCGGTTTGGGCCAGCCGGTCTTCCTGCTCCTGCGCCCGCACTTGCAACGCACGGTCTTCGAGCCGCGCATGCTCCAGCGCGCGCTGGCGTTCACTGGCGTCTTTTTCCAGACCGCTGCGCTGTTCTTCGCACTGACGCAGACGCAAGTCGATGCCTTCAAGTGCTTCGCGCGCGGCTTTGAGCGCCTGCTCGCTGGCAATCCGTTCGGCCAGCGCCGCATCAAGCGATTCCCGCAAGCCTGCCTGCGGCGCGAGCGCAGCAGCCAGTTCCTGCTCCAGAGTTTCGCAGCGGGCGGCCAGTTCCTGACTGAGGCGGGTATTGCGCTCGATGGCGTGCTCCAGCGCCCCGCGGCCGGACTTCAGGCTTTCCATCTGCAGCGCCAGCGCGTGACGCGCATCACGGGCCTGCCGCCAGGTATTGCGCGATTCTTCCAGTGCCAGCTGCACCTGCCGCCGCTCCTCACCCAAGGCGCCGCGTCGCGCCTCAAGCGCCTGCAAGGCAGCTTGCAAACGGGCTGCTTCTTCGCGCAAGCCGGCCAGTTCGCGAACGCCGGACTCGGCTCGTTGGCCGGTCTCCCCGGCCTGTCGGGTCAATTCCTGCAGCCGATTCTGGGTCTGCGACAGCTCCCCCTCTCGCCGCTGGACGCGTCCGCGCAGCTCGGCCAGTTCGCCGTTTCGGGCGTTCAACTGCCCGGTGAGTTCGCTATCGCGCTTTTCAAGCTGCTGCTGTTGCTGCTGGGCGTCGCGTTGGGTGGCTTCGAGTTCCGTGATTCCGGCCTTCAACTGCTCGTCTTCCCGCCGCAGTTCGTCGAGTCGACGCTCGCGCACCAGCACGCTGTCATCCGCCTGTCGACGCCCGGGCACCTGTACCCAGTTGGGTCCCAGCCAGATCCCTTGCGGCGTTACGATTGACTCATGCGGCAACAGTTGCGAGCGCGCGGCTTCGGCGGCGGCCTGATCCGGCGCGGCGAAAACGTCGCCCAGCAAGGAAGCAAGCGCGAACGGGCTCGCGAGTTTATCGGTCAAGCGCGGCAAGCCTGGGCCGGTACCTGCACGCTCAGCCGTCGGCACCGCGGTCAGACTGATCGCGTTCAGCAAGGCCGCGGGGGCTGTGCCGGCCGGCGCATCCAGCAGCACCCGGTCGAGCCCGTCGCCACACAGGGCCGTCAAGCGATTGCCCAGCGCGGTCTCGACCGCCTGTTCCCAGCCCGGTTCGATCGTCAATGCCTCAGCCAGCGCCCGACTTTCGCCGAGTCCGTTGGCGCCCAGCCAGGTCATCAGCGCGCGCTGGTCGCGTCCCAGCGCAGCCTCCTGCAGTGCCCTCAAAGAGGCCAGTTTCCCGCGGGCTTCCTGTGAGGCGCCGCGCTTGGTGTGCAGTAACCGTCCCTGTGCCTGCACCGATTCCCGCGCCTGTGCGACGGCTTCGCGGGTCGACTGCTGGTCGGCGCGCAGGGCGTCGAGTTCGGTCATTTTTGCGGCCAGGGCAGCGCGTTCCTGTGTCAACTGCTGCTCAATGCTGACCGGGTCAAGCCGTCCGCGCTCAGCGCTAAGGTTTTCCAGACGGCGGCTGGCCTCAGTCTGATCTCGTGCGAGCAACTCGATCCGGGCTTGTCCCGCGTGTTCGGCACGCGAGACCTCGGTAAATTCGCGGTTAAAGGCGTCCCAGGCCTGCTGCCAGGCGTCTGCCGCCTGCTCGGCGCGCCGCAGTTTGTCGGCCTCCGCCTCTTCACTGCCAGAACTGTTCTCGAAAGCGGGCGTCAGCGATGCCATCAAGGCGTCCAATTCGCCCAGTTTTTCGCGGTCGCCCGCCAGCATGCGCACGGCTTCCTGCTGGCTCTGTCTGACCCGGCTGAGTTCCTGCTCCAGTGCGCGCTGCCGCTCTTCCTGCAACTGGATCGATTGCTCGATGCGGGTGATGTCGGCGCTGCGCGCATAGAACGCGCTCTGCGCGGCGTTGAAGGTCTGCTGCCCCGCGGTCTGTTCCTCCCGCAGGGCCACCTGTTCGTTTTCCAGCTTGCGTAGCGAGGACAGGGCGGCTTCCAACTCGGTTTCGCGGGTTCCGATCTGCAGTCGCTGGGCCTGCCGCGCGAGATCGATCTGCTGCCAACGCAGCGCGATGTGTTCGGCTTCGAGCCGCCGCTCCTCGTTTTTCAGCTCCTGATATTTCTCAGCCGCCTTGGCCTGTCGCTGCAGATGGTTGAGCTGTTTTTCCAGCTCCTGACGGATGTCGTTAACGCGTTCGAGAT
>Ga0255091_1000026_pt1 | contig 78918 bp, 73 predicted proteins | sample Colum_Yuk_RepB_8_2_FD_188439 | JGI IMG/M metagenome (GOLD analysis project Ga0255091, IMG submission 188439) | Freshwater microbial communities from Columbia River, Oregon, United States - Colum_Yuk_RepB_8d | ecosystem: Environmental > Aquatic > Freshwater > River | place: USA: Oregon... | reverse complement strand
ATGGTCTTGAAGCCCTGTGGGCGCAGGGCGACTTCGTGGTGCACTTCACGCTGGTGGTGCTGGTGCTGATGTCGATGGCGACCTGGTACGTCATGGTCACCAAATTTCTGGAACAAATGCGCCTGCAGGCCAGCGCCCGTGCCGCCGCCGAGCGCTTCTGGCAGACGGCGATGGTTGCCGACGGCCTGCAGCAGCTGACACCCGGCAGCGCGTTTCACTATCTGGCGCAGCAGGCGACTAAAGCCGCCGGCCAGTACGAAGGCGCGCTGGTCCAGCGCATCGACATGCACACCTGGCTCAGCCTCGGCATCGACCGCGCCAGTGCCGAGATCAGCAACCGGCTAACCCGCGGTCTGGCGGTACTGGCAACGGTGGGCTCGACCGCGCCGTTCATCGGCCTGTTTGGCACGGTGTGGGGCATTTATCACGCGCTGACCGCCATCGGCATCGCGGGCCAGGCGTCGATCGACAAGGTCGCCGGGCCGGTGGGTGAGGCGCTGATCATGACCGCCATCGGTCTCGCGGTCGCGGTGCCGGCGGTGCTGGGCTACAACTTCCTCGTCCGGCGCAACAAGGTCGCCATGGAGTCGGTGCGCCGCTTCGGTGGCGAACTGCACACCGTGTTGCTGGGCGGCAAGCGCTCGGGGCAGTAGGCATGAACGTGGGACTGGAACCGGACGACGACGGCGAGGTGGTTTCCACCATCAACACCACGCCGCTGGTCGACGTGATGCTGGTGCTGCTGATCATCTTCCTCATCACGGTGCCGGTGGTCGGGCACAACGTGCCGCTGACCCTGCCCAAGGAACGCAACACCGTGAGCGAGGCGAAGCCCGGCAACATCAATCTGTCGGTGAACCGCGAAGGCGACGTGTTCTGGGACGAGCGCCGCATGCCGGACATGCCCACGCTGTTCGAGAAACTGAAAATCGAAGCGGTAAAAGTGCCGCAACCCGCGGTGCGCCTGCGCGGCGATCAGGACGCGCGCTACGAACAGATTGGCCGCGTGGTCTTCACCCTGCAGCGCGCAGGGATGCAGAAGATTGGCTTCATTACCGAACCGCCGGTGCGCGCGCCCTAGGCGCTGCCGGCAAGGAGCAAGACGATGGCGATGAACCTGCCGTCTGGTGGCGATGAAGACGACGTGCTGGTGGAGATGAACACCACCCCGCTGATCGACGTCATGCTGGTGCTGCTCATCATGTTGATCATCACCATCCCCATCCAGACCCACGAGGTCAAACTGGATCTGCCGGGCGGCCATCCGCCACCCGCCGTCACCGAGCCGGTGGTGGTGACCATTGATGTCGACTTCGACGGCACGCTGTTCTGGAACGGCACCCAGCTGGCCGACCGCGCCGCGCTGGAGACCTTGATGCAGCAGGCCGCCACCCAGCCGGTGCAGCCCGAAATCCACCTGCGCCCCAACAAGCTGGTGGCGTACCGCAACGTGATCGCCGTAATGGCCTCTGCCCAGCGGCTCGGCCTCGACAAGATCGGACTGGTAGGCAATGAACAATTCATCGAGTAGACGCCCGCTGCGGCTGGCAACATGTCTGTGCGTTTGGCTCGCGCTAGTGGCGGGGTCCGTGCCGACGGTGGCAGCGCCGGAAGAAACGGTCCGGGCCGAAGTGGGCAAGCCGGTGCAGGCCGCGCAGGCGCTGATCAAGCAGGGCAAATTCAAGGAGGCGCTGGGTGCATTACGCGAAGCCGACAGCGTCGCCGCGCGCACGCCCTACGAAAACTACGCGCTGGAATACACCCGGCTGAGCGCCGCCAACTCGGCCGGCGATCTCGCCACCGCCAGCAAGGCCTTCGAGGCGCTGGCGGCCTCCGGACGGCTGCCGCCCGCCTCGCAGCAGCAAATCAGCCTCGCGCTCGCCAGCCAGTACTACCGTGCCGGCAGCTACAAGGAGGCGCTCGCCTGGACCCAGCGCTATCAGCAGCTCGGCGGTCAGGATCCCGCCGCACGCACCCTGCTCTACCAGTCACACTACCAGACCGGTAATTTCGAGGCCGCCGCCAAGGCCCTGGGCGCGGATCTGGCAGCGGAGGAAAAAGCCGGTCGGGTGCCGGCGGAAAATCTCTATCAGCTGCTGGCGAACTGCGAGCTGAAGCGCGGCAATCAGGCCGGCTACCAGCAGGCGCTGGAAAAGCTGCTGGTGGCCTACCCCAAGCGCGACTACTGGCTGGGCGCGCTGCAAGGCGTGGCGACGAAACCAGGTTTTCCCGACCGGCTGGCGCTGGATCTGGCGCGGCTTCGTCTGGCCACCGACACCCTCGGCGGCGCGGCCAACGCGCCGGCCGTGCTCGCGGAGCAGACCTTCGACACCCTGCAGCGGCTGCTACAGGCCGGCTTTGCCGGCGAAGCGAAGGCACTATCGGACGAGGCCTTCGGTCGCGGCATTCTGGGAGCGGGCAAGGACGCCGCGCGCGAACAGCGGCTGCGCTCCCTGGTCGATAAAACCTATGCCGAAGACCAGAAAACCCTCGGGCAGGGCGATGCCGAAGCCGCCGCCGCGCGCAGCGGTGACGCGCTGCTCGCGCAGGGCTTGAACTATGTCGGGCACGGCCAGTTCGACAAGGGCCTCGCGCTGATGGAACAGGGTCTGGCCAAAGGCAGCCTCAAATATCCCGAGGACGCGAGGCTGCATCTGGGTTACGCGCAGCTCAAGGCCGGCCGCAAGGCGGCAGCGGTCAAAACCTTCAAGACCGTCAGCGGCACCGACGGTAGCGCCGATCTGGCGCGGCTGTGGATAGTGCAGGCGGGGCACTAGGCCGGGCGCGCGCATGAGCCGCGCACCCTCACGCACTCGCCGCCGCGCGTTGCTCGCGCTCGCCTTGGTCGCCCTCCTCTACACCGGCTACCGCGCGTTCATCGGCACGCCGTTCACCGTTGGCCAGCTGGCCGACCGTCAGGGCTTGTATGCCCTGCTGCACGACCCGGAAGCCATGACCGACGTTGGCTTCATCGACGGCACGCTGCTCGACTGGCACTCCGACCAGCTGTCGCCCATCAGCCTTGCCGCGCGCGATGCGGACTACCGCCGCGAGGCCGGGTTTCTGCGTGAACTGGCCAGCTTCGACCCGCACGCGCTGTCGCCGGAGGACCAGATCACCTGGCAGGTCCTGGACGAACACCGGCGCACCGCGCTTGGTTTTCAGCGTTTCACCTGGCTGGGCGGCGCCGGGCTGTATCCGCTGGGTCCGATGGATGGCGTACAGGTCTGGATCCCGAGCTTCCTGCAGTTCAGCCACGTGGTGCGCAATGCGCGTTCGGCCCGGCACTACGTGGCGCGGTTGCGGGCGTTTGGGCCAAAGCTGGACGAGGCCATCGCCGCCATGCAGTGGCAGCGCGATCGGGGTGTCGTCATGCCGCTCGCGCTGGTCGAGCGCGCCTTGCAGGTGACCCGCGACACCGTCGCCGCCAAACCGTCGGCCCACGCGCTGGTCACCGGCTTCGCCCAACGCCTGACCGAGGTAAACGATCTGGACGATGCAGAACGGGCAGCGCTGGTCGACGCGGCGACGAGCGCGGTAAGCGAGATCATCTACCCGGCCTACGCCCGCACCGCCGCCGCGCTGGAAGCCATCAAGCCCCTGGCCGCCGCGCGCGGCGCCGGGGTGGGCGACCTGCCCGACGGTGCGGCCTATTACGCCGCGATGCTGCGCGAGATGACCACCACCGATTACACCCCGACTGAGGCGCGCGATCTGGGTCTTGCTGAAGTGGCCCGCATCAGCGCCGAGATGGACCGGCTGCTCGTGGCGCAGGACTTACGCGAAGGCACGGTGGGCGAGCGCATGAACGCGCTGGCGCGCGATCCCCGCTATCTGCTGCCCAATACCGATGAGGGGCGCGCCCGCATGGTCGCCCGCTATCAGGCCATTCTGGACGAGGTGAACGCGCGGCTGCCGGCCTATTTTCGTGACCCGCCCAGCACGCGGCTTGAGGTGCAGCGCGTGCCGCCCGAACAGCAGGCGGCCGGGCCGGGTGCCTACTACATGAGCCCGGCAGTGGACGGATCACGGCCCGGCATTTTTTTCGTCAATCTGCGCGATCTGAAGGCCAATCCGCAGTGGGGCATGAAAACGCTCGCCTACCACGAAGGCATTCCCGGACATCACTTTCAGGGCATGGTGGCGCTGCGTCAGCACGACCTGCCCTGGTTCCGACGGCTGGCCTGGTATACGGCCTATGGCGAAGGCTGGGCCTTGTACGCGGAGCGCCTCGCCGTCGAGATGGGCCTGTATGCCGAGGACCCGCTGGCCGATCTGGGCCGCCTGCAGGCCGAACTGATGCGCGCCGTGCGCCTCGTGGTCGACACCGGCCTGCACGCCGAAGGCTGGTCGCGCGAGCGCGCCATCGATTACATGACGAGCACCACCGGACTCGAACGCAAAGCCGTGACCAGCGAAGTCGAGCGTTACATGGAGTCGCCGGGGCAGGCCTGCGCCTACAAGATTGGCCAAATGAAGATTCTGGCGCTGCGTGAGAAAGCCCGCGCCGCGCTGGGCCCGGCGTTTGATCTCAAAGATTTTCACGCCGTGGTGCTGGCCCACGGCGCCCTGCCGCTGACGCTGCTCGCGCGTCAGGTCGATGATTACATTGCAAGTCAGCGCGCCAACGGAGAGACCGCGCGCTGAACGGTCGCCGGGCCGCCCGTTAAAACCCTGCCGTACGCTTCTTCTGTAGGCGCGGCGCGTGCGCCGCGATAATCCGAGGCACATGCGCCAGATGCTTCGCGGCGCACGCGCCGCTCCTACAGGGTTTGCGCCCCAACTCGTCGGCATTCGTGGGAGGGGCTTTCTGCCCCGACTCAGCGGGTCGTTCACTTGCGGCTGGCGTCGCGGCGTTGCCGCTCCCACGGAGATGGCGTTGGCGCCGGGGATCTGCCACGGGAACGGGGAGACGACCGCCGATGGCATTCGTGGGAGGGGCTTTCTGCCCCGACTCAGAGGGTCATTCACTTGCGGCTGGCGTCGCGGCGTTGCCGCTCCCACGGAGATGGCGTTGGCGCCGGGGATCTGCCACGGGAACGGGGAGACGACCGCCGATGGCATTCGTGGGAGGGGCTTCCTGCCCCGACTCAGCGGGTTCTGGCGTCGCGGCGTTGCCGCTCCCACAGAGCTTCGCGCCGGGCCTTGATGCTGGCGTCGGCGCATAGTTTCTTCCACACCGATTACCAGCTGTCCGCTGTCGGAGCGGCGCGTGCGCCGCGATGTCCCGGCACAATCGCCAACCATCGCTGCGGACTATCTTGCCTGCCTTGTCCGGGCCAGATGCCCGTCCCGCCAGAAGCCCCTAGAATCGGTTCCAGACCCCGAACTCGCCGAGGACTCGCCATGCAGACGCACTGCCCCATCGCCAATCAGCTGCTGGCCTGCTGGTTTGAAGACGGCCTGCAATCCCACGCCGGGGCACGGCGCCTGATCGAACGCTGTTTTCGTCACAATCCGGATTTCGACCGCAAGCTCACCGCACACTTCGGTACGCTGCCAGCGCGGGTCGCTGCGGGCGAGTTCGACCATTGGCGGAGCACACCGCTCACGGCCCTCGCGGCGCTGATTGCGCTGGACCAGCTGCCACGGAACCTGCATCGCGGCAGTCCGCAAGCCTATGCCTTTGACGCCCACGCCCTGGCCCTCACGACTTACGCCCACGATGCCGGCTACCCGGAACAGCTACACCCGCTGGCGGGCGCTTTCTTTAATTTGCCCTGGGAGCATGCGGAAGATCTTGAACTGCAGCGCCGCTCGGTGGCGGGCTACCGCTGGCAGCACGCGCGGGCAGACGCCGAGTTCGCGCCGGTGTTGCACGAGTGGGTTGTCGCGGGCGATGAACATCTGGAGGTGATTGAGCGCTTCGGCCGTTTCCCGCATCGCAATCCCATCCTCGGACGCGAATCGACGGCGGAAGAACGCGCGTGGCTGGCCAGCGGGGGCAAGCACTGGGGACAGGTCGCGGCCGATCGGCAGGACGCCTCAGACGAGACCTTGTAAACGCGATTCCGTCGAACCGGAGGGTTCTGCTTCTACCCTCTCTCTCCGCCATAAAAAAAGGGCCTTTTGGGCCCTTACCCCGGGAGGGATGGATTCGCATTCGCTGTCGCGAATGCTCACCCCTGCGGGGCGCCTTCGGCGTCCAAACTCGCTGCGCGAGTTTGTCGAACCAGAGGGTTCTGCTTCTACCCTCCCTCTCCGCCAATAAAAAAACCCGCTAACGCGGGCTTTTTTATTGGCGGAGAGGGAGGGATTCGAACCCTCGGTCCTCGTGAGAGGACGCCGGTTTTCAAGACCGGTGCAATCAACCGCTCTGCCACCTCTCCGGGTCGCGCGGATGCGCCGCGAGTATAGCCCGCGCGCGACGTTCGCTGTAGACGAGCGCGCCGATCATCAAGGCGGCAACGTCATGGAGAGCAAATCCCCGGCGGTTTCGCCCAGCGTGGTCGCGCAGATTTTGATGAGCCAAAAAGAGCGCGTGACCGCCGGGACCTTGTTGCCGTTTATGCGGGTGATTGCGGCATCGCGAACAGGGCGTTCGCTGCGGCCAGCGCCTGATCCATCACCGCCTCTGCGCTGCCCTGTGCGCGTTTTGGATCAAGCGCCGCCGCCAGCGCGGTCGGGCTGAGGACGGCGCTGACCGCCGGCATCGTGCGCAAGAGATCGCCCAGCGTGCCAGTGCCCTCGTTGACCCGCGCGCAGGCCTCGGCCAGCAGCGCCTGTGCCCGCTCGCGTCCCAACTGCGGCGCGAGCGCCATGCTCACCGCTTCGCTTAAAAACAGTTCGCGGCCTGCCGCCAGATTGCGCTGCATGGCGGCGGTATCGACGTTCAAGCCGTCAAGCGCCCGCGATAAACCTTCCAGCACGCCGCCCGCCGCGCCGAACAGCGCCACCAGCGCGGGCATTTCCACATGCCAGGCGCCGGCGGCTCGTTCATGGGCGTGGTCGAAGGCGCCAAACACGCTGGCCAGCGCCGTCGGCGCACGGCGGGCGGCGGCCAGCGCGCCGATCGACGCCACCGGGTTGCGCTTGTGCGGCAGGGCTGATGATCCACCGCGACCGGGCGTGGCGGCCTCGCTGACTTCGCCCACTTCGGTCTGCGCGAGCAGCAGCAGATCGTTGGCTATTTTGCCGCCGGCGGCGGCGAGCCCCGCCAGCGCGGCGGCCAGTTCGCGCACCGCGCCGCGCTCGGTGTGCCAAGGCGGCACGGGGCGTAATTCAAGCCGGCGGGCCAGCGCGCGTTTCAGCGCCTCGCCCTCGTCCCCGTAGGACGCCAGCGTACCGGTCGCGCCGGCAAATTGCAGCGGCAGTTGCGCCGCGGCGGCGCGCAGCGTTTGCATCGCGCGCGTCAGACCTTGCAGCCAGCCGGCGGCCTTCACGCCAAACGTCGTGACACCCGCCTGCTGGGTCAGCGTGCGGGCCGGCATCAGGCTGTGGCGGTGGGCGGCGATCAGCGCGCTAAGCAGCGTCGCAACGCCCCGTGCCTGCGCGTCGAGCGCGGCCAGCGCCTCGCGCGCGGCCAGCATCAGCGCGGTGTCGACCACATCCTGACTGGTCGCGCCGAGATGCACCTGCCCCGCCGCCATCGCATCTTCCTTCGCCACCAGCGCGCACAGCGCGCGCACCACCGGAATGGCCGGCGTGACCGAGTCGCGGGTGGCGGCGACCAGCGCGGCCAGATCAAAGTGCTCGACCTCGGCCGCGCGCGCGATGGCGGCCGCCGAGGCGGCGGGAATCATCGCGAGTTCGGCCTGCGCCGCTGCCAGCGCGACTTCAAAGGCCAGCATGTGCTTGAGCAGCGCGGGGCCCGCAAAGCAGGCCTCAAGGGTCAGGCCGCCCGGGCAGACGGTGAGGAAATCGGGAGAGGTAGACCAGCTCATTAGGCGGGATTCCTTCAGCGCAGCCCGACGTATTGCTCGGCCAGCGCCTGCTGCGCGGCGCGCGAGGCACAGAGGTGTGCAAACTCGGCCTCCTGCAGGCGCGCGGCGAATTCGTCGCCGGCCAGCCGATGCGTGAGATGCGTAAACCACCAGGAAAAGCGCACCGCCTGCCAGACCTCAGCCAGCGCGGCGGCCGAGTAGTCACGCAGCGGCGCTTCGTGACCGGCGCGCAAAAAGGCCTGCAGGGCGGACGCCAGTCGTGCGACATCGCGCAGCGCGAGGTTGAGTCCCTTGGCTCCGGTCGGCGGCACGATGTGCGCGGCGTCACCGGCCAGCAGCAGACGCCCGTGGCGCAGCGGTTCGCTGACCACGCTGCGCAGCGGCGCAATGCTCATTTCCAGCGCAGGCCCGGTGACCAGCACATTCGCCACCGCGGCCGGCAGGCGCCGGGCAAGTTCCGCCCAGAAGCGCGACTCGGGCCAATCGCTGAGTGCCTCGTCTTCCGCCACTTCAATGTAGTACCGGCTGCGGGTGGGTGAACGCATGGAGCACAGCGCAAAGCCGCGCGCGTGGCGGGCGTAGATGAGTTCGTTGGCGACCGGCGGCGTATCGCACAGCAGTCCCAGCCAGCCCGCCGGATAGCGCGTGCTGAACTCGCGGCGCGCAGTGGCCGGGATGCTGGCGCGCGCGACCCCGTGATAGCCGTCGCAGCCGGCGATGAAGTCACACATCACGCGACGCCGCTCGCCCTGCCACAGACATTCGATCTGCGGATGCGCAGCGTCCAGATCGTGCAGCGCCTCGACCGTGGTCTCGAAAAAAAGTGCGCTTTCTCGCGCCAGATGCGCCGCGATGAGGTCGCGCGTCACTTCGGTCTGGCCGTACACCGTGACGTGCTGCCTGGTCAGTTGCTCGAAGTCGAGGCGCAAACGCTGCTCGCCAAACGCGATCTCGACGCCCGCGTGGCACAGGCTTTCGCGGGCAAGGCGGGCCGCGACGCCGGCGCGCGCCAGCAGATCGACGCTGCCGGGTTCCAGCACGCCGGCGCGGATGCGTCCTTCCACATGGGCCCGGCTCTGGCGCTCGAGCATCACGCAACTGACCCCGGCCTCTGCCAGCAGCAGCCCGAGCAAGAGGCCCGCCGGCCCGGCGCCGACTATCCCCACCTGCACGCGATCGGGCAGCGCGAGCTCAGACATCGAAGAACACCGTCTCCTGCGGCCCCTGCAGGTGGATGTCGAAGCGCAAGCCCGCAGCGTCGCGCTGCGCGAGGAGCGTTGCCCGGCGCGCCGCAGGCACGCCTTGCAGCACCGGATCGCTGGCGTGCAGGGCGCTGTCTTCGGGAAAATACATGCGGGTATGCACCTGCCGCAGCAGGCCGCGGGCAAAGACCGCCAGCATCAGATGCGGTGCCGCGCTGCCCCCCGCGCCGGGCTTCACGATCGAAAAACTAAAACGCCCGTCGGCATCCACCGCCACGCGCTGTAGCCCGCCCTGCGGCTGCGGCGCGCCGGCGGCGTCTGCCTGCCACAGTTCGAGCAGGGCGTCCGGCACCGCTACGCCGCCGCCGTCCAACACCTGACCGCTGAGGGTGACGCTGCCGACTGTAGCGGGCGCGCGCGGCCACGTTAGGCCCAGATGAAAAAACGGCCCGACGGTTTGCGAAGGCGTGAGCTCAGCCATGCGGCGCGGACTCGAAGGGCGTGTCCTCAGGCCCGCGCAGCACGATGTCGAAACGCCAGGCCAGCGCAAAGCCGGCTTGCGTGCGCAATAAATCAAACGGCGCGACCAGCCGCTGGCGAGCGGCGGCGTCGGGCACGCTCATAAAAATAGGATCGAGCGGCAGCAGCGGGTCGCCTTCGAAATACATTTGCGTCACCAGCCGCGAGGCCCAGGCCGGCCCGAACAGCGAAAAATGCACGTGCTTCGGGCGCCAGGCGTTGGCGTGATTGCCCCAGGGATAGGCGCCGGGTTCGATGCTCAGAAACTCGTACTCGCCGTTGGCGTTGGTCAGCACGCGGCCGGCGCCGCTGAAGTGCGGGTCGAGCGGCGCGTCGTGCTGGTCGCCGTCGTGGCGATAGCGGCCCGCGGCATTGGCCTGCCAGATCTCCACCAGACTATGAGCAACCGGACGGTTCTGCTCGTCGCTGATGCGTCCGTGAATGAGGATGCGTTGACCCTGCGCCTTGCCGCCCGCGGTGAGGTCGGCGCTGCCCGGCTGCAGCTGCGCTGCGCCCACCTGCGGGCCGGCGTATTCAAGCGCGGACCCCGGCAGACGAATCGCCGGCAGCTGCGGCGCGCGCAGCGCCGTGGAGCGGTAGGCCGGGCTGTGATTCGGCGGGTGTGTGCCCGCCGGGACCGGCCGGTAGCTGGTCATCAGGCCGCGCTCGCGCGGAGGCGTCGACAGGCCGGCGCAAAACGCAGCGGCGCCCCGACCGTGGCCTGCAGCTCGGCTTCGCTCAAACCTTCCAGCAGGTCGGTGACCAGCAGTCCGTCCGGCGTGACCTCAAGCACCGCCAGATCCGTGTAAATGCGATCGACGCAGGCCGGGCCGGTCAACGGCAGGCTGCAGCGCTCGACGATGCGCGGCGCGCCGTCCTTGCCGACCTGCTGCGCAAGCATCACCCACACCTGCTTCGCGCCGGCGACCAGATCCATCGCCCCGCCGACCGCTGGCGCCTTGGCGCCGGGCAAGGCCCAGTTCGCCAGATCGCCATTGGCCGCGACCTGATAGGCGCCCAGGATCGACACATCGATGTGGCCGCCGCGAATCATGGCGAAAGAATCCGCATGGTGAAAAAACGCCCCGCCCGCCAGCACGGTCACCGGCTGCTTGCCGGCGTTGATGAGGTCCGGACTTTCGGCGCCGGGGGCCGGCGCCGGGCCCATGCCGAGCAGACCGTTCTCTGAATGCAGCACGCACTCGCGATCCGGCGGCAGGAATTCGGCCACCCGCATGGGCATGCCGATGCCCAGATTGACGTAGGCGCCGTCGGGCAGGTCTTCGGCCACGCGGGCCGCGATGTCGTCGGGAGACAGCGGCTTGCTCATGCGCCCACCTCCAGCATGCTGTGTACAAAAATGCCCGGCGTGACCACCAGTTCCGGCGGCACGACGTCCACAAAATGCCGCACCTCGGCCAGCGTGCTGCGGGCTGCGGTCGCCATCACGGGATTGAAATTGCGCGCCGTCATGGCGTAGGTCAGGTTGCCCCAGCGGTCGCCGGTGGCGGCGTGGACCAGCGCCACATCGCCACGAATCGCGCGCTCCATCACGTAGTGCCGGCCGTCGAACTCGCGGACCTCCTTGCCGGCGGCGAGCTCGGTGCCGTAGGCGGTGGGCGTGTAGAAGGCCGGAATGCCGGCACCGCCGGCGCGCAGCCGTTCGGCCAGCGTGCCCTGCGGCACGACTTCCAGCGCCAGCAGGCCGGCGTCGTAGCGTTCCTCGAACACCACCGAACCGGCCGAGCGCGGGAAGGAACAAATAATCCGGCTCACGCTGCCCGAGCGCAGCAGGCGAGCGAGCCCCCGCTCGCCGGCGCCGGCGTTGTTGCTGACCACGGTGAGGTCTTTGAGGCCGAGTTCGGCGATGGCTTCCAGCAGCAGCACGGGCACGCCGGCGTCGCCAAAGCCCCCGGCCAGCAGCACCGCCCCGTCGTGTAAATCAGGGCACTGCGCGAGCATGTCCGCGAGCGTCCGACAGCGCTTGTCGATCATCAGTCCTCGCCTCCGGATGGTCCTTGCGCCGGATTATGCCCGCCCGGCCTCTGGACGTAATCAGCCTTGCGGGCCGTCCTCGTAGCGGCGCCAATCCGCGCAGTCCCAGCCGGTCAGGGCCTCGACCTCGGCGATGTCCGCCAGGTAGTGCGGCAGCAGGGCGTCGAACTCCTCGCGCGCCAGCGGTCGCTGATAGCGCCACACGTTCACGCGGCGCAGCCGCTGCAGCTCAAAATTTTCCGGCCCGCCCAGAAACCGCACGGCGGCGCGGACGTGCGCCGGCTGGTCGCGGTTGAAGTCCTCGTACTTCATCAGCAGGAGCTGCGCGGGCGGAAACAAGCGCATGGCTTCGCGAATTTGCGCCGCGTAGAGCCCTGCGCCGACATAGCGGTACTTGTTCTCGCGCGCGACGGCCAAGTCCCCGCCGGATTCAATCTCGACCCGCACGGCGGTCATGAAATCGCGGCTGTCGCGCAGCCGTGCCCGGCGATAGTTCCAGGCCGAATGGGCGCGCCGCACCGGCGAGCGCAGGATGGCGATGACCTTGATCGCCGGGTTGTAGTCGTGGATCCGCTGCAGACAGTGCGGATTCATCAAATAGGTTGGCGTCGCCTCGCCCAGCAAGGCCCCGCGCGGCGCAGGCAGCAGCCAGCGATGCAGGGCTGAAAAATCGCTGCCATCGCGATAGCGCTCGTCGCGGTCGAAGAAGCCAAGTTCCTTGATGAGCGGCAGATAAAGGCCGGGCACCGTGCGCAGGTAGGCGAATAGCGCCGTGGTGCCGGCTTTCTCGGCGCCCACGATCAAAAAATCGAGACGCGGACGACGGTGCAGGTAGGCGCGCAAGGGATTCATCGTCACGCTGGCAGCTGCGCCATGAGGGGCGCCATCTCGAATGGTGAAAGCTGGCCGGGCGTCATCGCTGCGCCGACCCGCATGACCGCTACGCGCGGGACGCCGGTAAGCCCGGCCTCAGCCCGCAAGAGTGCCCGCCCCGGCCGCGACCTACAACCCCTGCGGGCCAGAGATCCCCCGCCGCGCCTGTCGTTGAACTTTCGGCGCATGCCCGTACTCTTTAGGCACGAGGGTAGCGCGCCATGCCGGCCGCTGGCCTCAACCCGATTACCAAGGAGTAAAGCAATGCCTACCACTGTTATTTCGCCACGTGAGGCCAGTGCCGCGCTGGCCGGTAACAAACTGCTACGCAACACCTACAGCCTGCTGTCCATGACGCTGTTGTTCAGCGCCCTGACCAGCGGCCTGTCGATGGCGCTGGGCGTGGGCCATGGGCTGGCGCTGGTGGCCAATCTGGTCGCCATCGGCCTGATCTGGTTCGTCCTGCCGCGCACGGCCAACTCTGCCGCCGGCCTCGGGGTGGTCTTCGCCATCACCGGCCTGCTGGGCGTTGGCCTCGGCCCGATGCTGACGCAGTACCTGAAACTGCCGAATGGCTCCGAGATCGTGATGATGGCGCTGGGCGGCACGGGGGTAATCTTCCTCGGACTGTCGGCCTATGCCCTGACCACGCGGCGGGACTTCAGCTTCATGGGCGGTTTTCTGTTCGTCGGGATGTTGCTGGTGCTCGGCGCCTCTTTGCTGAACATCTTCCTGCAGATGCCGGTGATGTCGCTGGTCATTCCGGGCGCGGTGGTGCTGCTGATGAGCGGCTTCATCCTGTTCGACACCAGCCGCATCATCAACGGCGGGGAGACCAATTACGTGATGGCGACCATCAGCCTCTACCTCAACATTTTCAACCTGTTCGTCAGCCTGTTGCAGTTGTTGGGCATCGCCCGCAGCGACGACTAGGCCTGATACCCGCCGCCCGGCGTCAGGCCGGGCGGCGCAACCACCCTGCCGGAGGGCGCACCCATGGACTGGATGAAAATTGCCTCCGCCGTCGCGCTGGGCATGATGATCCTGGTGCTGGCGCCGCGGGCGAAAGAAATCTTGACCAACACGCCGAAAGGCAGCGGTAGCGACTGGCAGGCTGCCCTGCTGCCGCTGCTGGTGGTGCTGGGGGTGGTGGCCTTGCTGATGTCCGCGGTCTAGCACCGCGCCCTCGCGGCGTGCGTGGAGACGTCAACGCCGCCTGCAGGAGCGGCGCGTGCGCCGCGAGTGGCTTTGACGGACACGCACGCGCCGCGCCTACAAATGCAGCCGCGTAGATTTGCCCAATTCAAGCCGCCGGCGGCGTGAGGACAGTCTTACCACCCATGTAAGGCTGCAAGACTTCGGGCACCAGAATCGCCCCGTCTTCCTGCTGATAGTTTTCGAGCACCGCGACCAGTGCGCGGCCCACCGCAACGCCCGATCCGTTCAAGGTATGCAACAGCTCCGGCTTGCCGGTCTCGGGGTTACGCCAGCGCGCCTTGAGCCGGCGGGCCTGAAAATCCTCGAAGTTGCTGCAGGAAGAAATCTCACGATACGCCTGCTGGCCGGGCAGCCAGACTTCAAGGTCATAGGTCTTGGCCGACGAAAAGCCCATATCGCCGGTGCAGAGGGCCATCGTGCGATACGGCAGGCCCAGACGCTGAAGCACGGTCTCGGCGTGGGCGGTCAGCGCCTCGTGCGCCGCCCAGGACTCGGCCGGCGCCACAAGCTGCACAATCTCGACTTTCTCAAACTGGTGCTGGCGAATCATGCCGCGGGTGTCGCGCCCGTAGGAGCCAGCCTCGCTGCGGAAACACGGCGTGTGGCACACATAGCGCCGGGGCAGCGTGGCGGCATCGAGAATCTGATCCTGAACCAGATTGGTCACCGGCACTTCGGCGGTCGGGATCAGGAACAGGCCCTGCTTCTGGATTTCAAACAAATCTTCCCTAAATTTCGGCAACTGGCCGGTGCCGCGCATGGCGCGCTCGTTGACCAGATAGGGCACATAGACTTCGCGATAGCCATGCTCGGTGGTGTGCAGGTCGAGCATGAACTGAATCAGCGCCCGGTGCAGGCGGGCAATCGAGCCCGACATCACCGAGAAGCGACTGCTGGCCAGCATGGCGCCGGCTTCAAAATCGATTTCACCGTGGAGCGCGCCCAGATCGACATGGTCGCGCGGGGTGAAGCTGAACTCGCGCGGCGTGCCCCAGCGGCGAACCTCAACGTTGTCGGCCTCGCTTTGGCCACGCGGCACCGAGGCGTGCGGGATGTTCGGTACGTGGGCAAGAAAATCTTCAAATTCGAGTTGTAGCGCTTCCAGCGCCTCTTCGCCGGCCGACAGCCGTTCGCCCAAATCCGCTACCGAGGCTTTCAAGGGTTCGATGTCTTCGCCCCGGGCCTTGGCCTGACCGATGGATTTGCTTTTGGCGTTGCGCTCCGCCTGCAGGGTCTGGGTGTCGACCTGCAGCTTTTTGCGGCGGGTTTCAAACGACTGATAGGTTTCGAGATCGAGCGTGTAGCCGCGGGCCGCGAGGGCCAGCGCCACCGCTTCGGGATTGGCGCGGAGAGTCTGGGGATCGAGCATGGTAGGTCCAGCAGGCCGTGCGGCCGTGTTAGGCAAGGGTCGGGAATTATAACGAGCGGACGCGACGCTTTAGTACCGCGCGGTATCAGTCAAAGCTGCCGCGCCAGCCACATGCCGAGACCGCAGGCGCCCAGACAGAGCACGAGATTGGCCAGCACGTTGACGGCCGCGCGGGCCAGTTGTCCGCTCTGCATCAGGAGCAGCGTGTCGACCGAAAACGCCGAGAAGGTGGTGAACGCGCCGAGAAATCCCACCGCGACCAGCAGCCGCCAGAGCGGATCAACCCCCGGCCGTTCGCTCAGCAGCACAAACACGAGCCCGGCGACCAGACAGCCGCTGACGTTGGCCACCAGCACGCCCCAGGGCAGCCCGGCGCGGGTCGCGCCCGCCAGCGCCAGCACCACCACATGGCGCGCAATCGCGCCGATGGCCCCACCCAGCGCTATGACGCCCAGACTTTGCCAGGAGAACATCGCTCAGCCGCTCCGCCCGTCGCCAGGCTCGCGCTCGCCGCGCAGATAGCGGAGCTTCTCGGCAATCTTGATCTCAAGCCCGCGCCCGACCGGCTGGTAGTAGCGGCGAGTGGCGAGCACCGGCGGCAAAAAGGTTTGACCGCTGGCGTGGGCGTCGGGCTCGTCGTGGTCGTAGCGATAATCCTTGCCGTGCCCCAGCGAGCGGGCCAGCGCGGTGGGCGCATTGCGCAGATGGTCGGGCACCGGCAGGGAGCCGTGGCGTTCGATGTCTTCGCGCACGCGCTTTAGTCCGGCATAGACCGCATTGCTCTTGGCGGCGACCGCGCAATACACCACCGCCTGTGCAATCGCGAGTTCGCCTTCCGGTGCGCCAAGACGCTCGAACGTATCCCAGGCGTCCAGCGCTATTTGCTGTGCGCGCGGGTCGGCAATGCCAATGTCTTCGATCGCCATCCGCACCACACGCCGCGCGATGTAGAGCGGATCGCAGCCGCCGTCGATCATCCGCGCAAACCAGTACAGCGCCGCGTCGGGATCGGTGCCCCGCACCGACTTGTGCAGGGCCGAAATCTGGTCGTAGAAGGCGTCGCCGCCCTTGTCGAAGCGCCGCATGCCGGCGCCGCCCACAAAGGCCTCAATGAAGGGGCGATCCATCGGCGCGCCACCGGCGTGACCCACCGCCAGTTCCAGCAGGTTGAGCGCGCGGCGGGCATCGCCGTCGGCGGCGGCGGCCAGCGCGGCGAGCGCTTCGGGCGTGATGTCGACTGCCGCCTCCTCACGCAACACGGCGACCGCGCGGTCCAGCACGCTCACGATCGCCTCGCGCTCCAGCGAGCGCAGGACGTACACCCGCAGCCGCGACAACAGCGCGTTATTCAGCTCAAACGCCGGGTTTTCGGTGGTCGCGCCGACGAACGTGATGGTGCCGTCTTCGATGTGCGGCAAGAAGGCATCCTGCTGCGACTTGTTGAAGCGGTGGACTTCATCGACAAACACCACCGTGCGCTGGCCCGTTTCCCCGGTGTGACGTCGCGCCTCGTCGATCGCGGCGCGGATCTCCTTCACCCCGCTTAGCACCGCCGAGACCGACACGAAATGCGCCGCGACGCGGCGGGCGATGAGTTGGGCGATGGTGGTCTTGCCGGTGCCCGGCGGGCCCCACAGCACCAGGGAATGCACCTGGCCGGCATCGAGCGCGCGGCGCAAGGGTTTGTCGGGATCGAGTACCTGCGGCTGACCGACGATGTCTTCGATTGACTGCGGGCGCAGCCGGTCGGCCAGCGGCCGCGGGTCGGTGGGCGCGCGCGGCGGGCTCATCGGGTTTCCCGCGGCCTAGCCGCCGGTGCCGTGAATGATGTCGACACCGGCCGGCGGCGTAAACGTAAACGTGGCGGGCGGCACCGCAGGATTGCGGGCGATCTGCGTGAAGCGAATTTCGGTGGTCTGCCCCAGATTGTCCTGCAGTTGCATCACCGCCAGCTCGCCCTCACGAAAGCCGATGCGGACCGCCTTGAACTGCGGCTTCGGCTGCTTCGAACCCAGGCTTACCCAGTCGATGCCAGCTTCGCTGACCGCCTCACCGACGGTAAAGCTGGCCTCGAGATCAAAGTCTTCGCCCAGCAGGCGGGCCGGCGAATCCGCCGCGTTGGTGTTGACCGGATTCACGGTGACCTGCGCGAGGTCGGCGTCGTACACCCACAGCGTCTTGCCATCGGAGACGATGCGTTGCTGGTAAGGCGTTTGGTAATCCCAATTGAAGCGGCCAGGGCGCGCAATACACACCTTGCCGCGGGCGGTCTCGACCAGCGTGCCCTGCTCGTCGAACTGCTGCTGCTCGAAACTCGCGTTAAAGGCCCGCACATCCGCCAGAAAATGCTTGAGCTGCGCGGCCGCAGACTCGGCGCAGGCGACCAGCGGCTGCAGGCTTAGCACCAGCGCGAGTACCCCAAAGGCAAGCCAGCGCATGGGTCTAATCCCGCGGCGGCGGCGGCGGCGCCAGCACTTCGCGACTGCCGTTCGACTGCAGCTCGCCGACCACGCCGGCGCGTTCCATGTCTTCCATCATGCGGGCGGCGCGGTTGTAGCCAATCTTGAGGCGGCGTTGCACGCCGGAAATCGACGCGCGACGGCTCTCGGTCACGATGCGTACCGCCTGGTCGTAAAGCTCATCCTGCTCACCGCCCGCGTCGCCTGCACCGTCGAACCCTGCGCCCTGATCTTCACCGTCCAGCGGGGCATTGACGATTTCATCGATGTATTCCGGCGCGCCCAGCGCGCGCAGTTCTTCCACTACTTTGTGCACTTCCTGATCCGAGACGAAGGCGCCATGCACGCGCTGCGGCGTGGAGGTGCCGGGCGGCAGATACAGCATGTCGCCATGCCCAAGAAGGCTCTCGGCGCCGATCTGGTCAAGGATGGTCCGGCTGTCGACGCGCGAAGACACCTGAAAGGCGATCCGGGTCGGGATATTGGCCTTGATGAGGCCGGTGATGACGTCCACCGAGGGCCGCTGGGTGGCGAGAATCAGGTGGATGCCGGCGGCGCGCGCTTTCTGGGCGAGGCGCGCGATGAGCTCTTCCACTTTTTTGCCGACGGTCATCATCATGTCGGCCAGTTCGTCGACCACCACCACGATGCACGGCAGCGTCGCCAGCGGCTGCGGGCTGTCGCTGTCGCCGCGCCGCTTGAACATGGGGTCAAGAATGGGCTGGCCGGCGTCGGCGGCGTCCTGCACTTTGCGGTTGTAGCCGGCAAGGTTGCGCACGCCCAGCATTGACATCAGCTTGTAGCGCCGCTCCATTTCGCCCACACACCAGCGCAGGGCGTTGGCCGCTTCTTTCATGTCCGTCACCACCGGCGCGAGCAGGCTGGGAATGCCTTCGTACACCGACAGCTCGAGCATCTTGGGGTCGATCATGATGAGCCGCACATCGTTGGCGGTCGCCTTGTAGAGCAGGCTCAGAATCATGGCGTTCAGCGCCACGGATTTCCCCGAACCGGTGGTGCCGGCGACCAGCAGGTGCGGCATGCGGGCCAGATCGACCACCGAGGGTTTGCCCGCGATGTCCTTGCCCAGCGCCAGCGTGAGGCTGGAACCGCTCTCTTCGTATTCGCGGGACTTCAGGATTTCCGACAGGCTCACCACTTCGCGGCGCTCGTTGGGGATTTCGAGCCCCACGACCGATTTGCCCGGAATGACCTCCACCACCCGCACGCTGACGGTAGACAGCGAGCGCGCCAGATCTTTGGCCAGATTGGTGATGCGGCTGGCTTTAACGCCCGGCGCCGGCAAAATCTCGAAGCGGGTGATGACCGGCCCCGGCAGCACCGCGACGACCTGCGCTTCGATGCCGAAATCGCGGAGCTTCAGTTCCACCTGCCGGGACATCGCTTCCAGCGCTTCCGCCGAGTAGCCGCTGGCCGCCAGCCGGGGTTCGTCCAGCAGGCTGAGCGGCGGCAGCGCCGTTTCCGCCGGCTCCTGAAACAGGATGACCTGCTTTTCTTTTTCGACCCGGTCGCTGACCGGCACGGTCTGGATTTGAGGCTCGATGCGCGGGGGCGGGCGCTGGTCCTGCCGCTCGCTTTCCATTTCGACGATGGCGGTGCGTTCGCGACGCTCCTGCCGGCGCGCCAGCCATTCGCGGCCAACGGCCAAATGGCGTCGGGCCGCGGCGTAGCCGACCAGCGTCCAGTAGCCGGTGACGTCCATCACCACCAGCCAGGAGATTTCGAGCATCAGGGTCAGGCCGGTGAGGAACAGGGCCAGCATCAGCAGCACGCCGCCCAGTTCGCCGCACAGGGCGATGAGCCCGCGTCCAATCAGGTCGCCCATGATGCCGCCCGCCTCCTGCGGCAGGTCGGGCAGCGCGCCGTGCGCCCGCACCCACAGCAAGGCCGACCCCATGGTCAGCGTGAACAGGAAGCCCGCGCCCTGCACGTACAGCCGCACCTTGTCGAGCGGCGCATCGGCGCTCACCCGGCGGCGGCAAACTTTCCACGCCCCCCAGGCCAGCACCAGCGCGCCGAGAAAGGCGCAGCGGCCCATTAGATAGAAGAGGATGTCGGCCAACCAGGCGCCGAACAGGCCCCCCCGGTTGTGCACGCCGGGCAGGCCCTGCCCGGTATGCGACCAGCCGGGATCGGCCGGGTGATAGGTCCACAGGGCGACCAGCACAAACAGGCCCACGCCGCCGCCGGCGACCAATAAACCTTCACGCAAGCGTTGCGCGAGGTGGAAGTTTACCGGCGGGGCAACGCGAGTTGGCCGTCGGATCGCCTGTGCCATGTGCTCAACCTGATTATGCGAATGATCGATTAACTTGATGTGATCTAAAGTGAATCTGATGATACCTGCATTAGTTTCTCAAGACTATCATCCGTGCACGTCAAGGCAAGAGCCGGCGGCTGGACAGCCCCGCCGACCGCCCCACGAACGCCCGTGCATTGATCCCACGCGGGTTTCCCGCGCCCCGCCGGCCGCTCCGTGCAACCGGGCGCGCTGCGGGGGTGAATAATTTCGGGCCGGGCTCTAGTATCGAATCCACCTCCCGAGGACACAGCACAACATGAAGCGGCAGCGCACCTACCGTGTGAGCTTTCACAATCAGGGCAAGATTTATGAAATCTATGCCCGCAACGTCAGCCAGAGTGGGCTGATGGGTTTTGTCGAAATCGAAAATATCGTTTTCGGCGAGCGGACCACGCTGGTGGTCGACCCCAGCGAAGAGCATTTGAAATCGGAGTTCGAGGGCGTCAGCCGCACCTACATCCCGATGCACTCGGTCATTCGTATTGATGAGGTGGAGAAATCCGGGCCGTCGAAAATCACCGACGGACGGGGCGATAAAGTCACCCCCTTTCCGGTCTTCACCGGCCCCGCCGGCACGCCGCCGGCGAAGTAAAAGGAGAACCCCGCCGTCCGGCCACGCCGCCGGCCGGCATGCCCCATGAACTCGCCCGCTCCCGATATTCGCGTCATCCGTCGCCTCTCAGACCTGCCCGCCGCCCAGTGGAACGCGCTGGCGCTGGGCGGCGACCCGTTCCTGCGACACGAGTTTCTGGCCGGCCTGGAAGACCACGGCTGTCTTGAGGGCCACGGCTGGGATCCCGTGCATCTGTTGGCCTTCGTGGATGGCGAACTGGTCGGGGCCCTGCCGCTCTACGCTCGCGACAACTCCTACGGGGAGTTCGTGTTCGACTGGAACTGGGCCGAGGCCTATCAGCGAGCCGGCGGACGCTACTACCCGAAGCTTGTAAGCGCCGTCCCCTTCACCCCGGTTGCCGGTGCCCGCGTATTGCTGCGCGACGGGCACCCGGCGCGCGCGGCGGTGGCCGCCCAACTGGTCACGGCCGTGATGGAGATGACCCGCGAGCTCGGCGCCTCGTCCTGGCACTGCCTCTTCCCGCAGGACAGCGATCTGCCGCTGCTCGAGCGGCCCGAGTTGCTGGTGCGGGAAGGCTGCCAGTACCACTGGTACAACCCGGGCTACGCCGATTTTGAAGACTTCCTCGCCGGCCTCACCTCCAAGCGGCGCAAGGAGATTCGCCGCGAGCGACGCGACTGCGCGGCGCTGGGGCTGGAGATCGAACTGCTGGAGGGCGCGGCCATCAGCGACGAGCACTGGGCGGTCTTCCACGCGTTTTACTGCTCGACCTTCGAACGGAAATTTGGCGAACCCCGCCTGACCCTGCCGTTTTTGCGTCACCTGAGCGCAGCCCTGCCGGCGGCCCCGGTCCTGCTTCTGGCCAAGGATCAGGGACGCTACGTGGCCGGCGCTTTCGCGCTACGCGGCGCCACCACGCTGTACGGGCGCCATTGGGGCTGCAGTGGCTACTACCGCAACCTGCATTTCGAGCTTTGCTACTACCGCTTCATTGACTACGCGATCGCCGCGGGGCTGCAGCACTTTGACGCCGGCGCGCAGGGCGAACACAAGGTGCCGCGCGGCTTCATCCCAATCAAAACCTGGTCGGTCCACTGGCTGCGCGACAGCGGCTTCCGCCAGGCAGTCGCCGACTTCCTGCGGCGCGAGACGCGCGCGATGGACCGCTATGTCGAAGAGGTGTCCGAGCACACGGCGTACCGGGAAAACCAGGACAGCTGAGCCCGTGGTGCCGTCCGCCGACGCGAGCTTCTTCAGTTTTTCCGACGAGCGCTGGTTGCCTCAGCTACCGTCGCCGGCCCGCGCCCTGCGCGACCCCGACGGTCTGCTGGCCGCTGGCGGCGCGCTGGACACGCCCACCCTGCTCGCGGCCTACGCGCGCGGCATTTTCCCGTGGTATTCGCAGGGTCAACCCATCCTGTGGTGGTCACCCGACCCGCGCGCGGTGTTCTATCCCGAACGCTTTCACGTGTCGCGCTCGCTGGCGCGCACCCTGCGGCGGGGCGAGTTTGAGTTGAGTCTCGACCGTGACTTCGTCGGCGTGATGCGCGCCTGTGGTCCCGAGCGACGCGGCGAGTCCAGTAGCTGGATTACCCCGGCGATGCTGCAGGCCTACACCCGACTGCACGCCGAAGGCCACGCCCACTCCATCGAGTGCTGGCGCGCAGGTGAACTGGTCGGCGGGGTTTACGGGGTGGCGATCGGGCGGGTATTTTTCGGCGAGTCGATGTTCAGCCGCGCCACCGATGCCAGCAAGGTCGCGCTCGCCACCCTCTGCCACGCGCTGTGTGGCTGGGGATATGAACTGTTTGACTGCCAGATGGCGAGTGCGCATCTCAGTTCGCTGGGCGCGCAGAGCCTGTCCCGGCCCCGTTTTTGCGAAATGCTTGACGCACTGATTCCAGCGCCACCGCTGGCCACGGCCTGGCTGGCGCTTGCGGAGAACCCGACCCGATGAAGCCGCCGACCGGAACCCAGCTTGGTTTTTTCGTCACCCCGCCGCACAAATGCGGCTACCTGCCCGACCGCAGCGCCGTGACCATTTTTGTCGATCCGCGGCGCCGCCCCAGCGTGGCCACCTACACCATGCTTTCGCAGCACGGCTTCCGGCGCAGCGGCGACCACGTCTACCGCCCGCAATGCCCTGACTGCGTAGCGTGCATCCCGGCGCGCATTCCGGTCGATCAGTTTGTGCCGAGCCGCGCCCAGCGGCGAACGCTGCGGGCCAATGCAGACGTGACGCTGGTGCCCAAGTCGTCGACCTACCATGCCGAGCACTTCGAGCTGTACGAGCGTTACGTCAACGCCCGCCATCGGGGCGGCAGCATGGAAAATCCCGACCGCGACAGCTACCTCGAGTTTCTGACCTCGGGCTGGGCGGACAGCGTGTTCTATGAATTCCGCCTGCGCGAGCGCCTGCTCGGCGTGGCGGTGGTCGACCATCTGCACGACGGGCTGTCGGCGGTCTATACCTTTTTTGATCCGGAGGAGACCGGGCGCAGCCTCGGGCGCCTCGCGGTGTTGAAGCAGGTGGAACTCGCCCGCGCCCTGCAGTTGAAGTGGCTTTATCTCGGTTACTGGATCGAGGACTGTCGGAAGATGAGCTACAAGCGCGAATACGCGCCGCTGGAAGTCCTGCGCGACGGTCAGTGGGTTGTGCTCGAAGACAGCCCCTGAGACCGTCCGCCTTTACCCGGACAGCGCTTATCGGGCAGAATCGGCCACCCCGTCCGGGGGCCCCTCCCCCACGGCCACAGAGGAAGCATGGCGAAAGAAGACCACATTGAACTCAAGGGCAAAGTTGTTGAGACCCTGCCTAATACGATGTTCCGGGTAGAACTCGAAAACGGACACATCATCACCGCCCACATCTCGGGCAAGATGCGCAAGAACTACATCAGGATTCTGACCGGCGACGTGGTGCTGGTTGAACTGACGCCCTACGACTTGAGCAAGGGCCGCATCACTTTCCGCGAACGCTAAACGCCCGCCTGCGCCAGCATTGCGCTGGCGCGTGCCAGATCGGCCGGCGTATCAATCCCCATCCCGCAGGCTTCCAGCGCGTCAGGCGCGATGATCCGCTTGCCGTGGGCCATGGCGCGTAGCTGCTCCAGACGTTCCAGCAGTTCCAGCGCCGACGGTGGCCAAGTCACGAACGTTTGCAGGAATTGCACGCGATACGCGTACAGCCCGACGTGACGCCGGAACGGCCCTGCGGGCTGCCATTCGTGTTCGCCATCGCGCGGGTAAGGCACCGGGGCACGGCTGAAATAAAGCGCGTAATCGGCGTCGTCGCGCACGATTTTCACAATATTCGGGTCCCGCCATTCCTCGATCGTGGCCAGCGGTTCGCAGACCGTCGCCATGTCTGCATGTGCGGCTGTCGCAAGCGCATGCGCCACCTGATGAATCACCGCCGCGGGCATGAACGGCTCGTCGCCTTGCAGGTTGACGATGATTTGCCCGGGCGCTTCACCACGCTGCGCCACGGCTTCGGCGAGGCGTTCGGTCCCGGACTGGTGCGCCGGGCTGGTCATACACACGATCGCCCCAAAACCGCGGGCGTGATCGGCAATGCGTTCGTCGTCGGTCGCGATCACGACTTCGTCAGCGCCGCTCGCGAGCGCGCAGGCGTGCACCCGCTGCAGCATGCTCTGTCCGGCCAGATCGAGCAGCGCCTTGCCGGGCAGGCGCGTCGACGCGAGGCGCGCCGGAATGTAGACCTTGAAACTCATCGTCCGAGTTGTTCCAGTTCTTCGTCCCCCAGTTCGCGCGCCTCCTCTTCCAGCATCACCGGAATATCGTCGCGAATCGGGTAGGCCAGCCGCGCGCTACGGGAGATCAGTTCCTGCCGCGTCCGGTCGTACACCAGTGGGCCCTTGGTCACCGGGCACACCAGAATTTCAAGCAGCCGCTTGTCCATCGTTTTCTCCCTTGAGCAGCGTTTCGAGTCGCTGCGCAAAAATTTCGGGCAGTTCTGCCGTCACCGGCACCAGCCAGCAACGCGCGCTGGCAAAAGCCTCGCATTTGATGGCGTCTTTCTCGGTCATCAGCACCGGATAGTTGTCGCCGAACTCCAGATCCTGCGGCCGAAACCGGTGGTGATCGGGAAAGGCGTGAGGAATGACTTTCATCCCCTTGCTCTTGAGCATGGTGAAAAAACGCTGCGGGTTGCCAATGCCCGCCACCGCGTGCACCGGCTCGTTGCCGAAGTCGCGATAGGCCCGGCTTTGTCCGCGCTGGAGCAGGTTGATGGGGTCGACCGGCACGTATTTCATCGCGTATTCGTTGCGCCCGGCGACGCCGTTGTTCACCACGAAATCCACTTCTTCGAGGCGGGACGGTGGTTCCCGCAGCGGCCCGGCCGGGAGCAGTCGTCGGTTGCCCAGCCGCCGCGCGCCGTCAATGACGGCAATTTCCAGCGCTCGCCCCAGCGCGTAGTGCTGCAGGCCGTCGTCGCTGATCACGATATTGCAGTCGGTATGTTCGAGCAGCGCACGCACCGCGGCGCTGCGATCCGGCCCCACGGCCACGGGCCGCCGGGTGCGCCGTGCGATCAGCACCGCCTCCTCGCCCACCGTGTCGGGATCGCTGTCCGGACGCACCTGTTGCGGCCAGCGCGTGGCGCGTCCGCCATAGCCGCGGGTCACGATCCCCGGCCGCAGGCCGAGCGCCGAGAGATAACCCGCCAGCCAGATGACGAGCGGCGTTTTGCCGCTGCCGCCCACGGTGAGATTGCCGACCACGATCACCGGCACCGGGGCGTGATAGGTCGCGAAAAGGCCCGAGTTATAGGCTTTGCGCCGCAGACTGGTCACCAGTTGAAAGATGAAGGCCAGCGGCAGCAGGAGCACGGACAGCGGATTGCGTCCGTACCAGAGTTCGTCCAGCCAGCGTCCTTCCCGGCGCTGCCGCTGGCGACGGCGACGGCGCACGTTCACCGGCGGCTCACTCGGCGGCGCGCGCGGTGGTGGGAAAGGAGACGCGGGTCAGCCCCACCTTGCTCGCCGCATCCATGACGTCGACGACCCGCTGAAAGCCGGTCTCGCGGTCGGCGCTGATGACCACCGTGGGCGACTCGCGGCCGGCCGCCGCTTCGCGCAAAGCCTGCTCGAGCGTCGTCAGGCTGGTATTCACCAGCGCCTTGCCGTTGATGTAGTACTGCTGCTGGCGGTCGATCGAGACCTCGATCACCGCCGGGTCCCGTGCACTCGCTGCCGGCGAGGCAACCGGCAGGCTGAGCTTCAGCTGCGAGTGTTCGACGAAACGCGTGGACACCATGAAAAAAATCAGCAGCAAGAGCACCACATCGATCAGTGAAGTGACGTTGATGTCGATGTCTTCCGGCTTGCGGCTGCTGAATTTCACGATGCCGTGCGCCCCGCTTCGCGCTCGCCGTGCAGCACTTCTACCAGCTTTAGCGACTCCTGCTCCATGCCGATCACGAGGCTCTCCACGTGGCCACGCAGGTGGCGGTAGAAATAGAGCGCTGGAATGGCGACCACCAGTCCGGCGGCGGTGCTGATCAGCGCCTGTCCGATGCCGCCCGCGAGCTGCGCCGGATCGCCCGCCCCCCCGGTCTGCAAGGCGCCAAACATCTGAATCATGCCGAATACGGTGCCCAGCAGCCCCATCAGCGGCGAAATCGCGGCGATGGTGCCCAGGGTGTTCAGGTAGCGTTCCAGCTCGTGCACCGTCAGGCGCCCCGCCTCTTCGATGCTTTCCTTGATGATTTGCCGGTCGTGGCGCCGGTTGATGAGGCCCGCCGCCAGCACCCTGCCGAGCGGGGAACCGGCGCGCACGCGCTCGAGTTGTTCGTCGTTAAACGTGCCCTTGCGCAGCGACTGCCAGAGTTCGGCCACCAGTTGTTCGGGCAGCACGCGTTTGCGCTGCAGTGACCAGAATCTTTCGATAACGATCGCGGTCGCCATCACGGAAGCCAACAGGATGGGCCACATAACCCAGCCACCCGCCTTGATTAGTTCAAACACGCCCCTGACAGCTCCCGGTTCGGGCAGCGCCTGCACGGCGCCGCAGCCTGCGGGACGTTACCAAAGCGATCCGGCGCAGGGAAGCCGGCTCATCTGCCCGTTTGATGCCAGTAGCGTTTGGCCTGCGCGCGATAGGCATCGACCCTCAGGCCGGACGGACCCAGGTGCAGGCGGGTCGCCCCGGACTCGCGGGTGTCGACGATTGTGATCCCACGCTGCGCGTAGCGCGCCAACACCGCCGGCGCCGGCTGCCCGAATCGGTTGAGGTAGCCAACGGACAGCAGCGCGACCTGTGGTCGCACCGCATCCAGAAAGGCCGCCGAGGACGAAGACAGGCTGCCGTGATGCGGCACCAGCAAGACGTCGGCACGCAGGGCATCCGGTCGTCGCAGCAGCTGCGCCTCGGCGGCCTGCTCGATGTCGGCCGTGAGCAGCAGACGCTGCGCCCCGGCGCCGATTCGCAGCACGCAGGAGGCGTCGTTTTCGCTGCTGCCCGGCGGCGCGCGCGAAGGCGGATGCAGGATTTCGAAGTCGACCCCGTCCCACGTCCAGCGCTGACCCGCCGTGCAGCGTTCAACCGGTCCGTCCCAGCGATGTTGCGGGCTTAGCATCAGGGACGTCACGGGCACATCGCGCAGGATGCTCCCGAGCCCCCCGGCGTGGTCCGCGTCGGCGTGGCTGACGATCAGGCGGTCAATCCGGTGATGACCGCGATGACGCAACCAGGGCAGCACGACGTCTTCCCCCGCGTCGCGACCGCCGTAGGTCTTTGGCCCGGCATCAAACAGCAGCAGATGGCGGTGCGTCTCAACGGCCACCGCCAGTCCCTGTCCCACATCGAGGACGGTCACCGCAACGCTGCCCGCCGGCGGACGCGGCAAGGGCCAGACGCCGCCAATCCCAAGGAGGCATAGCGCAAACCACCAGCGCCGGCGACCCAGCGGCAGCAACAGCGCGCCCAGCCCGAGCACCCCCAGCAAGGCCTCGGGCACCGACGGCACGCGGTCAACGACGAGCGGCGGCGCGGAATCGGCCAGCCAGCGCAAACCGGCCCACACCAGCAGCCATAGCTCACCGGCGCCTTGCCAGCAGGCCTCGGCCGCCGTTGGCCACCAGGGCGAGAGCGCGATGCCGGTCAGCACCATCGGCACCACGCCCCAGGTCACCAGTGGCACGAGCAGCGCGTTGGCCAGCGGCGACGTCCAGGCCACCAGCGGACTGACGGTGGCGAGCAGCGGCGCAAGCAGTACCGCCAGCCACAGATGCGCGCCTAGCCAGCCCGCCAGCGCGCCGGTCTGCAGATGCACCGCCCCGACCATGACCAGCACAGCGAGAGCCCCGAAGCTGAGCCAGAAACTGCTGCTCAGGCTGGCCAGCGGATCCATCGCCAGGACCAGCGCCAAGGCAACCAGCAGTCCGTCGCCATCCAGCAGCCGATGCCCGCGCCAGCGGCGCACCGCCATGCAGGCCAGCATGAGGACCGAGCGCTGGGTGGGCACCGTCCAGCCGGCGAGCACGGCATAGCCGGTCGCCGCGATGAGACCGCTCACCAAGCCGAGGCGCGGTGCGGCCTGATGGCAGCCCGGCACCAGCCCCAGCCCGCGCCTGACCAGCACCCACATCGCCAGCGCCACCATCGAGACGTGCAGCCCGGAGATCGACACCATGTGGGTGGTGCCGGTCGCCCGCAGCACCGCCCACTGGCGGTCGTTCAGACGCGCCTGCTCCCCCACCGCCAAGGCCGACAAAATGCCGGCCACCTCCCCGTCCGGCACGGCGGCGGTAATCCGCGCGGCGAGCGTCGCCCGGGCTGCATCAGTGGCGCCCGCGAGCCCGCCGGGTCGACAATGATTGGCCGGGTGCGCAATGACCTGTCCCTGGCCATCGATGCCGGCGGCAAACAGCCAACGCTCATAGTCGAAACCACCGGGATTAAGCGCCCCACGCGGACGCCGCAAGCGAACATAAAGCGTGCAATATTGACCGGGGGCCGGCGTGATGGCGGCGTCCTGGACCGACAGCGACAGCCGTCGCAGGGCGTTGGGTGCGGGGCGTCGGTCCTGCCGTACGGCTGCGACCCGCAGTTCAAAACGCAGCCGCGGGGGATCGCTGCGGGTTAACCCAACGATACGTCCCTCGACCTGTAGCGCTTCATCCTCGAGCCCCAAGGGCAACTGCGCGGCGAGCCCGACCTGGCCCTGCCACACCGCCCAGCTGAGACCCATCAGACCGGCCGCCAAGGCAGGGCAGGCGCGACGACAGGCCCACAGCGCCACCACCAGCGGCAGGCACAACCAGCCCGGCGCGGGCAAGGCCGGCCAGAGTTGGACCAGCAGCACGCCGGTCACGAAGGCAGCAAGCAAGCGGCGCATGGTTCATCCTTGAACGCGGCCATGAGGACGATAAGCACGGCGCGATTCCTGCGCCCTCGCTTCGCTGGCTATGATACCCATCCACCCGCCGCCTGAAAGGACGGTCCGGAGCCGTGCAATCGCGGCACCGGCCCACAGCACTGCATGAGCCTACGTCGTCATCTGGAGAAGCGCCTGCCGCAGCGCGAAGCGCTAAGCAACAGCCGCTGGCTGCGCCGCTTCGCGCACCTGCTGCACGAGCCGAGGCTGTGGCATTTCGGCAGGCGCAGCGTGGCGCGCTCGGCCGGCTATGGGTTTGCGCTGGCGTTCTTCCCTATTCCCATCCACATGCTGTTGGTGTTCCCGCTGGCGTGGTTGCGGCGCCTAAACCTGCCGGTGGTGGTGGGCGCGCTATGGATTACCAACCCGGTGACCTGGGTGCCCTTCTTCTACTTTGCCTACCGGGTGGGTTTGCTGCTGACCGGCGAGGCCGCGCAGCCGGCCGACGCGCTGCCGCTGGCGGCCGACTGGGCGAGTATCCGGGCCGTGCTCGACCAGATCTGGTTGCCGCTGTGTCTGGGATCGCTGATTTGCGGCGTGGTGGCCGGCTTACTGGGCTATGCGGTGATCGACGGGCTGTGGCGACTCAGCATCATGCGCCGCTGGCGCGCGCGCCACGCGCGCCCCTGAGCGTCTGCTCAGGCGGCTTCGAGCCGCCCGTCGACCAGCCGCACCACGCGATCCATGCTGGCCGCAATGGCCAAATCGTGCGTGACCAACACCAGCGCGGTGCCTTCTTCCTGCTTCAACTCCAGCATCGCCTGCAGCGTGCTGGCGGCGGTCGCGGCGTCCAGATTGCCGGTAGGCTCGTCGGCCAGCACGCAGGCCGGACGCATCACCAGCGCGCGGGCGATTGCCACCCGTTGACGCTCGCCGCCTGATAGCTCGGCCGGCCGATGGGCGAGCCGCGGCGCCAGGCCCACGCGCGTCAGCAGCGCGCGCGCCCGCGCCTCGGCCGCCGCCACGCTGGCGCCACCGATCAGCATCGGCAAGGCGACGTTCTCCAGCGCCGAGAACTCCGGCAGTAGATGGTGAAACTGATACACGAAGCCGAGCAGCCGGTTGCGCGCCAGGCCACGCCGGGTTTCGTTCATCCCGGCCAGATCTTCACCCTGCAAAAGCACCTGTCCGGCGCTGGGCAGTTCCAGCCCGCCCAGCAGATGCAGCAGCGTGCTCTTGCCCGAGCCCGAGGCGCCGAGAATCGCCACGCTTTCGCCGGCCTCGACCGTGAAATCGAGCCCTTTCAGCACGCTCACCTGCAGCGCGCCGTCGATATAGGTTTTGACCAGACCCAGCGCGCGCAGGGCGGGCACAGCAAGCACGTCATTCATGGCGTAGGGCCTCGGCAGGACGGATACGGCTGGCGCGCCACGCGGGGTACAGCGGTGCCAGCAGGCACAGCACGGTGGCGGTCAGCAGGGCAATGACAACGTCAGCGACTTCCAGCTGCGAGGGAATGCGGCTGATGTAGTAGACGTCGGGCGACAGGATGTGAAAGCCAAACGCGCGCTCGAGGGTGCTGACTATCGTCTCCACATGCAGCGCCAGCGTGACGCCCAGGGTGCCGCCAATGGCCACCCCGGCCAGCCCGATGATGGCGCCCTGAGTCATAAAAACGCGCAACAGGCGCCGCGGCGTCAGGCCCAGCGTGGCGAGGACCGCAATTTCGGTCTGCTTCTCGCCCACCACCATCACCAGCGTCGACACCAGATTGAAGGCCGCGACGGCGACGCTCAGCAGCATGATCACGAACATCACGATTTTTTCGGTCTGCAAGGCCCGAAACAGATTGGTATGCAGCATGGTCCAGTCGCGCACGCGGAGCTCGCCCAGCTGCGGCGCCAGCCCGGCCGCGATTCGGGGCGCGTCAAACGGCTCGGCCAGTCTGGCGCGCCAGCCGCTCATCCGCCCGTCGGTGCGAAACACCCGCGCGGCGTCGGCCAGCGCAACAAACGCCGTGGCTTCGTCGTATTCCTGCACGCCGGCTTCAAAAATGCCGGCCACGGTGAAGGACTTGAGCCGCGGCAACACGCCGGCGGCGGTGCGCATGGGTTCCGGCAAGACCAGCGTGACCCGATCGCCCAACCCCACCCGCAGGCTGTTGGCCAAACCGCGCCCCAGGACAATGTTGAACGTCGACGGCCGCAAGGCGGCGAAATCGCCCTGCGCCAGCGTGGTGTGGATGCGGGTGACCTGCGCCTCAAGGCCGGGCTCGACGCCCACGACCCGCACGCCCTGCACGTCGCCCGCATGGGTCAGCAAGGCTTCGGCGGTGATGTACGGCGCCAGCGCCAGCACGCCGGGGGTCTGCGCGATCAGCTGGTCGAGCCGGGCTTCGTCGCGCACCCAGCCGGCCGTGCTGTCGATGGTCAAATGGGCGGACATGCCGAGCAGCCGGTCGCGGAGCTCGCGCTCGAAACCGTTCATGATCGACAGTATGGTGATGAGCGAGGCGATGCCGAGCGCCACCCCGCCGATCGAGATGGCGGCAATCAACGAAACGAAGCGCGTTCGGCGGCGCGCCCGTGTATACCGCCAACCGATGAAGGCTTCGACAGGAGTGAACATGTGTCGCGATTATAGCCATGGCTGTCGCCCAGCGGCGGCGTCCTTCGTGAGCCGGCCGCAAGCATGAGGCTGCTCGCGCTCGAAACTGCGACCGATGCCTGCTCCGTCGCGCTGTGGCTGGACGGTGAAATCCTGCAACAGTTTGAGCTCGCGCCCCAGCGGCACACCGAACTGCTGCTGCCGATGGTGGCGGCACTGTGCGCCGAGGCCGAGTGTTCACTCGGGAGCCTCGACGCCATCGCGGTGTCGGTCGGGCCGGGGGCCTTCACCGGGGTGCGGGTCGCCTCGGCGCTGGCGCAGGGCCTCGCGCTGGCGCACGACCTGCCGGTAACCGCGGTCTCGACGCTGGCCGCGCTGGCGGTGGGTGGCCATCGGCTCAGCGGCGTCGCGCACTGGCTGGTGGCGCAGGACGCGCGCCGCCAGGAACTGTACTGGGCGCATTACGAAATCCTCGACCAGGGCGATGCCCTGGCCCTCAGCCCCGAGCAGGTCAGCCCGCCGTCACGCCTGTATCTGCCCGCGGCGGCGGATTGGGCCATTGCCGGGAGCGGCTGGGCGGTGCACGGGCGTGAGATTGCCGACGGGATTCACGCGGCCAGACCGGTCACGCTGGTCTTTCCCGAGGCGCAGGATGTGGCCGCACTGGGCGCCCGGCAGGCGGCCGCCGGCCAACTCGCCTCGCCCGAGCACCTGGCCCCGGTCTATCTGCGGCCGGCGGTGTAGGCGCGCGACCCCGGGGCAAATTTCCTAAGGCCCTGATCCGGCAAGTTTTCGTCGACTTATCCCCAGTTTTTACCCATCTTTTAGCCAGCCCATCCCCGCGCTGATGCACAGTATCTAGTGGTCAGCGGCTTGCGTGACCACATGTGCTTGTGGTGTCATAGCCCTGCCCGTCGAACCCGGCATCAGCCGTCCGCGATCCGGGTAACGAGCCGCTCAACAACACCCAGCCGCACTGGGCATCCGTGTCGGAGAACACAGCATGGACCTCGAAAATTCAGCAGTTTCCAGGCGTGAAAACGCCACCCGTTGGTCCGCAGAAGAGAATCAGGCCGCCTCGCCGGCCGAACTCGCCGCCACCGCGCCGGGCGAATTCAAGGTCATTCGTCGTAATGGCAAGGTCACGGTGTTTGATGGCGACAAAATCAAGATCGCCATTACCAAGGCCTTCCTTGCCGTTGAAGGCGGCAACGCCGCGGCCTCTTCCCGCATTCACGAGACGGTCGATGTGCTGACCGACAGCGTGGTGCGCGCGATCACCCGCCGCATGCCGGCCGGTGGCGCTGTCCATATCGAAGACATTCAGGATCAGGTCGAACTCGCGCTGATGCGCGGGGGCGAACACAAAGTGGCGCGCTCCTACGTGCTGTATCGCGAGGAGCGCGCCCGCGAACGCCAGAAAAAACAGGAGCAGGTGCTGGGCGAAATCCAGCGGCCAAGCCTGCAGGTCACCCGTGCCGACGGCACGCGCGTACCGCTGGACGAAGTGCGCCTGCGCCGGATTGTGGACGAAGCCTGTCAGGGCATCGCCAATACCGAAGCGACGGCGATCCTCGAAGAAACCACCCGCTCGCTGTTCGACGGCGTGGCCGAGGACGATGTCTCCAAGGCGCTGGTCATGAGCGCGCGCATGTACATCGAGCGCGAGCCCAACTACAGCCTGGTGGCCGCCCGCCTCCTGATGGATTCGTTCCGGCAGGAAGCGCTGAGCTTCATCGGCAACCACGCTGACGCCGCCACCCAAAATGAAATGACGGAGCGCTATCCGCATTACTTCGAGGCTTACATCAAGCGCGCGATCGATCTGGAACTGATGGATCCGCGGCTGGGTAACTTCGACCTCAAGCGGCTGGGTGCCGCCATCGAGGCGAACCGCGATTTCCAGTTCAACTACCTCGGTCTGCAAACGCTTTACGATCGCTACTTCCTGCAGAGCGACGGCACGCGCTTTGAATTGCCGCAGGCGTTCTTCATGCGCGTCGCGATGGGCTTGGCAATCAACGAAATCGAGCCGGAAACCTGGGCGATCGAGTTCTATCACCTGCTCTCCACCTTCGACTTCATGAGCAGCACGCCGACCCTGTTCAACTCCGGCACGCTGCGCCCGCAGCTGTCGTCCTGCTACCTGACCACCGTGCCCGACGATCTGGACGGCATCTTTGGCGCGGTGCGCGACAACGCCCTGCTGTCGAAATTCGCCGGCGGTCTGGGCAACGACTGGACGCAGGTCCGCGGCATGGGCGCGCATATCAAGGGCACCAACGGCAAGTCGCAGGGCGTCGTGCCTTTCCTGAAGGTTGCGAACGACACCGCGGTGGCGGTCAACCAGGGCGGCAAGCGCAAGGGCGCGGTCTGCGCGTATCTGGAAACCTGGCATATCGACATCGAAGAGTTCATCGAACTGCGCAAGAACACCGGCGACGACCGCCGCCGTACGCACGACATGAACACCGCCAACTGGGTGCCCGATCTGTTCATGCAGCGGGTGTGTGAAGACGGCGAATGGACGCTCTTCTCGCCGGACGATGTGCCGGACCTGCACGATGCTTTCGGCGAAGACTTCGCCCGCCGCTACGCGGTGCACGAGGCGCGCGCGGAACGCGGCGAAATCCGCAACCACCGCAAACTGCGGGCGCAGGACCTGTGGCGCAAGATGCTCGGCATGCTCTATGAAACAGGCCACCCGTGGATCGCCTTCAAAGACCCCTGCAACCTGCGCTCGCCGCAGCAGCACGTGGGCGTTGTCCACAGTTCCAACCTGTGCACGGAAATTACGCTGAACACCTCGGCCGGTCAGGAAATCGCCGTGTGTAACCTGGGCTCGGTCAACCTGGCCCAGCACATGACCGTTGGCGGCATCGATGTGGCAAAACTCGAACGCACCATCAACACGGCGATGCGCATGCTCGACAACGTCATCGACTACAACTTCTACAGCGTGCCGACCGCGCGGGCTTCCAACCTGCGTCACCGCCCGGTGGGTCTGGGCATCATGGGCTTCAACGACTGCCTGTATCAGTTGCGGCTGCCCTATGCCTCGCCGGAAGCGGTGGACTTCGCCGACACCTCGATGGAAGCCGTCAGCTACTTCGCGATCAAGGCCTCGACCGACCTCGCCGCCGAACGCGGCAGCTACCCGAGCTTCAAGGGCTCGCTGTGGAGCCGAGGCATCCTGCCGATCGACTCGCTGGACTTTGTCGAACAAAGCCGGGGCAGCTACTTCGATGTCGATCGCAGCACGCGTCTGGACTGGGACGGGCTGCGGGAACGCGTACGCACGGTGGGCATGCGGAACTCCAACTGCATGGCGATTGCCCCGACGGCGACGATTTCCAACATCTGCGGCGTCAGCCAGTCGATCGAGCCGACCTATCAGAATCTCTACGTCAAATCGAATCTCTCCGGCGAGTTCACCGTGGTCAATATGTACCTGGTGGAGGACCTGAAAGAGCGCGGACTGTGGGACGAAGTGATGGTCAACGACCTCAAGTACTACGACGGCAGCGTGGCGCAAATCGACCGCGTGCCGCGCGACCTGCAGGCGCTGTATGCGACCTCGTTCGAAGTCGACCCGCGCTGGCTGGTGGAAGCCGGTTCGCGCCGCCAGAAATGGCTGGATCAGGCGCAGTCGCTCAATCTCTACATGGCAGAGCCCAGCGGCGCGAAGCTGGACAACCTCTACAAGCTGGCCTGGGTACGGGGACTTAAAACCACCTACTACCTGCGCACCATGGGCGCGACCCACGTTGAGAAGAGCACCTTGAAAGACGGCAAGCTCAACGCCGTGCAGCAGGCGCCGGCGATCAGCGTGGAGGCCACGGCACCCAAGGTCTGCCTGATTACCGACCCCGACTGCGAAGCCTGTCAGTAAGGCTGGCGCTTTAACAAGATAACGCTGAAGGAATACCTGATGTTGCTATGGGACGATCCGATCGGACAACTGAAGTCGCGCACCCCGCGCGCGACCGAGCCCGGCCTGCTGGCGACGCAGGTGCTGGAAACTATTGAGACACCAGCGCCGGTGGTCACACCGGCCGCGGTGCTGGACACCACGCCCCCGGCAGCGGCGCCCGAGTTAACGGCCAGCACGCATGCCGCGGGTCTGGAGCAGGTTGAATTTGGCGCCCGCCGTCTGGCGGTCGACGACAAACAAATGATCAACTGCCGGGCGGACCTCAATCAGCTCGTGCCGTTCAAGTACAAGTGGGCCTGGCAGAAGTATCTCAATGCCTGCGCCAACCACTGGATGCCGCAAGAAATCAACATGAATGCGGACGTCTCCCTGTGGAAAAGCCGTGATGGCCTGACCGAGGACGAGCGCCTGATCATCAAGCGCAACCTGGGTTTCTTCTCCACCGCCGACTCGTTAGTCGCGAACAATCTGGTGCTGGCGGTGTACCGCCACATCACCAACCCGGAATGCCGCCAGTACCTGCTGCGTCAGGCCTTTGAAGAAGCGCTGCACACCCACGCCTACCAGTACTGCATTGAAAGTCTGGGGCTGGATGAAGCTGAGATCTTCAACATGTATCGCGAGATCCCGGCGGTGCACGACAAGGCCTCCTGGGCCCTGCGCTTCACCGAAAGTCTGGGCGACCCGACCTTCAGCACCGGCACCACCGCCGCCGACCAACGGCTGCTGCGCGACCTGATCGCGTTCTATGTGGTGTTTGAAGGCATCTTCTTCTACGTCGGCTTTGTGCAGGTGCTGTCGATGGGTCGCCGGAACAAGATGACCGGCGTTGCCGAGCAGTTCCAGTACATCCTGCGCGACGAGTCCATGCACATGAACTTCGGCATCGACGTCATCAACCAGATCAAGGTCGAGAACCCGCAGCTGTGGACCGAGCAGTTCCAGCGCGATATCGCCGAACTGATCGACGACGCCATCAAGCTCGAACTGCGCTATGCGCAGGACACCATGCCGCGCGGCGTGCTGGGGCTGAACGTCAACATGTTTGAAGAATATCTGCACTACATCGCCAACCGGCGCTGCGCCCAGATTGGTCTGGCCGAGCAGTATCCGGGAGCCAACAACCCGTTCCCGTGGATGAGCGAACTCATCGACCTGAAGAAGGAAAAGAACTTCTTCGAGACGCGCGTCACGGAATATCAGACAGGCGGCGCACTTAGCTGGGACTAATTGGGCATTAGACCAGACCTCCACGCATGGAGCTAAGCTGCGTTGCATTGGTCGGCGGCCGGTAACCCCGGTCGCCGACCTTTCTTATTCTCTGCCGGCTCGTCAGTAGCCCAGCTTCCAAAATCCTCAATTTCCCGGCTTAAAAACACAAAAAAAGCGCGACCCCATGACAGGGTCGCGCCTTGAGACGCGGCAATCCTCGCCTGCGGATCAGGACAGACGGAACTTCCCGACGTGCCCCTGCTGCGATGCTGCCAGCCGCGCGAGGTCATGGCTGGCCTGCGCGATATGCAGCGAACCCTGCGTGGCTTCGGTGCCGATGATCTTGATGCTCTCGATGCTGGTCGAAATGTGCTGGGCGTTCTGCCGCTGGTAGTCTGCCGCCGCCGCGATCTGGCCGTTCATCTCGCGGATGGTGTCGACCATCGCGGTGATGCTGGCAATCGACTGACCGGCCTGCTGCGCCTGGGCCACGCTGTCCTGCGCCTTCTCGAGCCCGGACTGCATGACTTCTACCGCCACGTTCGCACCGTTCTGCAGGCGTTCGATCATGGACTGAATTTCACGCGTGGACTGCTGGGTGCGGCTGGCGAGACTGCGGACTTCGTCGGCCACCACCGCAAAGCCACGGCCCTGCTCGCCGGCACGCGCCGCTTCAATCGCGGCATTGAGCGCCAGCAGGTTGGTCTGTTCGGCGATGCCGCGAATGACGTCCAGCACCTGCCCGATGTTCATGCTGTCAGCTTTAAGATTGCTGAGCGCTTCGGAGGTTTGCATCACTTCGCCGGCCAGTTCCTCGATTGCACGGCCGGTGGCGCGGACGACCTTGAAGCCGCGCTGCGCTTCCTGATCGGCCTCGTTGGCCGCATCTGCCGCGCGTTGCGCCTTTTCCGCCACCGAATCGACCGACTCGGTCATCACCGAAATCGAGCCCGCGACGCGTTCGGTCTCCGCGCTCTGCCGGCTCATGCCGCTTTTGCTGTGGGCGGTGACGGCGGACAGTTCTTCGGCCGAGGCCGCGATGGTGCCGGAACTCTCGACAATCGCGTCGACCAGTTGCGTCACGTTCTTGCGGGCCTTGGAAAACTCCCAGGCCAACCAGGCCAGCTCGTCACGGCCTTCGATTTCGCATTTGGGGGTGAGGTCGCCCTCGGCCATTTTCTTCAGGGCGTTGACCACAATCTCGGTCCGCTTGGCCGCCAGACTGCCCAGCGACCAGGCCAGGGTCAGCGGCCCCAGCACCACCGCAGCGCCGATCAGGTAGAGCAGCCCGTGAGCGCTGTCCGGCAACCCCATCATGAGGAGGTGAAACACACCCTGTCCCACCAATCCGACGATCACCAGCATCAGCATCTGCTGCTTGAGGTTAAACCGCGCTACCAATTCGTTCATCTCTGCTGCTCCGCTCGGCGTCATTGCCCATGCCGTCTATCGGCGAGTGGCAGGCCGGACTTGAACAGGCGGTTTAATCCGGCTGAATACCCTGCGCTTCAGCGGTCTCCGGCGGCGGCAGTGCGGCGGGCAAATCGGCCGCCGACCACCAGTAGCAAGGCAATGGTCTGGCGCGTAGCAAGGCTGGAAAAAAGGCATCGACATAACCGGCCGCCGACAGTGCGCTGGCGCGCTGATCGGTCGTGGCGGGCGCGGCGGATTTCAGCAGCACCAGCCCGCGTGCCGCCTGCGTCTGCGCGACCCAGAGCGCAATGGAATCGGCGCTGACGCGCCAGTCTTCCGGTAAACCCCGCAGCCGGGCTGCGGCGTCACCGCCCGGGCACCAGATAGCGCCGCCCGCGCCATCGGCCAGCGCCGCAAGTTCGGCGTTGGCGGTGAGTGCGGGCTGCATCGCGGCGAGTTGGGCGCCGTAAAGCCCCATCGCCTGCACCGCCATGCGATGCGCGTGGGCATCGTCAAAACGCCAGCGGCCCTGCATCTCGCGCACCGTGTCGGCATAGGGCCCGCCCCCCGGCACGACCAGCCAGCGGCGAGCGCGGTCTTCGGCCAACAGCGACAGCCAGCCGGACAAGCGGGCGTTGCCCGCCAGGCTACCGCCAATCTTGATGACCCACATGGGCAGGCTCCGCACGCGCAAAGACTTCAAGCATCGCGGACGCCTTGGCCAGCGACTCGGCGTATTCGGACTCAAGCCCCGAGTCCATCACGATTCCGCCGCCGGCCCAGCAGTACATGCGGCCGCGATGGCACAGCAGGGTTCTGATCGCAATGTTGGTATCCATCCGACCATCCGCCGACAGATAGCCGATGGCCCCGCAGTACACGCTGCGGCGCTGGGGTTCGAGTTCCTCGATCACTTCCATCGCCCGCAGCTTGGGCGCACCGGTAATCGAGCCGCCGGGGAAGCAGTCGCGCAACACCGTGAGCGGCGAGACGCCCGCGGCCAGCCGCGCCCGCACCGTGCTGACCAGATGGTGCACCTTGGCAAAACTTTCGACCGCAAAGAGCTTCGGCACTTCCACGCTGCCAAGCTCGCTGTGCTTGCCGAGATCGTTGCGCAGCAGGTCAACGATCATCACGTTCTCCGCCCGATCCTTGGGGCTTTGCGCCAGTGCAGCCGCGAGCCGACGGTCTTCTTCCGGCGTGGCTCCGCGCGGCACCGTGCCCTTGATCGGCCGGGTCTCGACCACGCCGGCATCGATCCCGATGAAGCGCTCGGGCGAAGAACTGAGCACCGTGCCCTCCGGCAGCGCCAGATAGGCCGAATACGGCGCGGGATTGATTGTGCGCAGACGCAGGTAGGCGTCCCAGGGGTCGCCGCTGACGCTGGCCGAGAAGCGCTGCGTCAGATTGACCTGATACACATCGCCTTCGCGCAGATAGCGTTTGATTTGCCGCCAGGAGGCGGCGTACTGCTCAAAGCTGAGTTCGGGGCCGGCCGGCGAGGTTACTTCAAACAGACTGCCGAAGGCCGCCGGCGTCAGCGGGCGCTGCGCCTCCCAGGCCCGTAGCACCTTGTCCTCGTCGCAGCTCGCCTGCGGATGAATCAACAACTCGGCAGACTCGGTCTGGTGGTCAACGACGATCGCCCAGCCGTAAATGCCGACCGCCATCTCCGGCATGTCGATGTCGCGGGCGGCGCGGGCGGGCAGGCGTTCCACGCGCCGTCCCAAATCGTAGGCGAAGTAACCCAGCGCCCCGCCGGTGAAAAACTCCGCCTCGCCGGTCGGCGGCAGGTGGCTCGCCAGGGTGCGCTCAAGCACCGCGAAAGGGTCGTCGGCGTAAGCCGTGCTGTCGCTCGCGGTGGTGACGGTGGTGATGTCGCCCACGGTAACGACGGTGGCCAGCGGGTCGCAGGCGATGAGGTCGTAGCGTCCACCGCTGCAGCCGTCGCGACAGCTGTCGAGAAAGACGAACCAGGGCCGCGCGATAAACCGGCCGAGGCTGGCGGCGACCGCCCGGCGATAGCTGAGGCTAATGCGTTTCAGGCCCATTGCCGCGCTCCCAGCAAGGCCATGGCAACCGCGGGCGCATGTTCGCTGGCGACAGCCCGCAGCGCTGCCGGCAAGCCCAGCGCCTCGGCGAAGTCGATATACGGCCAGCCTGCGTCATCCGCCACCTGCCGGATCAGGAAGCGGCCGATGCCCGCCCCCACGATGAACGCGCGGCGCCCCCTGCGCGGCTGTTCTACGCGCTGAATCGCCTCGCGCAGACGCCGGCGCTGCGCCGCCGCCAAATGCATCGCCAGCGCGTGCACGGCGTCGTCGTGGCCGGATGCATCGTCGCCCACCATGCGCGCCAGCCGCGCGGCCGACTCGGCCAGCGACTTGCCCCGCCCGTCGGCGCTGGGCTGCAGATCTGCGGTCGGCGGCAAGCTGCCACACAGCCGATGGACGTCCGCCGTCGTCGCAAAGTATTCCGCCGCCAGTCCCTGCCATTCGCCCCGATAGGGCACGCGCGCCGCGAGCGCCATCACCGGCGTCCGCACCACGCCCTGATAGACCAGTTCGTCACTCGCCAGTCGGCGGCGATCGTCGATACCAGCCGTCACCACCTGGCCCTGTTCGATACGGATGAGGTCGGTGGTCGTGCTGCCCATATCGATCAGGAGCGCATCCGGCAGGACGCCCGCGAGCGCGCTGGCGCTGGCGTGCCAGTTCATCGATGCAACCTTTGCCGCCGGCAGCGCGTGCGGTTCAAGCAAGGCCTGGTCGACGGCGTAAACCCGGCATTGGCCACCGGGCACGCGTGCCACAAACCAGCCGGCGATCGCAGCAACGCCCGCCTGACGGTCGCTAAAGAGGTCGCACATTTCGCCCGTCATCGTCAGCGCGTGGCGGCAGGTGGCAAGGTCGACGTCTTGCGCCACCGTGGCGACTGCCGCCGCGAGTTGGTCGAGACCCTGCCACAGCGGGCAAGGCAGCGACCAGACTTGCAGCAGCTCGCCGCTGGCCGAGACCGACGCCGCTTTCAAATGCGCCCCGCCCACGTCCCAGCCGATCACCGCCGCCGATGCGCTCACCGCACGACCTGCCATGACAGACGCCGCGCAGGCTTCCTACAATGCGAGCCCTGCCCCTGCTGGAATCTTCGATGCATTGCATCCCCGTACTGGATCTGTTGAACGGCGTGGTGGTGCGCGGCGTGCGCGGCGAACGCGCGGCCTACCAGCCGCTGGTCTCGACTGTCGTGGAGTCTAGCGCGCCGCTGCGGGTTGCGGCTGCGTTGCATACGCTTTTCGCCAGTCGCCGGTTCTACATCGCGGATCTGGACGCCATACAGGGGCTGGGCAGCAACGCCGCGGTGGTCAGGGCCTTGGCCGAGCGCTATCCCGACTGCGAGTTCTGGGTCGATGCCGGGCTCACGACGCGTGAGGCCTTCGCGGCCTACTGCCCGGCGAGCAATCTGCGCTGGGTGCTGGGCAGCGAATCGCTGGCTACGCTTGATGCCTATCGCGCGCTGGCCGCAGCAGGCCCGCGCGACTTCGTGCTTTCGCTCGACAGCCGCAACGGCGAGCCGCTGGGTCCTGCCGAGCTCTGGTCAGAACCCACGCTGTGGCCTCCCACCCTGATCGCCATGAATCTGGCCCGCGTCGGCGCCAGCGAAGGGCCAGATTTTGACCTGCTTGCAGCGCTGCGGGCGCGCTCGCCGGACACCACGCTGGTGGCCGCAGGTGGCACCCGGCACGTCGACGATTTGCATGCGCTGGCGCGCCTCGGCGTGCAGCAGGTGCTCATCGCGAGCGCGCTGCACGATGGCGCGATCACCCCGCAGGATCTGGCGCAGTGGTGAATAGCGGCGTGCTGGCCGTGATCTGTGCCGGCGCGCTGCTGGCCTTGCCGGCCGCGGCAGATGAAGGCCACGCGGCGGGCTACCGCTGGGCGCTGGCGCAAGGCATCGACGACCCCTACCGCTGCGCGGGCCAGTCGCCGGCGTTTATTGAGGGCTGTCGCGAAGCGGCACTGGCCACCTGCACGGCAGCATGCGTCGACGCGCAAGGCGGCGACGAGGCCAGCTGCGAATCGAGTTGCGACCCGTAAGCGCCGGTGCCGTACCTGGCGGTCAGCGCCACGGCTTAAGGATCAGAGCAGATGAACCGGTTTGCCCGAGAAGCTGGCGGACTGACGCTCGCGCGGCGCCAGGCAAAAAAAAGCCCCACCAGAGGTGGGGCCAGCGTTCGTTCAATCGGAGAATCGAGAGGCGACTTATTTGTGCGCCTGGAACGGATGGTCGACGGCGCCCTTCTGGGCGACGACGGTCGCGGCCTTCGGCTCGCGGGCCACGGCGCGCTTGATGGACTCTTTCACCGCCTGGTAGTTGTAGTCCTGAATCTTCTTGTCGTCTTCGGCCAGCCAGTGGATGAACACACCGACGCAGATGAAGATGTCGTCGGCTTCGTTGGCCGGGATGGTGCCGTCTTCAACGGAATCCGCCACCGCCATCGCCACGCCGCGCTGGGCGGGGCCAAACATCTGCACGGCCTGCTTCGAACCCTTGATGGTCACTTTGTTGAACATCACGGTGTTGGGCTTGGTCAGCAGGTTCGGCGCCACCACGGCCAGCAGGCTGCTGAAACCGTCTTTGTTGTTGGTCACGCAGTTGCAGAACGCCGCTTCCGCCGCGCTGCCACGGGGACCCATGATCAGATCGATGTGCGCGACTTCGTTACCATCGCCCACGAGGGATTCGCCCACCAAAACTCTGTCGATAACGGCCATGTTTGATCTCCTAAAGGTTACTGGACATTGCTGCCGGCGTTTTGCGTCCGGCTGTTGTGTAAAGACTCGCCCTGAGCGGGTTCCCGTGCCACCGGGAACCCCTGTTGCGCTGTGCGCTCAGGTCTCGCGTTGTTGCAAGGCCTGCGACAGCAGATGAGCGAACACGCTGGCGACCGTGAGGTCGGCGCAGGTCCCGGGGTTATAGCCGCGAGCTTTCAGTTCGCGGTCCAGCGCGTGCAGGGCGCCGCTAAATGCGGCCGAATTCTCGCACGCTTTCCCGGGGCAGGCTACCGCAGCCGCCTGCGCGCGGACCCCCTCGGCGATCACGTCCCCATACTTGCGCGCGAGATGGCTATCCGGGCGACTGCTGAGCAGGGCGAGGTAGACCGCCTGCACGGCCTCACTCAGCCCATCTGCACCCGCAAGCGCCGCGCGCAGGGTCGGCAGGCCCAGTTCAAACACCTCGGCATAGCCGTCGCCGTACTGCTGCGCGATGCGGTCGCGACCGGCCGCAAGCGCCATCGCCGTACCGAGATCTACCGTTGGCGGGGCGTGGACATCGGCCTCGGGCGCGGCGCCCAGTCCGGCGGGCGCGGCCAGGCGAATGCCGGCAAACGCCCCGACGGCGTCCTCGATATCAAGCGCCGCCAGCCGGGCGCGCAGACGCGTCCGCAGGTCGCTGCCCGGCGCCGGCACCAGCGCGGCCTGCGCCAGCGGCGCGGCCAGCAACACGATGCCGAGATTGGTATTGCAGCCCACCGCCTCGCGAGTCGCCGCAATCGCAGCCGCAATCCGGGCGCCGACCTTAAGACCCGGCGCGGACAAGCAGGGCGCCGACACCGCCGCGCTCCGCAGAAAATCGCGCGCCTCCATGCCGTGCCCCGCTTCCTCGCAGCTGACATTGCCGGGCTTGAAGGCGATGACGTCGAAGCGGCAGGCCTCGAGATAGGCCTCGGCCACCGCAGCGGCATCGAGCGCCAGCAGGCTCATGCCAAGGCCAGACGCGCGCAGAAGCCGTCGACGATCGCGGCCGTGACGGCCGGGCCGCAGGCCTGCTGCAAGCCCCACCAGGCCGGCACGCCGTTGACCTCGCCGACCCACCACTTGCCGGCCGCGTCCTGCAGCAGGTCGACTCCGGCGTAGTCCATCTCCAGCGCCGCCGAGGCCGCCTCGGCCAGTTCACGCAGCGGATTGCTAAGCGGCACCGCCGCGCAGACCGCGCCGCGCGCGCGGTTGGTGATCCAGTGCTCGCTGGTCCGGCTCATGGCAAAGCAGGCCTTACCACCCACTACCAGTACCCGGTAGTCGGCATAGGGCAAGGCGGCGCGCTCCACGAAGGTCTGCAGGTAGTAGACGCCATTCACCGGCAGATTGGCGTCGAAGTCGTGCAGCGTGAACAAGCGCTGCAGGCCTTCGCCCTGCGAGCCAAACAGGGGCTTCAGCACCAGCGACCCGGCTTCATTCAGCGCCTCGGCCGCCACCGCGCGGGCGGCCGCGCGGCCTTCCACCACCCAGGTGCGGGGGGTCGGAATGCCGGCGTTGAGCAGCAGAAAACTGGTCAGGCCCTTGTCGACGCTGCGCTCGATTGCCTTGCCGCGGTTGTAGACCGGGATGCCGGTCAGGTCCAGCGCATGCAGCACGTTGAGGCGCAGGATGACCTCTTCCAGCGTGCCACCGGGGACGCCGCGCACGAACGCGCCGGCGGGCGCCGTCTGTTCGAAACCGGGAATGACGATGCGCGGCCGGGCGCCGGCCAAATCAAGCGCGCAGTCTTTCAGCGAGGCGTAGCTGGCCTGCACCCCGCGCGCCGCCAGCGCCTTGGTCAACACCCGACCGTGCCAGCCGGGGTCGTCGGTGAAAATCACCGCCCGGCGGTCAGCGCCGCCGAGCGCACTCATCCGCCGAACGACAGGTCGAGCAAATCTTCGCGCAGCGCGCCGCCGTGGAAGGTCTTGCCGCTCTTCAGCGCGGTGACCGCGCAGGCCGCCGGCGAGAACAGCATGGGGTCGACCTTGTAGAAGTCGTAGCCGTATTCCTTGAAGACCTCGCCGAACGGCCGGCCAAAATCGCGCGACGCGCTGGAGGGCAGCTGCGCGGCCAGCTGGCTGGCTTCGTCGTCGGTCGCGTTCACAAACAGGTGTACGAAGCCGCCAAACAGGATGGCGTCATTGGTCCGGCCCATCGCCTTCATGAAATTGCCGGTCGGCGGCGGCACAGGCGCCGTCCCCGCCCCGTCCACCAGATTGGCCAGCGGAAAATGCAGTTCATGCACTTTATGCAGCGCGACTTCGAGCACGCGCGACACGATTTGCACGCCACCGGCGAGGCTGGTGGTGGGGGTAAGAATCACGGTGAGGTCTTCGGGCCTGATCTGGCAGCGGGTGATGACTTTCTCGACGACTTCGATCGGCGGCTGCTTGTCGGTTTCCAGCACGATCGCCGTTTTACCCGGCGGATTGCGATTACCCAGTTCTTCGAACAGTGGCTCCTTGCTGCCCATCGCGCGCGCCGGTCCGGAGCCCATCGCGTAATAGGCGCCCTTGCCTTCGCCGTGGCTCAAGCTCCAGCCCGCGTACTGCGAACCGAGGCAGGCGGTGACCGGATCGGTGGCGTGAACATCTACCGTCCAGCGCCAGTGCTTGAACGCGACGCCCGCGCGCAGCGTGACGGTGCCCAGACCGCCCATGCAGATTTCGCCGATCAGGCGGCCGGCTTCCAGTCCGCCCGGCGCGGCGATACCCGCATCCACCACGCGGGTACCGTTGGGCAGCGTGCTGACGCCGACCCGCAGGCGGTCAGCCTGATCGATGAGCTGTTGAACCAGCGCCTGACTGGCGTGGCTGACGTTGGCGGCACTCGTGATTGCAGATGGACTCATGGCCGAGACTCCTGTGAGGCGGTTGGTGCGGATGAGGGGGGAGCGCGCGATGCCTGAACGTTGGCCGGGCACAGCGCGTGGCCGCCACCCTTGAGCATTGCAGCGCGCGGCGGCCACTGCCGGTCCTGCCGCACACCTGAAGCGTCGCCAACGGTCGCCAGCGGGGAGCTGGCCGTGGCGCGCTTCAGGTCAATCAGTCTAGCGAGTTCGCAAATTGAATTGCAGCCAGCGCGCGACGCGCGCGGCTGCGTTGGGCCTTACCAGCCGTGAACCTCGCCGTTCCATTTCCAGAAGCTGCCGGTGTTACCGGCGTTAAGGCCGTCGATGGTCTTGACGATGCCGGCCGCGCTTTCCTGCGCGGTGATGTCGGCGGCGTCGCCGCCCATGTCGGTCTTCACCCAGCCCGGATGAATCACGCACACATCAATGCCGTCCTTCACCAGTTCAATCGCGGTGAGCTTCATGAACTTGTTGAGCGCGGCCTTGGTGCTGCTGTAGGCAAAGCCCATCGTCATGTCGAGCGACAGCGCGCCCATCTGCGAGGTGATGGTCACCAGCTTGCCCCGCGCGCTTGCTTTCAAATTGGGCAGCAGCGCCTGCATCACGCGCACCGGCGCCATGGTGTTGACCTCGAAGGCGTTCGCCCAGCCGTCGAAGTCCATCTTGTAGGGCGTTTGGTCGCCGTAATCCGGTCCCAGCACGCCGGCGTTGTTAATCACGATATCGATGGCCTGACCGGCCAGCCGCGCGCCCAGCGCGGCAACTGAAGCGGCATCCGTCACTTCTACCGGCAGCACGGTGACCTTGCCGCCGACGGCGGCCAGCGCGCTGGCCGATGCGGGATTGCGGCAGCAGGCGAGCACGGTGTCGCCGCGCGCTGCGTAATGTTTGACAAGTTCAAGGCCGATGCCGCGATTGGCACCTGTGATGAGAACGGTCGACATGCGTGTGCTCCTTCAGATAACTGGTGCCGGAGCATACCGCAACGGCCCGCCGCCGGTGCTCAGTCGGCGCGGTCGAGTTCGGCCCGGGTCGCGAGCCGTGCGTCATCCAGCAGGCCAAGGCAGACCCGCAGGCGCGTGAGCCGGCGCTGCAGAGCGCGCCGTGCGGCAGCGGCATCCCGTCCTGCGGCGTGCACCGAACAGATCGGGGCGCCGGCGGGGATCAGGCTACCGCCCCGCGGGCGGTCCACCGCCCAGTCCGGCCAGTCGAGCGCGCGCGGCACACGCAGGGCATGCGGCGCATAGCACACGGCATGCGCCGCCACCGGCACGAGGCGGCGCAGCGTGCCGATCGGCAGTTCCCGGCAAGCGGCCAGATGCGCGCGCCAGACCTCAGCGGCAGGCGCCAACAGATCGAACGTGGCCGTGGGGCGCGGGTTCAACTCCACCACCTGCCATCTGCCCTGCGACTGCAGGATGAAATCGATGCCCATCAGGCCGCGCAGCCCCAGCGCCGCACCCAGTTTGCGCAGCGCGACGGCGATGCGCTGTTCGAGGGCCTGTGGCAGGTCGCGACAAACCACCGCGCCGCCATAGCGATAAGAATCCGGGGCATCGGTCCAGAACAGGTGTTCGCAGAAGCCAAGCACATGCGCCTGCTTCGCAGCCGCGATCCAGGCCACCGACAACGAGCGCCCCTCGACCTTAGCCTGCGCATAGTCCCGCGCTCCGAGCGCCGCGCCGGGCCGTGCCTGCCGCACGTGTCCGCCGCCTGCCCCGCCCACGCGTTTGACCAGCCAGTTGCCGGTGCGCGGCACGCGGCGGCGCCTGATTTCGGGCGTAGAAATCCCCACCGCGCGCAGCGTCTCGGCCAGCGCCCAGGGTTGCCAGATGGTCGTCAGCGCGCCGGACGGGGTGCCCAGCACCTCAGCCGCGGCCCGCACTTGGTCCAACAGCGCCACCCGGCCTTCGAAGCCCGAGCCCCACACCACCGGCGCCGCCGGCGCCAACCGCTGCAAGCGACCTAGCGCCTGCCGCAGGCTGGCCGGTTTGAAATTGAAGACCGCGTTGCAGTCCACCGCGAGCCATCGCGCGGCGAGCGCGCGGGTATCGCTGTCGCCGAACAGATCCGCCACCAGCGGACAGGCGCCCGCTGCTCGCGCGGCCGCCGCCAACTGGCGACCGGCGCGAGCCAGGATAATGGCCGTCGGACGTTTAGCCGACGATGCTGCGGGCGAGCGCGAAGGCCTCTTCATGGGCGAGATACAGCGGTCTGGACGCATCATGCATCTGCGACAGGAGCCCGGTGTGGACCCGGTACTTCACATCGCCAATGGCGAGCGCGCCGAGTCCGCGCGCGACCCCGCCCGCGGTCTCCAGAGCGACGCCGTTGTCCTTGGCGCCGACACCCTCAATGCCGCTGGGCGGCACGGCGTTGGCATCCGCTGCCACCCGCAGGCGCCGCGCGCCGCGCAGCGTGGCCGCATCGATCACGCGCACCCCGGCCTTGGCGGCGTTGAACACCACCTCGGTGTCTTCCAGCATTTTCGCGATCGCGCCCGGCGCCCCGCCGGCCGCACCGCGCAGTTCGCAGCCGTAGCGCGCGTTGCAGATATCGGCGCTGGCCTGGGCTTCGCGTTCACCCCGATTGCTGACCAGATGTACCTCTGCAGCGCAGCTAGCGGCCAGCAGCCCAACGCAGTTGCCGACCGGCCCCGTGCCGCCCAGCACGTGGACGCGGCGTCCTTTGAGGTCGCTGCCGTCGGTTTTCTTCAGCCAGTGTTCGGCCAGCGCGACCATCGCCGCTGCCGTGGTAATCGCACCGCTGGGATCGGCCAGCACCGAGACTTCAAACGGCGGCACCATCGCCTGGCGCGCAGCATTCAGCATGTCGATCGCCAGATGAAAATCGCGCCCGCCGATGAAGATGCCGGTGCGCTTCACACCCACCGGACTGCGCGAAAAAATGGTGTCCTGCGTTAGCGGATGGATTTCATCCAGCGTCACGTTGCAGTAGGGAATCACCGCATCGTAGTTGGCCTCATAGGCCATGTTGATATCAAAGGGACTGACGTACTTGGTCGGGCTGAACACGTGCAGCAGATAGGGGTCTTTCATCGACTCGATTCCTCGTCGTTAATGCTGTGACGGCGCGGCATCCGGGCGCGCGGCGTTCAGATGCCGACCTCAATCCGGGCGCCGCGTGCGGCCCCGGTGACCATCAGACAGCGCAGCCCCTCTGCCAGGCGCGGCCTGCAAGCCTCGATCACTGCCTCGGCCGAGGCAGTGTCAGGCGTGAATATAAACCCGGTTGGTCCCCAGGAACTCTGACCGATGCCCGCAAAATCGAAGCGTCGCGCCAGCGCCTGCAGGCACTCGCCGACCAGCGGGCTGGTAAATCGTCCGCCCTGGGCGGGCGCAAAGTAGTCGCCCACCATGGCCTGAATATGCCCGATATGCTGGCTGAATTCGCGGAAATTGCCTTCTGCGACGGCGGGCAGCAAACCCACCAGCACCCGCCGCGCCAGTTCCCCCGCACGCGGCTCGTCCATCGCGGACAACTGTCTGAAGGCGCTGTGTTCGCTGACCCCGCTCAAGCCTTCGTGGCGCTCATCCAGCAACAGCACGCAGCGCCAGTCTGCCGGCCAAGCCCAGCGCCCCAGCAGGGGTGGCGCCTGCGTCGACTCGCCCCGCCCGCCATCAAGCAAAAAGCCTCCCTGCTCGAAAGCAGCAATGCCAATGCCGGAACGCTGACCGCGCCCGGCCAGCAGGGCGAGTTCGCGCGGTGTGCGGTCAAGCCCGAGCGCGCCGGCACAGGCCGCACCGGCCGCCAGCGCGATCAGCGTGCCCGAACCAAGCCCGGCGTGCGCCGGCGGCACCGCGTGAACCTCCACCTTGAGCCCGGTCGTGAGTCCGGAGGCATCGATCAACTTGGCCGCGATCCCGGCCACGCGTGCCGCGTGCGGGCCGACGACCTCGGTGTTCGCCTGTCGGGTTGCGCTGACCACCGCATCCAGCCCGTCGATCGCCAACCCGATGCTGCCAAATTGACGCCCGAGCCCGCCGTGCAAGTCGACGAAACCCAGGTGCAGACGCGCGGGCGCGGTGACGGTGCAGCGAAGCGCGGAGCGAGGGGTCACGCAGGAAGCCCGGTGTTGGAGGGGCCGCCATACTAACCCAAGGATCAGGGACGGCCAGCGTGGCGCGGGTAGTCCGGGCATCGAGGCCATGTTAACGTGCAACGGCCTTCCCACGGTTGATGCGAGCGTGGCCGAAGCACACCACGATCCGGTTAATTCTTTACCCGTAAGCAGTGCCGTGCCCAAGCAAAACGCCGTCGATTCAGCGCACGAAATCCTCCACCACGAGGTGAGTTGTCCGTTCTGCGGACTGCTCTGCGACGACCTCACCACCCGCACCGAAAACCAGCGCGTCACCGTGCAAGCGATCGCCTGCCCGAAGGCCACGCGAGCCTTTGACGCGTGCGTGCCGCCGGGTGAGCCGCTGATCGACGGCAAGCCCGCCGCGCTGGACGATGCGCTGGCCGCCGCCACTCGCCTGCTGAAGCGCAGCCGCCAGCCCCTGTTTGGCGGTCTGGCCACCGACGTTAACGGCATGCGCGCGGCGCTCGCACTGGCCGAGCGTTGCGGTGCCATCCTCGACCACCGTCACGGCGAGGCGCTGAACCACGGCGTGCAGGTTTTGCAAAGCCGCGGCCAAACCACCACCACGCTGGCCGAAGTGCGCAACCGGGCCGATCTGGTGGTGTTAGTGGGCGCGAATATCAACGACGACTTCCCGCGCTTCGCCGAAATATGCCTCGCGCCGGCCGAGACCCTGCACCCGGCGGGCACGGCAGGCCGTCAGGTCTGGCACCTCGGCCCCCGCGCCGAGCGGCCGCGGCAGGCCGGTCTCAGGCTCGAGCAAATCGCCTGCCCGCAGGCCGAACTACTCGACACCCTCAACGCACTTCGCGCCAGCCTGCGGGGCCGCGCCCAAGGGCTAACGGGGCAGCGCGCCAAGGCCATCACGGCACTGGCCGCCGCCGTCAAGCAGGCAGCCTACACGGTCTTCGTGTGGGCGCCGGGCCAGCTCGATGCCTGCGCAGCCGAGTTGCTCATCGGCAGCATTGGCGAGCTATGCGGCGAGCTTAACCGCAGCCAGCGCGCGGCCGGTCTGGCGCTCGGCGGCAATGACGGCGCACAGACCGCGCTCGCTGCCACCGCCTGGACCACCGGTTATCCGCTGCGCTTGTCCTACGCCGGCCCGACCATCGACTTCGATCCGCTGCGCTACCAGACCCGGCGTCTGCTGGCCGAGCAGGCGGTCGATGCGCTCCTGTGGATCAACTGTTTCAGCCCCGCGCCGCCGCCGGACAACGACCTGCCCTGCGTGGTCATCGGCACGGCGGGCAGTGAACTCCGCCGCCCCGGCAGCGTGTTCCTGCCGGCAGGCACGCCGGGCGTCGATCACGCCGGTCAATTGATGCGGACAGACGCGGTGGTTGCACTCCCGCTCAAACAACTCCGCGACAGCGACGCGGCCTCGGCGGCCGGCCTGCTGCGCGAACTCGCGCGCCGACTGGATTAAGCCATGGCCAAACTGACCGCACTGCACGGCGGCCGCGTCTACGACCCCGCCAATGGCGTAAACGGCGAGGTCCGTTCGATTTACCTCGGACCCAACGGCATTGTCCCCGCACCGGCCGACCCCGGCGAAATCGGCGCAAGCCACGACCTCAGCGGATGCGTGGTGATGGCGGGCGGCATCGACATCCACACCCACATCGGCGGCGGCAAGGTCAATCTGGCGCGCATGATGCTGCCGGAAGACCACGCGCGTGATGCGGTGGCGCGCGGCGTGCACCCTCGCATGGGTTGCGGTCATGCGGCGCCGTCGACCTTCACCGTCGGCTATCGGTACGCGGAGATGGGCTACACCGCCTGCTTCGAGCCGGCGATGCTGCTGTCGAACGCGCGACAGGCGCACCTGGAAATGGGCGACACGCCGATCGTCGACAAAGGCGCCTACGTGCTGCTGGGTAACGATGATCTGCTGCTGCGGATGCTGGCCGGCAAGGCCGATCCGGCGGCGGTTCGCGACTACATCGCCTGGACGCTGGATGCCGCGCAGGCGATGGCCATCAAGGTGGTCAACCCCGGCGGCATCAATGCCTTCAAGTTCAACCAGCGCAAGCTCGACCTGGACGAGGAAAACACCGCCTACGGCCTCACGCCACGGCAGATTCTGCTGGCGCTGGCCGAAGGCATTCACACGCTGGGGCTGCCGCACCCGCTGCACATCCACGGCAGCAATCTGGGCGTGCCGGGCAATCTCGACACCACGCTGCAGACCATTCAGGCACTGGAAGGACTGCCGGCGCATCTGACGCACATCCAGTTTCACGCCTACGGCACGGAGGGCGACCGCAAGTTTTCGTCCGGCGCGGCGCAGATTGCGGAAGCCTTCAACCGCAGCCCCAATCTTTCGATGGACATCGGCCAGATCCTGTTCGGCCAGACCGTCACCGAATCTGGCGACAGCATGCGCCAGTACGCCGGCAGCGCGTTTGGCAGCCCCAAAAAATCGGTGCTGATGGACATCGAATGCGACGCCGGCTGCGGTGTGGTGCCGTTCCGCTATCGCGATAAAAACTTCGTCAACGCGCTGCAGTGGACGATTGGTCTGGAGTTGTTCCTGCTGGCCGACGACCCCTGGCGCTTGTTCCTGACCACCGACCATCCGAACGGCGCGCCGTTTACCTCCTACCCGCACCTGATCCGTCTGTTGATGGACCGCAGTTTCCGCAACGACATGCTGGCGACCATCAACCCGGATGCCGCCGCTGCCAGCACGCTGGCCTCGCTGACGCGCGAATACAGCCTCTACGAAATCGCCATTCTGACCCGCGCCGGACCCGCGCGCAGTCTGGGGCTGGATACCTTGGGGCATCTGGGCGTCGGCGCCCGCGGCGACGTGACGGTCTACACCGACCACCCTGACCGCGAGCGAATGTTTCAGCGGCCCAGATACGTCTTCAAGGCGGGCGAAATGATCGTGCGCGACGGCGAACTGGTGGCTTCCCCGACCGGCGCGACGCACGTCGTGAAGCCGGCCTACGACCGCGCCATCGAGAAACATATTGCCGACTACTACCAGCGCTTCATGACCGTCCGCCCGAACAACCTGCGGGTCGCGGCGGGCGAGATCGAGGACGATGGACGGGGTCGACTGGTCGTTCATCACACGGGCCGTCGCGTATGAAAATCAACGGCGTGTTCATTGAAGATACCTTTGCCGAAGCTTTCCCCATGAAAGCCACCCGGCTCATCATCACCGCCTACAACAGCACCTGGGCCAATCACGCTGCCAATGCGCTCACGGGCTTTGCGACCTCGGTCATTGCCTGCGGCTGCGAAGCCTCCATCGAGCGCCAGCTAACGCGGCAGGAAACGCCCGACGGCCGCCCCGGCGTGTCGGTGCTGCTGTTCGCGATGAGCAATAAGGAATTGACCAAGCAGTTGCAGAATCGTGTGGGCCAGTGCGTGCTGACCTCGCCGACCAGCGCCTGCTTTGGCGGCATTGAAACCGGCGACCCGCTGCCGCTAGGCAAAACCCTGCGTTATTTCGGCGACGGCTATCAGATTTCGAAAAAGCTTGGCGCCAAACGCTACTGGCGCGTGCCGGTGATGGACGGCGAATTCCTGTGCGAAGAAAGCACCCGCGTGACGAAGGCCGTGGGCGGCGGCAATTTCCTCATCCTGGCCGAAAATCAGGCGCAGGCGCTGAAAGCCAGCGAGCTAGCCATCACCGCCATGCGCAAGGTGCGCGACGTCATCATGCCGTTCCCGGGTGGCGTGGTGCGCTCCGGCTCCAAGGTGGGCTCGCGCTACAAGACGCTGCCCGCCTCCACCAATCATCGCTACTGCCCCACCTTGAACGGGGTGGTGGACTCCGCCTTGCCGGCGGGCGTCGGCGCGGTGTTGGAGATCGTCATCGACGGTTTGACTGCACCCGCGATCGACGAGGCGACGCGGGTGGGGATCCGTGCCGCCTGCGGCCTTGGCCGCAAGGGCGGCATCATGGCCATCAGCGCCGGCAACTACGGCGGCAACCTCGGGCCTTTCCACTTCAAGCTGCGGCAGATTCTGAAATGAGCCGGCTGACCCTAACCCTCAAGGCCCACCCCGATTTCGCGCTCGACATGTCGGCGGTGACGCCGGCCGCGCTGCTCGACAAACGCCTGCCGCAGATTCGCGCGATCAAACTCCAGCACGGCCGCCGCCGGGTGGCGCTGGGCGACTGGTTTGAGGTCGAGGGTGACACCAAGGCCACGGCCCTCGTCATCGAGTCCTCGCAGGCCAGCCTGCATCGCGTCGGCGCCGGCCTGACCGCAGGCACCTCGATCGAGGTTCACGGCGATTGCGGCCTTGAAACCGGCCTGCGGATGCGGGGCGGCGTCTTGCGAATCAGCGGGCATGCGGGCGATGGCACGGGGCTTGGCATGCGTGGCGGGCTGATTGATATCGCGGGCGATTGCGGCGACTTCGCCGGCGGCCCAGCCCCGGGCGATGTCACAGGCATGAAGAACGGCGCCATTGTCGTTGGTGGCCATCTGGGCGCGCGCGCCGGCGAACGGATGCGGCGCGGTCTGATTGCCGCCGGCGGCAACGCAGGCGCCTACTGCGGCAGCCAGATGGTGGCCGGCAGTATCGTGGTGCTGGGGGAATGCGGTGAAGGGGTGGGGAGCGGCATGCGCCGCGGGTCCATTGTGCTCGCCCGCCCCTCTTCGGTGGCCGGTCGCAACTTCGTCCTGACGGGTGAGTTCGAGCTGGCGTTTCTGCCCCTGCTCATCAGCTATCTGCGCGAGCTAAAACCCGAGTGGGCGCCACGCCTCAACAAGCTCGGGCGCGTCAGCCGCTGGGTCGGCGATGCCGGTAACGGCGGCTTCGGTGAAATTCTGATCGCGCGCCGCCGCTAGCGGGACGCGCGGTTCTCAGGACTTGGTAGCGGCGGCGCCGGGCGGCGTCTTCGCGGCTGCGAGCGGTGCGACCTGCTCCAGTTGCAGCACTTCGTGCACCAGCGGCGGTTGACCGCCCGGCCCTGGAACGACCGTCTCAATTTTGTACACAAAGCCTGGCAGCTGCGGCGAGACCGTGACGGCGTAGGCTTTATCGGCGAACTTCTCGAACTCGCCCCGCTTGGGGTCTTTGGTATAGGGCTGAAACTGGATGATCTTGCCCTCGTACGGTTTGCCGGCAAACTCAAAGCGGGTGGGCGTGATAGTCGCCGTCTCGGCCAGCGCCAGCTTGATTCGACGCTGGAAATAGCGCCAGCGTTCGCGCGATTTACCGTCGGGGTCGGTCAAGCGATTCATCTCGTAGACGTCGCCCTGAAAGTAGATTTTCAGCACCGGATTGGCGTCGGTATCTGCGGCCGGCGGCACCGGGAAATTCCGTTCTCCGGAGAAAAATCGCAGCACGCCGTCCTTCAGGCCGTTCGCTTTGACGCGGGTTAAGTCGAGTTCCACCGTGTCGCTGAAACCCCGCTCGTAGGTGCCGGTCCGGGCAAAGCTGTATTTGAGACGCGACGGCTGGGTGACCGCCGCCAGCTGGTTTCCCAGCCACAACATCTGCTCGGCCTCGGAGAACTGCGCGGCCTCCTCGTTCGCCGCCGCCGTGGCGCCGGTCAGCAGCACCAGCAGCGCCAGCGCCGCCTGTTTAATCATCGTCGTCATCGTGCTTTGCCTTATGTTCCAGGGGCAGCTGCGGAACCCCGAATTCGGCCAGAATTTTGTTGATTTCTGGCTGATTTTTGGCGATTAGCGCCGCCAGTTGTTGGCGCCGCGCGTCGTCTCCGTGGCGCACGGCCATCGCAATCTGGTAGTCGAACTTGAGACCCGGCTCGTTGTTAAGCGGGATGACCACCAGCCCGGCGTCTTTCAGTTTGTGCTGGAGATAGCCGGCAAACGGGCCCCACAGAAAAGTGAGGTTGATGTTGCCCTTCATCAGCTCGGCCTCGACGATGTGGGCAGGGCTTTGCTTGGGATCACCGGACATGATCGGGAAGGCCTGCGCCTGCTCGATAAGGCCGAGGCTGGAGACCCAGTCCGTGGTTGGTCCCTGATCCCAAATCCCGAGCTTGAGCACCGCCTTCTGCTCGGCGGTCATTTTTTTCAGATCGTCCTGCGTCTTGATCCAGTCAAGTCCGGCGCCCTTGGCGTAAATCATGGCCCAGGTCGAGCGCATATAAGGCTGCGTAGTAGCGGCCAGCTCGAAATTTTCGGGCACGCCCATCACCACATCGCACTTGTATTCGCCGTCCTCGGTCTCGTTGTTCTTGAGGGTTGCGCGGATGAAACCCAACCGTTGCGGGAACCAGGTGTAGCGCACCGTCGCACCGAGTTGTTTAGCAAACAGGGAGGCGATGCGGTTCTCGTAACCGGAGCCGTCCATGTCGGACATCGGCAGGCTGTAAGGCGGCGCACAGACTTTGAACACCGTGTCTGGTGCCGCAGCCGGCTCCGCTGATGCCGCGCTGGCGAGAGCAAGCGCCAGCGCGCCAGACAGCGACCACCGGGTTGCGACAGGAAATGTAGAACGCATGGGGATGCCTCGTGCCAGACAGCGTGGCGGGAGCGAACTCCCGCCGCCCGGGCAGCGTTACTGGATGCGGCCTTTGGCTTTCAGATCAGCCTTCATCTTTTTGATGGTGCGGGCCACCATGTTCTTGCCGAGGGGCACGGTCTCCAACGCGGTGTCGAGCGCCGCCAGATTAGACGGGGCGCCGTCGCCCACCACGATCGCGGCAACCATGCCGGTGGTCATATGCGGGGTGCACTTGTAGATGTAGGCGCCTTCTTTCTGCACGGTCACGGTGAAGCCCTCGTCGCCCATTTTGGATTGCCATTTGGCCGCGCCCTCCGGCAACATGCCGTCGATAGACGCGGCGTCATGACCCGCCATCTGTACAAACTTGATGGTGTCGCCCGGCTTGGCGTAGGTAATCATCGGTTCCCAATTGGTGATGACTGCCTTCACCACATGCTCTTCGGCGAACGCACTTGCGCTGCTCAGCAAGCCGACCATCACCGCCGAGCAAAAAATCTTTGAGATCATTCCTGCACACTCCACTGAATTTGTAATCAACGCACGGTATCTGCGGGGCTTGCCCGCGACGACACCGCGTCTCGCCAAGACTGTCATTTGTACGCGTGGCGTTCGGCCCTGCGTCACGTAAAAGGTTCCGGCTCGGTTGCCATCATAAAGAGATAAAGAAAACCCGGCACTCCTCGCGAAGTGCCGGGTTTGATCGGTCATCAGACCGCAGACCGGACCGTCGGGTCTGGCTTACGGCAGGCTGAAGACGCTCAGCACACCGCCGAGACGGGTGTAGCTGCCGAGGCCCTTGTATGCGCCCACGGCACCCAGACCGTCGGTGTCCTGAATCAGGCCAGCCGCCATGCCGATACCGGCCCAGCCGCCCACACCGGACAGCACGCCGACGTACTGCTTGCCTTTATGGCCCCAGGTGTTGACGTTGCCGATGATCCCGGACGGGGTCTTGAACTGCCACAGGAGCTTGCCGCTCTTGGCGTCGATGGCCTTCAGGTAGCCTTCCAGCGTGCCGTAGAAGACGACGTCACCAGCGGTCGCCAGCGCGCCACTCCAAACGGAGAAGCGTTCCGGAATCGACCACTTGATCTTGCCTTCGCCAGCGTCCCACGCGATGAAGTTGCCCAAGTTGTTGTTGTCCGCGTTGTTCGCGAACTCAGGACCCGGAGACACCTTGCCGGCAGGGAACATGCTCAGCACCGCATTCACATACGGCTGACCCGCGACGTATTCGCCACCGCTCACCGGCTCGTAGTTCATGCAGACGTGGTTCGTCGGCACATAGAACAGGCCAGTTTTGGGAGAGAACGCAGCAGGCTGCTGGTCTTTGGTACCCAGCGCAGCCGGGCAGATGTTGCTGGACTGAACGTCTTCACCGTTGGCATGCGTGGAGTACTTCGCCACCACTTGCGGACGGCCCGTCTTCATATCGACGTGGGTCGCCCAGTTCACGGCCGGGTCAAACTTCTCAGCCACCAGCAGCTCGCCGGTCACGCGGTCCAGCGTGTAGCCGAAGCCGTTGCGGTCGAAGTGGACGAGGGCTTTACGGTCCTGACCCTTAACCTTGATGTCGGCGAGAATCATTTCGTTGATGCCGTCGTAGTCCCACTCGTCGTGCGGCGTCATCTGGTAGACCCACTTGGCCATACCGGTATCGACGTCACGCGCGAAGATGGACATGGACCACTTGTTGTCGCCAGGACGCACCACCGGGTTCCAGGTGGACGGGTTGCCCGTGCCGTAGAACATCAGGTTCTGGTCCTTGTCGTACGGCCACCAGCCCCAGGTGGAGCCGCCACCGATCTTCCACTGGTCACCCTTCCAGGTTTTCAGCGAAGAATCCTTGCCGATCGGCTGGCCGAGAGACGTGGTCTTCTCGGGGTCGACGAGCATGTCGGCGTCCGGGCCCATGGAGTAGGCGCGCCACACGCGCTTGCCGGTCTTCAGGTCGTAGGCGTTCATCCAGCAACGCACGCCGAATTCGGCGCCCGAGATACCGGTGAAGACTTTGTCCTTGATGACGTGGGGCGCGTTGGTGTTGGTCTGACCCAGTTTCGGGTCGCCGTTCTTGACCGACCAGACCACCTTGCCGTCTTTCGCGGAGAGCGCGACGAGCGTGGTGTCCGCCTGCTGGAGCAGGATCTTGCCGTCGCCATAGCCGAGACCACGGTTGACGGTGTCGCAGCACATGACCGGGACGGTTTCGTCGTAGTCCTGCACCGGGACGTATTCCCACACCACTTCCAGCGTATCCAGATTGATCGCGAAGACATTGTTGGGGAACGCAGCGTGGATGAACAGGGTGTCACCCTTCAGACCGGTCGCCGATTCGGGCAGCACCAGCGGACCACCTTCATGGCCACGCAGCACGCCGGTCGAGAACGTCCAGGCCGCCTGCAGCTTGCCTGCGTTGGTGGCGTTGATCTGGTTCAGTTCCGAATAACGCCAGTTCCAGTAGTTGCCACCTGGGTAAGCCCAGTAGTTGGCATCCTTGGTCAGCTTCTCTACTTCAGCATTCGCCATGGCCGCCCCGGAAGCGGACACTGCTGCAAGAGAGGCTGCCGCGATGAGCCACCGCTTGAACGATGAGTTCATGACCTCCTCCTTCTTCACTTTTCTGTTAACAGCTTTTTTGATCTCTGGGAAGTTTTGACTCCCCGCAACGCCGAGATCGGTAGCGTCGCCGAGAGTGTGAAAAATCGGGGCGCGCATGTTCCGCGCGAGGCTGAACCTGCGCAGGGACGCGCAGAAACTGACAGAAATACGGGGACTGTAGTGGTCGACTGGTGGTCTGGATGAAGCCGCACGATGGTCATGGCGTTCCTGTTGTTGTACTCATCCTTGCCCGCCGGCCCGTCGGTGCCAGCAGGCACCACCCAACCGGTGGACTTGAGTAACGCGCACCTGACCACAGTGCCCCACACTGAGCGCGCGTTCCGCGACCCTGCAGGCTGAGTGAGGCTGCTTTGCGCAACCCTCGCCAGCCCGCTGGCGTGCCCGATTATAGGCAAAAAAACCGACCCGGCAACCGGGCTGTGATCAGCCGAAAACGCCGGAAAATCCGGGGTTCTCGGCCATTCTGTACCGTATGGAAATTATTGCGGTGCAACTATTTTTTTGCCCGGAATGACCGCCGGGACCTTGGTCTGGCGGACGCCGCCCACGAAACAACGCTTGCGCGCGTCAGCCCGCGCGTCCGTCAGGCGCTTCGCCAGTTCCTTGGCCCGGTCGGTCTCGCGAAACAGGCTGCCCTTCTCGCCCGGCATCTGCTTGTAGATTTCGTAGGTGCGGGCTTCGGTGAACTCATCGAAGCTCACCGTCTGCATGATGATGTCGATCTGGCAACTGCAGCGCTGCATGTTGTCGATGTTCTGGCCGCCGTTCTCTTTCATGCAGGTCAGTACGCTGTCGACGCGGTCGAGCGTGGGGTAGTTGTTGTCGGCGGCAGCGGCGTTGAGGGCCAGTGCCGTCAGCAGGGCGGCGGTCGCAAGTTGCAGTCGGGTCATGGTGCTCTCCCTGAGTTTGGGGTTGAACCGCGCGCCGCGGCCGCAACGCGACCACCTGCAACGGTTGTGTGCTTGGATCATGTGCCGTATCGGTGACGCTGGCATCATGCCAGTCCAGCCCGCATCGTTCATCCCTGACCCTGACGGAGGGCAATACGTTCCATGAGCAATATCCTGATCACCGGCGGTGCCGGCTACATCGGCAGCCACGCCGGCAAGCTGCTGGGCGAAGCCGGCCATCGGCTGGTCACGCTGGACAACCTCTCCAAGGGTTATGCCGGCGCCGTGACCCACGGCGACCTCGTGGTCGGCGACACCGGCGACGCGGCGCTGGTCAGCCAGCTGCTGGGCGATTTTCACATCGACACCATCCTGCACTTCGCAGCCTGGACCATCGTGCCCGAGTCCGTGGCCGAGCCGCTGAAGTACTACCAGAACAACACCAGCAACGCCCGGACCCTGATGGACTGCGCCGTCCGGCACGGCGTGCGTCACTTCGTGTTCTCGTCGACCGCGGCGGTCTACGGCATGCCGGCCGACGGGCGCTGCGCCGAAACCACCGCCACCGCGCCGATCAATCCCTACGGCAGCAGCAAGCTGATGGCCGAACAAATGCTGCGTGATGCCTGTGCGGCGAGCAGCATGCGGCACGTCATCCTGCGGTACTTCAACGTCGCGGGCTGTGATCCGGACGGCCAGATTGGTCAGTCCACCAAAGGCGCCACCCTGCTAATCAAGGTCGCCTGCGAAGCGGCGGCCGGCACCCGGCCCGGGGTGACGGTCTTCGGCACCGACTATCCCACCCGCGACGGCACCGGGGTGCGCGACTACATCCACGTCAGCGATTTGGCCGACGTCCATCATCTGGCCATGCGTTATCTGGAAGCGGGCGGCGACTCGCGCACGCTCAACTGCGGCTACGGGCGCGGCTACAGCGTGCGCGAAGTGCTCGACACCGTCGCCGCCGTCAGCGGTCGGCCGCTCAACATCAGCTACGAGGGGCGGCGCGCCGGCGACCCGCCTGAACTGGTGGCCGACAGTACGCAGATGGCGCGCCTGTTCAACTGGCAGCCGCGGTATGACCAGCTCGAAACCATCGTCCGCAGCACCTATGACTGGGAGTGCAAGCTGGCTGCGGGTCAGGTTCGCGACGGCCGCGCAACGGCGTGATCCGGGCACGCTGCCTGACCCTGATCGCGCTCCTCGGGCTCAGCGCGCATACCGTCGCCGCGCCGCTGCCTGAACTGCTTGCGGCCTTGCGTCCAGGCGTAGTCGGCATCGCTTCCTACGATCCGCTGGGCGCACCGCGCACGGTACTTGGCGGCACCGGCTTCGCGGTCGGCGATGGCCGCACCATCGTGACCAATGCCCACGTGGTGCACGCCAGCGCGGGCGAGGCCAAGGGGCGTCTGGTGGTGCTGGTGGGGCGCGGCGAGCAGGCGACAATCCGGCCGGCCCGCCTGCTGCGCGAAGACCGGTTTCATGATCTGGCGCTGTTGGCGATTGAGGGGCCACCGGTCCCGCCTTTGCGGCTCGCTGCCGGCAGCCCGCCTGAAGAAGGCGAAGGCGTGGCGTTTACCGGCTTCCCGATCGGCGCCGTGCTGGGGCTCTACCCGGTGACCCATCGCGGCATTATTTCCTGCGTGGTGCCGCTCGCCGTTCCGCAGGCCGGCACCCGCACGCTCAGCAGCGCGCAGTTGAAGCGCCTCAACCATCCCTTCGAGGTCTTCCAGCTCGACGCCGTAGCCTATCCGGGCAACAGCGGCAGCCCGGTCTATGAACTCGCCCGTGGCGAGGTTGTGGCCATCCTCAACAGCGTGCTGGTCAAGGCAGCGAAGGAAAGCGTGCTCAAGGACCCCAGCGCCATCGCCTACGCCATTCCCGTGGTGCATCTGAAAGCCCTGCTCGCCGGGCCGTAGCGGCGCGATCTGGCCACTACCCGCAGCCCGCTCAAGAATCGGCGGGCGCCTTCGGTCCAGCATGCGGGCATTCCTCTCACGGTAATGCCGGCTTATGCACGCAGGACACAGCATGACGGGCTATCTGGCGCGGACCGAATGGCCGCACGCGCACTGGGACCCGGCCTTCCCCACCACGCCCTGCAGCAGCGGGCAGCATGCGGCGCTGGCCTGGCTCAGCCTGCGGCAGACGGGGTCTGGTCAGCGCGACCACGCCGGCCTGCTGGCGGCCACCTGTGGCACCCTGACCGAGGCCTTGCCGCTGCGACGCCTGCTGGGCGCGCCCTGCAGCGCGCTGGGCCAGTTACGTGGCGCTTTCGCCCTCGCGATTCTCGACCCCCAGCGCCGTCAGGCCTTGCTGGCGGTCGACCGCTTCGCGATCGAAAACCTCTACTACGTCGCCGATGCCGAAGGCCTTGCCTTCGCCACCAGCGCCACGCAGCTGGCGCACCATCCGCTGGTACAACAGCGCTTCCGCCTGCAAAGCCTGTACGACGCGCTGTACTACCACTGTCTGCCCGCGCCCGATGCGGGCTATACCGGCATGCGCCGCCTGGTGCCGGGGCATTTCCTGCGCTGGCAGGAAGGGCGCTGGGACGCGGTGCCCTATCCGTTGGAGGCCAGCTCGCCGGTGCCAGCGGCGGAACTGGCCGGGGCGCTCCGCGCCCGACTGCGGCAGGCCGTGGCGCAGGCCCTGCCCGCCGACAGCCCGGCGTGTTTCCTTAGCGGCGGACTCGACAGCAGCACCGTCACCGGCCTGTGCAGCGAACTGCGGCCCGGCAGCACCGTCGCCTGCACCATTGGTTTTGACGTTGAAGGCTACGACGAGATGCGTTTTGCCCGGGCGGCGGCCCGTCATTTCCGCGTGCGCCATCTTGAGCATTACCTGCGTCCGGAAGACGTCATCGCCGACCTGCCGGCCATCGTCAGCGCCTTCGATGCGCCCTTTGGCAACGCCTCGGCGGTGCCGGCCTATGCCTGCGCCCGGCTGGCCGCCAACCACGGTCACAGCACCATTCTGGCCGGCGACGGCGGCGACGAGCTGTTCGGTGGCAATGCGCGTTACGCGCGGCAGCTGCTGTTCGAGCGCTACCGCCGGCTGCCCGAGTGGTTCCGGCTACGCGTGATGGCGCCGGTTGCCGCCGGGCTATCGGGCAAGGCGGCGAGTTTCGTCAAACAGGTCGCCATGCCGCTGCCCGAGCGGCTGATGCGCTGGAACCTGCTGGAAGTGATCAGTCCGGGCAGCTTCCTCGCCCCCGCCGTGCTGGCCGAAGTCGATCAGGCCGCGCCACTCGATCACCTGCGCCGCTGCTATGCCGCCGCCGCGGGTCACGACGGCGTCGACCGCATGTTGCGGCTCGACTGGCGCCTGACGCTGGCCGACAACGACCTGCCCAAGGTCACGCGCACCTGCGCGCTGGCCGGCATCAAGGTCCGCTTCCCGATGCTCGACCCGGCGGTGGTGGCGCTGGCCGCACAGTTACCCAGCGCAGCCAAGGTGGGCCTGCGCGGTTTGCGTCCTTTCTATCGCCGGACTTTCGCGCGCTTTCTGCCACCCGGCAGTCTGCGTAAATCCAAGCAGGGCTTTGGCATGCCGGTGGGCAACTGGCTCGCCAGCCATCCCGCGCTACGCGCCTATGCGGCCGAAGAACTCCGCTGGCTGGAACAGCTCGGGGTCTTGCGCAGCGGGTTTCGGGCGGAATTGCTGGGCCCGCAACTGAAGGCGCATCCGGCCTACTTCGGCACGCTGGCCTGGGTGTTGATGACGCTCAGCCTGTGGCTGCGGCAAACCCGCGTGAGTCTGGTGCCATGAGCGGCGCCGGTCGCGCCAGACTGGTCCTGCGCGCGCAGGAAGCGCTGCTCGGGCGGCCCACGTTTGCCTGCCTCAAGGCCCTCAACGCCAGCCAGTGGCTGCCGCGGGACGCGGTGCTCGAACTCCAGCGTCAGGCGCTCAATCGACTGCTGGCCAGCGCGCTCGCGCATTGCCCCTGGCACGGCGCGCGGCTGCGGGCGGCCGGGCTCGCGCGCGACATCGTCACTGGCCGAGTCGGTCGCGAAGACTTGCAGGCGCTGCCGCCCATGACCCGCCACGACGCGCGCCAGCACGGCGCCCTGATGCGCTGGTCGGCGGTACCCGGCGGCGCTCAGGCCTACAGCACCGGCGGTTCCAGCGGCGAGCCGCTGATCTTTCACTTCGGCCGCGCGCGACAGGCTGCGGATGCGGCCTGCCGACTGCGCGCCCGCAGCTGGTGGGGTGTCGAACCCGGTGCCCGCGAAGCCTATCTGTGGGGCGCGCCGCGTGAACTCTCCGGCGCTGACTGGGTGAAGCGCTGGCGCGACCGGCTGGTGAATCACCGGCTGTTCAACGCCTTCGAGCTGACGCCGGCGCGCATGGACGAGTATCTCTTGACGCTCCGCCGCTGGCGCCCGGCCTCGCTGTACGGCTACGCCTCCAGCCTCGCGCTGTTCGCCGACCACCTGCAGGCGCGCGGCCTGAGGCAGCCCCTGCCCGGCCTGAAAGTGATCTGCACCACCGGTGAACCCCTCCTGCCAGACCAGCGCGCCAGCATCGAGGCCGCATTCGGCGTGCCGGTCGCCAACGAGTACGGCTGTCGCGACGGCGGCCTGCTGGCCCACGAGGCGCCGGGCGGCGCGCTGCTCGTGATGACCGAACACATCCTGCTTGAACTGCTCGACGCCGACGGCGACCCGGTCGCGCCGGGCGAAACCGGCGAAGTGGTGGTGACCAATCTGGCCTCTGTGGCGCAACCCTTCATTCGCTATCGCACCGGCGATTTCGCACGCGCCGCCGCGGCGCCCGATGCCGCCGGTCGCGGGCTGGAAGTGCTGGACGAGGTCAGCGGCCGCAGCACCGACTTCGTGCGGACTGCGGACGGCCGCGTGATGCACGCGCTGGCCCTCATCTACGAACTGCGCGCAGTGCCGGGCATCCGCAAGTTCCGCTGCGAGCAATTCAGTCTGGACCGATTCCGCGTGCAACTGGTCACCGGCGCCGGCTGGCAGGTCGCCTCGCGCGAGCAAATTCGGCAGCAGCTCGCCGCCCGTCTCGGCGCCACGACCCGCATCGAGATCGACGAGGTGCCCAGCATTCCCCCGCTCCCCTCCGGCAAGGAGCGGCAGGTCATCAGTCATCTGGCGGCGCCCGCCGCACCCTCAATCTGAAAGGCATCGTCATGACCTTACGGGTGTTGCAAGTGGTCCACGGTCTGCCGCGCGGCGGTCTGGAAAACGGTGTGATCAACGTGCTCAACGCGCTGTCCGCGCCCGAGTTTGAACACGGCGTGGTGTGTCTGGACGCGCGCGGCGAAATGGCCGACCGCCTGCGCCCGGCGGTGCCGGTGTGGACGCTGGATCGTCAACCGCACGACCGCCGCACGCCGGCCCGGCTGGCGCGCATCCTGCGCGACTGGCAGCCGCACATCATTCACTGCCACAACTGGAACACCTGGCCCGACACCGTGCTGGCGCACGCGCTGGCCGGACGGCCGGGGCGGGTGGTGTGGAGCTTTCACGGCTTCGTCGAAAACACGCCCATGCCCTGGCGACGGCGGCTCGCCTCGCGCCTGCTCGCGCGCCACACCCACGCCCTGCTCGCGGTCTGCGAAGACGCCGCGCAGCGCTACGGCGGGCAGGCCCGGATTCCGGCCCAGCGCTTCCGGGTGCTCCACAACGGCGTCGACACCGCGCGCTTCGCGCCGGTGGCGGACCGTCGCGCGCTCCGCGCCCGACTGGGTCTGCCGCCCGACGCAACCATTGCGCTGACCGTGGCGAGCTTCACGCCAATCAAGGACCACGCCAGCCTGCTCAGCGCCGCCGCCCCGCTGCTGCGCGCCCCGGACAGCCCGCTCCATCTGGTGTTCGTGGGCGATGGCGCCTTGCGGCCGGCGCTCGAGCGCCAAATCGCCACCATCGGACTGGGCGCGCGCGTGCTGCTCGCGGGCCAGCAGGACTGCGTCCCGCAGTGGCTACAGGCCGCCGATTTGTTCGTGCTGCCCAGCCAGTCGGAAGGGATGAGCAACGCCATTCAGGAGGCCATGGCCTGCGCGCTGCCGGTGGTCGCGCGGCGCGCCGGCGGTAATCCCGAACTGGTCGAGCACGGCGTTACCGGGCTGCTCTACGATGGCCAGGATCCGGCCGGCGCCGGCCCGGCGCTGTGGCGACTGCTCCGCGACCCGGGCTTGCGCGCGCGCCTCGGCGCAGCCGCCCGCGCCCGCGCCACCAGCCGCTACTCGCTCGATGCCATGCTGGACGCCTACGCCGGGCTCTACCGCGCGGCGGCCGGCGCGGCATGAAGCCGCAGGTGCTGATGCTCGGTCCGTTGCCGCCGCCGGTCGGCGGCATGGCTTCGGTGGTGGCCAATCTGTGCGGGGCACTTGCCGGCGACTGCGACTTGAGCCTGCTCAACACGGTCAAAACGACCGCCGCCGGACGCTCGCTCGCCAGCGCCCTTCGCGTGCACGCCGGCCTGCTGACAACGCTCGCGCGCCGCTGCCTCGCCACCCGTCCGGTCGTCCACATCCACACCTGCTCGTGGTTCAGTTTCTGGCGCAACGCGGTCGACGTGCTGGTCGCCAAAGCCTGCGGCGCGCGGGTGGTGCTGCATATTCACGGCGCGGAATTCCACCGTTTTCTCGGCGCGCTCGATCCGCTGCGCGCAGCGCTCGCACGGGCCGTGTTCGCGCGCTGCGACCGGGTGGTGACGCTGGGGCCACGGTGGCGTCAGCTGCTCTGCGACTGGTGCGATCCGGCGCGCGTCAGCGTCATCGCCAACGGCGTCGCGCTTGCCCCGCCCCGCACGCCCGCGCAGCGCGAGGCGTTCACCGTGGTGTGCTTCGCCAACTACGAGACGCGCAAGGCACAGGACGATCTCATTCGCGCCGTGGCGCGACTCGATCACCGTCGGCCGGTGCGCCTCGTGCTGCTTGGGATGGAGGCCGAAGCGGGGCGTCGCGCGGCGCTGCTTGCGCTGGCAACTTCCCTTGGCATCGCCGAGCACGTGCTGGTGCCCGGGCCGGTCAGCGGCGAGCAGAAAGAACGCTGGTGGCAGGCGGCCGATGTCTTCTGCCTGCCCTCGCACAACGAAGGGCTGCCGATGGCGATGCTGGAAGCCATGGCGCAGGCCATTCCCGTCGTGGTGACGCGCGTCGGCTCGGTGCCTGATGCGATCGAGGAGAACGAGGACGGGCTGCTGTTTACCCCCGGCGACGTCGACCAGTTGCACGCGCATCTTGTGCGCTTGCGCGACGAGCCGGCCACCGCCCGCCGTTTAGGGCTCGCCGGCCACGCGCGCTGCGCCAGAGACTTCAGTCTGGCGGCCAGCAGCGCCGCCCTGCTCGCGCTCTATCGCGAACTGGCCTGAGGCGCGGCGGGTCGCGGCGGCGCTGCTATAGTCGCGGCTCCGCCCAGCCGAGGACGCCCGCGCATGAGCCAGTCTTATCCTGTCATTCCCCACGGCGCCTGGTGGTGCACGCCCTTCGTGCGCTGGCAGGGCAGCTTTGCGCATCTGCACAGCCTGCGCTTTGCCGCGCACGTCGCGCGCGAGGCACTGGCGGCGCGCGGCATCGGGCTGGAGCAGTTCGACCACGGCGCGCTTGGCATCACCGTCCCGCAATCCGGATCGTTCTATGGACTGCCGTGGCTGACCGGCGAAATGGGCGCGCCGCATATCGCCGGTCCCACCGTGATGCAGGCCTGCGCCACCAGCGCGCGACTGCTGTCGCACGCCGCGCGTGAAGTTGCCGCCGAGGCCGCGCAGTGCGTGCTGACGCTGGCGGCGGATCGCGTATCGAACGGCCCGCACATCTACTACCCCAATCCGCGCGCGCCCGGCGGCACGGGAGAAACCGAAGACTGGGTGCTGGCCAATTTCTCGCGCGACCCCTACGCCCAGTGCGCGATGGTCGAAACCGCCGAACGCTGCGCGACGCAGTGGCGGATCAGCACCGCCGAACAGCACGATCTGGTCCTGCGCCGCTACGCCCAGTACGAAGACGCGCTGCGTCCCGACGCCAGCGGACGGACCTTCCAGCAGCGCTACATGACGCTGCCCTTTCCGGTGCCGAACGAACGCTTCAACAAGACCCTGCACGACATTCCGGGCGATGAAGGCGTGCATCCCAGCACCGCCGAAGGGCTCGCCCGCCTTAAGCCCGTGCTGGCCGACGGGACCGTCACCTACGGCGGACAGACGCATCCGGCCGACGGCAATGCCGGGCTGGTGGTGACCACCGCCGCGCGGGCGCGTGAACTGGCGCGGGATCCGGCGATCCGGATTGAACTGCGCGGTTTCGGCGAATCGCGCACCGCCCGCGGCATGATGCCGCAGGCGCCGCTGGAGGCCGCGCGGCGCGCGCTGGCCGCCGCCGGCATCGGCATTCCGGAGCTGGCGGCGATCAAGTCGCACAATCCTTTCGCGGTGAACGACCTGCTCTTCGCCCGCGAAACCGGCGCCGATCTCGCGCGCATGAACAACTTCGGCTGCTCGCTGATCTGGGGTCACCCGCAGGCGCCTACCGGTCTGCGTTCGGTCATCGAACTGATCGAGGAACTGGTGCTGCTGGGCGGCGGCTGGGGCCTTTTTCACGGCTGCGCGGCGGGCGATACGGCGATGGCCGTGGTGCTGAAGGTCAACTAGAGGCCGCGACGCCGCAGAATTTTTTTGCGGCTTGCGCGAGCGCAAGGGCGTCCGGCCTGCGCTACGCCAAGCTCGCGGCCGTGACTCAACGCCGCACCTTCCCGCCCGTTCACCGCCTGCCCCATCGGCGCCTGGCCGCATGACCGGCTGGCTGCTCGATCGCCTGCTGGGCGCCTGGCGTTTCGGCGAAGCCGTCGACAGCCGCATCCGCGAGCACGTGGCGCACGCGCGGTTCTCCGCCGCCGGCGATGTCCCGCTGGCGCCGGTGCCGCCGCAATGGCGGGTACCGGCCCGTTCCGGGCATCAGCCGCCGGCCGGCAGCGGCGCGATTTTCATCACCGCACGCTTTCGCACCGGCTCGACTTTTCTGTGGCAGCTGTTCAACGCCCTGCCCGGCTTCGCGGCGTTTTACGAACCGCTGAACGAGCGGCATGGCGATGACCGTCCGTGGCGCGCCAGCGACCCCACGCATCGCGGCGCCGGCGACTATCGCGCGCACTACGCGCGGGTTGGCGACCTGCGCGCGCTGCACCGCATGGACTGGACCTATCGCAATCTCTACCTCGATACCGGCGACCGGGATGCGGCGCTGGAAGCCTACATCGGCGCGCTCTGCGCGGTGACCGAACTGCGCCCGGTGCTGCAGTTCAACCGGGTGGATTTTCGCCTGCGCTGGCTGCGTCAGCACTTTCCGGGCGCGCGCCTGCTGCATCTGTATCGCTCGCCGCGCGAGCAGTGGCTGTCGATGATCGGCAAGACGCCGGTGAACGCGCAGACCAGCGTGGCCGAGTTCGCCGCGCATGATCATTTCTACCTGCTGCCCTGGGCGCGGGATCTGGCGCGGGTGTATCCCTTCCTCCTGCCCTCGCGCCATCAGTCGCCTTACGCGCTGCACTACCTGATCTGGCGCCTGTCCTTCGCCCACGGCCAGCACTACGCCGACTATTCGTTCAGCTTCGAACAACTGGTCGCCGATGTGGCCGGTGTGATGCAGGATGCGCTGGCCGCCTGCGGTCAGCGGGTGACGCCAACGGCGCTCGCCGCGCTGGCCGCGTTTAACGATCCGCCGGCGCTGGAACGCTGGCCGGGTTTTGCGCCAGACGCCTGGTTTGCCGCCATCGAAGCCGACTGCGACCGGCAACTGGACGCCGCATTCGCACCGTGTCGCTGAGCGCGGTCTTGCCGATGGGCTGGGCGGCGCTGGTGATGGTCGCCGCCGCCTTGCTCGCGCCCGGCATACCCGCCGCGCTGGTGCCGCCGACTCTGGGCGCGCTCGGCGGTATTGGTCTGCTCGGGCTGGGGCTCACGCACTACGGCCGCGCCGGCCCCAGTCTGGCGCGCGAGGAATTGCACGCGCATCGTGCCACCCTGCTGCTGGCGCTGCTCCGGCTGGCCGGCTGGAACGCGCTGCTGCTGTGGTCGATGGCGAGCCTCGGCAGCCTCTTGCTGACGGGCGCGGCGCCGCTGTTCGCCGCGCCGCCCGGGGTGCTGGCGCACGTCGTCGCGGGCGTGCTCGCGATCGCGGCGATGAGCGGCTTTCGTTTCCTGCACTGCCTGCTCTACAAGCCGGGCCTGATTGTCGCCTCGTTCAGCTATCGCCCCGAGCGCCTGTATCGCCTGTGGGGTCTGCTAACACCCGGACGTCTGCGCGCGCTGGCCTGCGCCGGCCTCTTGCTTGGCCTCGGGCTGATCGCACCCGGCCTGTGGCGCACGCCGTCCTCCCCCTCGCTGCTTGGGCTCGCGCTGGCCGCCGCGCTGCTGGGGCGCCTGCCGCTGCGCCCGGGCGTCGCACGCCCCGCGCCCGCCGCCGAGGGCCCGCTCAATCTGCTCATGATTGGCTGCGACACCCTGCGCGCCGACCGCGTCTTCGAGCACCCAGCGCTCACGCCCCATTTGCACGCGCTGCGCGCGCGGGCCAGCGCCTTCACCCAGTGCCACACGCCCTGCGCGCGCACCGCGCCCAGCCTGATGTCGCTGTTCACCGGCTGCTGGCCACAGCGGCATGGCCTGCGCGACAACTTTCCCACCAGCGACGCGCTGCCCGCTGACTTACCCGCGCTGCCGGCGCTGCTCGGCGCGGCGGGTTATCAGACGGTGGCGATTTCCGACTGGTGCGGCGCCGATTTCGGTAAGTTCGACTTCGGTTTTCAGACCTGCGACCTGCCGCCCGACCAGTGGAACCTGCGCTATCTGATGCGTCAGGGACCCAAGCCGCTGCGACTCTTGCTGGCGCTGTTTGCCGACGGTGAATGGGGTCGGCGCTGGCTGCCGGAAATCCACTTCCTGGGCGGCGTGCCGTCGACCACCCGCCTCAGCCAGCGCGCCGAAGCGCGGCTCGACGCGCTGGCGGCGGACGAGCAGCCGTTTCTGCTGAACGTGTTTTTCTCCACCACGCATCCGCCCTTTGCGCCGGAATACCCCTGGTATCTACACGGCAGCGATCCGGCCTACGCCGGCCCGTCAAAATTTGCGCTGGCCGGGGTGAGCGATCCGGGGGAAATCCTGCGCCGTCAGGCGGAAAGTAAGGAGGCCTTCGATCTGGCGCAAATCCTCGCCCTCTACGACGGTTGCGTGGCGCAGTTCGACCACGCGGTGGGCGCGCTACTGGCCAGCCTTGAGCGCCGCGGGCTGGCCGCGCGCACGCTGGTCGTGGTCTACGCCGACCACGGCACGGACTTCTTCGAGCAGGGCAGCTGGGGACAGGGCAATTCGGTGCTGGGCGAGACCTCCAGCCGCATCCCGCTGCTGATCGCCGACCCGCGCGCCGCGGCACCCCGCCAAATCGACGCGGCGGTGCGCGCAATCGATCTCGCGCCCACGCTGCTCGATCTGCTCGGGCTGCCGCCGGCGCCGGCGATGGACGGCTGCTCGCTCCGCCCCTGGCTGGACGACGCGCCGCAGCCCAGCCTGCCGGTCTACACCGAAACCGGACTCTGGTTGACCACGCTGCCCGGCCAGCGCGAGACGCATCTGCGCTATCCCGCGATCACCGAACTGCTCGAAGTGGCGACCAAGGGCGCGCCTGCCCTGCGCGTGAAACCCTGCTGGCGCGCGGCGGTCATCGCGGCCAAGGACCGCGCGCTGACCGACGATGGCTGGAAGCTGGTCTGGCAGCCCTTGCAGGACGGCGTGCAGCTCAGCCTGTTCGACCTGCGGCGGGACCCGGAATGTCGGGAGGACCGCCTGCGCGAGGCGCCCGCCCGCGCCGCCGCCCTGCTCGCCGGTCTGGCTGAATTTCTGAACATGGACGGGCTGACGGTCCCGCCCGGGCTGCTGCGGGCGCACGCGCCGTGAACGCGCCCGACGCGCGCTTTGCCGAACACGTGCTGGCCGGGGTGCGCTGGATTGCCGCGCTCCGCAGCGCGGCGCAGCTGGTGAGCTGGCTGGCGACGCTGGTGGTGGTGCGCTGGGTCAGTCCGGCCGACTACGGCTTGAACGCCATGCTTGAGGCCCCGCTGGAAATGAGCCTGATGCTGGGCGCGCTGGGCCTCGACAGCGCGCTGGTGCAAGCCCCGCGGCTCGCGCCACGCCAGCTGGAAAGCGCGTTTTTTCTGATTCTCGTCGCCTCGCTGGCGCTCTTTGTCGGCTGGTTTTTCGGCGGCGTCTGGCTGGCACAGTGGTTCGCGGAGCCCGCGCTGGAGCCGCTATGCCGGGCGCTGTCCGGCCTCTTTTTGCTGGTACCGCTGCGCGCAATTCCCAATGCGCTGATGGACCGCGAGATGCAGTTCAAAGTCCGAGCGCGGATCGAACTGGCCGCCTCGTTGCTGGCGGCGGCCACCACCCTGACGCTGGCGCTGCTCGGCTTTGGCATCTGGGCGCTGGTCGCGGGCGTCCTGCTCAGTCGCACGCTGCTGACGGTGCTGATGATGCTGGCGCACCCGTGGTTCGTCTGGCCGCGGCCGGGGCCGGACGCCAACGCCCTGCTCGGCTTCGGCGCGCTGATGGTGCTGTCCTCCGCGCTGACCCTGCTGGCCGGCAAGCTGGCGAGCCTGATGGCCGGCCCGCAGCTCGGCGCGCACGCGCTGGGCCTGTACGCCGTGGCGCTGCAATTCGCGTGGCTGCCGATCGCCAAGGCCATGCCGGTGGTTAATCCGGTGCTGTTTCCGGCCTTCGCGCGGCTGGGCGGCCAGACCGGCGCGGCCGTGCACTATTTCACGCGGGCGGTCGAACTCTCGGCCTTGCTGGTATTCCCGCTGATGCTGGGACTGGCGGCGATCGCGCCGGCCTTTGTCGCGCTGGTGCTGGGCCCGACCTGGCAGGAGGCCGCGATACCACTCGCACTGCTATCGGCTTCCATGCCGTTCAAACTGCTGGTCAGCCTGCTCAAACCGGTGCTGGGCGCGCTGGGTCGGCCGCGGCGCGTGGTGTTGATCAATCTCGTGACGGTGCTGCTGATCGCGGTCGCCGTGCCGCTGGCGCTGCCACACGGGGTGAACGGACTGGCGCTGGCGGCGCTGCTCATTGAACCGCTGGTACTGGGCTGCGCGCTGTGGCTGGCGCGAGACGTCATGCCGATCACGCCGCGCGCGCTGTGGCGGGCGCTGCGCCCGGCGCTGGTGGCGGGCACGGTGATGGTGCTCGCGGTGTGGGGGTGGCAACAGCGGGCGGACGGGCTGCCGCTGACCATTGCGCTGGGCGGCGGCGTGGCGGTGGGCGCCCTCTGCTATGGCGCTTGCCTGCAGTTCGCGTTTCCGGAAGTCAGCGCCCGCGCGCGCCGGCTGCTGCTCGGCGCCCGCCTTCCTTAAGGCTCAGGACACGCCGGGCAGGCTGGCCAGCGTGTCGCGCGCCACCCGGGTGTAGAGCCCGTTGGTATGGCGCACGTAACCGATGAAATGCAGAAACACGGTGGCGGCCGTGCGCTTGGACGGCTCGCAGTAGCGCGGATGCGGGAGCACCTGAAAATCCGGCAGGCTGGCCAGTAGCAGGTTGGAGGTGAACTGCTCGGTGCCCCACTGCTGCCAGCGCGCGCCCAGCAGATGCGCCATGCGGCGCGACAGCTCGCGCAGGCGTTCCGGGTTAAAGGATCCGCGCGGATAACCGGCGAATCCCGCGCAGCCCCGGACATAGCGCAACTGATCGGCCCCTTCGACCCGATCAAGCAGCGACTCTGCCAGCAGTTGCACATGCGGCGTGCCAGCCAGTCTGGCCCGGGCAGTGGCGGCGACGCGGGCGCAGGACTCAGGCTGCTGATCGTCGCTGGTGCCCAGCGTAAAAGGCCGCGCCGCGGCTACCGCCGCGCTCACTTCCGACAAGGGCGCCAGCGCGACGGTATCGGCATCGAGCTGGATCACGTAGTCCTGCTGGCTGTAGTGCGCGATTGCTGCGAGGCGCTCCCAGCAGCCCCCTTGAGGCAGATCGGGATGGCGAAACTCGTGGGCCTCGCGCACCTCAAGTCCGGGGAAATGGCGTTGAAACACCGCCCGATCCGCGGCCGTCAGGCTAGGGTCGGCCACCACCACCAGCTGTCCCGCCGACACAAAACGCAGCAGGGATTTGAGAGCGAGGAGCGCCGCCGGCACGTCGCTGTGCTGGACCATGGATAACAACACCGGCCCCACCCCATCGAGCGGCACCGGGGCGGTCTCGATCACTGCGCGCACGGTGCGGCGAAAACGATAGCGGTGCACCGCCGTGACCAGTCGTTCGGCGTAGTTCATCGCTGCCACACCGAGGTCCCGGACGCCGGCGTCACGTCGGCCAGACGCGCGGTTTGTTCGGCCACCCGCGGCCAGTCGAACTGCGCGCGAACCCGGGCCAGCGCGGCCTCGCCCAGCGCGCTCGCCAAGGGCCGGTCCTCGAGCAGGCGCGCCAGCGCCGCGCCCACCGCCTGCAGATCGGTGCCATCCACCCGCAGGCCGGTGACGCCATCGAGCACCGCCGACCCGGTGCCGCCGGCGGTCCCCGCCAGCGCCGGGCGGCCGCAGGCGGCGGCTTCCAGAAACACCATGCCGAAGCCTTCGGTGTCGCCGTCCACGTCGATATTCGGCATGGCGAAAACCTCGCAGCTGCGATAGCAATCGGGCAGCGCCGCGCTGCTCACGTCAGCCAGCAGGTGGAAGCGGTTGGTCAAGCCGAGGCGCGCCGCCAGCGCGTGCAATTCCGCCGCCTGTTCGCCGCTGCCGACCAGCACGTAGTGCACGTCGAGCCCGCGCAGGAGGAGCGCCGGCAAGGCGGCCAGTACGGTCGCAAAGCCCTTGCGCCGCTGCAACCGGCCGACTGACAGCAGGATCCGTGTCTCTGACCCCAGCCCCAGACGCGCCCGTAGCACGTCCGAGGGTGCGGGCGAGTAGCGGCTGCAGTCGACGCCCGGATACACCACCGCAATGCGCGCCGCCGGCACGCCCATCGCGAGCAGGATCTCGCGCGTGCGGTCGCTGTTCGCGATGATCTGATCGGCATGCCGCAGCACCCAGCACATCACCCGGTACTTCGCACCCTGTCCCGAGCCGGTCAGCTCTTCGCCGTGGGCATAAACGACGACGCGATGCCCGCTCAGCCGCCCCGCCAGCCAGGCCACCAGTCCTTCCGGCAGCGCGCGTCCCGCGTGGATGGCGGTATAGCGCCGGCGGAGCGCGCACCACAGGGTGCTGCCGAAGAGCCGCGCATACAGCCCCAGAGATTCCGGCCGCAGCCACGCCACCCGCGTCAGCGGCAGGCGGTGAATGCGCGCCGGATGCTGGGCATCCACCGCCGCCGCGCCCGGCACCGCCGCTGTGATCACCTCGTTGCGTTCACCGAGCCGCGCATAGACCTCGGCAAACCACACGGCAGTGCCGCCGTGGGTCGGGGCAAAGAGTTCGCTCACCACCAGATAAGACGCCATCACAACCTGCCTTTCAGCCGGGAATCGGGAGTGGAAGCGCGGCGCGGCGCGGAATCACGCGGGAGGTCCGCGCCAGTGGCAGGACCTGCGCGTCCAGACACAGCAGCAACGCCAGCAGCAGATAGAAGAAATCGAAGTAGGCGAGACCCAGAAACGCCCCGGCCGTCAGATAGCCCGCCAGCGACACCTGCAGCATGGCAGCGAGTTCACCGTCCCGGGCGCGCGTCGGGTCCTGCGCGCAGCGCCGTCGAATGCTGCTCGCGCGCCGCCAGGCCAGCACGATGAGGCTCAAAAACAGCAGCAGTCCGGGATAGCCGTGCTCGGCCAGCACCTCGAAGTAAATGCTGTGCGCGTCGTGCGCGCTGCCCCACACCAGCACTTCAAAGCCACCGCCGGTCAGGCGGTCGCCGGCAATCGTCACCGCATGGCGCCAGGAATCGATGCGGCCCATCGCCGAGCGGTCGCCTTCGTAGCTGCTGATGGTGTGCATGCGGTCAAACCAGGACTGCGGCGCGAACAGCGGCAAACCCAGCGCAAAAACCAGCGCCAGCACCGCCGGCAGCAGCCGCCGGCGGGCCTTGATGAACATCATCAGCCCCATCACCAGCAGGCCCAGAAAAGCGCCGCGCGAATGCGTACCAACCACCGCCACCAGCGTCAGCATCGCGGCAGCGTAGAGCGCATAGCGCGCCCAGCGCCGCGTGGCCTGCTGCGCCAGATACCAGATCAGCGGCGCGGTCATCAGCAGCGCGAGACCAATTTCGTTGTTACCGCCGATGAAGCCGCCGGGCGGCCCGTAGACGCGGTTCACCCCGCCGTGGAGCAAAGTCCACAGCCCGCCTTTCACGCCGTAAAACCCCAGCGACACCGCGGCCGTCCACACCAGCGCTTCGATTTGCGCACGGCTGCGGGTGAGCAGCAGGGTCAGCAGAATGCCGAGCTGTACCCGCCAGACCTTGCTCCACTGCACGGCGGCCGGGTCCGGGAACAGCGCTTGCGTGGTGCTTAATCCCATCCACAGGAGAAACAGCGCCAGCAGCAGCACTTCCAGCCGCGCCGGCAAGCGCCAACGCTCGCGCGAGACCAGCATGCCGAGCACGGTGGCGGCCAGCACCATGAAGGCAAACGGCAGATGGGTGGCAAAGCCCCAGGCCAGCCGATGCGGGTTCATCAGCCCCAGCCAGGTCCACATCACCACGCCCACAAAAGGCCGGCGCAGGATGAACGGCAGGCTGCCGACCACCACCAGCGTGATGATCACATCACGCACGGCGCGCGACCCCGTTCACCTGCAGGCGACCGAGAATCTGTGGCCCGAGCAGCCGGGTATACACCGGCACGTAGCGCGCGACGCTGGCCGACCAGCGTCGGTGATGTTCGACGAAGCGTCGCCCGGCCACGGCGAGCGCCGGCCAGCTGTCCGGGTCATCGAACAGCGCCACGATGGCGGCGGTCAGCGCGCCCGGCTCATCGGCGGCGTAAAGCATGCCGGTCACGCCGTGGCGAATCAGTTCGCCATGACCGCCCACATCAGAAGCCAGTACCACCTTGCCCAGTGCCATCGCCTCCAGCGGCTTCAGGGGCGTGACGAGTTCGGTCAGCCGCATCCGCCGGCGCGGAAAACAGAAGACGTCGATCAGGCTCGCGTAGCGGTCGACCTCCGCGTGCGGCACGCGTCCGGTCAGCACCACCTGCGCGCCGAGCCCCAACGCCGCCACCCTGGCCTTGACCGCGGCCTCGGTCGGTCCGCCGCCCACCAGCAGCACGCGCAGATCCGGCATTTTGGCGAGCACCGCAGGCAGCGCCTCAATCAAATCCATCAGGCCTTCGTAGGCATAAAACGAGCCCACAAAACCCAGCACCGGATGGGTGCCCAGTCCAAGCTTCGCGGCCAGCGCGCTATCGCGCGGCGCCTGAAACGGGAACTGCTGGCTGTCGACCGCGTTGGGAATGACCGTGATGCGGGCAGCGGCATGCCCGCGAGCAATCAAATCGGCACGCAAGCCTTCGCAAATGGTGAAGACCGCGTCGACCCCCGCCACCACGTGATTCTCCAGCGCGCGGCCGAGGCGATAGCGCAGCCCCTGCGGATGGCTGGTGCCGTGGTCAACCGCGGCATCCTCCCAGAAGGCGCGGATCTCGTAGACCACCGGCACACCATGGCGACGCGCCGCGCGCAGCGCCGCGATGCCGTTCAGCGCGGGGGAATGCGCGTGGATGAGGTCGGGCCGCTGGCGCAGGATCAGTTCGCCGATGCGACGCTCCAGCGCCTGCACCTGCGCCCATTGCCCCAGCAGCGGCAGCTCGGCCATCACGCCGCCCGGCGGCGCCGTGCGATGAAACACCAGCGAGTCGATGAAATCGGCGTCCGCGCCGGCCTTGCCCTGCTTGCCCGAGGTCAGCTGCAGCGTCTGCCAGCCGTGACGGCGCTGCTCGCGCAAAATCGCCAGCGAACGAAACGTATAGCCGCTCTGCAAGGGCAGCGAATGGTCAAAAACGTGCAGCACCTTCATCAGGGTTCTCCTCGCGGCAAGGTGGCGGCGGCAAAATCGGTGGCGAAGCTGGCGAGCAAGGGACCGGCGCAGGCACGCAGCCGGGAGCTGGCCTCGACCTGCGCGGATTCGTCCGCCAGCGGCACATACACCAGCACCGTCGCGCCGGCATTTGAGCGACCGCTGACGCGGGCGCGCAGGCCCAGCCATTGCACGGCGAGCGCATCGGCGACGAACTGGCCATCGACCCAGTACCACTGCCAGACCAGCGCCACGCGATCGCCGTCGCGCGCCTTCAGCAGGCTTTCACGCGCGCGAGGTGCGCTCGGCAGGCCGCTGTCGCGCAGTGTTTGCGCCAGCAGCCGCCAGGGGTCGTCTTTTTCCTGCACTAGCCGGCTCGCGGCGTGTATCAACTCCTCGCCCGGACGCTGGCCGGGGTACCAGGCCAACTGCCAGCCGCAGGACTGCTCGCCCTGCCGGGCGGCCCCGGCCTGCCGTTGCGGTGTGCCCACAAAATGCGGCTGCCAGTCGCCAAACGGCGGCGCGACGGCGTGCCAGCCGGCCGCCGGCAGCGCGGGCCGCAAGGGCGGCAGAGGCTGGGCATCGATCGGCGCCGCCAGCGGTAAAGCCAGCGGCCAAACGCATAAAAGCGCGAGCAAGGGCAGCCACTCCCCCAGCCGCAGGGCCGCGCCGTGCAGCGGCGGGCAGACCGTCGCCGCCGGCGGCAGTTCGTCGCGCCAGCGCCCGCCAATCGCCATCAGCAGAAAAATGATGATCCCGAAAAACACCCAGCCGTAGAGGTAGTGGTCGACGCCCAGCGCGAGGCGCATGTCGGAGAGGTGGGCAATCATCACGATGCCAAAGGCCCGGAACCAGTTCGCGACCAGTGCGACGGTGAGTGCGAGGAGCAGGAACAAGCCCTGCTTCCATACCGCGCGATAGTTGAGGTGAGCGAAGAGCGCGGCGACGGTCAGCGTGGCCATCAGATAACGCATGCCGCTGCAGCCGGTGACGACCGACCAGCTGCCGCTGGGAATGACGAAAAAGCTGCCTTCGCGAAACACCGGCACGCCGACCAGCCGCAGCGCCGTCACCACAAAATCTGCCGTATGTGAGATGAGCAGCGGCGTCAGCCCGTCACCGAGCGGCACTGCCAGCAGCAGGAAGGCGCAGGGAAACCAGGCCACCCGCAACCACGCCGTGCCGACCATAAACCACAGCGCCCCGACCAGCATGCCGACCGCCGCGAGTTCGGCCAGCACGTTGACCGCCGCCAGCGTCGCCGCCGTCCACAGCGCCCCCATCAGCAGCAGCACCGCCAGCGCCAGCGGCGCGCGGGCCACGGGCTGCGCGC